>Ga0306923_10004566_pt1 | contig 13301 bp, 21 predicted proteins | sample sta12Can44000108_FD_203841 | JGI IMG/M metagenome (GOLD analysis project Ga0306923, IMG submission 203841) | Lab enrichment of tropical soil microbial communities from Luquillo Experimental Forest, Puerto Rico - statanox.12C.anox.44.000.108 (v2)... | ecosystem: Environmental > Terrestrial >... | reverse complement strand
TCGTTGGCGGCTTCCGGATGCCCGGTATTGATCTTGCGCATATTGGTCACGAAGACTTTCGGATAAATCCAGGTTGAGGACGGAGCCTGCAGGCCCATGAAGTGTGCGATGTCCGCAACGAAGGCGTTGCAATTGTATAGCTCCACACTCCAGGTCGTCGATCTGGCCTGCAGTTGGCGAATGAAAGCGACGGTTCTGTCGTACTGCTCCTTGCTAACCAGCACCCGGTAACGCGAGGTGATGTATCTGTCCTCGAGGTCACCATCGGTCCAGCCCGTATCCGACGGGACCGGAACATAATGGCCCATGACCCACATCGAGGGGTCATCGCCCTTCGGCGAAAGCCCAGCAACATTCTTCTTGCTCGGTGGCTCGCCGACGCGGCCGAAGACCACAAAGGTGTGGCCGTAGTCCCATGACTGGCGAGAACGAAACTCGAAGTAGTACTGGCCGGATCCGCTCGTGGCAGTCGCGCTGCTTGTAGTCGCCGGCCGTACGATCTGCGATTGTGAGCTAGTCTGCGCGGTAGCCACCGAGAGGCCGAGCCCCATTAGGACAATCAATGCCAATGGGCTAAGCAGCCGCGTCGGCGAACACCTATTGATCAAATTCCGGTTCATTGTGTGCCCCGGCGATAGTAAAGGGACCGGCACAATGGCCGGTCCCCCACTCGCTCTAGCCTTTCTCTAGCCTTTCGTAACAACTGGCGGTGGCGGTGGGGCTTTGCCCTTGCCGTATGGATAGCCAGTGTACTGCGCATAGCTAGAAGCGACGCTGAGGAGAGTCAGCGCCGCTGCAGTCAGTAGTGTGAGTGCTTTCATAGCACCCTCCTTTGTCATGACAACAAACGAATCAAACCGAGGGAATCACGCCGCCACTAGTGCTGGAAAGACACACTGAGCATTTCAATTAAGGCAATGGTTAATTGGAGAGATGAAAGAAATGTGCACTGCAGCAGAGATCATGGCTCAACTGGGGCACCCCCTCGCAATTTCCACCAACTTTTCATCTCAGCAGCGATGGAAAGGTCGCCGCGGTTTGTCGTCGTTCTTCTGCTGCGCCATCTTGTTACCGTCGAATTCAGCGAAAATCGTGACCGACTCTTTGCCATCAGCGTTGACCCAATCGATACGCACGCCGTCTTTGGTGTAGGTGTATTTCGTGATCTTGAACTCATTGGACGGTCTGTTGTCGTGAAATTTCACGGTCAAGGTATTCGGCGCGAAGACGTAGTCGGTGACGTCACCGCACCATTGTCCGGCGATGCTTTCGTATGTGGTCGCGTTGGCCATTTCTGCCGTCAGTATCCAACCCGCAAATAACGCGATAAGAGCCACAGTCTGCTTGTTCATCTGGGGCCTCGGCGTTCGGGGCTAGGAAGGGCGATCAATTTGTGAACGCGACCGCCAATATCCAACTAACACTGGCAAATATGCTAACAGAGACACGATGGCCGCCAACACCACCAATGCAAACCCCATCTGAAGGGCTACGAAACTAATCGAGTCTTTACTAACAAACCAACTTGCAACAATGCCGCCTGCATTCAGGACTAACTCGGCGGGCCAAGTGAGCCAATCGACCATGATAGCCTCTGGCGCAATGCGCGTAGTCAGCGGCGCACTGGAAGCGGCGATCCCTTCGCCAGTTCGCAGTAGTATTCCTCAGGGCCTGCGCCCCAAAAAGAAAGTGCACCGGGCGCGATTTTCGGTTTCGCCTAATTTCGACCGGTCGGGTCTTAGTCCTCTTCGTCGTCCTCAGACTCCGCACGCTGTTCCGCGGCATTCCTCAGCTCATGAATGACGAAGATGCCGAGGAAGGCCATTCGCTGCTTCTGTTCGGGGCTGAGCGTCTTATAGAGCGGCTCCCACGCAGCGGCGAGCTTCTTGAGGTCGTCCGCTCGTTGGGTTAACGCATCGGCGCGTCGTCGGAGGAAGTCTATAGGATCACGGTTGCGCAAAACGTCGATAGGATTGCTCTCGTGCATTTCGGCCATCCGTTTTGCCGCCTCTATTATTCGCGCTTGCCGATCCTTGGCCCTAGTGCGAATCGCGTCCTCTATGGCCGGCCAGTACTTTTCCTGGTCAGGTGTCAACTGCAATGCGGCCTTGACGATATTAACCCGCATATCCGTCAACTGAGCCAAGTCCGCTGCGGTTATGTGTATCTCAACAGAAGGGGCCTGCGCGTAAGCAAGCGGAGATGCGGTTACGAAAAGTGCAGTCAGTCCAGTAGCTACTATTCTCAACATCGTGACCTCCTACTCGTACTCGTCACCCAGAAGCCCTCACAAAGCGATAGTCGCACATTGCGTGCTCGCGCTTTGATTTGAGTCAAAGAACCGAGGAGAGATTAAAGTGATGTAAACCCGAGGCGTCACAATTCCGTCGTTTTGGTCGAACCAGCGCGAATAACGGTCTGGGTCCATGATAAAATCTGAACTCATAAAGCGCATTTCCTCGCAGAACCCACACCTTTATGACCGCGACATAGAGAAGGTCATCAACGCGATACTGGACGAAATGGTCGAAGCTTTGCGTCGCGGAGATCGAGTCGAACTGCGGGGTTTCGGAGCCTTTTCAGTTAGGCTCCGAGAAGCACGTCAAGGGCGCAACCCCCGTACTGGTGCTGCCGTGGCGGTCGCAAAGAAAGCTATTCCCGCCTTCAAGACGGGAAAGGAAATGCGCGCGCGGCTTAATCGGGAAACCCTGCCGTCAGATTGATTCACGCGCGCCGATCAAACAAACACCACATGTCAGCCATTGCGGACTATGTCCGCTTTACCCCCCAAAGCAGACATTCGGCGACCCGATTGGAATGTCCGCTTTGTGCCAAAACGATTGTGTCTCTTTCGACTTTCAGAATTGTTTCGCGTGCTCGATGGCCGCTGCCGTGTCGCAACCAGCCTGAGGTTAGCCTTCACCTACCGAACACGTCTTTTTAGTTGCTTTGTCTGCGGCTGGCGGCGTCCGGGTCGATGGAAGGCCGTCGAGTTTAGACGCAGCATCGAGCCAAACCCGTGCGAGCTGCCGGTAGGACTCGCGAACTTCATCCGTTTGCGTCTCGCGTGCCCATTTAAAACATTCGTCGGCCATCGCACGATACTCGGTGGCCGTTTTCATGAAACTGCCTCCACGCCGTCACCTCAAGGGCGAGCCGCTAATTTCGGTAGACGGCGACGCCGCAAAGCCAGCGATCAGCGAAAACCCTCCACCTTCACGAATTGAACAATTTCCGTAATCTCATCTGCACACCGCGGGCATTCGTAGGTGTGCTGGTTACAACCGGGCTTGTCGGGAAAGATGCGCACGAGCAACATGCGGCTGCCGCACGTAGGACTAGCCGGACGCCTAAAGCCTCCCGGCGGCTTACCGGTTATGACTCCCGTAAGTTTCGATTGAAAAGAAAAACAACGGCGACGGTTGTTAGTGCCGTCGTTCTTTCGGCTTCGCCGGTCTCGGTCAAGTGGTCGGCAGAAAGGGATTTGTCCGTGTCTCAGGACAAGGCCTTCGCAGTAGTTGGAAGACCGGGCACGCCTCGAAGTGTTGCTGGTGTCGCACCGAGAACCGAGCGACGGGCGATTCGGCGCGGCTACTAGGCGCGTTCACTCCCGAACAGGACGAGCTGTTCCCCGACTGACCAAGGCGGCGGGAAGCGGCGGCGATGTTTTGTTGACCCAAACCCGAGATTTATCTGCGAGGCACCGTTTATGGATGAGGCGGTGGTCTTGGTGCCAGAGATGTGGGCGGCGTTCCCGGCGCTCGCGAGGGTGGCGACACTGGCGTGGGCTTGCGCGCGGGAGCAGCGGGGGGTTGCGGCGGAGGCTCTGGTATTTTCATGATTAGTTCCGTGACGGCGGTCTCTAGCCTGCCTATCACACGCGTCATCTGGTCTTGACCCGCGGCGAGCTGCTCGGCGGTTTCCCGCAGCGTGGTCAGGCTCTGCGTTATCTGCTGCAGCTGCTCTGGGTCGAGGGAAGCGGTAGTAGGTGCTTTCGGCGCGACGTTCTGTGGTGCAGTCTGCGCAACGGGTACCACTTGCTTTTCGGAACCGGCCGGTGGCTTCGTCCAGCCGACCGGGACCCAACTCGTGATCATCTTCCTGGCCTCCGGCGACCAACCGAGTTCCGGCGCCTTTGTCGCAATTACCTGCTTGCCTGCATCGCCGTAAGATTGCCAAGCCAAAGTGGCTGCAACACCAATTAAGACAGCGACAAGGTAGCGGGTGAACCCTCGCGAGCCTCGTTTTTTCGTCTGATTTTCCATTGCTACGAGGCGATCATGAATTGCCTTGCGCTCCGAAGCCTCCAGGTCGAGGCGAGAAGTGAGCCCCGGACGAAGATCATCCCTCTCCACTGGCTCATCCTCCTCCACAGGGTTTACCCGTTCTAAATTCTCGAGAATGGTACGTAATTGTTGGTCTGGCTCTCCACCAAAACCTGCCGCGTCTGGTTTCGCAGCCATTTCATCCGCAGGGTTCATCGGCACGTTTCTCTACTTCCGGGTATGTAGTTACGATTTGAGCAGAGGTCGATGGGCAAAGCCTGACCGACGCCTGGTTCCTCTAAAAAGCCGCCGCACTAGTTCGGCAAACGGTGCGTTCGGTCGGCATGAGCGACACGATAGCGGGGATGAGGCTAGGAACAAGCATCGCGGAAGAGTCTGCGTCGCGCCAAGGATCAAAATTGCGTCGACGGAGTTGAATGGCCATTCCCGAGTGTGTCCCCATCAAGGAGGTCGAGATGCGTAAACATGTGCTGTTACTCACGACAACTATCCTCGCCTGTGGTGCTATTTCTGCGAGTGCCCAGGCTCCCAGCACCCAACTGACTCCAGGTGGTCCGATGATGCAGCAGCAAGGTCAGGACGACTACCGCCGTTATCACGGCGGAATGATGGGCGGTGGAATGATGGGTGGCGGACTGATGGGCCACGGAATGATGGGCCAGGGTTACGGTCGCGGCGGTCCCATGGCGATGCGAATAATTTTCAGTCTGATGGATGCTAACGGTGACGGGAAACTCTCATTGGAGGAGTTTCAGGCGGCGCACGAGCGCATCTTCAAGGCGATGGATACAGACCACGACGGCACCGTAACCTTCGAGGAAATGCAGGCTTTTATTCGCGGGCATTAGTGCCGGGACCCGACACCTGTTCGGATTAGCAAGCTATCGTGCACGCATCGCTGACGAAATACGGGAAGAACATCGTCGTCGCGTGCGAGGCGAATAATCGTCAGACCAGCGCGGCGGGAAGCGGCGGGCGGTCATTGGAAAAAGGCCCAACAGTTTTGCTGCTGGGCCTAAGTTAGGGTGAAGGGGGTTTTGATCCCCTTCAAGATGCAGCGTGGGCAATCTTTGTGAAGATTTAGTATCGCAATGAGGGCGGGAAGTCGGTTTTTTGCGACCGATACATGTACAAGCTTCCTCGACAGACCAAGGCGGCGGGAATCCGTTTTAGCGGACATTCTTATGCGGGGCCTCTATTTTCACAACTGACGTGCTACGCTGGCTAAGAACTTATAGGGGGAAGGCAATGCGCAAAGCATGGATCAGTGCGGCATTGGCCCCGGCACTTGCGCTATTGGCAGGCCCTCTTTCGGCGCAGCAGCGCACTCCAACCACTATGGTCGCCTGTAGCGGCACCTTCGCTAAGGACTCAAGTCACCTCGAGCTTACGACGGCATTTAACTCGAAGAACGTCACATTCGCCGATGTGGAGGCCGCTGACGGCACCAAAGTCCCGGCTTCGATATTGTTTCCCAACGATCCCAAGCGTCGACTTGAAGTGTGGTGGTCCGATCGAACCCACCGTAGCGATATTCATCTGATCGTCATCGGCGGCAAGTCAACTTGGACCGCGCCGGATGGCTTGCGGCTCGGCCAGACTTTGGAGCAAGTTGAAAAGATCAATCACAAGCCGTTCAAGCTTAAGGGTTTCGATAAGGACCGCATCGCGACCGTGAGCGACTGGGACGGCGGAGCGCTAGCTACGCTTGCTGGTGACTGCAATGCGGGCCTCAGCCTACGCACACCGATCTTTTCAGCTGAAGCCTTAGCATCGGCGTTTTCAGCCGACAGGGAATACAGTTCCTCGGATCCTGCAATTCGCGCGGCAAAGCCGACGGTCAGCGAAATTCTAATCGGCTATTAAGTCTTCATGCAAACACGCCATTTGAACGTCCTGCTGATTGTTGCGATTTTGCTTGTTTCGACAGTGCCGCTGTATGCGCAACGTCAACAGCAGAACGTCGCCAAGTTGAAAGCCGACGCACAAAAGGTTGTCAGCATTATCAGTGGCGATGAGGCTAAGACGCAGACCTATTGCGAAGCGAGAGACATCGCTAAACAGATAGTTCAGGCCGGACAGCAGAAAGACAATGAGAAAGTTGAGGACTTGGCCGACAAGCTAACCGAACAGCAGAGGAACCTGGGCTCCGAATACCTCGCCCTCATGGAGTCTCTTAGGAACGCGAACCTAACGTCAAAAGATGGTCAGGAGATCGAGTCATTATTCGATGAGCTTGATGAGAGTTCCTGTCCGCATTAACCGCGAATCGTAGAAGCATCGCCGACGAAATGCGCGAGGAGCATCGGCGGCGAGTCCTCGGCGAATGATCGCGATCGACCGGGGCGGCGGGAGGCGGCGGCCGAAGAAGGGCGCAGCCTGACGAATTATATCGAGCAGTTGATCGAGCGGGACGCCGAGAAGAAAAAGCGGCGCTGATTATTTCAATGCACGGTGCCCGCCGCATGCTCCTCAATTAAGTCGGCCAGCCTCTCCAAGATGCCGATTGCATCATCGAGCGGAATGCGGAAGTTCAGGGAATCCCCGGCGGCGGATATTTTTGGTCTAGCTGACTTGAGCGATGATGTTTCCACATTCCGTAAGGCGCAAAAATATAGCCGAGAAACGCCCAAACAATCATCCACGTTACTGCCACCCAATTCGGCAAATCGAGGCGCGTGGTCCCCCAATGGTCGGATCAAAACCATTATGCACTACCACTCAGCGAGGTCGTGCAGGGCACTCAATAATGGGGGCCTGATCCTAACGCCGTGTGGCGTTATGAGAGTCCCATCGACGTAGAGCCGCGTTGCAAACAAGGCTCCCCTTCATTAGTAGGCTCTAAGCCAATCGACAAAGGGTAAGCCCCTTGCCATCCCTGCAAGACTGGTTGCAAGACGTCGCCAATGTGTGGCCCATGGTTTGGGCCAACAAAGCGACGCTCATTCCAATTCTTGTCGGTATCGTAGTATTTGAGTGGGTGATATTGAGTTTTTGGTACAGTGGGCGATTAGCTAGTAAAGAGGCTGAAATTAGATTGCAAGTCCGCGTGCAATACCCACGGGCGGGCTTGACAGATACAGACAAGTTATTGCTAGATCAAAGAAATTTGCTGGCGCGGTGGGAGCCGTAGTCTCGCTTTTTCGATGTCGCGTGTTGCAGAAAAACCAAAGTAAGTTCAAAGGCTCCAAACGACTCCCAATCGCTCCACGCGACATATCTGCGACATGGCAAGCTGGAGACTGATCCCGCGTCTATGACATATGGAGGTGACATTCGCCCGGAAGGATTGCTCGCCGAACCATCCACAGGGGCCTGTATCATGCAGCACGGCGTAGGTCGCATAGACGCTGTCCTGGACAGGGTAATGGACGAGCTTGGCAATCCCGGCGCGCGCGCCGAGGTGGCCGAGTCAATAGAGCGTTCGTTTGAAATCTTTCACCTTTATGATGAGCTCTCCGGACGTGTGGGCAGGCAGAATCTGATTACCAGCGCTCGTCAGATTGCCGCCGCTATAACAACCTTGGAACACCAACTGCACGCCGTAATCGCCGCATTAAACACCTTGGAAAATCAGCTACGGACCGCGCAACCGTCGTTGGTGTCTTATGGCTTCCGCCGGGGGTCCACGGTACCCCCAGGGGAGTTGGACGCACTCCTCGACGCAACCTACCTCCCGCTAGAGCCATGGCGGGTCGCACGTTTGAGATATGAGAAGTTCCTCGCCGACGCGGCAGTGGAGCGATTGCCACCGGGACCCGAGTTTGATCGAGCGCAGAGGCATTGTGCGCTTCTGGCATACCTGTTGATGCGGCGGCTTTCGGCGCGGCCAATCACTAGGTCTGTGACCGGCCCGTTCTACAACACGGCCAGCTTGCTGTATGAGGCGCTCGTGGGACGGCTCGATGTCGATCTCCACCGCCATTGCAACTGGGTTCTAGATCATCCCCCTGGGCACATCGATTTCGATGAGAGACAGGTTGGGCCTACCTCGGCTTGACTGACCTGCCAAACCTGTTTTTGGCCGCCATTTCCGATAGGCCTTTACTGCTCCGCGTAGCTGCACCGGAGCAAGAGCAATGTCGCTCGAGCATGCGCCCGAGAGGGATACTTCCGCCAAGCCATCACTGAGAGACGATGTGCTTTTCGGCGCGCAAGCGATCGCGGACGAGCTGGGTCTCGAGCTGCGAAAGACCTTCTACCTTTTGGAGCGCGGCTATCTTCCCGCCACTAAGTGCGGTGCGACCTGGACGAGCACGCGCAGCCGTTTGCGTCGCTTCTTCGATGGAAGCGGGTTGTGAATGAGGGCGGCATTTCATTAGGAGACTTCAGCGGTGGCGCTGTTGCCGAAATCGCCACTGATGATCACAGAATCTCGGGATGAGTTCGATCGCATCCGCGATGCTCGTTTGAGGGGGATCATGGCCCAGCGACACCACCAGCACCGCCAATGAACGTGGCGACCAACAATTGGACGATCACCCCACAAGACTTCGAGGCGGCGCGGCGCAAGCCAGCGATTGACCGTGGTTTCCGCGCGTGGCTGTAATAATCCCCTTGACCTTCGGCCGCTCGCGTTTGAGTTGGTCAAAATAGACAATCCCGCCGCGCGCCTTGAAGGCGCCGATCGGCGTGTGGTTCTCGTGCTTTACAATGACCTCGACACCAGTCTGCACCTTGAGCAGCGGCCAAGCATATTGTGGTGTCGGAATGCTGGCGCGAACCAGCGGGATTACCTCCTCGAGCTCAGCGAGTGTAGACATTTATGCCAATCCGGTTAGGTGCATGCTGAGCACTCGTAGCCGCTCGCGGCCACGATCATCGTAGGCTTGTGCGTTTGCCCTTGATGGCCTCAGCCCATTGTAAAACGCGCCGGAATTATCATCGAGGTTTTCCGACACCGCGAGGTTGAGGATGGCTTCTGCTCCTTCCTCGACGGTGCTGATCGGGGTGTTTCCGCTCTGCCGTACCATCGTTGTTGCCATGTAAGTTGCCGGATGCAGGCAATTCGCCGTGATGGTCGCTGGATCGAGTTCATGTGCAAGGTCGAAAGTGAACATGATCTGCGCGAGCTTACTTTGGGCATAGGCTCGCTGGCCGGAATATCCACGGGTCAGCATGACATCATCGAAGTCAATGGGATACTGGCCGAGCGAGGAGACGTTCACAATGCGCGCGCGCTTATTGATCATCATAAGAGGCAACAACAGTCTCGTAAGCAGGAACCCGGCAAGGTAATTGACGGCGAAGCGCAGCTCATAGCCATCCTGACTGATCTCCCGTTTCGCAGCGGAGCCGCCTGAGCCAATGCCAGCATTGTTGATGAGGAGGTCGAGACGATCGCATTCCTGACGAACCACAGCGGCCAGGCGACGCACCTCATTGAGCGAGGAAAAATCCGCAGGCAAAAAAACCGCCGAGCCGCGAGTGGCCCAGATCTGCTCGAGTAATTCTTTACCTCTGTCGCCGTTGCGACCGTGGATTAAAACGCGGGCACCTTGATCGGCTAGCCGGCGCGCCACGAGCCGACCTACCCCGTCGGTCGAGCCGGTGACTAAGACAATCTTTCCTTTCAGGCTCATGTTTCGAGGCATGTTTGACTGCCGTATATCGTTAGTTATTGCTTGTTATCGTCAGAACTCGATGGATTGAACCGTTGCTGGCAATCCCTGGCGCAGGACATACCTGTTGAATTGTAGTGGCATAGTCAGCGGTAATGAATCTCATTCAAGCACCAGTCCGTGCGATGCCGGTTCGGCCCGGAAGGTCCGCTCAGCTTCCATCAGTTCCTCCCGCTTGCGACCGCGGTATGGCTGCCAATAGCCGTGGAGCGACGGCAAAGCTGTGAGCGGTAACGCAATATATCTCGCGACGATCTGGGTGATACCCGTGATCATCGCCATAACATTTCATGAGGCGGCACATGGCTTCGTCGCGCATCTGCTTGGCGACGACACCGCATGGTGGCTCGGACGTGTAAGCTAATCCGGCGAAGCACATTGACCCCCTTTGGGACGATCTTATTGCCGGGCATCCTGTTGTTGCTGCGCGCTCCCTTCCTCTTCGGCTACGCCAAGCCGGTGCCAGTCAATTTTCAGAAACTACGATCGCCACGGCGGGACATGGTGCTAGTCGCTGCTGCCGGACCCGCCATGAATATCGTCCTCGCGGTGCTTGCGGCGCTGGCATTCCACCTTGTTGACTATTTGCCCGTCACCGCTGCGCGATGGTTGGCGGACAACCTGAGGAACGCTCTGATTCTTAATGTCGTACTGGCTGTGTTCAATTTATTCCCGCTGCCACCTCTAGATGGCGGACGCATCCTTGTTGGGATTCTGCCAAAAGCCATTGCTGTGTACGTTGGCAGACTGGAGCCATACGGGTTGGCAATCCTGATCGGCCTGCTCATCATTTTGCCGATGCTTGGTGTTCAGCTAGGGGTCGACCTCGGCTTCGTATCTCACATAATCGCCATCGCGACGGCTGCCATCGTCGAGGCCATAGTCCACGTTACCGGCAACAGCTAAGCGACTCGATCTGCTTGTCTGTGAAGGGATTCACTTCATCGCGGGTGAGCGCGAAGACACCGATCGTCCTGCCCTTGCGCAGGAGCGGCACACCGAGGATGGTTCGGTAACCGAATGCATAGTGGTTCTGTAAGACAAGATCGCCAGCGCCGTTGAGGCGATCGAAGATCATTAGCTTCTCGAAGGCGCGCGATTTCTTCGCATCCGTGAATTGAGGGCCGAGGCAGTCGGTAAACTTGACCCAGAGCTCGTCGCGCGACAGCGGGCGTTGGTGGCTTCCCTTAGCGAATTCGACCGGCCCGCTCTGCAACGTCTCCCGCCATTCGTTGTGATTTCGACCGCGTCGGCAGGTGCGAAGGCCGAGCCTTCCGTTGTGGTCGTAATTGAGACGCGGGGGAGGATCGCCTGCACCTCGGGCCGGAGCACGAATCCGTCGGCGAGTTCGGAAAGTCCCACTCTCCGCGCAACGAGCGCCGCGGCCATGGCAAACTGCATGCTGAATTTAGCCTCAAGCCCCGTTTGCGGACGACTATTGCGGAGCATCAGCGACTGTGTCTTGCCCGTCGAAACATGAATACGTTCAACCCGCTCAGGCGAGAGGTCGTGACGCTCGATTAAATCGAGCACCGCATCGATTGAACGGTGGGTCGCGTAGCAGATTGGATAGCGCTTGATGTTAAGGCCGTGACGAACAATATGCCACTCTTTCTGCGCAGCTATGAAGGCGCGATCGAGTTCAACCTTGGCGTCGGGCGACAGGGCCGCCAGCAAAGGCGCTGTACGGAAGCTACCGAGTAAAGTTTGACCTTCAGAATGGCTCGCTATCCAAACCGGCGTCAAGTCGCCGAAAACGGCATACCCTGCTGGCGACTACAGCCACGCCAGGATTTGCTCTGGCGGTGCGTCGTCATCGGCTCCGAGTGATCTTGCTGGGGCGCAGCCTGTAAGGAGTGTCACTGCTAGGCTAAAAAGCAACGATTTGCGTACACCAGTGGTGGCACAGTCATTCTGTTACCCGCCAAAACTATCTGGCTCCGGAATATCGATCAGTTTCTCCGCCGCCTCGGTAATGAATTTCAGATGGCCGGCGACCCTAGGTTTCGAAAAATATGCGTCCTCAGGGTGGTTGGCGCCATCGTACACGACAAGATCCTCGAAATCGAAGGGACTCAAACCTGACAGGCAAGCAACATTGACCCCGTATTGATTAGGATTGGATCGCCGTTGGTGATGGGTGTAGATGCCGCACGCAACGGTATCATCGACGATGGTGGCATCGACCAACACACGCCCGCGCCCGCTGGTGCGGGCATCAAGTACGGCACTGACCACGCCGGAAACAAAGGCCCAGCGTTCCCGCCGCAAGCGCGGCCCGAGTTAGAATGGGTATACAATTGCAAAGGGTAATCACGTCAATATGCTACCTCAGATTGAAAATATGATCCCGGTACAAGATTGAATACTTATTCAATTAAAGTCTTTGAAAACATAGCGGCTGAGCCAAGGTCAAGAACCCGCATTTCATCTCGCCGTTCAATCGAGACGATCGACCAAGTGAGATCTGAGCCGCGTCCCGTACGCAGCGTTGTTCGTCGCATTCGTCATCTACCCGATAGGCTACGGGCTGTGGATGGGAAGCAATCCAGCACTCTACGCCGAACTCTTTTCCGATCCACGTTACGTCGACTTGCATCGTGCATTTGATCAGGAACAGCCTGGCGTTCGGCGTGGCGAGGGACCTTACCGGAACGGCAACGCAAGCGACTCGTTCACCCGTTGTCGAATGTCCGACGCTGGCGAGCCACTACAGCACACAGTAACGGTAAATGCCGGGATGATTTGAAACGACAAGCCGCCGCCGCATGGCGACGATTTGTTAGTTGCGTGCAGGCATTACCAGCAAGCGAAGCCACGCCGCTGTGGCAGATCGTGAAGGCAGCGACCGATGCGACGTGGCCTGCATTGACCGCCAAAAGAAAAGAGGCCGCCCTCGCTGGACGGCCTCCGGGACTCCAAATCCCCCATTCCCCCCTGAATGGTCTCAGTACAAGGCAATCCTTTCGGCGAATGCCGTGCAGGGCAAGGGCGAATAGGTAGGGGCACGCGACTTTTCCCTTCACTGTGCCGTAACGGCAACAGCCCCCCGGGGGCCGCAATAGCTCCGGCAGCTTTGCAATATTCATTGCAATCCGCCGCGCCTCATCGCGTCAACTTTTTTACGTCTGGACGGCAGAACTTCCGGAATACTTATTCACGCACAAGCTCGCACTGCAGTGGTCGCCGGAGCAGATCTCCGGCTGGCTGAAGCGGCAACTGCCTACCGACCAAGGCATGCAGATATCGCACGAAACGATCTATCGCAGTCTTTTTATTCAGACCCGCGGCGTGCTGAAGAAACAGCTGATGGCGCATCTGCGGACGGCGCGGCAGATGCGTCAAGCCAAAGGCGCCAACACAAAGAGCGGACTGGGACAGATCGTCGATACTG
>Ga0306923_10004565_pt1 | contig 13304 bp, 12 predicted proteins | sample sta12Can44000108_FD_203841 | JGI IMG/M metagenome (GOLD analysis project Ga0306923, IMG submission 203841) | Lab enrichment of tropical soil microbial communities from Luquillo Experimental Forest, Puerto Rico - statanox.12C.anox.44.000.108 (v2)... | ecosystem: Environmental > Terrestrial >... | reverse complement strand
CTAACTCGACCAGCCGTTCTTGGTACTGGGCGGCGGACAGCACCTCGGAGGCCGGAGGTTCCGGCGAGCTCAGAAACTCGCTGAAAAAGCGGCGCTGCGACAGCAGCTCGTGCTTCATCACATCCCGCACCGTCATCGACTTGGGATGTGGCCGGAAGTCCATCTGCGCCCCGGGGAACCGGGCCCACGTCGCATACACCTTATTGATCTCCGAGGTGTAGGTGTCGATAGCGTGCTGGAGGAGCGGGACCGTGGCGCGAGGTATCTCGCTCTCGCTAATCGCGCTGAATTCGTACTGCATCCTGTTCGATCCTATTGCGCGGCGACTTCGAGGACGGCGCTCCACAAGTACTCGACCAGCTTGTCGAGACTGCGCACCGAGAGGTTCTCGTCGTCGGAATGGGCGCCGCCGAGGGCGCCCTCGCTGGCGGGACCGATGGGACCGACGCCGTAGGCCTGAACGCCTTTGGCCCGGAGTTGTGCGCTGTCGGTGGCTCCAGTGAGCATACCGGGAAGGGTAGGCGCCGCGAACATCCGCCGGCCGACTCTTTCCAGGGCACGGAACATTTCGGTATCGGTGCGCGAAGGCGGCGCAGCCGGCCGCTCGGCGTTCTGGGACGGCACGATGTCCACTGTTGGGTCGCTGATGACACGGCGAAGTTCGGCCAGGAATTGGCGCATATCCTCGTCCGGCAGAGCGCGGACGTCGAGGTACGCTTCGCCATTGGAGGGGATTACGTTGGTGCGGAAGCCCGACTGCATCTCGGTAGGAACCACCGAGGTGCGAAGGATGGAGTAGTGGCCCGGCTCGTGATCGCGGAAATAGCGGTCGACGGCGGGAGCGCGAGCCGGGTTCAGGATGCCACGATAGCGGACCGCTTCCGCCGCCGGGCTGATCGCTGCTAGGCGCTCGAAGTAGGCTCGTGTGGTGGGGCTGAGGCGCATGGGAGTCTGCCAGGCACCCGCCTTTGCCACTGCTGCGGCCAGGTGAACGACAGCATTCTGGTTGGTGGGACGGGAAGCGTGCCCGGACGGCCCGTGGGCGACCAGACGGATGCCGCGGGGCACTTTTTCGGTGACGGTGACGAGCACGTCGTGCACTTTGCCGCTGTCCTCGACTGCAGCGCCGCCTTCGGCGAGCGCGTACTCCGCCTCGATTTCCGGCCAGTGTTGGTTGACCATGTAGTCGATGCCCACGCCGGTGGTGCCCTCCTCGCCGGCTTCCGCCAGGAAGATGACATCGCGGTCCAGTTTCACGTGCAGGCGGTTGAGAAGCAGCAGAATCATCATTCCGGCGACGACGTGCGGACGGTCGTCGGTCGCGCCCCGTCCGTAAATCAGGCCGTTCTTGCGGACTGCGCCAAAAGGATCGACGCTCCAGCGCTCCCGCTGCACGCCAACGACATCGGTGTGACCCATCAGTAGAATCGGCCTCTTGGAGCCGTTACCTTTCACTCGTGCGACCAGATTGGCGCGTGCCGCTTCGAGGGCAAACAGCTTGGTCGGAATGCCTTCCCTTTCGAGCATCTCTTGAATCACTTCAGCGGCGCGGGTCTCGTTACCTGGCGGGTTGCTGGTGTCGATTTTGAGGAGTGTCGTGTAGCGGTCGAGGATTTCGGCGGAGAGCTTCGCCCACTCGACCGGGTATCGTTGCTGCGCCGCGGCCGGAATCCCGCAAAACCAGGCGACGAGGACGCAGGGGAAACCTTTCATAGAGGTATGTTCCCATGCTTCTTGCGCGGCATGGTATCTACTTTGGTTTCGAGCATGCGCAGGGCGCGGATGACGCGTGGGCGGGTCTCGTGCGGCTCGATGACGTCATCCACAAATCCGTGCTCGGCGGCGATGAACGGATTGGCGAAACGCTCGTTGAACTCGGCGACCTTTCCCGGGCGCTTGCCGGCCGACAGATCCCGGTAAAGAATGTTGACGGCGCCTTCGGCTCCCATGACGGCGATTTCGGCTGACGGCCAAGCGAGGTTGATGTCGGTCCGGATGTGTTTGGAGCCCATAACACAGTAAGCCCCACCATACGCCTTGCGCGTGATGATGGTGACCTTGGGAACGGTGGCCTCCGCAAAAGCGTAAAGCAGCTTGGCCCCGTGGCGGATAATGCCGCCAAACTCCTGGTCGGTGCCGGGGAGAAATCCGGGCACGTCCTCGAATGTCACCAGCGGGATGTTGAAGGCGTCGCAGAAGCGCACGAAGCGCGCGCCCTTATCCGAAGAGTTGATGTCGAGGCAGCCGGCCAGAAACGCCGGCTGGTTGGCCACAACGCCGACGGAGCGCCCGTCCATGCGCGCGAAACCCACCACCAGGTTCTTCGCGAAATGCTCGTGCACCTCGAAAAAGTCGCCGTCATCGACCACGCGCCGGATGACGTCCTTCATATCGTAGGGCAGGTTGGATTCGGCCGGGACCAGGGTGTCCAGCGTCGGGTCCATACGGTCGGAGGGATCGGTGGTGGGGTGACGAGGCGGGTCTTCGCGATTATTCTGTGGCAGGTACGAGAGCAAGGCACGAATCATGCGTAGACACTCGGCATCGTCAGCCGCAATGAAATGCCCCACGCCGCTCGTGGAATTGTGGGTCATCGAACCGCCCAACTTTTCCTTGGTGACGTCTTCATGGGTGACGGTTTTGATGACATCGGGCCCGGTCACAAACATGTAGCTGGTTTGGTCGACCATGAAGATAAAGTCGGTGATTGCGGGAGAGTAGACGGCGCCTCCCGCGCAAGGGCCCATGATGGCGGAGATTTGCGGGATCACTCCGCTGGCGAGCGTGTTGCGCAGGAAGATATCGGCGTAGCCGGCCAGGGAGAGGACGCCCTCCTGGATGCGCGCGCCGCCGGAATCGTTGAGGCCAATGACGGGAGCGCCGGTCTTCATGGCGAGATCCATGATCTTGCAGATTTTTTGCGCGTTGGACTCCGACAAAGACCCGCCGAAGACCGTGAAGTCCTGGGCGAAGATATAGACCAGGCGGCCGTCGACACGGCCGTAACCGGTGATGAAGCCGTCGCCGGGGATGACTTGGTCGTTCATGCCGAAGTCACGGCAGCGGTGGGTCACCAGCTTATCTAGCTCGTCAAAGGAGTCGTCATCGAGCAGCAACTCGATCCGCTCGCGCGCCGATAGCTTACCTTCCTTATGCTGGCGGGCCTGGCGTTCCGGCCCCCCGCCACGTTCGGCAGCCTCGATGCGCCGGCGCAGTTCCTCCAAACGGTTCATCCGCTCCATTGTAAGAAAAAGTCAAAAGCCGCAAAGCAAGCGCCACAAAGCAAAAGTCCAACGTGAAAGCGGATCTGGTGTGCTTCGCTTTTATCGGGAGCGTTTTTCCGGAGTCAGGCGGGCGGATCGTGGTTGGGTGGGAATGGCGCCCAGGGAACCGGATTGGAGAGTTGAGTCAGGGGCCGGGGCCGCCGTGGGCGATGGGTGGAGCCAGGGGATACGGCGGAACACGCACCGCCCGGACGAGGGGTTCCGCCCCGCCTGGGTCACCGAATGGTTCCTCGTCGATACCGCGGTCGCTTCCGCGTGGCCCGCCTCCGCCGGAGCAAAGCCGGCCGGCGGGCATTCTGGTCAGTTTCGGTCGGCAGAGCGATCGAAGGCGTGGCACCGAAGGGCATTCCTCCCCGATCGTGATGGGACTCAAAGATTTTGCGAATTGCGGCGTTTTCCGGTCGATCTCGCGCTCCGAGGCCATGGGTTTCGATTCGGAGTAGGGCCCGGGCAGCTGAGGGTTGAGGGGGGATACGGCGGGACACGCAGTGGTGGCATGCGGGGGGGAATCGTACGGGCTTGTGCCGGGTGTGGGAGCTGAAGCCAGAAGCCACCCAAACGGGTCGAGTGCGATCGAAGCTGGTGGGTGGACGGAGGGATCGGGCGCTAAAAACTCAAGTTTTCTTCTTAGGCGGGGGCAGCGGGACCGGAGAATGCTCACGGATTTCCTCAGCTTCGGCAACCTTCTGGTCGCGGACGTTACGGCTGGAGGCGTAGGCGCGGCGCGCGGCTTTGAGATTCGATTGGCGGCTGGCTTCGGAACTCACGGCAAACCCAGAGAGCAGCTGTTTGAGATCCTGGCTCTGGCAGGACGAGCACCGAGGCACCATGTTGTTGAGCAGCAGCAACTCGAACCGTTCCCCGCACTGGCCGCATTCGTACTCGTAGATCGGCATCGGCTTGCTGAAAATTATCTCAACAAAAGAAGCTGACCGCTACGTCACGGGATGGAAGCGGCCGTCGCGAAGGACGTGGTACTTGCGGCCGCGCCACTGGACCGTGTTGCCGAAGAAGGCGGCCAGCCACAGCAGGAAGCTGGCGAGGTCCTCTAACGGAATCAGCCACCAGTACCGGTGGGTGAGCGGATCCCGAAGAACGCGGGCGGCGGTGGCATGGGCTGCGAGCGCACGAAAGGCTGCGGTTATCGGTAACACCGGCCACCAGGCGGGCGCCACAACCAAGAGAAGCAGGGCTAGGGGCAAAGGATGGGTAAACACCTGGCCGATGTAGCCCCACGGGCGGGAGCGGCGTGTGCTGCGGTTCCAACGCAGCCGGTGTTTGAGATTGGCGGCAAACGGCTGACTTCCGATGCGATGCTCAATCACAAAGGACGATAGAATCACGCGCCAGCCCAACTCGGCCGCTCGTTTTCCCATGACAAAATCCTCGGCGAGATAGTCTTTGAGCGCCTGGAAACCGCCGAGTTCACTCAGCGTCCGGCGTCGTGCGGCGATGGTGGGTCCAAGCGCGAACTGCATTCCCTCGAGCCAGCGCGCCACTAGGACCCCGGCGAGAAACTCTGTGTTCAGTCCCAGGGCCTCCAGGCGTGTCCAGAAGCTCGGTCCCGGCACCGCACGGTACGGGCAGGTGACCAGGCCGGCCTTCTCATCCTGGAACTCGGAGGCCAGGGTCGAGAGTAGATCGGGCGTTACGCGGACATCGCTGTCGGCCATGACGAGGAGTTCGCAGCTGGCCTCGGCCAACATCCGGTCGAGGCTGAAAACCTTGGCGTTGGGATAAGAGGGCTCACCGGTGACCAGCAAGCGCGACGGCACGGCGGGAAAGGCGGCGCGCAGGCGTTCGGCCACCGCGGTCGCCGAATCGTCTCGACTGCGTACTGCGAAGAGGATTTCAAAACAGGGATAGTTCTGCTCAAAGAAGGTCCGGAGGTTGTCCTCCAAGCCCAAGTCGTCGCCAGAAAGCGGCTTCAGGATGCTCATGGGAGGAAGAGCGCTCGGGTGGGGCAAGTGTCCAGCGCGGTAATGCCGGGCGGCGATGAGAGTCAGGGTGCAATAGACGAGTGAGCCCACCAGCAGAGCCGACAAAACGAGCGCAGCCACTTTCTCACTGTATCGCGGGTCGCCAGATACGGCTCGAGCCTTCTAGAGTCCAGGGGCCGGTGGTTTTGCCCGACCAGGGCGTTCGCACCCACACAGGAGATTGCCCTTATGCCACGCTACTCGATCGCGTAGTAGCCCGCGCGGGCCCGGAGGATCGCTCGCTGGTGCCGCCGGGCGGCGGCAGGCGCGAGCTCGACGCGGATGCGCCGAAAGGCGCCGGACGGGGCGGCCGGGGCTTCGTATTGCAGCCGGTAGCGGGAGCGGATGCGTTCGATCATCGACTGAAACGATTGGGCGGCCTGGCGCGACTCTACGGCTTCGCCGCCGGTCAGGGTCGCCAGCTTGAAGACATCCGAGGGAGTGAAATCCGGGTTAAGGGTGACGCCGGTGCGGGGTGTGTCCGGCCGGCGCTGTTTGCCGATCAGAATCGCGTCGAGCGTGGCGTCGGCGGCATAGAGGGCGCGGATGACTTCTTCATCCGGGACGCGGTAGTTGAGGCTGAGGTTGTCAGTCGCGATCAGGACGGCGCGCCGGGCCGTGGCGAGTTGGCGGCGAATGTAATCGGCGGCCGACAGGATGGCCGAGTTGATGGCGGTGCCGCTGCCGAGATCCTGGGCCTTCACGGCGCCAGCGATTTCCGATTCCACCAGACCAAAATCGGCGGTGAAGGGCTGCCGCACGGCGGATTGGCGAGCGAACAGCATCACCGCCACCCGGTCGCGAATGCCCAACGGGCGCAGCGAGGCGCGCGCCGTGGAGGCCAATTCCATCAACGAACGGTGCATGCTGCCGCTCACGTCGAGCAGCAGCAAAAGATCCAGCGGTTCCGACTCGTGGTCGAAGTAAGCAATCGGTTGGGGCGCCTGTTCGTCGAAGACTTCGAAATCATTCCGGGTGAGATCGTGAATCAAGCGGCCCGATGGGTCGGTGACGGCTACGTCGACTTTGACCAGCGTCACGCCGGCGCGGAAGGTCGGGGTCTGGGCGGGTAGTACGATGGGAACGAGACTGATGAAGAACATCATTGTCGGCACGGCCGGGCATATCGACCATGGCAAGACGGCGTTGGTCAAGGCCCTGACCGGCATCGACGCAGACCGGCTGGAAGAAGAGAAGCGGCGCGGCATCACTATCGACCTCGGATTCGCTCATCTGCAATTGACGCCGGAGGCGCGGCTGGGTTTCGTGGATGTGCCGGGGCACGAGCGATTTGTCAAAAACATGCTGGCCGGGGTCAGCGGCATCGATGTGGTGCTATTCGTGATCGCGGCCGATGAATCGATCAAGCCGCAGACACGCGAGCATTTCGACATCTGCCGGCTGCTGGGAATCCCCCGGGGCGTGATTGCGCTCACCAAAGCCGACCTGGTAGAGCACGACCTGCTGGAGCTGGTGCGCCTGGAGGTGGAGGAACTGGTGGCGGGCTCGTTTCTGGAAGGCGCGGCGGTGGTGCCGGTGAGCTCGGTGACCGGCGCGGGCCTGGAGGAGCTGAAGGGGGAGTTGGCGCGGGTGGCAGCGGAGGCGCCCGAAAAAGACACGCAGGGACATTTCCGATTGCCGATCGACCGAGTGTTTTCGGTGAGAGGCTTCGGGACTGTGGTGACGGGGACGCTGGTGTCCGGTTCGGTGGGCAAAGATCAGGAAGTGGAGGTGTATCCACGAGGACGGCGGCTGCGCGTGCGCGGGGTCGAGGTGCATGGCGCATCGGCGGAACGCGCGCTGGCCGGGCAGCGAACGGCGGTGAACCTCACAGACATCGAGCTGGACCAACTGGCGCGCGGCGACGTGCTCTCGGAGCCGGAGCGGTTCCACGCGGTGACGCGCGTGGATTGCCGGCTGGAGTTGCTCGGCTCCTCCAAGCCGCTCAAGCACCGCGCCCCCGTACACTTCCATTCGGGGACAGCGGAAATCGAGGCCGAAGTGCGGCTGCTAGGGGGGATCGCCGCTCTGGAGCCGGGCGGGGTGGCCTACGCGCAACTGGTGGTGCGGCAGCCGGCGCTCGTGCTGCCGGGCGATCGGTTCATCATCCGGCGGTTTTCGCCGGTGGTGACGATTGGCGGCGGGGTGGTGCTGGACAACGGCCAGCGGCGCTATCGCGCCGGTGAAGACGCGGCAGCGCGTCTGAAGGTGCTTGCAGGTGGAGACCTGGCGGCTCGCGTCGCGGTGCTGGTCAAGGAGGCGCCGTTCGGCTTGGGGATGGCCGAACTGGTGTGGCGTACGGGGATGCGGGAGCAGCAGATCGGGGCGGCCAAAGAAGGGCTGGAGGTGCTTACGCAGCCGCAAGCATGGTATCTCGACCGGCGCTGGTTTCAGGAAGCGCGAAACCGGCTGATTCAATCGGTCGGGAAGTTTCACCAGGAAAAGCCACTGCTTGCGGGAATCGCCAAACAAGACCTGCGCAGCCGGGAATTGGCGGCGGCGCCGCCATTCGTAGTGGATGCCCTGCTGGCGGATGCTGCGGAACTGTTGGTGGAGGGCGAGACCGTCCGGCTGCGCCGCCACCGGGTCGTGCTGCAGCAGGATGAGCAACAGGCGCGCGCGGCCATCGAGGAGGCCTTCGAGCGTGCCGGGCTGGCCACTCCCGCCGTTCCGGAGGTGCTGGCGCAGTCGGGGGTCGAGCCGGGGCGGGCCCGCTCCTTGCTGCAGCTCCTGCTGCGTGAGAAGCGGCTGGTTCGGGTTAGTGATGAGCTGGTGTTCCATCACTCCGCGATCGGCCAGCTGCGGCAGATGCTGGCAGAACGAAAGGCCACGCGATTCAATGTGGCCGCGTTCAAAGACTGGACGGGCGTTTCGCGAAAGTATGCGATTCCGCTGCTCGAATACCTGGACCGCGAACACATCACGCGCCGCGATGGCAACGAACGGCTGGTCTTGTAGCTGGATCGGGGCTTAGCCGGGTTTGCGGGCGCCGATGAAAGCGCTCATGAATTTGCCTTCGACTTGCGGGGCAATCGAGTCCACATCAAGACTACCCGAGGCCAGCCAGGCGCGGGCATCCTCGGTGCTGTAGACGCGCGTAGGCTTGATGCGGATATCGACGAAACCGGCCCTGGCCAGCTCGTCGTTATATTCGGAGTCTTTCAAGGCGCCCGCGATGCAACCCACCCAGAGCAGCATGCTCTGGCGCACCTCAGCGGGCACCTCGCCGCGCGCCACCACGTCGGAAACTGCGAGGCGGCCGCCGGGCTTGAGCACGCGAAATGTCTCGCCGAGAACGCGCTCTTTATCGGCCGAGAGGTTGATGACGCAATTGGAGATGATGACGTCGACGGAGTTGGCGGGCAGGGGAATGCTTTCCATCTCGCCTTTGAGGAATTCGACGTTGGTGACGCCGGCGCTTTGCTGGTTGTCCCGCGCCAGAGCCAGCATCTCATCGGTCATATCCAGACCGTAAGCCTTGCCGTTGGGCCCGACGCGGCGGGCCGAGAGAAGCACGTCGATGCCGCCGCCCGAGCCCAGATCGAGCACCGTTTCGCCGGACTTTAATTCGGCAAGAGCCGTGGGATTGCCGCATCCTAGTGAAGCCCGCAGGGCCTCGTGGGGAATGATGCGCTGGTCCGCATCATCGTAGAAGCTGGGGGTCTCTGGCTCGCCTTTGGCTTGGCAGCCGGGAGTCTCGCAGCAGGATTTTTGGGCGGCGCTCCGCACCCGAATGGCGGCTTCACCGTACTTCTGTTTCACGACTTGCTTCAGGTCGTTAGTCATTTGGTCTGCTACTGGCAACACAGACGACTTTGTGGGGCTCGACGGCCTGGTTGCGCACGCAGCACTCGGCATAAAGAAAGCCAAGGAGCTCCTCGAGGCTGTCGCAGTTCACCGTGTACCAGAGGAAGGTACCGTCGCGACGCACGTTGACCAGTTCTTCGTTCTTCAGCTTGTCGAGGTGATGCGAAAGCGTGGAGGCGGGGATTTCGAGCCCCTGGCTGATCGTACCGACCACCATCCCCTCGCGGTGAGCGGAGAGGAGCAGACGCAAGATCCGCAGCCGCGGCTCGGCACCCAGGGCGGCGAGCATATCCGCATAGCGCGCGGTGCGCTCCGAATCGGCCTCTGGTTTCAAAGGGCCTCCTCGGATTATTCGATAGATCGGGAACCTCAAGTCGACCGGCCGCCGACTGCGCCGACCCGGCGCCGAATGCTTCGTCACGACGGCCGGACCGGCTAAGTCCAAGGTTTCGAGCGGCTTGGTCGGTCACTGGCTTCTGCGAAGAGCCGGATCGGTTGAGGGATTCCGTTCCACAAACGATGGTTGCGTCCTCCATACCGATATAGTAGAATTACACACAGCTATAGTAGCTCACCGATGGCCCTACCCAGGCTCAGCCAATTGGAACTGCGGATTATGGAGGCGCTGTGGAGCCGCGGCGCGTTGTCCATTCGCGAGATCCAGGAGGCCTTTCCCGAACGCCGGCCGGCCTACACCACCGTCCAGACCACCGTATATCGTCTGGAGGCGAAAGGGGCGGTACGGCGCGTCAAGAAGATCGGCAACGCACACATCTTCGAAGGCGTAGTCTCGCGCGATGAGGTGCAACGCCGCCTGATCGACGATTTGCTGGGCTTGTTCGGGGGGCGGACACAACCGGTGATGGCACACCTGATCGAAACCGGCAAGCTTACCCTCGACGACGTCAAGGAAGCGGAAAAGGCCCTCCGCGATCTGGAGAGAAAGGACAAACGGCAATGACCGCTCCGTTCCACGAAATTCTCAACCACGCGTGGCAATCCACCCTTGTCGCCGCCGCGGCGGGACTGCTGGCACTGGTTTTACGCCGCGATTCTGCCCGCGCGCGTTACGGGCTGTGGCTGGCGGCTTCGCTCAAATTCCTGGTTCCGTTTTCGCTGCTGGTGAGTGTTGGCAATCATGTGGGCGGGAGGAAGGTTGCGGCCATCCCCGCCCCGGCCTTCTCGGCTGCGATTGAGCAGATCAGTGAGCCGTTCGCGCCGGCGGTGCCTCCGTTGTCTGCGAGCGCAGCACCCGCTGGTAGAACTGAGGCGGTGCTTGGAGGGATCTGGTGCTGCGGCTGCGTAGTGGTTCTCGCGATCGGGCTTCGACGGTGGTGGCGGGTTCGCGCAGTGGTGCGCTCCGCACGGCCCCTCATCATCGCCGGCATCACCGGAGTCCGGTCGTCGCCGGCGTTTTTGGAGCCGGGCGTCTTCGGCATTTTCCGGCAAGTCCTGCTGCTACCGGACGGCATCAAGGAGCGGCTTACCCCCGCGCAGTTCGACGCCATCCTGGCGCACGAGTGGTGCCATGTCCGCCGCCACGACAACCTGGCGGCCGCCCTGCACATGGCCGTCGAAGCCCTGTTCTGGTTTCACCCCCTGGTCTGGTGGATTGGTGCGCGCCTGGTGGACGAGCGAGAGCGCGCCTGCGACGAGCAGGTGCTCGCGCTGGGCAACCTGCCGGCCGTGTACGCACAAGGCATTCTTGAGGTCTGCCGGCTTTACCTGGAACCCCGGTCGACTTGCGTGGCACGAGTTACCGGTTCCAACCTCAAGAAACGGATCGAAGCGATTATGAGGCAGCCGATCGGCTACCCGTTGAGCGCAGGCAAGAAGCTGTTGTTGACCTCTGTGGGAATAGCAGCGGTCGGGGCGCCCTTTGCGATCGGCCTTTGGACCGCACCCGCGAGCCCGGCTGCGACAGCGGCCTCCACGGGGCCTATCTTTGAGGTGGCCACGGTGAAGCCCGGCGACGCCAATGACCCGCAATTCGGATTGATGAGCGGAAACGGGCGCTTCACCGCGACCAACGCCACCCTCGAGCAGCTGGTCGGAGTCGCCTACGATGTGAGGAACAACCAGATCTCGGGAGGGCCGAAGTGGCTCGTCTCCGACAAGTACAGCATCGACGCTGAATCGAACCACACCACCGCCGGCCTCACTCGTGACCCCCAGATGCGGATGATGCTCCGGTCGCTTCTGGCGGATCGCTTCCGGCTCAGGGTGCACCGCGAGACCAATTACGAGGCGGTCTACGAATTAGTCGCCGCGAAGGGCGGATCGAAACTCACAGAACCAGTGGCCAGAGGGCCGGCCGGACGCACTCTCCGGTTCGGACCAGGCGAGCTGACCGGCGCTGCGGTACCGATGTCGCTTCTAGCCGATCAGCTTTCCCGTTTGTTGGGCCGTTCGGTCGTGGACAAGACGGCCCTCGCTGGGAGCTATGATTTCACCTTGCGGTGGATACCCCGGCCGGATGAATTTACGCCACTCGGACGACCGGAACCAACTCCGCCCGCGGACTCGAGTGGCCCTTCGATCTTTACGGCTCTTGAGGACCAACTCGGGCTGAAACTGCAGCCGGCAAATGGCTTGGTTGAAATTCTTGTGGTCGACCGCGCGGAACGACCCCTCGGGAGTTAGGGGGGCCAAAACGCATGCGGAACCTAAAATTTGATGGCACCTTCGTCATACGATGGACGTCTAGATCGTTATACGAATCGACCAGTGGCTGGGAGTGTCCTCTAAGGAGGTTGGCAAGATGAAACGGATGATCGTCCCGATAGCCGTCGAAGTCTTCGCGGCGTTCGGGCTTTTCAGTCAACCCGCTCCGTTGACTTTCGAGGTGGCTTCCATCAAGCCCAGCCCGCCGGATGAGCAGCACTTCATGATCCAGTTCCAACCCGGCGGGGGGCTGCGGGCCACGGGCGTCACGCTGAAAATGCTCATCACCCAGGCCTATGACGTCCGGGAATTTCAGGTTTCGGGCGGGCCGGGCTGGATCAACACCGAACGGTACGATATCGTCGCGCGGCCGGAACATAATGCCGATTCAGATCCGCCGCCGGAAGACCCCCGCAAGATGTCGGACGAGCAGCGTAAAACCCTAGGGGAGCAGATGCGAGCTCGGCTGGTGGCGCTGTTGGCGGACCGTTTCCGACTGAAGGTCCATCGCGAGACCCAACAAGCCCTGGCGTATCTCTTGGTGGTGGGAAAAAATGGCCCGAAACTGAAGCAAACCGAGGAAGGTTCGGAAACAAGGGGTCGGATGAGAATGGGCCGAGGCGAGCTCAACGGCGACGGCGTGAAGTTGGAGTTCCTGGCCCAGGTGCTCGCCAACCAACTGGGCCGCCCCGTCGTCGACAAGACCGGACTGACGGGTAACTACGACATCAAATTGGCTTGGACGCCGGACCCCGGCCAGCCCGCACCGCTGCCGCTGGGCCCGCCGCCGGGGCTCGAGCCGTCTCCAGCGCCCGATCCGAGCGGCCCATCGATCTTCACCGCTATCGAAGAACAACTCGGGCTGCGGCTGGAATCGCAGAAGGCCCCGATCGAGACGATTGTCATCGATAGCGTCGAGAAACCGTCGGAGAACTAGCTGGCGATGGCCTCAAGACGCCTAGCCCTGGTCCTTGCCGTGGCCAGTGTTGTGCTGCCGGCCGCGGAGCACCACGGCCGGGTCCGGTTCGGCGGCCAGCCAGTGCCGGGAGCCATGGTGACCGCGAACCAGGGCGATCAGACGCTCACCACCATCACCGACCCCGAAGGCCGGTTTTCGTTTGCCGACCTGCCGGATGGGACCTGGACGATCCAAGTCGAGATGTCTGGATTCGAGACCATCCGGCGCGATCTCGCAATCGCCCGGGAGGCGCCCGGCCTGGAGTGGGAGTTGGAGTTGAAGATGTTGCCACTGAAGGAAATAGAGGCCGTCTCCCATCCCGCCTCCGCCGCGCCGCCACCGGCCTCTGTGCCGACCGGCCAAACGGCGGCGCCGTCGCGCAAGGCGAAAAAGGGCGCGGCACCTCCATCGTTGACCAACACCGAAACACCCTTCCAGCGGGCGGAGTTGAATGCGGCGAACCGACCTCCCAGCGAAGAGGCCGCAGTGCCCGGAGGCGACGCCGCCACCAGCAGCCAGAACCAGAATGCGTCAGAACTCAGCCAGCGCGCCGCCGATGGCTTGTTGATCAACGGCACGGCCAACAATGGAGCGAGTTCTCAGTTTGCAATC
>Ga0306923_10004556_pt1 | contig 13313 bp, 15 predicted proteins | sample sta12Can44000108_FD_203841 | JGI IMG/M metagenome (GOLD analysis project Ga0306923, IMG submission 203841) | Lab enrichment of tropical soil microbial communities from Luquillo Experimental Forest, Puerto Rico - statanox.12C.anox.44.000.108 (v2)... | ecosystem: Environmental > Terrestrial >... | reverse complement strand
CCACAATGGTTAAATCTCGTGCTCAGTTTTCAGCGGAATCCGCCGCTGCGAATCTGACAATGTAGTGCTAACACGAAGCAACGGGGCCGCAGCCGACCAGAAAACTGCTTCCACCCTTATACGCTTCGGAGAACTGCATCGCAAGCGGCGACGCTCGGACACATCGGGTCGGTGCGATAGGATCCATCAGGTCACGGTCACCTGCCTGCTGCGGCGATGAGCGTGGCGACCGGCGAGCGGTCGAAAAATGCCAACCGCGTGTTCGGAACAAGCGAAATCCGTCGCACATCCGTTTTGCTCATGCGTGATCCGAACCAGCATCGAGACGCGATTCGTAGGCTGAAGAAAAAGCTTCGCCTCGGGGACTCGACCGCTTCGAACAACATCGCCGTTGCATATCGCGAACTGGGCGACTTCCGGCGAGCCTTTCAGTGGTGGAGACGTACGGCTGGCCCTAAAGATGGTGATGCCTGGCTCGAGGTCGGTTACTGTCTCCAGTACGGGATAGGAACTCGCCGGGATCCGACCGCGGCGATCCAGGCATACCGAAGGGCCATCAGGACCTACTACACAACCGAATACGGCTGCGAGGAGGCTCAGTATCATCTTGCCGTCGCGCTCCTCGATCGTGGTGACACGCGCTATCGTCGAGAGATCGAACGTTTGCTCACCGTGGCAGCTGAGGACGGCGACTATCCGGAGGCGGCCGATCTCCTCGAACAAGTTGGCAAGTCACAGCCCTCGCGCATTTGCCGTTGCCGTCGAGAGTTGGCACGTCGGCTCGGGGGTAAGGCCCACTGCCCGCTGCACCGCCGCCCCCGCGTGCGACGTACTCGGAAGGCTTGAAGGAACGGCGCCGACGTCATACGTCCTAGGAGACGCGCGTCATTTCTCGTGGCTTGTCTTTGACGCCCCTTTCCACGGCTCTCCCGGCAAACGCTCGATGAACGTAGATTTCACGAGAGGCGCGGCGACCTCGGCATCCCACTCGTAGCCCGACGCCAGAAGTGGGCTGATGTCAGCCATGAACTCGGGATCGTCGAGCTTCTTGAGGAAGTTCTCCTCGAACATCGCCCGTGTGACTTTGTGATCCTCGTGTTCCATGTATTTCTGGAACGCCGTGACCACGCGATCGGGATCGACCTTTCCTGATTTCACAGCGATCGCCATGTCATACAGGTCGCGGCCCTGCCGCCGCTGATACAGCGCGCGCAATTTCGTCCCGAGCAGTTCGTCTAACTCGTAAGTGTGGATGCTGCAGGATCCTTCGAACCACCGCGAGCTGACGGAAAACGGGATCTCCTTGAAGCCATAGGCCGAGAAGTGTTCGCGGGTATTCGTCTCGACCTTCAGCCGCAGCGGCAGCGGTGGTGTGTCTTCGGACTGCAGCCGATAGACGAACGTGACGCGCCCCTCGTTCTGCTTCGTTTTCGGCTGGCCGAGCCACGGGTTCAGAACCTCGTGGAGGGCGTCCATCATCGGCTTCGCCGGGCCGGCTTGCGTCTGCACAAGATCGATGTCTTCCGAGTACCGGGCGGCCGGGAGATGAAGTTTGTAGAGCGCGGTCCCACCGCGAAACGCGAGCGCGTCATGCAGGGCGGGTTTCGAAAAGATCGTGACCAGGGCGCGGCTGATGATTAGGTCCTGTTCAACCTGAACGTCTTGCGGCCATGGCGCCTGCGCCCGCCATTCGAGGATATGGTCTCGTGGAATCACAGATCGACTTCCACTTCCGTGTTCAGAAACAGCTTCCAGTCCTCGTTGCGAGGCGCCTTCCCTCGGGGTTTCTTCGGGAGGAGGAGGGTCGATTCGCGGGCGCGTGCGCGCACGAAATCTTTGAGAGCGGCGACGCGCTCACTGGCGCCGGTCAGCTCGAGGAGGTAGCCGAGTCGCTGCGCCCATGGCACCGGTGCCGCCGCCGCCGCCGCGGCGAGCGCCTTCGGTTCGATGCGCTCCGCCAGTTCTGCCAGCACCGTTGCGACCTGGTTCAGCCCTCCCGCATGGTGGGTGTAGCCGACCAAATCGAGGGCCGTTGCCTCGGGAGTCGAGACCTGCACCGTGCCTCGCGGAGTGTTGAAGCTCTGGATCGGCACTTTCTGCAGGTTCTTGCGGACGATGAAGCGGATCCGGACGCGCCCGCACTCGATCGGGCGGCGTGCGCGCTCTAGCAGTACCTGGAATTCCTGCGGCCTCTGATGCGCTGCTCCGTGGTATTGCGCCGCGGTGAGCAACCCGGCGTAATAAGGCAACTGTAGCGATTTCATCAGCGTTGGGACGAACTGATCGGCAGGCAGGCATCCGAGGGATCGGTACTCCGGTGGAACGATGACGTAGAAGCTCTTTGCGGGCGTGACGATAAGTCTTTGTCTCGTCAGCCGGTTCAGCGCGACCTTGAGAGCGGCTGCAGACACGTTGAGAGCGGCGCGGGCCTCTGATGTCGTGAATGTGTAGCGGCTCCCAGCCACCATGTCGTCGAGGTACTGACGAGCTGAAACACGCGGCGAAGCAGCCGTTTTCATTTGCCTAAAGTAACACTTACTGTTACCTTTCGCGAACGAAATCTACGCTGATCTCCAGAATTGGTTAATGTTGTATAATGTTGACCATGGATGAGCCATCGCAACAGTTCGAGAAAGACTACCTCACAATCCAGCAGGCCGCCCGGTACGTCGGCGTATCGGCTCAGACCCTCCGCCGGTGGGACGCGGAGGGAAAGCTCAAGTCAGTCAGGCACCCCGGAAACGACTACCGATACTACAAGCGCTCCGATCTTGACCCGCTTCGTCTTGAGTACCAGCGCGCCGAACAGAAGAACCCCGGCGCCCTCTTCGCGACCGTCGTCGCCAACATCGAAAACAACGAGCGCCTCCGCGAGCCCCAGCGCGAAGCCCACAAACACGTGCGGCAGCACTTCGAAAAAGGCCTCGCGCCCGCCATCATCCAGATCCCGGTCGGATGCGGCAAGACCGGCATTATCGCGACGTTGCCTTTCGGGATTTCCCAGGGTCGGGCCCTGGTCATCGCGCCAAACACGACGATTCGTCGCGGCATCGCGGAAGCGATCGAAGCTGGGCACCCCAAGTTCTTCCTTGGCAAGGCGAACGTCCTGTCATCGTTCGCCGATGGCCCGTTCGTCGCCGTCTTGGACGGCCCGCAGGCGAACATCCACGACTGCACGGAAAGCCATTTCGTCGTGACGAACATCCAGCAGCTCGCAAGTTCCGCGGATCGCTGGCTGCCGCAATTCCCGCCGAACTTCTTCGACATGATCCTGGTCGACGAGGGCCACCACAACGTCGCAGAGAGCTGGAGGAAGGTGTTTGACCGCTTTCCTGACGCCAAGGTCGTCAGCCTGACGGCCACGCCGTTCCGCAGCGACGGGCGTCCGGTGACCGGAGAAGTTGTGTACCGCTACCCCTACGCAAAGGCGATGCTCGCGGGATACATCAAGCAGATCCACTCGATCAACGTTGCGCCGTCGGAGATCTACTTCACGTACCGCGGCGAGAGTCAGCGACATACCCTCGAAGAGGTCATGGCGCTGAGGGAGGAAGCGTGGTTCCGCAAGGGCGTTGCGCTTGCCCCCGAGTGCAACGCCAGCATCGTGGACGCCAGCATCGGTAGAATGCGCGAACTTCGATCGGCGACGGGGCAGCGGCAACAGATCATCGCGGCGGCATGCTCGATCGATCACGCGCGCCAGATCCGCGCGCTCTATGAACAACGGAACATCAGCGCCCGCGAGATTTACAGCGAGATGGATCCTGACCAGCAGGAACGGGTGATCTGCGCCCTTGAGTCAGGTGCCATCGACTGCATAGTCCAGGTTCAGATGCTTGGAGAGGGTTTCGACCATCCGCCGTTGGGCGTTGCAGCGGTGTTCCGGCCTTTCAGGAGCCTGTCCCCGTACGTGCAGTTTGTCGGCCGCATCATGCGCGTAATGGTCCAGGACGATCCTGGTAATGCCACCAACCACGGCTACGTCGTTTCCCACGTCGGACTCAACAATGACGCGAACTGGCGTGACTTCCGTGAGTTCGATCTCGAGGACCAGCAAGTTTTTCGCGAGTGGCTGGAGGCCCGCGGCACGTATGACGGCGATCTGCCGGACGACGAAAGTGGTTCAGGGCAGCCCCGCCGGTTCGATGCCGACATGCTGGTACATGGCGAGATCCTGAGCGACTTCGTGCGCCAGTCATTCCTGGATCCCGATGACGACCGGATTCTCGACAAGATCCTGGACGCAGTCATGCCCGGTGTAGGCATCCCATTTCGAGAGTTCATGACGCGCGACCAAGCGCGAGCCATGCTCAAGGCTGCGCAGGCGAAGGTGCTGCAGGGTTCGCCAGTACCGATACCAGTCTCACCGCAGAAGCGCCGCCAGGCCGCGCGCAAGCGGCTCGCCGATCGACCCAAGTCGGTGGCGGCGCGAGTGCTTCGCGAGCTGAAGCTCGCGCCGAAGGGCGCCGACGTCAGTCGCCTCATCCCCGAGGCCAGAGGCTCAGCCAACTTGATTGCACTCATCCGTCTGATCCACTCGGAGATCGACAGCCGGATGGGGATCGGCAAGGGCAAGCGCAGTGAAACGACCGCAGACGACGCGGAGACGACGATGGCAGAACTTGACGAGATCGGCGACGCTATTCGCGATCGCATCAGGCGCGCCAAGAAGGGGAAGGAGAAATGAGGGCACCGAGGGATGTCCTCAAGCACGTCTGCGTCGAGATCGCGGAGCGGCGGCGCAAGTGCCACCGAGACAAGAGCCACAGCATCTCGAAAGGTGAGAAGTGCCTTGTCGTGGTCGACGGAAGCTTCGGCGGGTCAAAGAACTACTGCACACAGTGTGCAGGCCCGATCCTGTCTGCGGTCGCAGCGAAGCACCAAAAGCTGGTGCAGGAGTTGGCTGGCTAGATGTCCGCCGTATCGGCACAACCACGACGGGCGCCAATCTGCTCAGCCAATTCAGCGGGTCTGGGTGTCGGAGAAAGGTTCGGCAACAACCTGAAGTTCGTCCTCGTAGACAACGTACCCGACGCGCGATTCGGTCAGCATCGTGACGGGATGACCGTACTTCTCCAGGACGACACTCATCTGATGCATGCGGGACAGGCAATCCGCCGCGCTGTCCCTGAACCAGGCGATTCCTCGGGTTGAACGTCTGTAGAAGCCCTTCGATTTCGAGCGATTGAACCGATCTGGCGTGACAAGATGCTCGCCGAACCAAGCCAACACTTCGGTCAACAGTCGCCGATCGTCTTCCTCGATACGGAAAGAATCGCGAAGGCGGTAGGCAGCGCGAAAGAGACCCTCTTCGACGCCCGAATCGGGATGTCGCGTCGTAAGAACGAATCGAACGAAACTCTTACCCACGTCGGCGTTTGGCCGCTGCGTGCCTTTGAAGCCGCGCCTTCGGCATCCTCGTTCCAGACCGTTTGCCGCCCCACACGCGAGCGAACCAATACGTTCCGGGGCGCGTGAACCAGGTCCGGTTCCGTGGAGTCTCAAACTGCGCCAACTGCTTCATTGACACACCGTAGCGAGAGAAAAGCGCGAGCAGCTCCCGGAGGTTGTCGTTCGATATCGATTCCGCGGGACATGAAGGTAGAGCGTGTCCCCGGAGCCGTCGAACTTGGTCACGCAAGAGATCCGTTCGATCCAGCCGAAGAACGCGGCTTCGTCTCCTTGAGAACCGTATCGGACGCGTTTGCAGGCAAGAATCGGCATACGGACGGAAGGTCTGGTTTGGCCCAGCAGATGCCTCCGTGCTGAGAACTTATGCCATCGGCTCTACGCCGTCTAGTGCGTCAAAAAGACTGCGCTTCAGCCACTAAGCCGCAAAACGCAGCGCCTGGACATGCGTGAGCCACCTCATCGCTTGGTTCCAACTGGCGCTGTTCTGGTCCACCACTTAACTCATTCTACTGACGTCCGTTAGTCATCTCGGTTGATCCGTCTGCCACGCTGGTTGCCACGGGCACGGTGCTGTCTAACAACCGGATCGCGCTCTCAACGGCCGCCGGCCGGTCAGTCCTGATGCCCATGCTGTTCGCAGGGTTCGTCGAACGGTTCTTTAACGGCTGTGAAGTGATCTGATGGCCAAGCGGACACCGGATGAACATTTGACCAAGTACGTCATTGACTATTTACGGTCGTCTGATGACACGCGCGGAGTGGCTTGCATATCGGGCGTTTTTGGCGGAAGGCAAGATACAACACGGCTGCTCGCCAGAACTCCTCGAGGATTCTCGAACCGACGACCCTGAAGCGGTGTCGTTGATGAGTCAGGGAGTCGAGCGGTTCAGACGGCAAGTGCGTGACCTCATTCTGCGAGATCACGCGGATAGGGTGTTTCTCAACTACTGCCCTCGGTGCGGCGGATTAGCGACCACGCCGAGAGCCCAACAATGCTGCTGGTGTTTCCATGATTGGCATCGCCCTGAGGCATCGAGATGAAATGGAATGCGTCGACCGCTGGATTAAGGCCAACACGTCATCAAGCCGGCAACTCCATCGTGCGCGGTGGCTCCCGCACGCTTGCCCAGGCGCGGGCGTGACAGGCGCGCCGCCGCAGATCGTCGTCGTCCAGCACTTCGACGAGGAACTGAAGCGCCTCGTGCCGGTCAAGTAGTCTGACAGACGTGCGACACAGAGCTCGGCGAAGGTGTTCATACTGCTCAAAGCTGCGCGACGGTGGGACTGGAGCGGTCGGAGCCGTTATTGAGAGGCGAAAGTCGTCAGCTGTCATGGGGACGACCGGTGTGAATACGCCACAGTCCCACCTCGTGCGAGCTATCGGCCGCTGGACCCTGACCGCCCTGATGCTCAACACCATCATCGGGGGTGGTTTCGGCGGTCTCCCCTCGTTGCTTGCGGCGCGCCTTGGGCGACTCAGTCCTGCGGGATTTCTTCTTGCAGCCCCCGGAGTGGGCCTCATCGCGGCCTGTCTCGCGGAAGTCGCCTCGCAGTTCCAGCAAACCGGTGGACCTTATCTGTACGCCCGGATCGCCTTCGGACGCTTCATGGCTATTCAGATCGGCTGGCTCGCGTGGCTGTCACGAATCACCGCGGCGTCGGCTGCAGCCGACCTCTTTGTTTCGTACCTGGCGCAGTTCTTTCCGGTCGTCGAAGTCTCGGCTGCGCGCGCGCTCGTGCTCACCCTGCTCATCGGATTTCTCGCCATCGTGAACTACCGAGGAGTGAGCCAAGGCGCACGGCTCAGCAATCTTTTCACGGTGACGAAACTGCTGGTCCTGGGGTTCTTCATCTGTGGAGGTGTTTTCGCCCTGCTGTTCCGCCCCGAGATCCGCATTAATCAGCCGACGGTGCCGATCGACGCGGCAGATTGGTTTGAAGCGATCCTGCTGATGACATACGCGTATGGAGGGTTCGAGGCGGCGCTCTTCGTTGCGGGTGAGACGGACGACGCACGCAAGGATGCTCCTGTCGCGCTGTTGGTTGCCTTGATCACGTCGACCATTCTCTTCGTGTCAGTTCAATACGTCGTCGTCAATACCCTCCCGAATGCTGCGTCATCGACACGGCCCGCCGCCGACGCGGCGGGACGTTTTTGGGGACCGACCGGCGCATCCCTGATTGCCATCGGCACCTTGATTGCGCTCTATGGGTATCTCAGCGCCAACATGCTCCACACACCCCGCCTCACGTTCGCGATGGGCGAACGGGCCGACTTTCCGGCGGCGTTCGCGGCCGTTCACTCACGGTTTCGCACCCCCTCAGTCTCAATCGTCACGTTCGCGGTGATGCTGGTGATATTCGCGACGATCGGCAGCTACCGCTGGAACGTCACGCTCACCGCGGTGTCCCGACTATTAATCTACGGGTCGATCGTCGCTGCACTCCCGGTCCTTCGACGAACGTCTGCAACCGTGGACGCATTCCGCCTGCCACATGCGACTGTGATTGTGACACTAGCACTGGCGTTCACTGGCGCACTGGTAACGCGGATGGATAGTCGAGGGTTCGGGGTGGTGCTCGGTACGATCGCACTCGCAGGTCTGAACTGGGCCTGGGCGCGCACGCGTCCCACCACCGATTTACCGTAAAGGGCGTGTCGGCAACTTTCAGACAACCAGCTGGCAGCCGTTCGTGGGCTGCCCCTCCGCGAAGCTGCGCGGCGGCTCGGCGTCTCGCCGGCAACGGCTCACCGCCGGCTCGTTTCACAAGTCCCTCCACCACCTGCGTAGCATTCGCTCGAGTTCTGGACATTTTGGGCGGTTCGGCCGCCCTTTTCCATCGAATCGGCAAGGACGTGTTTTTCGCACTTTCCTCCTTTCGCTGGCTCAACGGTCTGTGATAATGCTGAGCTGTTACCGCGAATGGAGGGCCTATGCGACAAGCTCACACAGCCGCACTGATCGCATTGGCGTGTTGCGTCGCAGGTGTCGTCCACGCGGCGGACCATCAGGGCAGTCAGTCGTGTGGCGTGACGTCCAAACCGTCAAACGGGGGCACCGTTGCCATTCCGAACGGCGGCGCTTTTGCTGTCGAGGGCTAAATACTCTACGTGAGGGCCGACAAGCCCGGAGACGCCCATAAGCTAATGCCCCGTGTAGAAAGGACGCCAGCTCCGAACCTCCGCCGAGATCCCAACCTCGTCTCGGTAATCATTCCGGTTTACGGCGAAATCGAGAGCGCCCGGACAGCCTTGACCTCGGCGCTCGATCAGACCTACCGGCCCATCGAGGTCATTATCGTGAACGACGGATGCCCGAACAGCGTCGAGCTGGAAGCGACCATCGCCCCGTTCCGGTCCGCCATCCGGTATGTCATCCAGCCTCACGGAGGCGCTGGCGCCGCGAGGAATTCGGGAATCATCCAGTCGACCGGAGGCCTCATCGCGTTCCTCGACGCTGATGACCGATGGCGGCCCGATTTCCTGGCGGAGGGAGTGGCGTCCCTCAATCGCATTCCGCGATGCGACCTTGTCTATTGCGATGCGCTCATCACCGGCAGCTCTCCGCGCGCTGGACGCCGGTTCATGGAGACCTCGCCGTCGAAGGGGCCGGTGACGCTGGAAGCCCTCCTCCTGCAGCGATGCAACGTGATTACTTCGTGCGTGCTCGTTCGAGCGTCGGCGCTCTTCGAGGTTGGGCTGTTCGACGTCGCGCTGCGGCGCGGGCAGGACTACGACCTGTGGCTGCGAATGGCAGAGCACGGCTGCCGGTTCGCCTATGACCGCACGGTCCGAGTCGAGCGGACGGAGCGTTCATGGGGCAGCCCGGAGGAAAGCATCGCGGACGTCGAGCGGCTGCTGAGTGTCTTGACGAGGTTCGAGAAGCGGACCAACCTGACCCCGGAAGCTGCCGCGGCCATTCGCACGAGAATCGAATGGGCGGGCGACCGGCTCCTCCTCGAGCACGCGAAGCGCGCGCTGGAGCTGCACGACGTCCGCGGCGCGCGTCAGCAGTTGGTCGGCATTCGAAGGAAGTCGGTCAAAGCGCGAGCCGTACTCGCGGCGCTCCTGCTCGCCCCTTCGTTGACGCCTGTCCTCTACAGGTTCTGGCGACACCGGTACCAGCGACGGCGGACGACAGCCTGATGAAGGACTAGATGGGATCGCGCCCGTCCGAGACCGCCGATACCTGCTGCAGCCATACGATCAGCGGCATGAACCAGACCGGGGCCACGCGCCCCTTCAGCCACGCCGCGGCCGCCCGAGGCAGGACGTAACGGCGTCTGACGAACGGCGACGGCTTCAACACGACCATCCGTGCGAGGTCGGTCGCCACGGATCGCGCATATCGTGCGTCCTCGGCGTCGTCATGCTGCAGCTCGAATGGAACCGTCACGGACGCGGGATACGCTCGGCTCAGCGCCTCAACCTGAAACTGTCGATCTAGGACGAGTGCCACCGGCAGACTCATCAGGAAATCAAAGACGTCCGGATCCAGAAACGGCGCGAACACCTTCGGGAGAAACCCGAGGAGACCATAGGGCGCCCACGCAACCTCGCGCCGGGTCCGGTTCCAGAAGACGAAGGCGTTGCCCGCATTGGGGCCGCCCATGTGACGAACGACCTCGGTCTTCAGCCTCTCGGTTGCCAGCGCGTAACTGAAGCGCCGGCGCGCCGGCGCGGTGAGCAGGTTATCAAGGGCCTGCTCCAGTCCGTGGACCTCGTGCTGGAGCAGCTGCTGAGTGGCTCCGTCAACGTCCTGACGCTCGAACACATCCGCCATCGCCGCGGGCATCGGCCAGCTCTGTGTCAAGGTGTCGTCGGCGATCCCGTCGTACACCACGGCCGGCTGCCTGAGCAGGTGATCGCGGACCGGGAGGAACTGGACGTGTTCATCGGAGCAGAACTCGGTGAGGATATTCTTGCGCCAGCTCGGCGGCGAGGCGGCGGGTCTCTCGATCGATCACAAGGAGCGGCAGCTGCAGCTCGCGTGTGATGAGGCGCGCCAGATTCTCGTCGTCGTTGCACCGGGGAGGGTAGTGGCGAACGGTGAGGCACGTGGAAGGGCGGACGCCGTGCCGCAACAGCGCGAACAGAATGTGACGCGAATCCTTGCCGCCGGTGATCGGCAGCGTGACCGCTTCGCCCGACGGCAGCCTCCTGCCCACAGCGGCGGCAAACCGGTCCACGAACTCGCTGACCGCTTCACGGCGGCCGATCGTCGCCGGCCGCGGGTTGGCCGGACGCTGCGACTCGAACCGGAGCACTCCCTCGCTCCATGTCAGACGGCTCGCCGGTGGAACAGCGCGTATCGCCGCGAACGGCGTGTCGTCGCCGATGAAGAAGTTCAACCGGAGAAAGACCGCGATCGCCGCATCGTCGAGAACCGGCTGCACGCCGCGGGAGAGAATCGCCGTGATTGAGGGCGAGCAGACGATGTCACGGCCTCGAGTGGCGTAGAAGAGCGGCCGCATCCCGTACCGGTCGCTCTCGATTTCGAGGGTGCCGTCGTGCCACCGCCAGGCGGCGAACACGCCGTCGTCAGTCGGCAGATCCGGCCGGGGAATCCGGTGTCCGAAGAACGCCGTCTGCAATCCAGCGACCACCGGGCGGCCATCCTGCGTCGAAACCTGGACGAATGGCGCGCTTGCCTCGTCGGCCGCACGAGCGCTGATCTCCCGGTTCATCCGCGACCACTCTACCCTACCGCGTTGGCGAAACAATTTCCGCTGCGTCTGAGCTTCGGATCGGAATCACGCGCGTTTGCGCCTCGCTGCCGGTCGGGCCGACCGTGGCCTTCGCCGGCTTTTTCTTCTTGGTACTGACCGCGTCGAGGCTCTTCTTCAACGCGTCCATCAAGTTGACGACCCTTGCCGGCGCTTCGACCGCTGGCGCAACGATCCCCTCGCCGGCAATGTTCGCCTCGATGATGCGCTTCAAGCCTTCCCGGTATTCGTCCTTGTAATTCGCCAAGTCCAGCGGTCCCTCGAACGTCGCGATGACTTGCTTGGCGAGCTTCACTTCTTCCGGCTTCACCGTCGGGCCACCGAGTGCAGTTCCTCGACGGTATCGATGCGGCGATTTCTCCGGCGTGATGCAACGTGTACATGGCAATCCCAGGCTCGTGGGCCTTACGGCGACCAGGTACTCCCGCCCGTAGAGCGCGAGCTTGCCAGTGCGGCGGGAAAGACCTGGATGGGATTGTTTACGAGGCTGACCTTTAGAAACGCCTTCCACGTCGGTCGTGCAGCCAGCCTTCGTCCAGCCGTTTTCATCGCGTTGGGCGGCCAATTCGGCAACCCGGAGTTCCGTTCCGCTCTCTAGGCTTTAGACTGACGCAGCGTTTTTTCTTTGCAAGAAGGAGAAATGCCGCGGGCTGGCCGTCTATAAAGAGCGGAAGTGAGACGGAGTTGCGAGTCCAAAATTGGTCGGCGCCCTGGATAGATTGGGAAGTGGCCGCGTAAGGTGGGAACTGTGATTTTACCGATCTCGCTGATCCCTGCCGCTGATCGGCGCAGGAGGAATGGGCGAGGTGTGTCGCGCTCGAGACCTCAAGTCTCAGCGTGATGCTGTATCGCTTCGCGGAGTGTCATGACGATTTCTGAACGAACGGTCGGGCGCGTCACGATCCTCGACATCGACGGCCGAATTACCGTCCAAGACGGTGCCACCGAGTTTCGACACGCAGTTCGGCAGCTCGTCCGGCGCGGTCGCTTGAACCTTGTTATCAATCTGCGGGGAGTTCCGTACATCGATAGCACCGCGCTTGGCGAAATCGTGCGCACGTACACGACCGCGACACGTTTGGGCGGCGCGCTCAAGTTGCTGAACGTCCACGGCCGCGTGCATGACCTCCTCGTGACGACCCGCCTATTGTCCGTCTTCGACTCATTCGATACCGAATCCGATGCGGCCCGGAGTTTTGGGACCGTGCCCACCGCCGACGCACACAATCCGGCTCGCGACTGACGTATTTCGCTATAAAAATTGCCCTTACGCGACAATCGAGAATGGCTCTCGCTCCCAATATTCGCCTCGGACCGTACGAAAACCGCAGGTCAGAATCGCCGCCGCGGAGCACGTCGAACACGTAGTAGACGAACGCGTGGTCCTTGGCGACGGTGCGATGCTGGAGAGCTTGAAAGGACGACCGCTGACCGAGGGCGACTATCTCGCCGTCGACTAAGACTTGGATCGGCTTTCACTGAGGCCGCCGCGGCCGTCACGCTGGGGTGGTTGGCCATGCGTCGCGCGGCGTGAATGCAAGAGGACGCGAGTCGCGCTTCTCGGCGAGGCACCCGTGCTGTGCGAAAACTCGACCCATGGCGCTACGCGGCCTCGCGATAGTAGAACTTGAGCAACCCGCCAAGGCGCTCACGACACCTGACGGGTCCTGTTCCGATCACGGTTGTCGTCGGTGCGATGAGGGCGTTGCCCAGACCTTGGTGCGGACGTTCTTCATGATAATGACGGATAAATGCTCGGACGGCCGCTCGGAGGTGCGGTTCGCCGAGGAGCACCATGCGCTCCAAGCACTCGGACTTGGCCGACTCGACAAAGCGTTCGGCAAACGCGTTCAAATTGGGACTCCACGCCGGCAGGACCAGTGGCGTCACGCCACTTTCGCGCAGCAGGCGCCGAAACGCCGCGATGTAGAGCGGGTCGCGGTCAAGGATGATGTACTGCACGCCGCGCAGGAACCCCTCGGTGGAGTCGGTCAGGTTCCGGGCGAGCTGCGTCATCCACGCCCCGTCCGGCTCTGAGGTAATCCCGACGATCTCCACCCTGCGGGTCTTCAGCATCATGACGAAGAAGACGACGTAGCGGACGACGCCGCGCACGGTCAACACCTCGACTGTGAAGAAGTCGGCCGCTGCGAGACCCTCCCAATGCGCCGCCA
>Ga0306923_10004554_pt1 | contig 13317 bp, 8 predicted proteins | sample sta12Can44000108_FD_203841 | JGI IMG/M metagenome (GOLD analysis project Ga0306923, IMG submission 203841) | Lab enrichment of tropical soil microbial communities from Luquillo Experimental Forest, Puerto Rico - statanox.12C.anox.44.000.108 (v2)... | ecosystem: Environmental > Terrestrial > Soil... | reverse complement strand
ACCGACGTCGCACTGGCTCTCCTTTTCCTTGCGGTTTTTCAAGTCTTTGAAGTGCATGTCGAGAAGTCTTGGGCCGGCATTGGCGATTTCCTCGACCACGTCGGCTCCGCCTCGCATCGAGTGGCCGACGTCCATGCACAATCCCATACGCGGGTCCATGTCCTTCACCGCCTGCAGTACGACTTGCGGCGTGGGGAAGTGCGGGTCCTCGGGGCCGTGCGTGTGGATGGCCATCTTCATATCGAATTCTCGCGCTAGCTTCTCGACTACCGGAAGAGTCTTATGGGTCGGCGCACAGACCATCATCGGCATGCTGCAGGCACGGGCATATTCGAAATAGGGCCGCAACACTCTGGGATCCTCATCCTTCAGATCGATGTTGCCGCCACTGGCAATCTTCAATCCGGCCTTTTGGAAATCGCTCTTGGCCTTGACGATTTCTTCTGGGGTCGATCTGTACGGCAGATGAAATTCCTTCACGCTGACGTACGAAACGCCCAATTGTTGAATCATCGAGATCGCCAGCTTCCTCTGAAACTCGCGGAGCGAATAGGTACAGACGCCCAGATTGAATCCGTTTGACGGCCTGGAGTCGCTGGCTCGGGCAGGGGGCGTCGCGGTCGCGGCGGCTAAACCGCCCAATCCTTGGACCATTTCCCGACGTGTCATAGGGTCTTGGACCTCGACGCCCATCATATAACCGAGGCGCGCCAGCCACAAGCCTAGAGCGCTCCAGTAAACCCCCAGTACGCAGGCAGTCCTTGCGGCCATTCGGCTTCAGATCGAGGTACCCTTGTGCGAGGTCCGTTCGCAAAAGCACTACGGGCTTTACCAAAGCGAACGCACTCCGTCATTCGTTGTTGGATTGGAAAGGGGCGACTCGGTCTCCGGAGGTGCTCGCCAATGCTTAGAGCTGGCAAACTTCATAGCTTCCATCCAATGCAATTGCCCAGGTTCGACCACGCCGATTTCGATCTGCTGTAGATGGTATCGGAAATCCGAAAATTCAGGTCCAGAGGCCGTCCGCGCGGGGATTAGCAGATCGGAAGCGGCCCGCCCCGAATGTCGCGATCGTGCCTTCTCGAGTGACAAAAAAACACATCCGCTCGCCTGAAGCGGGCGCGTTAGTTTGGCCAAAAGAGCCGCTACCGGCCGTAGAATGCCGCCCGGCTGCCCGTCGGTCATACCGATGGTGCAGTCCGGCGACTTGAGGCAATGCCACGACTCCACCCAACTCCGGCGGTTGCACTTATTCATGGTTCCGGCGAGTCCTTCTCGGCGAAAGCTGAGGGCGGGATATGCGGCGCCCAGGGGGATCGTCTCAAAAGATCACAAAAGCAGAAAGGGCTGTTTTTTAATTCGCTAGGCCCGATTGCGTAGTTTAACATCGGACCATGAGCCGTCACCATCACATCGACTATTTTGAGCTGCCCGCAACGGATCTCGTGGCCGCCAAACGTTTTTATTCCGCTGCCTTCGACTGGAGATTCACCGATTACGGCCCGAACTATGCTGGCTTTGGATACGCTGGCGCCGACCGCGAAGGCGGAGGCATATCTAACGACCCAGATCACACTCGCGATCCTCTGGCGATTCTCTACAGCGACAACCTTGAAGCAAGTGAGCAGAGAGTGCAATTAGCCGGCGGGACAATCGTCAAACCGATCTTTTCCTTTCCTGGAGGACGGCGTTTCCACTTCACCGATCCGAGCGGGAACGAGCTTGCCGTCTGGTCGGACAAATGAGGGGATGCTTCCGATTTTGCCAAATAACGCGAGCCGAACTTCATCTGGAGACGTGCCTGCGTCGGCTCTATCTCTTTTTTGGGGGGGGACCGCGGCTTCGCATGACGCCTAGCGGCGAAGTTGTCAAACGCCAGTAGTGCTGCCTAATTCAGCCGCCGACGGTCGCGCTGCGACGTCTAGGCCGAGGATCGCCACCAGGACGCCCGGTTCTGGTCCATTCCTTTGAATACCAGAGGGGTAACCCAGGTGGCCCCATCCCCCCGGGCGCATAATCTGCGAAAAGTATTGAGTCTTCGGTCTTGGAGTGGGCATCTAGCCAACCCATAGACCTGTTGGCAGGCCGCTGAGAAAACCACTAGCCCCTTAGTGCACCTCTTCTTGGCGGCCCAGCTTGCCCTTTTGGTGGAGCCTTATTTTTCGGAGGTCGCGATGGTTCTCCTGCCGACCCTTTGCCCGGAGTGCAACCGGTTCACGATGCAGGTCGTGAAGTACGGGCGGGACGATTCATACGAAGCCCGTTGTACTACTTGTGGCCGCCGCGGCCGTGGCAAGATTTCGCCAGAGCTCCTGATTGTGAAGGGTGCCATCGACAGCATGCCCCAGAAAACTCGCTGAGGCGGGACACCGGACTCTGAGTGCCCAATGGTATGAATGTGCGTCCGTTGCAGCACTCACCAATCCGAAAGTCACCCGCTCGGCTTGCGGCTACCTATCAGCCGTCTGAAGTTCCCGCTAACCGCCTGGCCGCAGCTCGACTTGGGCAGAGGCCGATTCACCTCCGCCAACCGCCTTGGGATTTCCAGCAACGCTACCGGGTGACGATTCCAACTTTCTGTCCTTCCACGGGGTTCCCGCCGCCTTGTGCCGATGCAATTCGGCATAACCTTGGGCCCGTGATGAGGCGGCCTTCAGTTCTAGGTTCCAACATTTTGGGCCAAAATTGTTTGGACGCTCTAAGCGGCTGCGCGCGACCCGCGGTCTGTATAGAATAACCGGGATGGGAAAGGCTGGCAGGAACAAGGTTCGCCATCGCCGAGCTGTGAGGTCCGCTAAGCAGCCCGGTGACGAGATTATCGCCAAAGAGGTCTTCAGCGAAATCGAAAAGGTAGCCGCCGAAGCCGGTATTGCTCCAGAATGGGTTTATGCCATGAGGAAGACCGGAATGATGGTCACTGAGGCAAACATGGACCAATGCAGTAAGAAAGAACTGGCGGAATGGGAGGCTGCGGTCGAAGAGTATCGCTCTCGAAAGCCACGGGTCTAACCCAGCAGATGTTTGTCAAGAACTGAAGTGATTTGCCGACCTGGTTGTGACGAAACCGCAAGCTCGCCGGCTATTGATGTTGGCAGAAGCGGCAAGGAATCTCGGACGCTCGAAGAGTTGGCTTCGCGTTGAGACTGCCTCGGGTCGAATCGGATGTGTTCGCGAGGGAGGAGAGTCGGCCGCGTTTGGACGGGGCGGTGTTGGACCGCCGGATTCCGACATAGCAGAGGCTAAATGAACCGACGGCGACGGCGGCGCTACCGCCGCGGCCACCTGTGGCAGGGAGCCTTTGCTTCAAATTTGTGCGGCTAAGCAATCGGGCTGGCCGCCCCGTCAGTGTTTTATGTTTTCAGCTTGGCTTCGGCGCCAGGCATAATAACCTTCCAATACCCGAAGCTTTTCGCTGTTCGGAACGGCAATGGCCTTCGACGGATCATTCAGATTCATTACCTGTGCGGTGGCGTCGGTGAAAGCGGGCCACCGAGGCAGCCCCTTTCCATTCGGGTCTCCCGTCCTGGCGAAGTTTACCCAATAGGAAGACACTTCGTCCGACACGGCGCGATCAGCCGCGTTCGGGCGCATCGCTTCGGAGAAGTTGCCGAACACGTAAGAAATCTCGCCGGCATGTGCCGCACCCCAGCTTTTGAACTGTGGCATATCGGGATACGGCGGTCTGTGGCTAAAGTAATAGACGAAGACCTTGCCCTTGCCGGTTCGCGACTGCAGCCGCGCCCAAGCCCATGTCGGCCAAGCGAAGGCCGTGTCCCGAAAAGTGTCGCGGGCGGAGCGGAGAGCTTCCGCATCCGAGTCCCCCGGATAGGCGGCCAGAATCTTACTGGCGTAATCGCCATAGCCGGTCCGAATGTTGGTCTGATACGCGGCGGCCGTAATCGCCGGCACGAACAGGGCGCCCTCATCGGAATTGGTGCCGATCAGGACCGGCGTATCGTTATAGTGCCCGGCTTGGTAGAGTTTGTACTGGTCGCCAACAAGCACGTAGTCGTCGAAGATGGGCCAGGCCCCGCCTAAACCCGGAGGTGAAGCCTTCAGAATCTCCTCCGCCGATTTCTTGCGCGCCTCGGCGATGGATCCGGCGCTCAGCCTCGACAGGAAAGCTGCTCCTTCCTTCTCAGCCCTGGCCAGCGAGTGCATGTTCTCTCCGCCTTCGGTGTCGCGCTGCGCCGGAGCGAAGTTCCCGCCGCTTTCGGAAATCGCACCTTGAAACAATCCTTTGGCGAGCGGCGAAGCCGCCAGCATGCTGACCGCGATTCCGCCGGCGGACTCCCCAAAAATCGTCACCCGCCCGGGATCGCCGCCGAAAGCCGTGATGTTGCGCTTCACCCACTGGAGTCCGGCTATCTGATCCAGCAGACCGTAGTTGCCGGAATGGCCGCTCTGTTCGGCGGTTAGCGCCGGATGCGCCATAAAGCCGAGTGCACCGACGCGATAAGCCACGCTCACCAGGACAACGCCCTTCTTCGCCAGGTTCGCGCCGTTGTACAAGGCGAGCGAGGTGCCACCGATGGAAAAACCTCCGCCATAGATCCAGACCATTACCGGCAAGCGGTCTTTGGAGGATTTAGCTGGCGTCCAGACGTTGAGGTAGAGGCAATCTTCGCTCGTCTCGACGGTGTCCATCCCCAGCTCGCGGAAAACGATCGGGACCTGCACGCACGCCGGCGAGAACTTGTCCGCCTGGCGGACTCCGGTCCAGGCGACAGGCGGTTTCGGCGCGCGCCACCGTAGGTCGCCAAGCGGCGGCGCGGCGAAAGGTATACCTTTGAAGGCAGTGGTGCCTCCTTCCATCGTGCCCTGCACCATGCCCGCTTCCGTGCGAACCGGCATCAGCATTTGCGCGGCCAATTTTGATTGAAATGCCAGTGCGGCGAGCGCAAACGAAACCGATGTCAGAATTCTCATTTCATCACCCGCTCTTGCGGCAGCCCGAACTACAAACCGCGACCCTCGATAGAGGTCCCCATCATCTTACATCGCTCAGCCGCCCAAACCAAGATCACGGGGGTTCAATTTTACTGGTCTGGCACACTGCTCTATTTCGGGCTAGAATGGAGCTTCTCAAAACCGATCTGGGGGCCTTGAGTCTATGGTTCGAACTTTTCACTTTGCAGTGTTTCTTCTGGCAGTCCCATTCCTCGCCTCTGCTCAGCAGGCCCTGACCGGAACCATTACCGGCAGCATCACGGATGCTTCCGAAGCCGCTATTTCCGCCGCTCAGGTTGCCGCACGCAACACCGACACGGGCCTGGAGCGAACCACCATGTCCGGCGGAGGCGGCCTTTACACGCTTACTCTGCTCCCCGTTGGGGAATACGAGGTCACCGCCAAGAAGCAGGGGTTTGCTGACGTAAAGGTGGGCCCGGTTCGGGTCGGCGTTGGACAGGCGATAACAGTGGAACTGCGCATGGCGGTGGGTACCGCGGTTACGCAAGTTGAGGTTGCCTCCGGTGTGGCCGCCATCGAGACCACGCGCTCCAGTGTGGCCGCTTCCGTTGACAACAGCCAGATCTCAAACCTCGGCCTCAACGGTCGGGATTTTCTGAAATTCCTGCTGCTCACTCCCGGTGTCACGCAGGATGTGCGCACTGGCGACTTGAGCTTCGGCGGCCTGCGGGGCACTCTCAACAACTTGCAGGTGGATGGCAGTGACAACAACAACAATTTTTACGGCCAGGCCGTGGGCCGGACCGGAACCGGACGGGCACCCTACCAGTTCAGCGTCGATTCGGTGGAAGAGTTCCAGATCAACAGTAATAGCTACTCGGCCGAGTTCGGCAGAGCGGGCGGCGCGGTCACTAACGTGGTGACCAAATCCGGCACGAACGAATTCCATGGCTCCGCGTTTGAGTACCTGCGCGACCGGTATATGAACGCCAACACGTGGATCAACAACTCGCGCGCCATTGTGCGCCAGCCGTTCCATGTGAACCAATTCGGCGGCACGGTTGGCGGACCGGTGGTCAAGAACAAGGACTTCTTCTTCTTTAACTTCGACGGCCAGCGACGGCATCTGCCGAACCCGGTGTTTTTGGGCGTGCCGATCCCTCTAGGGCTCTCGGCCGATCCAGCCAACCAGAACAAAATTCAGACGCTGACCGCTAAGCTCAGCCCCTACCAGCTCGCATACGACCAGGATGTCTACCTGGTTAAGAACGACTGGCAGATCAATGACAAGCATCGTCTCACCGGCCGGTACAATCGCCAGCGGTTTAACGGGATCGGACTAGAGTCTTCAGGAAACCAAACCGCCTACGAGCACTCGGGGACCGCTTCGGTGTACACCGATACGGTCGCGACGTCGTTGGCAAGCGTCTTGTCTCCGACCGCTATCAACGAATTTCGTTTCGAGTACATGCAGGACAACGAGCCGAGCGTAGCCTACTCCACGGGCCCAGAAACGGTGCTGAGGGACAGCAACACGTCCGTTCTGTTGTTCGGAGCCAGTTCCATCACGCCGCGATTTGCCAATATCAAGGGCGTGCAGTTCGTCGACAACCTGACGCTGATCAAAGGTCACCACACTTTCAAGGTCGGCGCCGATATTAACTACAACAGCATCGCGAACTACTTCGCTGGCAATGTGCGCGGTTCTTACACGTTCAACAGCTACGCGGATTTCTTCGCTAATAGACCGGCATCGTTTGTTCAGGCGTTCCCGGGGCCCGGCACGCCGGGCTTCAGCACCAAGCCCAACTTCACCGAACTCGGCTTCTACGCCCAGGACGAATTCCACGCGACAGCAAGACTCACACTTAACCTGGGGCTTCGTTACGATCTGGCGTTGCTGACTAAACCGCCCGTGAAGAACCCCGATCCGCAGTTGGCCGCCTTCGGACTTGACACAAGCGCCCTTCGCAACGATACGAACAATTTCGGCCCGCGCTTCGGCTTTGCCTACAAACCGCTCAGCTCGGATAAGCTGGTGGTTCGAGGCGGATATGGCATGTTCTTCGGCCGCACTCCGCAGATTCTGGTGTCGACCGCATACAACCAGAATGGCATCAGCGCCTCCAGCCTGACGTTCACGAGCGCGGCGATCCCGCCGTATCCCGCAAATTTCTCGTCGCAACCCAGCACCGTCGCCGCGGTGGCTCCCTCCATTCTTCTGTTCGATCCGAACTACGTGCTGCCGCTGGTGTTCCAAGGGAGCCTAGGCGTGGAGTACGAGGTGGCGCGCAACACCACGGTCTCAGTCAGCTACCTGAATGTTCGTGGCGAGCACTTGACGCGCACACGGGACTTGAATCTCTATCCGCCGGTACCTGTGTCAGTTAACCTGCCCGGCCTCGGTCCGCGGACGCTGCTGCGCTACCCGGGTCCACAAGGCAAGCCCCTGCGCCCAATGAGCGACTTTGCACGCGTCGAAGCGTTCGAAAGCGGGGCTAACAGCTTCTACAACGGGTTCACGCTCGCCCTGAAACGGCGGTTCTCCACTCATTATCAGGTGAACTTGGCATACACCTACTCCAAAGCGATTGATGACGTGACCGACTTCACCAGCGTCGTGCCGTTCAATTCGATCGATGAAGGCAAGATGCCGGAGTACCCGACCATGCCGGCCCTCGACCGCGGGCCGAGTGTGAACGACCAGCGGCACCGTGTCATCACCAACTTCGTCTGGAATCTCGACTACCTCCATGGCGCTAAGAGCGCCGCGCGATATCTGATCGATGGCTGGGCCCTCAGCGGGATCATTCTGGCGCAAACCGGCCAACCGTACTCCAATGCCGTCGGCGGCGACGCGGTCAACGACACCAACAGCCAGACCAGCCGCGTTCCGCAAGATGGCCGCAACACTAATTACGGCCCGACCATCTCCAACTGGGACCTCAGCCTGAGGAAATCGACCTCGCTCTACAAAGAGAGAGTACTGTTCCAATTGAGCCTGGACGCGTTCAACGCCTTCAACCAGGCCAATTTCCTGGCGAGCAACATAAGAAACGCCAAGTTCAATCTGGTGACGGCGACTGGGGCTTTTGTGCCGACGACAACCTTCGGTACATACGCTAACCAGTCCCTGGACAACCGGATTTTGCAGGTTTCCGGTAAGATCGTGTTTTAGCTGTCACCCAGCGCCAAACCACAACCCCTTAGCGAGTCTGAATGGCGAGTCTGACAGATCCGCGCCGACTCGGTCGTCAATCTCGACAGCCCTGCCAAGCTCGAATCCACCGACGCCAAGCCCGAGGAAGTGCCCAGCTCAGGGGCATCTGCCTCCCCAAAGCTGACGGCCTTCTGTCAATCATTAGCGGGCGGGTCGGTGCTGCGGCTGCGCTGCTTGGTTAACCCGCAGGCGCGTGATAGTCTTTAAGGACGCACCTTACAACTTCAAATACGGCTCTACTTTGGGGGGGCATCTATGAAAATAAATCTGTTCGTAGCTTTATTGCTTGCATCGGCGATGACCGCAGGCCCCACGGCCGCGCAACCGGCTCCGTTCAACGAGATCGGGGTGACCATGGGTCACTGGCACATCGCCTCGAAGGATTTGGAAGCTAATAAAAAAATCTTTCTCGCCATGGGCGGCAAGTTGTTCACGTCCGGCGGCAACCCGCTGATCATGCTTCCCGGGCTCTATATCAATTTGAACCTCGGAACCGAGAAAGGAGATGGCGGCACCCAGGGTTCGGTAGTGAACCATGTCGGTTTCATCGTCGACAATGTTCAGGCGCGAGTCGCCCAGTGGAAGGCGGCGGGCGTGCCCGTGCTCCCGGGCAACAACAACCGGCTCGACCAAGCTTTTGTCGAGACGCCGGACGGCGTGCGCATCGAAATCCTGGAAGACAAGACGCAGCCTGTGCAGATTCGCAATGAACATGTCCACTTCTCTTTGCCGGAGGCTGAAATCCCCAAAGCCCAGGCTTGGTATGCGAAGACCTTTGGTGGGAAGGTGGGAAGCCGCAACGGCGCTCCGGTCGTGGACCTCCCGGGAGTACAGCTCCGGTTCGCCAAGGCCGACACGAAGCAGGCGCCGACCAGAGGGCGTGTGCTTGACCATATCGGTTTCGACGTAAAGAACCACTCAGCCTTCGTTAAGAAGATCGAGACAGAAGGCATCAAGCTCGATGAGCCGGTTCGAAAGTCTCCCAACGGCAATACCATCACCTACATCACTGATCCCTGGGGTACCCGTATCGAGATCATTGAACGGGCCCCGTTGGGGTCAGAGGTGCAATAGAACTTAATTTCTGAGCTCGGCGTGTCTTGTGCTCGCGGTTTTGTCCGCAATTTCAAGAATCTCAGCCGGTCATCAAGCAGTCGTCTTTTAGACAGTCTCTATACCGCGCGGGTTAACAGAATAGTTGCAGTTCGATCGGCGGAGAATTCTTCACGAACTTGCTTTTGCGACTCCGGTTAACCTGCGCGCTGTACGGGCCATCTCCGGCGGCATCGCCTGACCCGACCGAAGGCCGAGCCTACCCCGGCCTCAATCCTCCGGGAAAAGCCGATAACCGCCGACCTCGGACGGAGCCCCGCAAGCGCACAGCCGCAGAGGCTGCGGCAGCAAGGCTGGAGCCTGCGGAATATCGGCTCTGAGTTCGGGATCTCCGCCGTCCAGCGGATCGCGGTAGCGGCCTGAGTCCACTGCGAAGCGGGGACGGGACGCACAAGATAGCCGCGCGGCTCCCCTCGATTGTCTTCACGACTCCAAAATGATCTCATTCGTTATCTGCGCTGCTCGGGCCGTAAATTCTTAAGGAAAACCGCCATCGTCTCCTTCACTGGAATATCTAGATGAGTAGGGTCTGCGTAGAAGTTAGTGAGGTAAGTCATCGGGAGAATATACGTGGCAGCCTGGTGGTGCCCACCCGCATCGGCATATCCCTCTATGTAAACCCTCCGCTCTTGATCAGTGGTAGCGTGCCACCAGTGACCATCCAAATTGCCTCGTATGAAATGAATAGGCGTTAGCGATGGACAAGCCGTATTCGGGGCCTGAGCCGATAGCGCCAGAGTCAAACACACACACATCAAAAGAAACATCTTCACCGTGGGCTGCCTCCAGGTGGCCACGATATCATCCGCGGCCCGCCGTTGACCCTAGGGTGTTTCCCCGCAGATTCCAGACTTGCCAGCGGCACGTCGAACTCGGTCGGGTGGGATGCCGCGGGTTTCAGCCTTTCTGGCGACTCTGTAGATGGATCCGAAACGACGACTCCGACGCAAACCCGCGGTAAGTCTCGAACGCTACAAAGTTTGGCGTTACGGCTCCGAACTTGTTCGAGGTGGTCCGGAAAGGGGCGGAGTCAGTTCGGAAGAGTCCCGGCGCGGGTCCGACAAGCGAGAAGCGACGCAACGGCCGACCCAGTGCCCCTGCCCCGCAGGAACGGCGCATTGGCGATGGTACCCCGCGGCCGGCGACAAGAAATCGGGCAGTCCGAGCAGTGGCCTACCCTGTAACCGACACCGGCAAATCCGCCGAAAAGACCCGCTCAAGCCGCGCACCTCAACCGCCAGTATGGTCCGACGCCAAGCGGTAAAAGACCGAAGCGACGGGACTAGCTCCGACGCCCGGGCAACTGCGCTGGCGGCTCTGCTGAATCTGGCGTCCAAACCTGCTCTCGAAGACATCTTTGACGCGCATTTTCAAGTCAGACCGGAGGTCGTAACGAATCTTCGCCTCGGCTGAAATGGGGACTTGCGCACCGTCTCCGTACGCAAATAAGTAGATCTGAGGCTCTTTTTCGGCGGCGTGAGTCCACCAGTAACCCTTGGGCGAGCCGGCCGTGAAGTCTTCGCTCGGAATCGGATCTAAATTCAGCACCGGGCCCAGTGCGGTTTGGGAATGCACGGAGGTCCGTACAAACACCGCCGCCGCTAGCAACAGTGCGGCCGCGAGCAAGAGTATGGTCTTCATCATTCCCCCCTTAGTGTCCCGCGATGCGCGTGGAGTATCTTTGCCCTAGCGCAACCCTAGATCGGCTGGCCCTGTGTCGCAGTTACCTTGCGGCTGGCGGGAGGTGGAAGTGGCCGGCCGGCCGATGTCTCTCGGGTAAAGACCGGGCTACAGGTCGGCAAGGTGCCGGGAAAAAGTCAAGTGCCTACTGGCCGCCGTAAGTCCCCGAACTGGCAGCCACATTGGATCATGTCAATCTGACAATCCCGTCTCGGGCGCCAACGGCTGAAGGAGGCGCCAGATCCCGAGATCATTTCTTGCCCTTCGCTTACTTCGGACTCCGTCTCATCGTCAAGACCTTCCGTAGATGTACCAGTGGCACTCGCGTGCACTCGATCTGCTCGAGCAGCCTTTGCCGGCTCGCTGCTTCACTTGGTTAACCCTTTCGCCTAGCGATGAGGCCTCCCGCGATGTGAGCGCATCATTCTTTGTCCCAGCGCAAGTCCGACCCCCGCAGGGGTGAGGGCTCGGTCAACGCCGCCACACGCTGTGGCCGTCATGAGGCACTGCATCTGAACATCGCCGACCACCCGCTCCGACTGGGTTCGACCGCAGACGACCGAGCCTCGGGCGATCGAATGTGCCTCGGTACCCGATGCGCGACCGAGATTGTGTTTCTGGAACCGAGGTTCGTAGACAACTGCAATACGACGGATTCAAGAGGTGCTGACCGCCCATAGAGGCCTTCATGCCAAAGGCATAGGGAGCGCTTGATCGGACCCATCCGCTGGTAGTTCCTGAACCCTTTGTGATTTCTGGAATGCTCGATAATTGAGAAGGACGTTCGGCTGCGTATGTCCATTCCCACCGATCCCGTTACACGTCTGTGCGTCAGGGAAGGAGTTGTCCGATAGCTTGTAGGTACGCGGCACTGTCGTGGCAAAGCCCGAACTGGGCGGTCTTCACCACCGCCATGAACGGCCAATCGCGTGATGTGAACGGCCGGGTCCATTATTGGCGCGGGACAGGTTGGTAGATAGCGGACGGGCGATCGTGTGCGCAGCCGGCCCGCATTCCTGATCGCAAACGGTTGGACTCCGATGAAAAAGGATGCGGCAATATGCCCCAACGGCTCAGTGAAACCGAGATATGTCTGTGATACTGTAGTTCAAAATCGTCTGTGGGACGTTTCATGGGTAATTTTGGACGGACACACCTCGCGCTGACGTTGGGAATCCTGGGATTTTGCGGGCAAACATGGCTGCCGGCGCAACCAGCGGCCAATCCGGTAAAAGTGGATGGAAAGGTCCTTCGCAACGCGGGGAGCGTGGTGAACGATGCCTTGCCCGGCTCCTGGCTGAGTTACGGACGCGATCAGGCGGAGACGCGCTACAGCACGTTGAAGCAGATCAACGATTCGAATGCGAAGCGCCTAGGGCTCGAGTGGACCTACGCAGTGGGCGCGGGCGGCGGAAACCAGGAAGGCACGCCGTTGATGTGGAACAACACGCTCTACGGCATCACGACATGGAGCGTCGTCTACGCACTGGACGCGCGCACCGGCAGAGAACTGTGGCGCTGGGACCCGGAAGTGAACCAGGCAGCCGTACGGCCGAGGATCTGCTGCGGCATTGTGAACCGCGGCATTGCGCTCTACAACGGCATGATCATCGCCGCGACCAATGACGGCCGGCTGCAGGCGCTGGGCGCGCTGACGGGCAAGCCGCTGTGGGAAGCGCGCGTGGCGTTCCCGCAGGATTTATACACGCTGACAATGGCGCCGCGCATCGCGGGCGGTAAGGTGATCATCGGCGCATCCGGCGGGGACAAGGCGACGCGTGGGTTCTTTGCGGCATTTGATGCTTCGACCGGTCGCCAGGCGTGGAAGTTTTACACCGTCCCCGGCAATCCCGAACTGCCACCGGAGAACGACGCGATGAAGGCCGCGCTCAAGACCTGGGGCGGCGACTTCTGGACGAAAGGGGGAGGCGGCGCGGTCTGGGACGGATTCGCATTTGATCCCGAGGCGAGCCTGGTCTACGTTGGCACTGGCAATGCCGAACCTTGGGTTCAAAAATTTCGGGGCGCACAGAACGTGGACAATCTGTATACCTGCTCGATCCTGGCCGTGGACCTCACATCGGGCCGGCTCAAATGGTATTTCCAGACAACGCCCAACGACAACTGGGACTACGACAGCGTGCAGCAGTTAATGCTCCTCGACCTGAATGTCAAAGGCAAGACGCGTAAGGTGATCACGCAGGCCTCGAAGAACGGCTTCTTCTGGGTCCTGGATCGCCTCACCGGCGAGTTCATCTCTGCAGCCGCCTATGTGAAGACCACGTGGGCCCTCGGGCTGGACGCCAAGGGCCGCCCCATGGTGAATCCCGCGGCCTACTACGATACGGACCCGATCACGCTGTTTCCGACCGGCGGCGGCGCGCACAACTGGT
>Ga0306923_10004553_pt1 | contig 13318 bp, 12 predicted proteins | sample sta12Can44000108_FD_203841 | JGI IMG/M metagenome (GOLD analysis project Ga0306923, IMG submission 203841) | Lab enrichment of tropical soil microbial communities from Luquillo Experimental Forest, Puerto Rico - statanox.12C.anox.44.000.108 (v2)... | ecosystem: Environmental > Terrestrial >... | reverse complement strand
TTTGTTGGCAATTGGAAGAATAGTGATTATGGAATAAAAATAAAAGAACAATATTCCGGACAAAACAATATCATTTTATTAGATGCGATTTACGACAGAAATGAATTGGATGTAGTGAGAAGCAATTGTACAATTTATATTCACGGGCATTCTGCCGGAGGCACTAACCCTTCTTTAGTAGAAGCAATGTGTTTAGGTTTGCCTGTATTTGCATTTGCTTCTGTTTACAATCAATTTACAACTGAACAGAAGGCATTATTTTTTGAGGACAAAAAAGAGTTAATTCAATTAATTAATAATTATACTTCATTAGATTTATTTTCAGTTGCAAGTGATTTGAAACAAATTGCATCGGAAAAATATACATGGAAATTAATTGCCCAACAATATCAAAGGGTTTTTGACAGGGCTGTTTAAAATTTTAATATGGTAAAAGTTGCTTTAATTGGTGCCGGAAAAATGGGAATATCTCATTTGTCTATTTTAGGAGCACATCCAAACGCAGAAGTAACAGGCGTTTGTGATACATCGTCCCTGATAACAGATTTTTTAACAAAAGTCTCTGGATACGATTGTTTTTCGGATTACAAAAAAATGATTGAAAAAATCAATCCCGATGCGGTTTTTGTTGCAGTACCCACGAAGTTTCATTATGAGATTATTAAATACTTATTAGAAAAAGACATTCATGTTTTTGCCGAAAAACCTTTTACACTGTATCCTGAGCAGTCGTACGAATTGGCACATCTTGCAAGTTCAAAAAGTTTGGTAACCCAAGTTGGTTATCATAATAAATTTATTGGAACATTTATTGAGTTGAAAGAGATTATTACTCATAATTTAATTGGCAATATTTACCATTTTATAGGCGAGGCATATGGTCCGGTTATTACAAAAAAGAAAGCAGGCAATTGGCGTTCAAACCCTGAAGAAGGAGGGGGCTGTTTATTAGATTATGCGTCGCATGTAATTGATTTAATCAATGATATTATATCACCCATCACAAAAGTGTACAGTACTATTTTAAAACCTATTTTTTCTGAACAGGTAGAAGATGCTGTGTATTCAACCTTGCAAGTTGCATCGGGTGTTACAGGAATTTTATCTGTAAATTGGAGTGATGATACCTATCGTAAAATGTCTACATCAATTACCGTTAATGGCACAAAAGGAAAAATAATTTGCGATGCAACTGAGATAAAAATATTTTTTAAAGAAGATCCGCATTATAAAGAGTATACCAAGGGATGGAATGTTCAATCTGTTGCTGCATTACAAGCACCGGTTGATTTTTATTTACGTGGTGAAGAATATTCTACACAGGTAAATTATTTTATTGATGCGATAGAAAATAAAACACCTAGTAGTATCAATAACTTTGAAAGCGCAGCGAAAACGGATATGGCAATTGATTTGATCAGAAAAAATGGCATAGCATAATTATGGAAAAGATATTATTTGGAGATAATCAGTTCTTTGGTGTTAATCATGCTTCTGATGAAAAATCAAGGGCACAATTAATAAAGTTTAAAGAAGATGCTGCTATCATAAAAACATTAGATGCTGCAATGGATGCAGGTATTCGCACGTTTATGTGTACTACTTACGAACGTATCGGCAATATTTGCGAAACAATAAAAAGCAATCCTGTAAAATATGCCAATTATCATGTTTATCCGTGCATGCCTTATGCGCATAAATATGCAAATGCAGTTACCGAATTAGGTATTATGGGTGCAATGAAACAATATGTGCCGGGTAATTTCGTGGGTTCTATATTTAAAGGTGGATTGGCATATCTTTCTAAAGATTATGGTTCGATTATGGAATTATTAATTGATACCGAAATGAAAATGTTTAAAGGTGTTTCAACTCCTGTTATCTTTTTACAAAATATAGTAACTGATTTGTTATTAGGATTGAATGCAATTGATGTATTGGTTGCATTTAATGAATATGTTCAAAAAAAGTACAATGCCGAAGCTGGTTTTATTACGATGAATATGCCGAAGCTGGTAACAGCGTTGGAAAGAAAAGGAGTTATTAATCCAATTATTTGCACGTCTATTAATGTACTGGGTTTTAGAATGTCGGGCGGTAAAGAATTGTACGAGAAAACATTGGCAACAAAGAAATGCAGAGTAATTGCCATGCAAATTTTTGGCGGTGGTTCTATCAATCCTAAACAAGCTATTGAGTATGTATGCAAGTTGCCTAATATTGAATCTGTTTTGTTTGGGGCATCATCAAAAGCCAATATTGAACAGACTGTTAGTTGGATTTATGAATTTGATACTCAAAATGTTTAAAGTAAAGGGAATATATGAAGATTTTGGTATTGCATGGCACATCTGATTTGTATGGTTCTGGCAAAATATTATTGTCTGCAGTGGATGCATTAATCTTAAATGGTCATACAGCAATAGTTTTATTATCTGAAGAGGGGCCGTTAAGTGAGGCAATGCGTAATGCTGGTGCAGATGTGAGAATAGTTCGTTTGGGTATTTTGCGTAAAAAATATTTTACGCCGGTTGGTTTTTTTAATAGATTAAAAGTACTAAGGTTAGCTTATATAGCTATTAAGAAAATATATGCTGAAGAACATATTGATTTAATTTATTCAAATACAACAACCGTATTGATAGGAGCAATTTTTGCCAAGCTTAACCATGTTCAGCATATTTGGCATGTGCATGAGATGATTGTACAACCTAAGTTCATGTTTTATGTTAACGGTTTTTTTCTGCAGCATTTTGGGCAACGAATTATTGCTGTTTCACATGCAGTAAAAAAACACTGGATTTCTTTTGTAGACGAGACTAAGATTACAGTAATACACAATGGTATTGATACATCTCCGTTTGAAAATACAAAAGGTAATCTAAAACAAGAATTGGGAATAAGTGATAATGTTTTATTAATAGGTATGATAGGGCGTGTTAATATATTTAAAGGGCAGGAATATTTTTTAGAAATTGCACATCTTTTAAATACGCAGTATGATAATGTAGAATTTGTTTTAGTTGGAGATGCATACAGAGGTTATGAATATTTGTATGAAAGAATTGACAACCTTATTAGGGCAAAGAGGATTAGAAATATTGTACATAACCTTGGTTATAGAAAAGACATCCCTAATATAATTAAATCTTTAAATATATTGATCTTGCCATCGCAATTACCCGATTCTTTCCCTACTGTAATTTTAGAGGCAATGGCTGCGGCAGTTCCTGTTGTTGCAACGGAGCAGGGCGGTGCTGTTGAAATGATTGAACCTGATGTAACAGGATATTTGATACCTCTGAAAAATGCAGCAATTGCAGCCGAAAAAATAGCTTATTTAATCACAGACGAGCAATTGAGGATACAGTTTGGTATCAAAGGAAAAGATAGATTGCATCAGTTATTTACTTTGCCAGCGTTTCAACAACAGCTTATATCTTTTGTTAATAAAAGTGTATAACTTGGTATATTTTACCCGAATATTTTTTATGGAGAGTTATTTCTCGCAAACAATCCACTGATTTAGCTTGAAAAAATTTTGAAGGTATCTCGAAACTTTTTTCTTGAAAGGTATTTTATAGCTAAGAAGGTTTTGTATTGTTTCTCCTAATGAAACACAATAGTGCAAACGAATACGAAATCCTTTGTTTGAACAAAGCTTTGCCAGTAATTTTTTAGGAAAAATAAATGTATGCTCTAACCCATCAATAATAAGAGGAACAGATAAAGTAAGCAGTTTATAATTTCTATACCATACATACAATCTGCTTGATATGTCGGGTGTTCCAATAGATAAAATACCACCTGGTTTTAATATTCTATACATTTCTTCAATATAACCAATAGGGTCTAAAACATGTTCAATAACATGGCTGATATGAATAAAATCAAAATAATTAGCAGGATATTTTGCATCGAACAGTTCACCTTGAAAGACGTTTACCGTAAATTGCGATTTTACAAATTCAAGAGCACCTGAATCAAATTCTGTAGCATATAACTCAAAACCCAACTGATTGGCATATGCCAATCCAAGTCCAAGCCCGCAACCTATATCTAAAAACTTTCCATTTTGATTGAAGTGACGCATGTAAGGAGCTTCTTTTTTTATTTGCGATATTGAATATGTTTTTATTTGTTCAATTTTGCATGATATCATTTCTTTATAATTCATACTCTCATACCTGTCTTTGTCATAGTATCTGCTATAATATGTAGCAAGCTCTTTAGAGTCGGCCATCGGATTTGCAAATACGATTCCGCAATCTTTGCATTTGACTCTTGAGATATGAGGACCTGCTCGATAACAATCTATTGCGTAACCAATTAAATTATCAGACTTGCATATAGGACATTCATGATGAAGTATCATAAACTTATTAAATTATATTTTATTATTAATTGTAATCTGATAAAAATAATACTTTGTTTATAGCTCACAGACGATTTTCTATTTGAATAAAAAGCTCCGTAATTTGATAGGCAATTTTGGGCCATGAAAATTCAGATAATCTTTGTTTCCCCTTTTCTATCAATTCTTCTCTTAAATCAGGGCTGTTTAATATTGTTGTCATTTGATAGGCAATTTGTTTTTCATCATAAGGATCAAAATAAATGGCTGCATCTCCGGCAATTTCAGGTAAACTGGAATTGTTAGCTGCAATTAAAGGAATATTAAATTTAAAAGCTTCTAATACGGGTATTCCAAACCCTTCATTAAAAGATGGAAAAACAAAAGATAGTGCATTAGAGTATACATGTGCAAGATCTGCATCGTTTAAAAAGCCAGTCAATATTATTTTATCCTGTAATTTATTTTTTTCAATAGCAAACCTAATTGCCGCTTCATCGCTTAAGCTGCTGTCACTACTTCCTTTTCCAACTAAGAGTAATAAAATAGGAGCATCTGTTTGTTTTTCAACAATAGCAAAGGCTTCAATCAATCTTACCAAGTTTTTGTTTTTGTTTAGTGTGCCTACATGTAAAAAATAAGGGCACTTTTGTAGTTGCTTTATTAATGGCTGATTAATAGGTTTACTTTTCTCTGATAACATTATAGAAGGTGCTTCATAAATTACATGTAATTGTTGTTTGTTAAAATGAATAAACGTTAATAACCTTTTTTTAGAATAATGAGATGGAACGATAATAGCAGCAGCTTTTTTAGCTGCAGGGATGGCCAATCTTTTAAATAGCTGAAGCCATATACGATTATAGTGTTGTGGATATTCAAAGAAAAATGCATCATGAAATACAACTACTGTTTTAAAACCCTTTTGAATAAGGGGGAGAAAGTAATCTGTACAAAATAAAACGGAACAATTATTTTTTTTAACCAAATGTGGTAAAAGAAACTGTTTCCAATAAAAAAAACGAAGATGTTCTAGTATCTTTTTCCATTTATCTGGCCCGGAATATGCAGAGGTGCTACTGTCTAAAAATACAAATTCATACTGAGAGCATTTATTGTCTTTCCATATAGTATACAGGGCATTTAAATAAGTTTTTGTACCGGAGAAAGCTTTTCGGAGATCACGTATATCAACTGCAATTTTTAATGGTTTCTGCATTGATTAGTATGGTATGATTGAAAAATAGTTTAGTAAAAAGAATGAACTAATCTGATGACAAATATCAGTCACAATTTTAATTTTCTTATCTTATTATTTAAGTATTGACTAATGGGGTTCTCTACAAAAGAATATATAAAACTTGCTGTTGTTAATGTGATGATGATACTCAGAAAAATAGATAAAGAAGAAGAATGAACACCTATTCTGTTTAATACAACGGGTGCCAAAGGAGCAACTATAGGATGAATGAGGTAAATAGAATAAGATGCTGCTCCAAAAAATAAAAAATAACTATTAAAATAGATTTTATTGAGCTTTTCTAATGAAGCACAGCTGTAAATAACAAGAAATGCGGAAAGATTTACCAAATAGAAAGAAGATAAAATTGGCGATGAATCATTCCTTGGCAAAAATAAATAAAGCAATCCAATTGCAATTGCAATTATAGAAATAGATTTGGGTAGATATCTCTTTTTTTGGATGAAATAAGCAGCAATCATGCCTAACAAAAAATTAATAATAATCTGGTTTCTATAGAAACCTAATATATGCCAGTCTGTATCTTTTAAAAAAGATGTGCTATATAAAAAGAGAACAATTGCTCCTGGGAATAATATACGGTTCCATTTGAATAGTAAAGCAAGTGTAAACAATAAATAGAAAAACATTTCAAGATTAAGTGTCCAGCCAACACCCAATAATGGTTCTATCAATCCGTCTTTATTGAGAGCAGGAATAAATAAGTACGATTTAATAATATATAAAGCATTTAAATTGCTGTGTAATATTAATCCAGGCATTAATAAGAACAGGAACACTTTAAAAGTAGTAACTATCCAGTAGAGTGGAACTATTTTGGAAAATCTTTTTAGGGCAAATATTTTCCAGCTATGGTTTAAGGTAATTAATTTTTCAGATGAAAGTACCATTACAAATCCGCTGATAACGAAAAAAAGAGGCACTCCATTTGCCCCAAGTTCATAGATTGGAAATGAGGCGTTAAGCCTTTCTTTTACATAGAAACTGGCATGACAAAATAAAACCATTAAAGCTGCAACAAAACGTAAAACTTGAATTGACTTAAAGTCATAAGTTGCATGAAGAGTATTGTTAGTAAAAGCTACTTTAAATAATGCTGCCATGTAATATTGCTAAGAAACCTAAAAGATAATAAATAAACTAATTTTCATGCAAAGATTATTGAAAACTCTTGAGATACCCTTTTATCTCTTGCTAAGCTCGAATATAAGTTGATGTAATCGGGTAAACAGTTTATTTTTAAATAAAATTTCATTTCTCATCTTACAATGCAATGAATAGAGCATTTTCTGGTATTTCAAATAAAAAAGAATATTGGATTCGGTTTTTGCCGTTCCTTTTACTATATAGTATTATAGTCCTCATTTTACAAAAAAAACAGTTAGAAGGTGATGAGGGAAGATATATTATGTATGCGGAAAATCTTTTGCATGGATATTATTCACCAAAAAATGAAGTATTTATTTGGAATGGCCCGGGTTATCCTATTTTATTAATGCCTTTTTTAATACTAAAAACTTCGTGGACTGTTATACGGTTACTAAATGCATTGATGATTTACATTTCAGTCGTGACACTTTTTAAAACACTTGTTTTATTTGTTTCAGAAAGAAAAGCATATTTATTTGCAATTGTCTGGGCTTTATACTATATAATGTTCAGGGAAATGAGTAAAATATTAACAGAGTCATTTGTTATTTTTTTATTGGTTTTACTTCAGTATCATATTGCTGTTTTATTTTTTGAAGAGAAAATGCATAAAAAACACGTGTTTATAGCAGGATGCTTATTGGGATGGATAATACTAACTAAAATTATTTTTAGCTATATAATGATGGCTGGTATTATTACAGGAATTTTTCTTTGGTTAATAAAACAAAAGATAATTGCAAAGAAAATAATTACAATTACATCAATTGCTTTTCTTATAAATCTACCGTATTTAGTATACACGCATCATGTAACAAATAGGTATTTATATTGGGCAAACAGTGGAGGTTCTTCTTTGTATTGGGCAAGTACACCGTTTAAAGGTGAGTATGGCGATTGGAATTCAGATGATTTTACTGCTTACTGTGGTTGGGATACAATAACTCCTTGTAACGCAACCTTTTTTGCTAAAAACCATGAAGCAGATTTTATCCTCTTCCGGCAGTTAAAAGGAGTTGAAAAGGATGATGCACTAAAAAAGAAAGCGATAGAAAATATTAAGGCATATCCCTTAAAATATGCATTTAATTGTTTGGCGAATATAGGAAGAATGTTATTTGGAATGCCGCAATCTTATTCGTTTCAGCGACCTAATCAATTAATCTTGTTACTGCCAAATATTCCGGTTGTTGCTTTTATTTTGTTCGACATAATATTTCTCTTCAAAAGGAAATTTCGAGTACCAGTTGTTCTTTTGATATTGTTGATATTTACAATTTTTTATTTATGCTTATCAATAATAGTAAGTGCCGAACAAAGACAGTTTTATATAGTAGTACCTTTTATTTTATTACTAACGGCATATTGTTTAGAGCAAGCAGAACTGCAAATAATTCAGGATAGAAAAATAATTTAAGTGTTTAAATATTTAAACAGTTGCTACAGACGATGAAGATACAATTACTTCTTTTTCCTGCATTATTAAATTAAACATATAGCCGGTTAAAAATGAAGTAAAATAAGTTAGATAAGTAAACGAATCAAGATAAGAGGTTAGTAAAGGTATAATTAACCCTATTTTTATTAATATAACTGCAAGAATTACTTTTCTTGTTTTAGTGTTATTGGTTTTTAAATGTTTTAAACCTGTTTTAATGATTAACCAATACATGGCTATGTATGCTATGATGCTAAGAATGCCGGTTTGTACACCGGTAATAATTAATTGATTTTCTCCACCTATATTATTGTCAGTGCCAAAAGTTGAACGCCCTGTAGCCCCCAAACCTAAACCCAAAGGATGTTGATAAATGGCTGTAATGCCTTCTACCCATTGAAGTAAATGTCCTAAGCTCGAATCTTCTTTAAATGAGAGCGTATTAATTATTAGTTCGGCAAAACTATTTTGTTGTGACAGATAAAAAAAATAACAGAATATAAGAACTAATCCTATGTGGTATACGCTTATAAGCTCTCTTTTTCTATATATCCAGCCATAACAATATAACAATAAAAAATAACCTGCGAAAGAAGCTCTTGAAAGTGCGAAAACGATACAAAATAATGAAGCAATGAATACTACTGATTGAAAATAAGTAGGTTTGAAAATTGTTCTTTTTTTTGTTGACAATGCAAGCATTACAGATAAACAGATTACTATTGCCGAAGAAAACTCGTTGGGGTCAAAAAAGAAGCTTGCGAATCTTTTTCTGCCGACTGAAGATTCAAATGTCCAAGAAAGATCATAATGGCCGCTTGGACCTGTATGGTAAAAAGCATAATTAAATTCTGCAAACCCAATTTTACTCTGAAAATGTGTATAGGTAACTACTTCAAAAACCAAAACTAAAGTTGCGGCTAAAGTAACAATACCTATATAAGAAAATACATAATTTATATTTATTGATTTTGGCTCACACAACCTACCCACAAAATAAATTAATGGGAAAAAAGCGAAAGCTTTATAAGCAATAATTTTTTCGGCAAACCCTGTAACTCCAATTGGAAATACTAAAAAAAATACAGGATATATTAAAAAGAAAAGCATAAAGTAATCTACTAAATGCCATCTGGGCTTCTTTTTAATTTGCATCAAAACAACATATAATGAAACTAGTATGAGTATTTCCTTAAAAGATTGCAATATTTTAACTGACCAGGAAAAGCCAAATTTGTTCATTAAAATTTGTGCTGTAAGGTAAATTGGCAAGGCAAACACAATAAATATAATTAGGCCTTCAATATTTTTATTGAATAGAAGTTTTAGTGCATAAAGGAAAGATAATATGTAAATTAATGGAAATAAGAACATTTTTTTGATTAGTATTGAATTTTGCCAATAAAGCCATCTTTAATTGCTCTTAAAACTGCATTGAATTTCTGAAATCTTCTTCTTACTAAAAAATAAAAGAGAAATGCAGAAAAGTAAATAAAATTATAAAGTAGCACTGTTGGTATATAATAAAAAGGTGTATAGCGTTTTAAAAACCAGATTCTATTTCTAAAATTTAAATAAAAAACGTTCGGATTAGAATAACCTTCTTTTGTTTTTTCTTTATTCTTAAAAGATGAACCTGCAATATGATAAATAATTGATTCTGGATGAAAGACTAATTTAGAGCCATTCTGCTTAATTCTTAGGGAAAGGTCTACGTCCTCAAAATAAATAAACATGTTTTCTGCTAAAATGCCAACTTCTTCTAATACTTTATTTTTTGCAAAAAAGCCACATCCGGTAATCCAATCAACTTCCTGTATCTTTTTTTGTTGTAACCCTTCTTTTCTCAAATACCTTTTGGAATAAGTAATTCCAAATATTTTATTATATATCGAACCCCCATTCCATAATATATTTCGTTTGGTATGAAAAAAAATCTTAGGCTGTATTGCACCTGCTTCAATATGGGTATCCATATATCTTACAAGATGTACTAAAAAATCGGGTTCAACAAAAGTGTCATTATTCAATAAAAAAGAATATGTGTACTTATTTTTAATTGAGTATATCAATCCCAAATTATTGCCTCCTGAGAAACCTGAATTTATTGGTGATTCAATTAAAATAATATCTGTAAATTCTTCTTTCAGAAGTTTTCCGGAGTTATCGGCAGAACCATTATCTACTACTATAATGTCATAATCTTTTTCAACTGAATTTTTTATGGAGCGAATACAATTATTACAATGATTAAAACTATTCCAGTTAACTATAATAATGGCTGTCTTTTTTGGCATATAATGTATAGAAAGATTGAAAATAAATGAAAAAGAACGCAAATTTTATACAAAAAAGCGTAAAAAAGGATGAAAATTTGTCGAGTTATTTTTATTAAAAATCAAAAACCATTTTTTAAACGTGATGACCAACTTGGTGGCAATAGATCATAAATTTCTATAGCTGAAGGGCATTCGGTAATGGCCGGTATTGGTTTATTCAAAACGCTTTCAGCCATCAATTTAAGGCCTTCCTCTATCAAAACATTATTTGTATAAAAGGAAGAAAAAACTTTTTTTGCTTTATCATGGTTACAATGAGCATGCGTTACTTCTTTTCTTTCAGGTAGCCATTCTATGTTTAATGGCACATTGAATATATTGCTTATGCTTTTAGCAAGCATTTTTACATTCATTTGTTCATCGCTGCCAATATTGAAAACCTGATTAGTTGCGTCTTTAATAAACGGAGAGGCCGCAATACATTGTGCAACAATATTAATATAAGAAAAACTTCTTGTTTGTAAACCATCACCAAAAACGGGCATTGGCAATTGTTGTAATGCTTTTGCCATAAAAATACCAACTACGTTTCTATAAGGATCGGATATATTTTGATTAGGCCCAAATACATTATGAGGCCTGAATATCGTAAAATTCATAGTGTTATAATATGAAACGAAAGATTTTATATGAAGCTCGCAGGCTAATTTGGCAGTACCGTATGGGTCGCATGGCTCACAATTTGTATTCTCATCGAATAGTTGATTGCTATTGGGGTGCCCGTAAACAGCAATAGATGAAGTAAAGACGAAATGTTTGCATTTTGCTTTATATGCTGCATTTAAAACATTAATGGTACCGAGAATATTGTTAGTATAATTAAACATCGGAATGTGATGAGATAGACCCTCGGCTGCATAAGCAGCCAAATGGTATACTATGTCAGGAGCAAAGTCAATAAACAATTTTTCAATATTATCATTAATTGAAGCCTGAACAAATTGACAATTATCAGGTATATTTTCTTTATGAGCACCACTTAAATTGTCTATTATCATTATTTCATGTGCTTCTTGAAGCAGAAATTTTGCTACATGAGAACCTATAAAACCTGCTCCGCCAGTTATAATCGCTTTCATATCCTAATATATAATGCTTTTAAAAAACAATCGGTTGATTGGTAAAGCGTACAAATTTAAAATACTCAGGTTAAAGATTAGATTTGTTTTTTAATTAGTTCAAGAAATTATAATAAGAAACAATATATCTCGACAATATATTTACTTGTTAAAGTATGGGTTTCAAAACTGCTTGTTATTTCTTTTCCTAACTTCGCCGCCATGGGCAAAGTAACTGTTAAAATTATTAATAAATCTATTCATTCGTTGCCGGAATATGCAACAGCAGGTTCTGCCGGATTAGACATACGGGCTAATATTAACGAACCTATTGTTTTAGATACGTTAGAAAGATATTTGGTGCCAACCGGTTTATTTATAGAACTGCCACTTGGTTTCGAAGCTCAAATAAGACCCAGAAGTGGTTTGGCAATTAAACAAGGTATTACATGTTTAAACAGTCCCGGTACTATTGATTCTGATTACAGAGGTGAAATAAAAGTTATTTTAATTAATCTTTCCAAAGAACCTGTAACATTACATAACGGCGATCGTATTGCTCAAATGATTATTCAGCAGGTTGAAAGGGCTGAGTGGCAGGAGGTATCTATCATTAACGAAACTCAACGCGGCGATGGCGGATTTGGCCATACCGGAAAAAAATAAATTCATGCGTTATTTATCTATTATTCTCATTATTGCGACTTTTATAATTGCGGGTTGTAAAACGGTTAAAAAAGTTGAAGCCATTCAAAATTCCATTACAAAAAAAGATACGGCATTGCGGGTAATTGTAAGTGATGTTCCGAAAGTGGATTCTGAAACAATTGTAAAAGGTATTATGGCCAAAGTGATGAAGAAAAAAATTGACTTCATCACATTTAACGCAAAAGTGAAAGTAGATTACGAGGGATCTGCAGATATGCCAACAGTTTCAGCTTATATCAGTATACAAAAAGACAGTTTGGTTTATATTAAAATAACACATCCGTTGGCCGGCTTGCTGTACCAGGTAAAAGTAAATAGAGACAGTGTTGTGTTATTGGATATGAAGAAGAAAAAAACTGAAAAAAAAGCAATCAGCTATTTGCAGGATGTAACACAAATTCCGTTCGATTTTGGCACATTGCAAGATATTATTGTAGGTAACCCTATATTTTTAGACAGCAACGTTGTGTCTTATAAAGCCACAGCTAATCAATTGTTAGTATTAATGGTTGGCGAAGTATTTAAACATTCGGTTACTTTAAACAATGGTAATTTTACGGTATTGCATAGTAAATTAGATGATGTGGATATAAACAGGAACAGAACCTGCGATATTACTTTCGGCAATTATCAATCGGATAATAATAATTTATTTGCTGCTTACAGAAAGATTTCAATTGCAGAAAAATCGAAGATGGATTTAACCCTCGATTTTAAAGAACATTCTTTTAATGATCCGTTAAAGTATGCCTTTACCATACCTAAAAATTTCAGACGCAAATAATTTATTTGCATCTTTATCGTTTACCTGTTTGACGCATCCTTCTATTATGTATTCATTTATAAAAAAAATAATCTTTTTGTCTGCATTGATGGCGTTAGCTTATCATCCTGCCGGTGCACAACAGGGCCAATCTAAAGAAGAACTGCAAAAAGCACAGAAACAATTACAAAAAGAAATCGACGATTTAAATGCTACATACGAAAATATTAAGAAAAGCAAGAAACAAT
>Ga0306923_10004552_pt1 | contig 13319 bp, 6 predicted proteins | sample sta12Can44000108_FD_203841 | JGI IMG/M metagenome (GOLD analysis project Ga0306923, IMG submission 203841) | Lab enrichment of tropical soil microbial communities from Luquillo Experimental Forest, Puerto Rico - statanox.12C.anox.44.000.108 (v2)... | ecosystem: Environmental > Terrestrial > Soil... | reverse complement strand
GACTCCCGCCCGGGAGCCTCTACCAGCAACGACTCGTCAATCGGTCGCAGTACCCAAGGTGGTAGCCAACGGAGCAGAAATCGATCATCGAGCAGCAGCACTCCCAAAAGCAGCACAAGGTAATTCAGGAACGTGTAATTCGCAGTAAGAATTACAGGGATTTGCCACGCGGTTACGATAAGAGAGCATGCAATGCGCCACGGGCGCGGCAGCAAAAACATCCACACCAGTCCCAGCTCGAGCACCAGAGTAGCGCCCGTAGCGAACGCATGCACTCTATGCGGCAGGTGCTGCACATACCACCCAATCCAGGTCGGCAACGGGCCGTTCTGGTAGTACTCGTCCATAGCGGTGAAGTTTCGCCACTCGATATCGCCGCTGGCCAGCTTCACCATGCCCGACTCGAAGTAAATCCGGAACCATTCCCATTGCAGCAGAAATAAACTGGCGCGCGACGGAGGATGATTGCGCCCGAGTCCGGGCCGAAGGCCGGGGGGAGCAAAAAACAACGAGATAAATCCTGCCTCCAACAGCATTCCGTCAGATTGGTAACCCGAGAAATCCTGCGCCGCGGCCACGAACGAGAGGAAGCACACAAAGCACACAACCAGCACAGCGCGCGGCCAGATATTCAGGACGAGTAACAGCGCCGCAATCATCCCAATCCAACAAATGGCAACCAGCATGTGCGATCCGCTCGAAAGCCATAACAGGGTCGCGGCGTACCAATAGCGCACCGGCCCAAGCTTCCCCACTTCGCGGAGATATTCCGCCGCGGGCAGAATGCCATCAGGACTGATCAGACCCTTGATCTGAAATACGAGCGAATAGAATGCCGAGAAATAGATCAGACCGAGGCCGCGAAGGAACAGCCAGCGGGGCAACAGGCGATCGCCTGCACCCTCCTCCGATGAGAAGAGCCTGCGGATGACCTGCGCGGGGCTCCAACTCATAACAAACGGCATTATATGGAAGCGACCGTTATAATCCGTCCGCCGGCTCGTTTAACAGCGCGCGGAAAAACTCGCTTTATCAACGGTATTGCGTCAGGGCACGACCTCGGTCGTGCCGTAAGATGCTGAAATAGGTCGGGGCTTTAGCCCCTGCACTCGTTTTCGAGAATTGCAGGGCTTTTTAGGCTCTTAGGAATCTGGACTCGGTCGCGCTCGCAGCGGATTCACCGCGGTACACCGACTTACCTATGGAAGTCACCTCGCCAGTCAAGACACATAGCCGCATTCACTTCTCCCCCAATGCCATCGCTCATGCGCTGTTTGTACCCAACGGAGTAATCACTATCGTCCCCGGCCCGCTGCTTCCTTTACTCTCCGCGCGCTGGGGGCTGAACGATACGCAAGCGGGATATCTGGTGACCGCGCAGTTTGTTGGTTGCTTACTGGCCACACTGGCTTCCGGAGAAATTCTCCCTTGGCTCGGTTTCCGTTGGACTATGGTGGTCGGCTTGGCCTTCATGACCTTCGGCACAGCGACCCTGATGGCGTCCAACTACGCCTGGGCCATCTTCGCTCTCTCTTGCAATGGGCTCGGAATTGGGCTCGCCACACCCACGACGAATCTGCTCGTCGCTCGCACGCCTGCCGATCGCCGCGCGTCTTCACTGAACCTGCTCAATTTCTTTTGGAGCGCGGGCGCCATGACCTGTCCTTTCCTGGTCGCAGCGTTCCAGAGCAAACAGCATATTCAAGCTTTTCTACTTCTGTCAGCTGGCACAATGGGCGTGTTGACCGTCGCTCTAATCGTGGCGCCAATCCACATCCCTGAACAGGATGCACATTCCGGTCAATCAGGATCCCGTTCGCGATACCTGTGCACTCCGACTGCTGTTCTGTTGGGAGCGTTGTTCTTTGTCTATATCGGAACCGAAATCTCATTTGGTTTTTGGCTCGCGTCCTATGCCAAGCGTGCCGGTAACGCGCAAGGGATGTGGTGGGCTACAGTTCCCTCCTACTTCTATGGCGCACTGCTCCTCGGTCGCCTGGCTGCTCCGCTAGCGCTCAGGGAAATCTCCGATATCAGGCTGGCGCGCATCGGTTCGGCTTTGGCCTGCATGGGCGGAGCAGCGCTCATCCTCGTCCATTCCCTCCCGGGCATCGCATTCTGTGCGGCGCTGATCGGGCTCGGACTCTCAACTCTTTACCCGATCGCAATCGGCTTCTTCTCAGCCAGTTTTGGCGCGGTTGCCTCGCGGATCGGTGGAACACTATTCTCGATTGCAACCCTCGGCGGCGCCATCGTTCCGTCCCTCGTCGGATTTGTCTCCACTCACTCAGGCAGCCTGCGAAACGCCCTGCTCGTCCCTCTTCTCGGCTGCCTGGCCATTGTCTGGTTCTACTGGATTCCTGATTTACAGAAGCGCGAAGCAGAGTGATCGCGTTTTCTCATCGCTAGATCAGATTAGAAGCCATCTTCTATATCTGTTTTGAATGGGCACGGCTTCAGCCGTGCCGCCGAGGCCTGATCAGAGCCGGTTTCAGCCAGTGGCACAAGATCATCCATCGGCTACACCAAGAACTAAACAGCCTTACGCTCCGGCAGCGCAAGACTCATTCCATAGCCCACAACAAATGTCACGATGCTCCCTACCGCGACATACCAGGTAAATGGAAGCTGAGTGAACCGCCACAGGTAAACATTGAGCAGAAAGCCAACCAACATTCCGGCTGACGCTCCGCCTTCGGAGGCTCGCTGAGTCAATACGCCCAGCAGAAACACACCTAGCAGCGAACCGTACGCGACCGATGTGATCGATAGCCCAACTTCCAGCACGCGGCCGCCGTGGCGAGTGAAAATCGCCAGTGCAAACAGAGCAATGCACCAACCGACTGTCGCGGCCTGGGACACTCTCACTCGACGGGCTTCGTTGGCACTCGGTCGCCATCGCGCATAGAAGTCGACCACCGTCGTGGAAGACAGCGCAGTCAATGCCGAGCTGAGATTCGACATCGCCGCCGCCAGCACCGCAGAGATCAACAATCCGCTCACGCCGTGCGGCATGCGCGTCACGATAAACGTCGGAAAGATCGCGTCAGGGCGAGTAAAGGGCCTTGCAGGCGGATAGAACGTATAGAAAACGAACAACATCGCGCCGACAACTAAGAACAACCAGAACTGCACCAGCACCGCCAGCCCGCTGGTCATCAGCGCAATTTGCGACTCTCGCTGACTGCGCGCCGCAAGCAGCCGCTGCACAATCAGTTGATCGATTCCATGAGTTGCAGTCGTCAAAAACGTCCCGCCGATCACGCCGGACCAAAATGTATAGGTGGTACGGAAGTTCCAGGAGAAGTCGAATACATGAAATTTTCCGGTGCTTCCCGCCACCGAGTGCACGGCACTCCAGCCTCCGGGCACGAGGTGCAGGATGGTGAATAAACCCACCAGCGTTCCGCCCACGTAAATGAACAATTGCACCACGTCGGTCCAGATCACCGCCGTCATGCCGCCCTCAAACGTATAGACCAGCGTCAGCAGGCTGACGATTGCAATCGCCGACACATCTCGCCAAAAGTTACTCATTCCCGAGAGCAAGCTCGACAGCGCGATGCCCACCACGATGGCAACCGCGAAGACGCGGACCCCTTCAGCCGCCGCTCGCGTGATGAGAAACAGTCCCGCTGTGAGTGCGCGCAGCCTCTCGCCAAATCTCCGCTCGATGAGTTGATACGCAGTCACCAACTCACCGCGAAAGTACTGTGGAATCAGCATCAGGCTGATGATTCCGCGCCCCACGAGATACCCCAGAACCAATTGCAGAAACGCAAAGTTCGTCTCGTAGGCAAGTCCCGGCACGCTGATGATCGTCAGCGTGCTGGTTTCGGCGGCGACGATCGACAGCGAGATGGCCCACCAGGGAATCTGGCGGTCGGCGAGAAAGTAGTCTTTCAGCGACCGACGGTGTCTGCGGAAACGTAACCCGAACGCCGTCACGCCTAGTAGGTATGCGAGGATGACGGCGAGATCCAGCCCATTCAGGCCCATTCGAAATTGCGTCCTTGCAAAGAGAAGTTCATTGCCACCGCGACATACCGCCGAACGGCTTGGGTTCGGCCAATTCACGTATAATCAGCGCTCGTCGATCTGACGACTCAACAACCCGCGGAGTGCTCATGTTACGAGTATTTCTCGCCATCCTCCTATTAATGGTTCCCATGCACGCCAACTCGCAGAACACGTCAAAATCGGCTCCCGACAATGCATCCGGCGCGACAACAACGGAAGTCAAGCCCCCGGTCGCCAATAAAATCCATACCGAAAAAACCGTCAACGGAAAGATGCTCGTTGACAATTACGCCTGGCTGCGCGAACGTTCCAATCCCGACGTGAAAGCGTTGCTGGAAGCCGAAAACGCTTATGCGGAATTCGTCATGCAGCCCACACAGGCCCGCCAGAAGAAGCTGTACGAGGAAATCATCAGCCATATCAAAGAAGATGACGAGACCGTTCCCTATCTCAAAGACGGCTATTACTACTACACGCGCACCCTGAAGGGGAAACAGTATTTCGAACTTTGCCGCAAAAAGGGCTCGCTTGATGCGCCTGAGCAGGTCATCCTCGACCTGAACAAAATGGGCGAGAACGAAAAGTTCATGGCGGTGGGCCAGATCGCCATAAGCGACGACGGCAACTGGCTGGCCTACACCACCGACAACGTCGGGTTCCGCCAGTATCACCTCCATCTTCGCGACCTGCGCACCATGAAAGACGAGCCCGACACCGCCGAGCGCGTCACCTCGCTCGCCTGGTCGACCGACAATCGCACGCTCTTCTATACCACCGAAGACGAAGTCCAGAAGCGCAGCTACCGCCTGTACCGGCACAGCGTGGGCACCGATGGCAAACAGGACCCGATCGTCTACGAAGACCCTGACGAGCGCTTCAATATCGAAATCAGCCGCACCCTGAGCAAGGCGTACCTGCTGCTCACGTCTGCCAGCCACATCTCCAGCGAAGTCCGCTACCTTCCGGCCGGCGAACCGACCGGAGAATGGAAGATCATCGCCTCGCGGGTCGACAACGTCGAGTACTACGTCGGACATCGTGGTGACCTTTTCTATATCCGCACCAACGACACGGCCCAGACCTTCCGATTGGTGACCGCGCCCGTCGCCAGTCCCGGCAAAGCGTATTGGCACCAGCTTGTGGCTGCGCGACCTGACGTTCCGCTCGAAGACTTCGATATCTTCGAGAAGTTCTACGTTCTCGCCGAACGCGTCTCCGGGTTGCAGGTCTTTCGCGTCATCCAGTTCAGTGACGGCTCGTCGGCCAACATTCAGTTCCCTGAACCCGCGTACTTCGCCACTGCAGCCAATAACGCCGAGTTCAACACAACCAATTTCCGTTACCACTACCAGTCGCTGATGACGCCGCCTTCGGTATTCGACTACAACGTCGAAACCAAGCGCTCCACGCTGCTGAAACAGACTGATGTGCCTGGTGGCTTCGACCGCAATAATTACGTTTCCGAGCGCGTCTTCGCGACAGCCGGCGATGGTACGAAAATTCCGATCTCGCTCTTCTATCGCAAAGACCTCAAGAACAAGGCCGGGGCGCCGCTTTATCTCTACGGCTACGGATCCTACGGATTCCCGCTGCCCGTGACTTTCAGCCCTTCGCGCCTGCCGCTGGTCGATCGCGGCCTTATCGTCGCCCTCGCGCACATTCGCGGTGGAGGCGAGCTCGGGAAACCGTGGCACGATGCCGCGAAGATGATGACCAAGAAGACCACCTTCACCGATTTCATCGCCTGCGCCGAATACCTCACCAGCAACGGGTACGGATCGCGCGCCCGGATCGGCATTGAAGGCGCCAGCGCCGGCGGTCTGCTCATGGGCGCTGTCACCAATATGCGTCCCGACTTGTTCAAAGTCGTGCTTTCCGAGGTTCCCTTCGTTGACGTGATGAACACCATGCTCGACGCCTCGCTCCCGCTCACGGTCCCCGAATACGAAGAGTGGGGCAACCCCAACACCGAGCCCGCGTTCGACTACATGCTGTCGTATTCGCCCTACGACAACCTAGCCAAGAAGGACTACCCGATCATGCTGGTGCGCACCTCGTTTGACGACAGCCAGGTAATGTACTGGGAGCCGGCGAAATATGTTTCGAAATTGCGCACCTTGAAAACCGACAGCAATCCGCTCATTTTTTATACCAACATGCACGGCGGGCACGGCGGATCCAGCGGCCGCTACGACCGCATCCACGAGGTCGCCTTCAACTGGGCCTTTCTGCTGACCCAATTGGGCGTCCCCGAACCGGACGCGCCCAAACCCTAGAGCAGATTGTGGGTTGGCGCAATCCTGGTGGAGCACCGCTCCGCAAGTTGCTGAAAAAGTGTGAACCAAGTCGCGTAGCAACGGGGACGTATCTGTAACCAGCGGCGCAAGCTGCTGGTCCTACCGCCCAAAACGTCGCGCAGGCCCTGTAGCGACCAACAATTCCTCACGCAACAGAACACCCAACCCGCTACAATCATCTCTTCCCGGAGGCCTCCATGCCCATCGCACTCTTGCGCTCTCTTTTCGCCATCACGTTGCTTTGGTCCGCTTGCACGGCCCTCGCCCAAGACAGTCCGTTCGGCCAGAATGGCCCCGCTCCTCCCGGCAAGCAGCAGGCAGCGCCGCCGGCTCAACCGGCCCACGTGCCCGACATGGTGTGCTTCGGCAACAATCCCCGCTGGAGTTTCCAGTTCGGCGAGCAGGCGGCCCGCACGCTGGGCATCAGTGAAGGCGACAAATACTGGATCGGCAACTTCACTTACGTCGATGGCCAATGGACGTGGCACGGCTCACCGGCCTCGGGCAGCGGAGGAGGACTGACCGCCACGATCAGCAAAGGTAAATGCATCGACAAGACTCAGACCGACACCAAGGAGTTTCCTTACCAGGGCCAGGTCTATTTGCCGGAAGGCGACATCGTGAACGGCTGCTGCCGCAGGCTCAAGCCCAATGAAGCCCCGGTGGGCCCGCACGGCTACGTCCCCTCAACTCCCCCGCCGCAGTAGGCGTGTAGGGTTGTGGGTCGATCCCACCCTTGGCGCCAACAGCGGGCGCAAAGGGAGGGCACCCGCAAGCGTTCCTTGTATCCGATAAATTAAAGAAATTGAATGTGACCGATATCGAGTTTCCAGAACTGATGTCCGGAGGTGTCTGACAAGCGCTCCTCTCGGCGCTGCGGTTTGCCATTGCCGAAAAAGAGGGTGAAGATCCGTCTGCGACAGTTGTTGCTGGGCCTGCTCTCACCGTACTGCGAACAAGAGGAATCGGGGGATCTGGCAGCTTGCCTTATCTCTCCGCATGATGCTCGATCTATCTTGAGTGATCGCAACCAATTGTACCTGACGAAGAAGGCAAACATCACTTAAGATGCAGCTGTCGCTTTATCTTCGACAACACGATTGCGTTGTCGGACTCTGGCCCAAGCCTCCCCACGTATCGCGTAATGCAGAACTTAGGATTTCGCCTGGTTCTCGCAGCGCGCCGTTGTCTGCGGGGGAAATATTCAAATGAATACTGGCCACTATCACCTGTCTTGTCTCACACTCAACTGTGACCTACGTCCTATTGCTCACCTGCCGTTGCGTCTACACTCACTGACGGAAAGACGAGGAAGAGCTGTTGTCTCATGAGGCGGCAGCCGGACCCATACCCCTTTTCTCCTAGTGCTCCGACCTGTTATGGGTCCGTTCGCTGGCGATTTTTCCCGCATCAACCCGCCGCAACCTCTATCCAGCCTGCAAAACGCGAGTCTAAGTCCTTATTCCGCTATGGTTTGACCTCTAAACCGTTTGATATCAGCACTTGCACGCAGATTCTCGCTATCTTCGCGAAAACAAGTAGTTTGCGGACAGCGGGGGTGACCCAAGGCCTCCGATCTCCATTCCGGAAATTCCAAACGCTCGCACTGTAGCAATGTTGTTGATATGGTGTTATATGAAAAATCCATCAATGGATGGCCCCTTCCCCAATGAATAACCGGTTTTGTAACCGCTTGGCATTTCTTGTCTGTCTTTCGGTATGTCTCTCAACCGTCGCCCTCGCTGAGAATAATCAGAAGCAAGACTTTCCCTGGATGAACAAGAACCTCTCTCCCGACGAGCGCGCGGAGTTGGTGCTTAAGCAGATGACGCTCGACGAGAAGATCGAGCTGCTGCACGGCAACGGCATGGCACATTCCGAAAACTGGCAGATGCCGTTGACCTATCTGGCGAACGGCGGTGCAGGCTACGTCGTGGGAGTGAAGCGGCTGGGGATTCCGCCCATCTGGATGTCAGACGCTGCTTACGGCGTGCGGATGAGCGCTGCCAACGGACGGTACTCAACGGCGCTGCCATCGAACTTGGGCTCAGCGGCGAGCTGGGATCCGCAGGCCGCATGCGAATATGGCACGCTGATTGGGCGCGAACTGCGCGCCCAGGGATACAACATGACGCTCGGCGGAGGCACCAACATCACGCGCGAGCCGCGCAATGGCCGGACCTTCGAGTACATGGGCGAAGACCCAATTCTGTCGGGCACACTGGTCGGCAACCGCATCAAGTGCGAACAGGCCCAGCATGTGATCGGCGACATCAAGCACTACGCCGTCAACGACCAGGAAAGCGGCCGCAACGAAGTGAACTCCATCATCAACGAACGCGCGCTGCACGAGACCGATCTGTTGGCGTTCAAGATCGGCATCGACATTGCCAATCCGGGCGCGGTGATGTGCTCCTACAACGCAGTGAATGGCGACTTCGCTTGCGAAAACAAATACCTGCTAACCGACGTGCTCAAGCAAAACTGGAAGTTTGCCGGCTTTGTGGTGTCCGATTGGGGTGGCACGCACAGCACCCTGAAGGCCTCTGCCGCAGGATTGGACAACGAAGAGCCCTTGGACCACTTCTTCGGTCCGAGGCTTAAGAAAGCGGTCGAGGCAGGACAGGTGCCGATGTCGCAGATCGACGATCATGCGCGCCGCGTGTTGCGTTCGGAGTTTGCCAGTGGAATCGTTGACTATCCCATTAAGAAGAGCGTCGCGGATGTGGAAGGTGGGCTTGAGATCGCGCGGACCATCGAAGAACAAAGCATCGTGCTGCTCAAGAACTCGAACAACCTGTTGCCCCTTGATCGCTCGAAAGTACGCAGCATCGCCATCATCGGACACAACGCCGACACAGGAATGATTTCAGGGGGAGGCTCGGCGCAGGTCGATCCGCCGGGAAGCACTGCGCCGGCGTGGCTGGCACACGTATGGTTTCCGACTTCGCCGCTGAAGGCGGTGAGGGCTATGGCTCCGTCGGCCAACGTGAAGTTCGATTCGGGAACCAACCTGGCCGCGGCGGCGGCTCTGGCGAAGTCGTCGGACGTAGCAATTATCTTCGCGCACCAGTGGATCAGCGAAGGCATGGACCTACCAAGTCTTTCGTTGCCGGACAACCAGGATGCGTTGATCGCAGCGGTGGCGGCAGCAAACCCAAAAACGATAGTGGCGCTCGAGACCGGAACCGTAGTTACGATGCCATGGATCGACAAAGTGAGCGGCGTTCTGGAGGTCTGGTTCGCCGGCAGCAAAGGCGCAGACGCCGTCGCCAATGTTCTGTTTGGGGAAGTCAACCCCAGCGCGAAGCTGCCGATTACGTTTCCGCTGAGCGAGAAAGACCTTCCGCACACGACAGTAACGCAGCCCCCGACAAAAGGTCGCGGTCCGGAAGACGAATCAGTGCTGACCGCGCCCACGTTTGACGTTCACTACGACGAAGGCCTGAAGGTTGGATACAAGTGGTATGACGCCGAGAAGAAGCCGGTGCTGTTTCCGTTCGGCTTTGGGTTGTCGTACACGAGCTATGGCTACTCGAATTTGAAAGTCGCGTCCGGCGAGGACACCACCGTGACCTTCACCGTAAAGAACACCGGTGGGCGCGCCGGTCAGGAGATCGCGCAGGTGTACGCTGCGCTACCGGCCGACGCGGGCGAGCCACCAAAGCGACTGGTCGGCTGGAGCAAGGTACAACTGAATCCGGGTGAGAGCAAAGACGTGACCGTTTCCATTCCGGCGATATATCTCTCGATTTATGATGAACGATCCCATGGCTGGAAGCTGGTGCCCGGCAGCTACACATTTATGGCAGGAGGTTCGGCGAGCGACTTGCCGCTGAAACAGTCAGTCTCAGTGAACTAGTAGTTTTGGTGAGCGGAAATTTCATCGGGTTCGGCGGAAGTCAGGCCCGATTCTTTATGGTTGCTCTGTCCGCTCGCAAGCTTCAGCGCAGAGTAGGCTTGGTTCCGAAATCGGAATGCATATTGGGTTTTGGTGAGGAAGTCAACAGAACCTACTGATATTGCTCACTGATCTTTGCCTAAAACGGGCTGGACGCAGCCCGCATTGACTGATTCATCCTTGCTGCGGTTAGCGAGGTTGGCTATCATAGCTCACCCCATTCTCAGAGGTGCATGATGCCGGCGGTGCGCCCTTCCGCTTACCTCGACCGAGTTTATCGATTCGGAGATTTCGAGTACTTCGTCCGCTCGGGCGAGCTGTTCCAAAACCGCAAAGTCGTTCGACTTCAATACCAGCCTCTTCGAGTGCTGCTGGTATTGCTGGAAAACAGCGGCGAAGTGGTGACCCATGACGAGATTCGTGACCGCGTCTGGCGGGACGCCTCGATTCAGGCCTTCGACAACAGCCTTAGGGTAGCGATAAACAAGCTTCGCCAGGCACTGCGAGACGACCCGGACAATCCCATCTACATCGAGACACTGTCGCGCCGCGGATATCGTTGGCTGTACCCGCTGTCGGTCGAGAACAACGAGCAAGACTCCGGCGAAGGGGAGGACGAACCAGAAGCAAGCGTAGCGCGGAACAACGGCGCCGCGACGGATTACGCTCAACCCGCGAAGCCGACAGGTGCTGCGCTTCTCCGCAGGCCGATCCTTAGCCTGTTTGTATCGTTGGCGGCGTTGGCAGCGATCTGGCAATTACAGCCGCATCCCGCGACGCCGGAGCCGAAGGTTGTACCGCTGACCACCTACCCCGGCCTGGAAAACATGCCGGCAATTTCGCCAGACGGCAAACGGCTGGCGTTCGCATGGACGGGTCCGAATCCAACGGACCCATACAGAATTTACCTGAAGCAAATCGGCGAGGACCGAGCACAGCGAGTGGTCGATTCTCCGGCCGACGCGACAGATAGTGACCCGGTCTGGACAGGGGACGGGAAGTTCCTGCTGTTCTATCGTCGTGGCAGTCCCTCATCGGGAATTTACATCGTACCGGCTGCGGGAGGTGCCGTACGGCAGTTGGTAGCAACTTCTCTGAGTAGCCGCCGGGTAAGGCGGGCTCGATTTGATCTGTCGCCTGACGGCAAGACGCTGGTCTATCCCGACGCACTGCACGGGCGGGAAACGATTGGGCTCTTCGTGTTCGATCTGGATACGATGCGGTCGCATCAGATCACCAATCCGCCACCGAATTGCGAAGGCGACGGAGACCCGGCGTTTTCGCATGATGGCAAGATGGTGGCCTTCCAGCGTGACACGATCGACCGCGGCCAGATATTCGTATTGCCGGTCGCAGGTGGCGCGGAACGGCTGCTGACTGCCAGCTTCATTCTCGACTTCATCGACGGGCTGACGTGGACCACTGACGACCGCGAGATTATTTTTGGCGGGACGCATCTGCGGCGGGTTTCGGCCAGGGGAAGCGAGCCCACGATGGCGAATATCTCGTACGTGCCAGGCCCGGCCGCATTCCCCGTGTTGCGCGATCACACGCTGGCGTACGTGCAGGCGACAGTGAATGCGAATGTGTGGAAACTGGCGCTGCGCGATGCGACCCATCCCGCAGGTGAGCCCGCCAAATTGATTTCGAGTACGCAACAGCAGGCGGCCGCGTCGTTCTCGCCTGACGGCTCGCATATTGCGTTTCAGTCCGATCGCAGCGGCGACTGGGAGATCTGGATCTGCGACCGTGACGGTTCGAATGCCACCGAGTTGACGCATTTTCGCGGAGCTCCGACGGGTACGCCACGCTGGTCGCCGGATGGAAAGCTGATTGCGTTCGACTCGCGCGCCAATGGAGCGTCGCAGATCTATGTGATCTCGGCTGAGGGCGGTGAACCACGCCAGGTCACGAACGATGCAATGGGTGGCCAGGTTCCCGCCTGGTCACGCGACGGCAAATGGATCTATTACTCGACGATTCGCAGCAGCGCGGCCAACATCTGGAGGCTGCCGATTGGCGGCGGCCCCGCCGAACCCGTGACCACTAACAGCGGTCTTTATGCTGTGGAATCGTCCGACGGCAACTACCTGTACTATTCGCGGAGCTCCGCCGACTCGACGATCTGGCGCTCTCCCCTGACCGGCGGGACGGAGGAGAAGGTATCGGGTGTACCTAAACCATTTGATCCTTCGCACTGGGTGATCGTCGAGGCAGGAATCTATGTCATCGACGGCGATGGCGACCTGTACTTTTGCCGCTTCAGGGACGGTAGCGTAACCAAAGTCATCCACGATGCGCGGTTCATTACCGACTGGTCGATGACAATCTCGCCCGACGGTCGCGAAATTATCTGGGCGCAAATTGACACACGCCAGTCTGATCTGATGCTCGTGGAGAACTTTCGCTGATTGGCGCAAGCCGCCGATTCGATCATCAACTATTTGGTGTTTGGTTTCGGCGGAAAGTTCTTGAACATCTTGCTGATCGCATTGTTAAGTTTTTTTATGTTTTTGTTGGAATTATCGGAAACGGAGTCGGTAGCACTGCCGCGCCAGAGAAGCGTATGGCCGTTGGCGTCGGCGATCTCCACCACGAGGGTTCCCTGTTTATAAGTATAGGTGTTGTAGGTGGTGGTGGTAGGACCGCCCCACCAACCCCAGCCCCAACCCGGCCCCATGGTGTATCCGGTACCGACGACCTGCTGGTCTTTATGAATGTGAGAGGTGTAGACAACCCAGAGGTCAGGATTTGAGTCGACGAGTTTGAAACCTTTGGCCTGCAGCTGGGTGTTGACTCCGTCGATCACGCGTTGCGGCCATAAGCCTTTCGCGGGCTCTGGGCCGGTCTGCCATGCGTAAGTGTGGAATTTCGAGAAGTCGGTGCCGCGGTCCCAGTCAATATTGACCTTCTGCGCAACCGATGCGGTGGCCGCGAATAAGACCAGCACAAAAATTGTGGAGATGTGTGTCTTCATACGAGGTACCCCCGGCGCCAACGGTCCTTCGCCAAGCCTCGAATTATGCCAATGCTTCGAGCCATCGTACCACCCCTGATCGGTCGGTCGGACCGTCGGCGGCACGGGTGAAGCCGCGCCCTTT
>Ga0306923_10004551_pt1 | contig 13320 bp, 16 predicted proteins | sample sta12Can44000108_FD_203841 | JGI IMG/M metagenome (GOLD analysis project Ga0306923, IMG submission 203841) | Lab enrichment of tropical soil microbial communities from Luquillo Experimental Forest, Puerto Rico - statanox.12C.anox.44.000.108 (v2)... | ecosystem: Environmental > Terrestrial >... | reverse complement strand
GCCACGAGGGCCCCGGAACTTGGGTGGTCGCCAGAGACCAAGCAAATGATCGCGACTTCGATTCAGTGGATTGGCTGGACCAAACCATCGGCTGGTCCTGAAAAGCAAGTACCATCTGTCACGCAGATTGAGGGTTCAGGGTATAAATCGATCCTAACATTCTGGGAAAATCAATAGGTTATCTGTTATTTCAAAAAGCGAATCTTCCCAGTAATCGGCGTTGGGAAGATCATGGGAAGACAGCACCAAAGTCCCCCCGCGGCCCGTCTTGTCCTCATTACCCCGACCTGTGGAGGCATACGCCCTCCGTAAACAGGGGTTTTTATGAACAAAGAAAACAGCATTGACCGCGTCTGGCGGTACAAGCCAGTCGCGGAAAGTTTGGGCGTTTCAGTAAAGACGTTGCAAAGGCTCGTCGCGCGCGGCGCGATTACTACGGTTCACATCACTGATCGCATCCGCGGCATCACCGAAAGCGAGCGTGCTCGATTTATCGCGTCGCGTATCGGGGGCCGCGCATGAGCGTCGAAATCTTTCGCTGCGGCGCATGCGGTCGAAGCGGCGTGCGCAGGTCGGAGCATCAACGGTTTTGCTCGGATAACTGCCGGGCTTATGCCGAGGCCCAGAAGCCGCTATCGGCGGAAGGCGGGCACTCTGATAGCCCTTCGCCGCCGCCAACGCACCAGCGGTCATTTAAATCGATTTCGCGTAAAAACGGCTCAAAATTCCGCAAGGAAATCAGTGGGCTGAAACTGCCGATTTTGGGGCTCGGGGCCGTGCCGCTCAATCTCCTGGGCGGTTACCGCTGGCCCGGTGCCGGCGCGCTCGATCGCGGGACCGTGCGCAAAGTTCTGCGCGCCGAAGTCGCCGAAGCCCCCGCGTCGGAGGGCTGTCTATGAGCTGTGCAGCAGCGCGCGCAATCGATCGCCTCCGCGACGCACGGGACGGGCTGGAGCTGGCACTGCGCCCGCCCGGCAACTTTCCCGCTGTGAGCCGACAAGTCCTGGAATCGATTCTCGACGACCTCGGTGTCGCGGCACGACTAATCCGCAAAATGGCGGAGTGCGCCGACGCGTAACGATATCGTCGGCATCCCTGTCGCCCTCCACGACCAATGCCTGAATTGCGGCTCCAGCACTGCCTTCGTCGGCAGAGGCCCGGCGCCGCTTTACCTGCAATTGGTGTGCGATGGCTGCGAGTGCGGACGCGGATACGTCAGCAAAGAGCTGCGCCGCCGCCTCGAAAATTTTCTCCAGAAACATGGTTGGCCAGACGGCCCCATCATCTTGCGCACCTTCAAAGTGCACAAGCCCGAGCAGCGGGTGGTTGCTGCTGAAACTGAACTGAACGCAAAACGAAAGGCAACTGCAAAATGAAAATGACTGATCTGTTTCCGAGTAAATACCTGCGCGCCGCCGACCTCCAGGGCAAGCCGCGTACCGTGACCATTGATCATGTTACGCACGCAACCTTTAAGGACGACGGCGAGGATGTGACCAAAGCGGTGCTCGTCTTTAAGGATAAAGGCACGTCGCCGATGGTGATCAACAAAACCAACTTTCAGATGCTGGTGTCGATCACCGGCTGGGACGATGACGAGAAGTGGGGCGGCGAAACGATCGAGCTGCGGTCCCAGAAAGTCATGGGACCGGGCGGCAAAGTAGTGGACAGCATCCGCGTCCACGAAGCGGCCTAATAAGCAGGGGCCGGGGCGATCGCTCCGGCCCTTCATTTTTATACAGGGATGGATTTCCAATATGACAAATGTTGTTCCAATGCCGCAGCCGTACGACCCGTTTGACCCGGAGAACCTGCGGCTCGATCAATCATTCATCGAGAGCGCCGGCGTGCGGAAGCTTCTCACCACCGTGCCCGTGCGGAAGCCGCACCGGCAAGAGTTGGTGCGCGTGCACTCCGATCCGGCCTACCGGCTCACAGCAGCGATTATAGAGCTGCGTGACGACCGCGAAGTTTATCTGGTGCCGCCTGTCCTGGCGCAGCAGACGCCGGAAGCGATATCGGTCACACTCTTTACGGCGATCAATCGGCAGGGCGTTACGTTCCTGTGGCCGGTGAAATTGCCGACGTCGGACGGCAAGACCAATGAGTGGCACCGATCCGCCGGAGAGGCCGCCGAGCGGGCAATGACACGTTGGCTGTTCGTAAGAGCCAACATGGCATTGGGCGCTTACGAGATGATCGAGGCGTCCGCGACTATTCCCGATCCGGTGTGGCCGACGGCAACTTTCAAGGAACTGCTCAAGATCGGCTTCCGCGAAAGTCTGATCGAGGATTTCAACCACCCGGTACTCAAGCGGCTTCGCGGCGAGAGCTGATGTTCGACGCTTGGCGCGAGGTGTGGGCCGTAGACTTTGAGTTTACGGCCCCACCCGGCGAACGGCCGGACCCTGTTTGCCTCGTCGCCCATGAACTGAAATCCGGAAAAGTTATTCGCTTGTGGCGTGATCAGTTCGGCCCGGTGCCACCGTATTCGGTCGATCCCGATTGCCTGTTTGTCGCTTACTACGCCTCGGCCGAGCTGGGCTGCCATCTTGCACTCGGCTGGCCGATGCCGGCACGGATACTTGATCTATACGCAGAGTTCAGGAACCGGACCAACGGACTGCCGACGGTCGCCGGCCGCGGCCTGATCGGCGCACTGGTGAGCCACGGACTGGACAGCATCGGCGCGACCGAGAAGACCGAGATGCGCGACCTCGTAATCCGCGGTGGGCCTTGGTCTGCCTATGAGCGCGCGACAATTCTCGACTACTGCGCTTCCGACGTTGACGCACTGGCGCGACTGCTGCCGGCCATGCTGCCGAAGATTGACTTGCCGCGGGCGCTACTACGCGGACGCTACATGGCGGCGGCCGCGCGCATGGAGCATGCCGGCATACCCGTGGACGCGGAAATGCTGGAACGGTTCCGCGCGCACTGGACCGATATTCAGGATGAGCTGATCCGCCGGATCGACGCTGACTACAATGTGTTCGAAGGCCGCACATTCAAGGCGGCCAGGTTTGCAGAGTGGTTAACACGCACGAACATTCCGTGGCCGCGCCTGGAAAGCGGCGAGCTGGAGTTGAGTGACGAAGCTTTCCGCGAGGTGGCGCGATCGCATCCAGCGGTGTCGCCGCTACGAGAACTGCGCAGCGCATTATCAGAACTTCGGCTCAACGACCTGGCTGTGGGAAAGGACGGCCGCAATCGCTGTCTGCTATCGGCGTTTCAAGCGCGCACCGGCCGCAATCAACCCAGCAACTCAAAATACATATTCGGCCCGAGTGTGTGGCTGCGCGGGCTGATCAAGCCGGCGCCAGGCTACGGCGTCGCCTACATCGACTGGCAGCAACAGGAGTTCGGCATCGCCGCCGCCTTGTCTGGCGACGCCAACATGCGCGACGCATACCGGTCCGGTGACCCGTATCTTGGCTTCGCCAAGCTGAGCGGTGCCGTGCCGGCCGACGCCACCAAACAATCGCATGCGACGCAGCGCGAATTGTTCAAGGCATGCGTGTTGGCGGTGCAGTACGGCATGGGGCCGGATGCGTTAGCACTTCGTATTGGCCAGCCGCCGGTGGTGGCGCGTGATTTGTTGCGCGCGCACCAGGAGACATTCCGGACATTCTGGCAATGGTCCGACGCCGCAGTTGACCTGGCCATGTCGAAGAGTTCGCTGCACACCGTGTTCGGATGGACAATCCACATTGGAGTGGACTCCAATCCGCGATCGCTGCGCAACTTCCCAATGCAGGCGAACGGTGCCGAAATGCTGCGGCTCGCATGCTGCTTGGCCACCGAGCGCGGCATTGAAGTGTGCGCGCCAGTCCACGACGCAGTGCTGATCAGTGCACCGCTGGATAGGTTGGAAGCCGACGTCGCTCGCATGCGCGCGGCTATGGCCGAAGCGTCGCGCACGGTTCTGAAAGGATTTGAGCTGGGCACGGATGCGGCGATCGTTCGGCATCCGGACCGCTATGCGGACAGGCGCGGCACCAAGATGTGGCAGGAGGTTACTTCACTCATTGAACAAAACGATATTACTCGGAAGGAAGCGGTATAACAAATGGAGGAGTTCGATTTTGATCCTGAAAAGTTGCGGTTGCCGGACGAGCTGGCAGCCGAATTAACGGCCAGGGCGAAACCCGGCGTCCGCGGGATGCCGCCCGAGCTGGAAGCCAAGCTGGCGGCGCACAGGGCGAAGGGCGGCGGCCGGAAGCAGTTCAGAAAGCCGCGCGACAGCAATAACTACTTCGTTCGGTTTCCCATGATTTGGGCTGAGGAGCTGGCCAAGATTCGTGCCGGCGCCAACACGTACCGCGTAGCCCTTGGCCTTGTCTTCGAGTGCTGGGACAAAGAGTACGCCCCGGTAAAGTTCACCAATGTATTGCTGGCGAAGATGGGCGTCGACCGTAAAGGTAAGGCCGCGGCACTAAAGCAGCTGGAGGCGGCGAAGCTGATTTCGGTGGAGGGGCGGGACAAGAAGTCCCCGCTCGTCACCCTCCGGTTTATGCCCGACTAGTTTATTTCCAAATGGGGCATGTTTTGTTTCGCTTGGAAACAGTTTTGTTTCTTTTAGAAACAGTTTTGTTTCCAAATGGGACATACGTTGCCTAGTCTTCTTCTGGTAGTCTTAAGTCTACTTATATGGATATAAATAATGGACGAACTAATTGGACGCGACGCGAACGGCCGCTTTGTAGCCGGTAATCATAGCCTCGGCGGCAGACCGCCCGGTGTGCGCAATCGCTTCTCAGCTCAATTCGTAGCTGACGTGGCCGACGTCTGGCATCGGCACGGAGCTGCCGTACTCGAACGCCTTGTGGTCGAGGACCCGAGCAGGTTCGCCGATCTCTGCAGCCGATTGGTCCCGCGCGACGTCACGATGAGCATTGAACAGCGCGGCGCCGCCTTGGACGAAATCGACCTCTCAATACTAAGAGCGATCAAAGAGGGCATTAGCGATGCCGGCGCGCGTACGCCATCGGATGTGTTCAACGAGGTGCTGTCAGCAATCCGGGAATATCGGCAAAAATTGGTGGAGGCAAACCGTGCTGGAGACTAGGCGCTACGATCGCGCCGCCTCCATGGATAAGGCCAGGCAATCTTTTGATGCGTCTGCGCCGCGTGAGGGGCGCGTGATGCGCGCGGTCAGGTATTGCTTTATCGCCGGCAATGGGAGGCCGCGATCCATGGCGGAATTGGTTGCCTACGCCTATCCGAAACTCAAGCATTACGAGTGCTGGCATCGATGGAGCGTGCGTCGAGCCGTGATCAAGACTGCCAAGCCAATCGGTCGCGCTGGCGGAATTGGCCGACCAGGAATCTGGAAGCTCTCAAGGTATAACTGAGGGCATAAATAGCCAAGCTACTGATAAACCGTGACTTATTGCGTGTGCGATAAGCACAATCTGGTTTTGGGAAGACGCCGGGAAGACGCGGCGGCGATCGGAGGGTGCGGCGCACCTGCTCCGTGCCCCCAACCCACCGAGCCGTCGCGACGCGCGGGCAAATACGTCGTGGCCCGTCGTGGCCGATGTCGAGATCAACATTAATGGCGATTGATCTCGCCGCGCGAGATCGCGGCCGGCCCGCCGAACAGGCGCGGTGCCGACCCGAATAAAAAATCGCCGCCTGCGGGGCGGATTGGGCGGGCCCCCGGCACACCCCCGTAATAGGGAGCGGGTCCCATCTATCAGTAACCCCGCCCCGTACCCCCCCAACTTGGGGCCCCAGTCTGGGACTCCGGGGGTCCTCCCCATTTTTACTTTTTCCTCAAAATTTCAGTCAATTACCCCTTGCCGGTGACCGATCCAGCCCCCAATTACCCCACTCTGGGAAGAGGGGATGGGCATGGAAAGCACCGTCAAGGGAACTATACGGCTCAGCAAAGAGCGGCATGCGCGCCGCCAGAAGCTCACCAGTAAGAAGCCGTTTTTATCCACGCCGGAAGGCATCGCCGCCTCCTCCGATAGCGGCCTGTTGCAAACACTGATCGACTTTCTTGCTGGCAAAAACGCCGACAATCTGGCACCGCCGCCGCCCGTCAAGCTTGAAGAGCGGCTTAACCGGATACCCGATCCTGGTCCGTTCGTTGCCCTCGCCATTCTCTCACCGCTGCTCGACCGCATTAAGCGCGGCTGGGACGACAGGTCGACGTTCCACGATCCCTGGCGCGTGCAGTTGGCCGAGCAAATGGGCAAGTACCTAAGCGATCAGCTCGCGCTCAAGGAAATGAAGTTGGCCGAAGCGGCCAAAGCGGAGTCAAAGGGCAAGCGTCTTGTTCTCGGCAAGAGGCGGGGCCGTCCTTCCACCCGCAAATTCAAGAAGTCCGATTGGTCCCCCGACGCATGCGTCACTGCCGGCCACTGGATGCTTGAGGTGGTGCGGCAGGGGCTCCCACTCTGCTTTGGCGAAGACGAGAACGGTCGCATGTGCTTTGTGCCGGAGTGGCAAGAGCGCATTGACCGGCTATGCGAAGAGGTGGCGCGGCGCGATCAGGCGTGGCGACCGCATCGCACCCCGCCAAAGCCATGGACCGGCTGGCAGGTGAAATACCCCGATCGATTGCGAGCGCAGTTCGTCAGAGACTGGCGCCCGCACGTCCGTCCGGCGATCGAGGCACATTTTGCGGCAGCCATACCGGCAGAGCCGCGGGGGCCGTTCTCGGAATTAGCCCATCTAAAGGAGCCGCTACCCTTCCTGCACGCCGACGGCGTAAACGCGCTCAAGGCCGTGCCGCTCCGTATCAATCAAGATTTGTTGCCCCTAGTAGCGAAATTTGCCGTCCCCGCGATGCGCGGTGACGTCAAAAAGATAGTTGGTGGCGCCATTGAGATCGGCCCGCACGGTAAAAAGATGCGGGTTGACTACGACGTGGTAGTTGGCCCGGACGATAAGAAGCTAAAGGCCGATCGCCGCACTGTGAAGGCCGACCTTGATCACGCCCGCTGGTGCGGCGACGAGCCGTTTTATCTCGATTACAACTGCGACAAACGCGGCCGGCTTTTCGCCCTTCAAGACCTCAATTACGCGCGCGACGATCATGTTCGGAGCTTATTCGAATTTGACCGCGGCGCGCCGCTCGCTGCCGACGGCGCTGGCGGCAAGCAGGCGATTGACTGGTTGCAAATTCACGTCGCCAATTGTTACGCCGAGGATCAGACTGATAAGAAGCCGTGGGACGATCGTCTACGCTGGGCCAGAGACAATATTGACTTCATCGAGCGCGTTGCCGCCGATCCGGAAGGCACATTCGATCCGGAAGGCACATTCAAGCGGGGTTGGCGCAATGCCGATAAACCATTCGCTTTCGTCGCTGCATGCAAGGAATTGTCGCGCGCGCTAAAAAATCCGGAAAGCTTTAAAACCCATTTGCCGATCGGCTTTGACTGCACGGCAAACGGCCCGCAACACCTCGTCCTCCTTTCTTTCGACAGGTGGTCGCAAAGTACGGCCACAGAACGCGACTGGGAGGCCGCACGGCTTGTCAACGTGATTGACGGCGATACACCGCAGGATGTTTATCAGGCGGTAGGAGAGCGCATAGTGGAACTATTAAAGGGTGAGGATGCTCGCCTGTTCACCAAACGAAAGGGCCGGACCGAAGAGCGCGAAGGCGGTCTTTTTGAAGCTTTCGACCGCGACTGGCACAGCCTTGGCATTTTTCCGGATAAGGTGAGCGCGCAGGCGGCTATCGGGCGGCTGCCCAAGCCGCAGGGTAAGAGCAAAAGAGACGCTGAGTGCTTCGAACATTGGCGCAGCAGATTTTCGGAAATGACCAGGAAGCAAAGACGCAAACTGCTCAAGACCCCGGCTATGTCGTTCGCCTATAGCTCGACCGTGCTAGGCATGGCCGACGAGATGGTCGACACCTATTCCGACTTGTTTGAAGGCCATGAGCCGGAAAACGATAAGGCTATATTTTTAGCGAAGGCAGTGGGAGCGGCGTGCAGGGATATTCTGCCCGGCCCCGCACGGATTATGGATTATATTCGCGCCCTCGCACGTCATCGCTATCACAATAACAAGTTCCTGGAGTGGATAAGCCCAAGCGGCTTTCCGTTCGTCAACATGTATCATGAGCCGCTCTACGATCACCTTGACCTCGGCGGCGGCGTGCGAGGCAGGTACAAAGTTGCGAACGGCGCGTCGCCTAAAAGGCGTTTCATAAAGATGTTGAATGCGGCGTCGCCAAACTTCATTCACTCTTTGGATGCGGCACATTTAATCCGCACCGTATTGGCCGCCAACCGCGAAGGCATTCACGACCTTCTTACTGTTCACGACAGCTACTCCTGCCTAGCACCGTTCGCGCGCCGCTTTGGCCAGATCAAACGGCGCGAGATGGCGCTGCTTCACGCAGGCCCGCGCCTCCCCGTCGAGCGGGACGGCAAGATCACTCAGCTAGTCCCTCTCGATCCGTTGCGCGTCCTAAGCAAAGCCAACGGTGACCCCTTACCGTTGCCCCAACGAGGCAACATTGACCCGCTCGTTGCAGCTAGCAGCGAATACTTCTCTATGTAGGCCACAATGAAGCCCACACGCCTTGACCGCATTATGCACGAACTCGAAGCACTACAGCACGCCGCCGACGGGATCATTGACGCCCACGTCAACGCCTATTTGGCGCGCCATCCTGAAATCCCATCTTGGGGCGCAACTAAGATCAGCCTAATAGCCCAGCCCGCCGGTACAACCCTCAATCGCGTTGAGGCGTTGAAGGTCGTGCGCGCTAACTGGAAGCGATAAATAATAATAACAAAAACCATTATTACCCAACCCAACCCGCCGTGTGGCGGGTTTTTATTTTGAAAGGAAAGACCATGCCATTACACGCCTTGTATAATCCGAGACGAGCCCACAAACTTGTCACCGATGCCAAAGGGCGGCTCGTCAAAAGCTCGTATGCTGAATGGTGCTCCCTCGTGGATCGGCTGTTCGAAGACCTGCCTTTGACCGATCTGCAGTCCTCCATGGTGCATTAATGTGGTTGCAGAACTGGATTTCAGACGGCGAGTCCGCGTTGCGGTTGCGCACGGACTTGCCCTACTTCGCCAAGCATTGCTTAAAGTTGCGCACGAAGTCTGGCGCGGTGGAACCATTTATCTTAAATCCCGCGCAGCTTCGGCTTCATGCTTTGTTAGAGGAGCAGCGCGCGAAGACCGGACGCGTTCGGGCTGTGATACTCAAGGCCCGGCAGATGGGGATTAGCAGTTACATCTCTGCCCGCCTCTTTCATAAGACCATCCACACTCCCGGAGTGCGAACCCTGATCGCTGCCCACGAGCGCAGGGCCAGCACTAACCTTTATCAGATCGTTCGGCGCTATTACGACAATCTGCCGGCTGAAATGAAACCCGAGGTCGGCACGTCAAACGCTGAGGAATTGATATTCGACAAGCTGGATTCCGGCTACCTCATTACGACGGCGAGCGGTGAAGGAACCGGCAGAAGCGCAACGGTTCAATTGATGCACCTTTCGGAGCTCGCCTACTTCGAGAAGCTTGAGGACCAATTCAGCGGATTGGTTCAAACCGTGCCGGATGTGCCGGGTTCAGAGATATTGATTGAGAGCACCGCATTCGGGCTGAATCCATTTTACAAGCTATGGCGGCAGGCGGTCGCGGGCGAGTCGGATTTCCAAGCCATCTTCCTGCCGTGGAGCGTCCAGTCCGAATATCGCCGCCCGGTTGGTGACAACTTCAAAATGGACGACGAGGAAAAACAATTCGCCGAACTGCACAACCTCGACGCCGCACAAATAAACTGGCGCAGAGCCAAGCGGCAGGAATTGGGCGAGCGCTTTCAGGTTGAATACCCCATCGACGCCGATCAAGCCTTCCTAAGCTCCAGCTTTGATAGCTTCTTTAGCGCCGAGATCGTGACGCAGGCGCGGCGACAAAAGATTGAGCCGCACGGCCCGCTCATTGTCGGCTGTGATCCTGCCGGCATCAATGGCGACCGCATTGCGATTGCTCGGAGGCGTGGCCGGTGCATTACCTCGGTCGAGGCAAGGCACGGCCTTGATACGATGCAGTTATCAGGATTGCTCGCCCACATCATCAAAGAAGAGAAACCCGCCAGAATATTTATCGACATAGGTGGGCTTGGTGTGGGCGTCTTTGATCGCCTCGTTGAGCTTGGCCATAAACGCACAGTAAGCGCGGTCAACTTTGGTTCAAAGCCGCTCACACCACCCCCGTATATCGAGGGCAGACAGAGCGGCGGCGCCGCCAATCGCCGAAGCGAACTTTATTCGTTGTTCAAGGCCGCTTTAGAGGAAGGACGATGCCTTGCAAAGCGATCTGCTGTCGTTCGGTTATAAGTTCCGCAGCGATGGTTGTTTGTTGTTGGAAAGCAAAATCGACCTGAAGCGTCGAGGCGTTCCGAGTCCAGACCTCGCCGACGCGTGCGCATTATGCTTTGCCGAACCTGACGGCAGTCCATATCCGCGCAATGTCGGGTTTCACAAAGACTTAAGGGATCGCTACCAAGGACTTTATGTGTGATGACCGAGGTTCACACCGTTATTTGCCAAATCCAAGCCCCAAGCCGTGCATGCCCGACCGGCAGGTGTGTCGAGGGTTGCTTTGTCATTTCCGAGGATAACGTTCTCACATTGACAGATCGCGCGGGCGAACCGGCGGTCGACGCCGATGGCCGCCAATATACTCACGCGCTAGGCCCGAACGAGGACGCCCGGACGATCGCGCGTAGGCTGACCAAAGAATTGCGAGCCGCGCTGCGTGGCGGGGACGCCGCCCTCGCGAGCTTCAACGGCCCGATCGAATATTTCGACGGAGGAAAGATTTAGCCGTCGTTTTTCCGCGCTTTCACGACGATACGCGCGCCGCCCGCCTGCCTCACCTTCACGGCTGTGATGTCCGCTTTGGGTCAAAAGCAGACATTCCGCGCTGCAGTAAAGACGTCGTTATTCGATGACCTCGTCAGCGCGGCCAAGAAGCGAGGACCCTACTGCGGATTTTGTGCGCTTGTTTCTTGTTAAATGTCTGCTTTGAGTCAGAAGGCGACATACGCTGGCGATCGAGCGATGTCCGCTGTTACCTCGATCTCGGACGTAACATTTTATTCCGCTTTCAGGCCCGCCTCTTTGATCACTGCTCCCCACTTTGCCATCTCAGACTGGAAGAACTCTGCACACTCATGCGGTGTAGAGCCAATCGGCACATAGGCCATTGCCGCAAGCTTCGCCTTCACGTCGGGTTGCGTGAGGCTCGTAACGATGATGTCGTGAAGCCTCGCAATAATGTCTTTGGGCGTGCCGGCGGGCGCCACGATGGCGGTCCATGTTCTGCCCTCGACCTCCGGAAATCCTGCTTCAGTCATGGTCGGGATTTCCGGTAATGCCGGGGATCGCTCCTTTCCCGTCACTGCCAGCGCCCGCAGCTGGCCGGCTTTGATCAGCGGCACTGCAGGCGCCATGGCGCCGAACGAGATCGGCGTGTGTCCCCCGACCGTCGCCTGCACAGCCGTGCCACCGCCATCGAACGGCACGTGCACCAGATCGAGCTGCAACGCATGTTGGAACAGCGCGCCAACCAGTTGAGGCGGGGTGCCAGTGCCGGGCGAAGCGTAGCTCTCCTTGCCTGGATTGGCGCGGATCCACGCGACCAGCTCTTTGACGGTCGTCACTGGGACGGACGGGTTGACGGCGAGCACTACGGGAGTGGCGGCAGCGAGCGTCACCGGGTCGAAGTCCTTGAGCGGATCGTAGCCCGGCTCCGCGAACAGATACTGATTGTTCGTGATATTGCCGCCAGTCACCAGGAGCGTGTAGCCGTCTGGCGACGACTTCGCCGCTCGCACAGTGCCGACGTTGCCACCGGCACCCGGGATGTTCTCGACAAAAAAGTTCTTGCCGGTTTGTTCAGTGAGTTTTTGCGCGACCAGACGCGCGACCAGATCGGTCGGACCGCCGGGCGCGAATCCCACGATGAGCTTCACCGGGTGTACCGGCCAGATCTGCGTAGTTTGCCCTCGGGCGCTCAGTGGCCACACCGCTAGGATACTTCCTAGTGAGGCAATAAACTCTCGTCGCTTCATACGCATTCTCCAGCTCAGGATTCTGCAGATCGTATAACGATAATTTGGGGCGCGCTGCATTCTTGTGATGTCCGCTTTACCCCCAAAAGCGGACATTGCGGAGTGCGATCAGCATGTCCGCTAAGTGCTAAAGGGAGACATCCTCATGACCAGCGATTATTAATGTCTCCGAAAGCCTAGTGCACACTCCTGCGGCCTCTATGCTTCGCTCGAACCCTGGTTCAATAAGACTTGTCGACCCAGAGAAACGAACCGCGGGCTGATTCCGCCGGGTGAACTGATCTTGAGTGCTTTCGATTTGAGTTTTATCGAACAACAAGAGAGGCAACATGCGGAGGGTGTGGGCATGGCTCCGCGTTTCGTTTCACGCGGCCGGATTGCTGACCGCGATTGTGGACGCTGCTCATGCCGAGCACTTGAGCTTTCTGTCAACGCAACTGCGCCCAATCGAAGAGGCGCAGAAGATGCGCAACTTGATCCTTAAAGATTTTCCGCGGGAAGTTGATTACACCACAGAGCAGCCGCAGCAATTTCCGGTGCGCATCGAGACAGAGCAACAACGCGGCATTCACACTATAGATGTCGTCGGCGCACTGCACGGTGAACTCAAACCGCTTGCGCCGCTAGGGGCTCTGGTTCCACTTGACGATCTCGCTACCAGGCTGGCGGGTCGCGGCATCCCTGCTGGACTGCTCACGCTCGGCAAACTTGGCACCGCGCACCAGCTCTATATCCCATGGATGCAGGCGAGCTATGTCATGGTCGCCAACAGGAAGGCGCTGGCCTATCTGCCCGCCGGGACGGATATCAATGCGCTCAGCTATGACGAGCTGGCGACCTGGGCTAGCACGCTCCAGCAGAAGACGGGCAAGCGCTTGCTCGGCTTTCCAGCAGGACCACAGGGGCTTATGCACCGCTTTTTTGAGGGCTTCCTTTACCCGTCCTACACTGGTGGCGTCGTCGTTCCATTCCGATCGGAGGCAGCCGAAGCGATGTGGGCGCAGTTCGCGTCGTTGTGGAAGAGCGTCAATCCGAACTCGACTAGCTACAACTTCATGCAGCAGCCTTTACTTTCAGGCGAGGTATGGATCGGCTTTGACCACATTGCCCGTGCGCTCGACGCACTACGCCAGAAACCGGAAGAATTCATCGCCTTCCCCGCTCCCGCCGGACCGAAGGGCCGGGGCTACATGGCCGTGCTCGCGGGCCTCGCGGTGGTGAAGGGCGTGCCGGACATGGGTGGGGCAATGG
>Ga0306923_10004549_pt1 | contig 13325 bp, 11 predicted proteins | sample sta12Can44000108_FD_203841 | JGI IMG/M metagenome (GOLD analysis project Ga0306923, IMG submission 203841) | Lab enrichment of tropical soil microbial communities from Luquillo Experimental Forest, Puerto Rico - statanox.12C.anox.44.000.108 (v2)... | ecosystem: Environmental > Terrestrial >... | reverse complement strand
CGAGAAGCACCTCACGCCCGTTGGGATAAAACCCGTACCATGACTGACGCCCGCTCGTCCCGCTGCCGGTTACCGGACTGGCGGGTGCCGAGCCGCCCACCGCCGCGGCCGTCGCATGCAAGGCAGCTCGTGGATGGATGAGCTCGTCCGGCAGGCGCATGTCGGGGCTCGGTGCCTCGCCCCAGGCCGGCTCGCAGACACGCTCGCCTTCGATCTTCTCGGCGTCGAGAAAATCGCGGATGCAGTTGCCGAAGCGGCGCAGAAACAAGCCTGTCGACGATGCCCAATGGCCGGCCAGGAAAGCGGGCTGATCGATAACGCTGAAACCAATTTGCCGGCTTGCAAGGATCGCGCGCGAGTGCTCGCCGCGGCCACCCGGGTCGAAATCGTCGCCGTGGAAGTAGAACAGCATGACGCGCGCTCGTTTGACCCGTTCGAGCAGCGGATAGAGTCGCGTCGCGTTGAGGTGCCACGAATCGTAAAACTCGTCGAAATTGCCAAAAGCGGCCGGCGCTGTCGCCACGACCGCGTCCACCTCTTCAGAGGAATCGGCGGCCATCAGAGCTAGGAACGCTCCGAATGATTGGCCGCTGAGCACGATGCGACGATAGCCTTTATGCTTCAGCTGGCCTACCAAATCCACCAGCCGTCGCGTGCTGGCCGTCAGCGTGTCGCCGTCGCGCAAGCGATTGAAGCGAAAAACGTCCCACCCCGCATCGCGCAGGACCCTGTGATAAGGGGGCGTCGGCGAGTCGGCATCTTCCGTGTTGATCGAGCGGCCATGGTTCCAGACTACCGCGCCCATCGCTTGATCCGGGCCGATGAGAGCCTGGTTAAACGCAGGATCTAGCCCCGCCGCCTCCACCGGCGCGGTAGCGAATGCTAGAATACCGAGAACAATCCCCCATACTGCCGCGATCGAACACTGCCGCATTCCTGATGCCCCCGCCCCTTGCCTTGGCCCAGGCTATGAGGTCGGAAGCTTAACAGAATGTAATCCTTTGTGTCCACTTGGTAACGGCTCGGATGACTGCCGCGCCGCATTTGAATATCTTAGCTAGTCAAGGCATCGCGCCTGCTGCGACGAACTGGCGCATATCACGGAGCAGATTTCTTGGCGGGATTATCCCTGCCGCAACGTCATCAAGACGACCGCGGCGAGCAGGACGCCCAAAGCTTCGAAACCTGTATTGATCTGTCCCAAGGCCATGCTTAGCAAAGTTGTCGCAGCAGTGGCGGCCCCAATCAATAGCGGCACTGGCACCTTCCGGCATTTTGATTTCGCGAATGAATACCCCGATGTAACGAATCACGATATGCCGCTATTCCCTTCGAAACGATGTTACCCGGGAGGAGACGGAATGCCGATTCTTTACGTTGCCCGCAGCTCCAAGCTAGGGCGCTGGGCGTCCGATGTCGGCCTCGGCAAGAACATCTATAAGGTCGGGGTGGCCGAGGGTGATCCAAGGGTGCTGGCCGCCGCCGGATGGGCCGGTGAGACCGACTGGACGATCGTGCGCAAGGCAGCCGTCGAGGGTCTGAGCGAGCAGGAGGCGCTCGATCGGCTCGCCCGGAAGGAAAAAATGATTGATCCGAATCTCTATCCTAAGCTGAAGGGAGCGGCCGGGGTGTTCCGGCTCACTCCTGCCCGGGTTGAAAACCATATCGTGGTAACCCGGGCGCTTGCGGGCCAGAGCGACCGCGTCGAGATCAAACTGAAACCGACCGACTACGCCGATTATCTGATCCACAACACGTCGCGGTGACCGTCTGGAAGACGGTCGCCCACGTCGTTTGCCGGAGAACCTTTCGTTCGCTCAGTAGGCTTTCGCCATGGTCCCCGTGAGCATGTCGGCCTTGCGGTTGAGGGCGGCGATCAGGCCGTCGACGCCGTCGGTTCGCAGGATCGCGGCAAATTCGGAGCGGCGGGTCGCCACCTCGCTGATCGCGCCGTCGAGATAGATGTCGGAGATCAGCCAGCCCTCGCCGTTGCGGCGCATCATGTAGTCGACCTGGACCGGCTCGCCATTGGCCTTGACGATCTGACTCTTGACCATGACACCAGCCGCGGCGGGTTGCTCGCCGGTGACCTGCAATTTCTGTCCGGCATAGCTGTCGAACCGGTCGGCATAGATCGCCGAAATGTAGCGGCCAAAGCTCTCGGTGAGCTGCTGGCGCTGCGCCTCGCTGAGACCGGCCCAGGAGGCGGCGCCGACCGACAGGCGGGTCATCGACGGGATGTCGAAGGTCCGGCGGATGACCGGCTCGAGTTGGGTGAACCGCCCGCTCTGCCCCAGGATGCGGCCGTTCTTCATCGTGCCGAGCAGCGCGTCGTAGAGGCCCTGCACCGTGTCGCCGCCGCTCGCCGGCGCTGCATGGACGGGGCAGGAAAGCATCGCAAGGCCAACCCCCGCGGCCAGCGCGACGCCCTTCCACACCAATGATTTCGTTAGCGTCCGCGGGCGCATGGCTGGTCCCTCCTGTTACGTTAATCCGTTGGCCGGCGTCCTTATTGCACTGGCGACGGATGACGCTCGTTTGACGGGGCGTAAAGAAACCGTTAAATCGGTCCAGGTCGGCTCGATACGTTCTTCTTACGGCGAGCCGGCGTCGCGGTGGGCAGGATGGACCGCTGGCGCATCAACCTTCTGGGCCGGTTCGAGCTGCGTGCTCCGGATGGACAAGAAGTCGCGCTGGGTGCCCGCAAATCGATCGCTCTGCTGGCGCTTGTGGCGGCTGCCCCCGGACAGCGGACGTCTCGCGACCGGCTTGCTGTATTGCTGTGGGAGGACATGCCCGATGCGCAGGCGCGAGGCAATCTGCGCCAGCTTTTGGCGGCTACCCGGCGTCCCGCACCGTTCCTCGAGGCAGATACGGCCTCAATCGGCTTTTCTGCGGAGATAGTCGAAACCGATCTTGCCGCCTTCGAAGCGGCCATCGCAGAGAATACACCGGCAGCGCTGGAGCAAGCCGCCGCGCTCTATCGGGCAGATCTGCTGGACGGTTTTACCCTCCGGGATCGTGACTTCAGTGATTGGCTGACAGGGGAGCGCGAGCGGCTGCGCGAGCATGCCGTGCAGCTTTTCCTGCGCCTGATGGAGCGTGCCGCGGCTATCGGGGTCGAGCCCGCGATCCGCTGGGCGTTGCGTATTCTTGCGGTCGACCCGGTGCACGAGCCGGCGCATCGGGCGCTGATGGAACTTTATGCTGCACAGGGTCGGCACGCTACCGCTCTTCGACAATACGAGCAGTTGCGCGAGACCCTGTCGCGCGAACTCGGCACGCGGCCGGAGCCCGAGACTGACGCGCTTGCGCGCCGGATCCGCGATGACCGGCGCAGCCCTACGCGACTTGTTGCCGAGCCGTTATATGCGGAGAGCGACGGCGCCCGGCTGGTCGAGGCGCGGCCGTCGCCCGAGCCACCGGCGGTTCCTGAGACACCGTCGATTGTCGTGCTCCCGTTCCAGAATCTCAGCGGCGATCCCGAGCAGGAGTATTTCTCCGATGGCATCGTCGAGGAGATCACTACCGCGCTGTCGCGGTTCCGCTCGTTGTTCGTGATTTCGCGCAATTCTGCTTTTACCTACAAGGGCCGGGCCGTCGATGTCCGGCAGGTCGGCCGCGAGCTCGGTGTGCGGTACCTGCTCGAAGGGAGCGTCCGCAAAGCGGCCAACCGAGTGCGCATCACCGGGCAGCTGATCGAGGCCGCGAGCGCCGCCCATCTCTGGGCCGACCGCTTCGACGGCACGCCCGAGGACATCTTCGATCTGCAGGATCAGGTGACTTCAAGGGTCGTCGGCGCGATTTCCCCAGCGCTGGAGCAGGCCGAGATCGACCGTGTCAAGCGGAAACCGACCGAAAGCCTCGGGGCCTACGACTATTTTCTGCGCGGCAGAGCGGCGCTCCACGAAGGTAGCGTGCAAGGCCACAAAGACGCGTTGCAGCACTTCTACCGGGCGATCGAACTGGATCCGGAGTTCGCTTCGGCGTACGGCATGGCCGCGTACTGTTACTGCCACCGTAAGACCAATGGCTGGATCGTCCAACGCGAGGAGGAGATTGCGGAGACCGCGCGTTTGGCGCGCCGGGCAGTGGAGTTGGACAAGGACGACGCGGTTGCGCTGAGTTGCGGCGGGTTTGCGCTCGCCTATGTCGTCGGCGAGCTCGACGCCGGAGTGGCCTTTATCGATCGGGCGCTTCTGCTCAACCCGAACTTGGCGACCGCATGGATCGTCAGCGGCTGGGTCCGAGTCTGGCTCGGCGAGCCGGAGGTGGCGATCGAACACTTGGTGAGAGCTGCGCGCCTTAGCCCGCTGGATCCATCGACCAATCGCACGAGGACGACCACGGCGCATGCCCACTTCTTTGCAGGTCGGTACGAGGAAGCCGCCTCCTGGGCCGCCATGACATTACGCGAGTGGCCCGAGTATCAAACTGCGTTGCGCATAGCAGCTGCGAGCTACGCGCTCGCCGGCCATTTGGACGAAGCCAAATATGTAAGGGAGCGGCTGCAGAAGCTCGATCCCAGGCTGCGCATCTCCAATCTTAAGGACGAGTTGGGGCCATACCACCGACAGCAGGATATCGCCACCTATGTCGAGGGACTGCGGGCAGCGGGACTGCCCAACTGACCTTCCGTTTAGCTCTGCCTCAGAAGGCCTGAGGAGCCATCTGGACTGGCTCGGAGCGTTGTGAGATGTTTACTATCATGATCATCGCCCGTTTTGTGCCCCTGGCGGCGATCGCGTTTGCCTTACTTCTTGCGCCCCTCCTGTCAAATGCGCCGGCGGCGGACATCGATCGGGTCGATGCTCGCTTCGAGATTTACGGATTTGCCGGCTTCCACGTCTTGACCAACCGCACGACGGTCCAGGAGACAGGTGACCGATACGCGATTACGATGGATCTCGACACCCGGGGGCTCGCGAGCGTCTTTGTCGACCTGACCAGCCATTCCGAGGTTCACGGAGAATTCGGGCGGAACGCGGCTCACCCCGAAGCATATCGCGCCGATGTTCGCCGAAACGGCGCCGAGCGGCACTATGGGGTCGATTACCGCCGCGATGGGACTGTGACCAACGCCTCGGCTCCGGTCGCGGCGGGGCGGCCTCTTGTTGTAGCCGCCGAGCAGATCCGCGGCACCGTCGACCAGCTGACCGCGTATTTCATGCTCGAACGCCAGCTCGCCCGCGGCGGCAATTGTTCCCTGGCGATCCCGGTCTTCGACGGCAGTGGCTTCTATAACCTCAGGTTCGCCGACCTGAAGCGCGAGATGCTGTCGGCCGACAGCTATCAGGTCTTCGCCGGTCCGTCGCTGGAATGCCAGGTCGCCCGCGAAGACATCGTCGTTAACCCGGACCACAACGAGGACACCTATAAGACAGGTCGAATCTGGTACGCCCAGGTCGTGGCGGGTGATCGAATGATGCCGGTGCGAATGGAATTCGATACAGCCTTCGGCGCTGTAAAAGGCTATCTCGCGGAACTTCGCGGGCGAGGTACCAACCTCAAGCTCGTAGCACAATAACCAACCACCCTTACGGGGCGGTTACGCTCCGGCCCTCCTCGACAAACCGTTCGGCCTCCGGATCAATTGCGCGGCCCTTGCGCCCTCGCGAGGCGTGGATATAGAGCGAGTCGCCGCCGGAGCGATGCTCGTCGCCGACCTTAGGCGGCAGAGGGATCTGGTAGGCCTCAGGTTTGGCATGATCGGCAAGCAGCAGCTCGGGCCGGTATACTCTATCGAGGCTGAAGAGGCTCTTGACGAAGTTGGTCTGGCCGCGGAGCAGCAAACGGGAGGCAATGCCGAAAGCGTCCCACAGCTGGCGCCAGTCGAGATGCCTTCGGTAGATGGCCCGCTGTGTCGCGACCAGCTCGCGGTAGAACTCGGCGAGCGGCAGGCGCGTCGGCAGGACCGCGTGCTGGATGTCAAAAAGTCGGTAATCGCGCGTCTCCAGCCGGCGGCCGTCGGTGATCCAGCTCTCGGTGCCCGGATAGGGGGTGTTGACGCTGATATTGATGACATCGGGCATTTCGAGACACCACTCGCGCACGATCCGGAAGCGCTCGTGGTCCCAATCGGGATCGGCGATCAGATTGATGGCGACATTGACGCCGAGCGAGCGGGCGAATTCGACCGCTTCAAAGTTTCGCCCGAGCGAGACGCGTTTGCGGTACTTCCGGAGTCCCTCGTCGTCGATGGCCTCGAGCCCGAGAAACATGGTCTTGAGCCCGAGCCGCTGCCAAAGCCGGAACACCTCCTTGTTGCGCAGCAGGACGTCGCCCCGGGTCTCAAGGTAATACTGTTTGCGAATGCCGGCGCGGGTGACCGCTTCGCCGATTTCCATCCCGTGCTGGTCGTGGACAAAAGCTACGTCGTCGACGATGAACACTCCCGGTTCGCGGATCGACAGCAAATCTTCGACAACTCGCTGTGGGCTCACCAGCCGATAACTGCGGCCATAAAATGTCCAGGCGCTGCAGAACGAGCAATCCCAGGGGCAACCGCGAGAGAATTCGATCGAGGCGCAGGGATCGAGCGTCCCGAGGAAATATTTCCGACGATGGCGCAGCAGGTCGCGCGCCGGCGTCAGTTCGTCTAGAGAGTGCACAAAATTCGGCGCCGGCCCCGCCCCGGCCGCAGTGATCGCCCCGGGAACCGAGCGGACGTCGTGCCCTGCCTCGATCGCAGCAGCGAGTAGCGGCATGGCATCCTCGCCCTCACCCCTGAACACGCAGTCGATAGCGCCCGCTCCGTGGGCGATAATCGCGGTCGCCGTGAAAGACGCGCTGTGCCCGCCAACGCAGATTAAGACTTCCGGCAAATGCGCTTTGGTCGCTTTCGCGAGATCTACGATTTCGGGCACATTGGCGAGGTAATTGCACGAGAATGCGACGACCTCGGGCCGCCAGCGTCGCAGCACGCGAAAATACGCGCGATGGTCTTCGACCTGCAGATCGATAAGCCGGACTTGGTGTCCGCTCCGCCGCAGCGATTGCGCGACGAGTTCCAGCCCGAGGGGCTCAAGCCGCAGAAAAACCTTTGTGTACATCAACGGTCCAGGGTGGACGCCAAGCACCCGCAAGGGGATCCTCCTTTCGACTAAAGGCGACGTAGGCCGAACCCGTCGGGAACAGCGGGGTTCCACAAGCCGTCGAAAATAGAGTATCGGTGGACCGAAGGCGCTCAACCCGGGGAATGCGGCATGACGCAGGATTGGATAAAGCTGGCCGCCGACTTGGAGCGGCTGTTGAAGCTGCGCGCGATCCCGTTCGGTATGAAGCTTTTCGAACGCCGGGATGAGATGGAGGCGATCCCGCGAATCCGGCGGCCGAAGGTCGTGCACACCCTCGACCAGGTGGTCGGGCAGGCGGCCCGGCTCGGCTGGACCGTCGGCATCACCAGTGAAGACCTCGTCGGAGCTCAGTGCCGGGCGGTGGTCGGCCTAGGTCTAGCTAAGGACGACAAATGGCGCTCTGGCGAGCATATGGTCGGGGTTTGGTACAGCGCCCGCGCGGACGCGGAGGCCCATCAGGCGGCTATGGAATGCGTGCCCGACGGCCGCTTCGAAGCGCTCGCTGTAGCGCCGCTGGCGAGCGGCCGGCTGGACCCGCCCGACATCGGGTTGTTCTATGCGACCCCGGGCGCGATGATTTATTTCATCAACGGCTTGCAATGGTCGGGCTACACGCGCTTCGACTGGAGCGTCGTCGGCGAGTCGGCCTGCGCGGATTCCTGGGGACGCGCGCTGAAGACGCGCCGGCCGAGCCTGTCGATCCCATGCTTCGCGGAGCGCCGTTACGGCGGCGTGCTCGACGACGAGATGCTGATGGCGTTGCCGCCCGACGATATAACAAACGCCATTGCCGGGATGGAGGCACTCGCTAAGAACGGGCTGCGCTACCCTTTTCCGCAATACGGTATCCAGCAGGATGTCCGCGCCGGCATGGCAGTCAGCTATCCTAGTCGGGCGGGCTAACGCGCCCTGGGCATCCTCAGGCGGCGGCCTTTTCTGCCGGCCCGCGGCCGGGCCGCGCTCGCCGTGGTCGTGAGCCACGGGTAGCCTTGACTTTGCGCGCTGCGGCCTCGACCAATGTGAGATCGCCGAGCGAGATGGTTCCGAGGAGCCGCTTGTCCGGGTCGACCACGGGGAGGCGTCGGACCCACCAGTCTCGCATCTTCGTTAAGACGCTGCGGGCACTCTCGGTGTCGAAACAGTAAAGCACGTCGGCCGACATTGCCTGATGCACGGTGATCTGCTCGGGATGACCCCCTGCGGCCGCAACTTGCAGCGCGATATCGCATCCGGTGATTGTTCCTACGAGGCGGTCGTCTTCTCCCACCGGGAGCGCTTCGAAGCCGAACTCCGCCATCAATTGCGCTGCGGCCTTCAGTGTGTCGCCGGGTGCCACGACCCCAACATCCGGCGTCATCAGGTCGCCGACCTTCATCGAGCGCCTCCGCTGCATTTGCGGGAGAATGACAACGAAGAGTAAACGGAATGCTAAGAGAGAGGTTCCCCTCTGCCGGCATCAAAAGCGGTGGGAAGGGGCCAGCTTACTCCCTTGGGCTGGCGATACCGCTGACGGATCCGCTCCTCGATTTCTGTGACCGTATGCATTCCCGCTCTCCTCGCGCAATCGCCGGTAAATCGTGCGACGACGAAGAGCAGCGCAATAAATATGCCAGAAGTAATGGTCCATTTCGTTTGATTTAATAATAGGCAATAAGCCAGGAAATGATCAGTTCCGGTGGCGGATATATAATCAATTGATAAGAATGGCGTCAGTTGACTACTTAATCGCCGCTGAATTCAGCGGCGACAGAAGCCGACGGTGTTTTTCGGGCGAAGGCCTGCAGTTTTTCTCAGCAGACCCGCGGTTAGTCCACTTGTTTGGTGGTCGGAGCGTCGCCAGCGAGAGTCGTGCGGCGCACGTCGCGAATCTCGGTGCGATCAAAGCGGCGGGCGCGATGCATAGTGCAGCGATTGTCCCAAATGACAAGATCATGCGGGCGCCATGCGTGCGAGTAGACGAACGCGGGCACTGTTGCGTGTTCGGTCAGGTCGCGCAGGAACAAGCGCCCCTCGGGGATCGTCCAGCCGACAATTGCGCCGGCGTGCGAGGAGAGGAACAGCGATTTGCGGCCGGCCGCCGGATGGGTTCGTACCAGCCGCTGACGCACCGGCCGGAAGGCGGCGATTTCCTCTGGTGTCAGATCGCTGAAGCCGATCGCTTCACGCGAATAGATCAGCGAATGCTCGCAGATCAGTTCGGCAATTTCGGCTTTGGTGCGGTCGTCGAGCGCATCGTAGGCGGCGCGCATATCGGCAAATTCGGTATTGGCGCCCCAGGAGGGGAGAACCCGGGCTGAGAGTAGCGAATATTTTGCAGGAACCGGGCGGAACGAGCTGTCGGAGTGCCACAACCGGTCGCCGAGCTTGAAGAACCACACCTGGTCATCGCCGGACATGATCTCGCCGTTCTTGTCGAGGTTGGAAAAATCAGCGATGCCCGGTCCGAGCCGCTGATCCTCCGGTTTTCTAAGGTGCCCAGGCGTATTGTAGTTCTCAAGCTCCCCGAAATGCCTGGTGAACGCGATCTGCTCCTGGTCCGTCAGATTCTGTTGGCGGAAGACCAGGACAGCGTAATGGTTCATGCCCGCTTCGATCGCCTCGATTTCACCCGGGGCGAGCGGCTTGCGGCAATCGATACCCGAAACCTCTCCGGCAAATACCGGGTGCAGCGGACGGATCGATACGGGCATTCCTGCAACCTTCGGATTTAGGGTGACGCCTTAGTCGCCTTCCGCTGCGCGCCGCCGCAACGCCGCGAGCCAACGCCGAAGCAAGGCGGCGTGCGCAGCGAGGTGCGCCTCGATCTGCTGCCCAACCTGGTCTCGATACATATGGACCGCGAGGTTGCGTTCCTCGCCAAGCTTGATGGCCGCCTCTGCGTCCTCATCCGACAGCCAGCCAAGCGCGCGGGCCGCCCGAATGGTGGCGTTCGGCGATGCCGCGCTGACGTTTTCCAGTGCGGCGAGCATCTTCTGACAGGCTTTCCAAACCGCTTCGTAGGAATATATCAGCCGCAGGATCGCGCTGTCGCGCTCCACTAGCGTGCGCTCCCTTTTCCCGGCAAGCTCGTGCAGCGTAGCAAGCGCAGCCGATGCTTCGGCGAGCCGCCGGTCTAATCTTTCCATTTCACGCCCTCGCGGCGAACCTCGTCGATGAGGCTGGTAGCGGCACTACGCAGGTCGACGATATCGACATCGTAAGGGATCGAGCTCTCCTCTACGCGCTCAGCCAGATCGGAGAAGAAGCCCGTGGGCAATTCGTCCCGGGACAGTATCGCGATATCGATGTCGCTGTGCCCGAAGACCTCTCCGCGGGCACATGACCCGAACAACCACACCTCGGCATCGTGCTCGCCCAAGGCGTCAAGCACCATCCGCCGCAATGCTTCGATCGCTCTCTCGCGGACTGCGTTCACATCGATGCTTACCCCGCTCGCCGGCGCTGCACCGGGCGGCGCGCAAGATACGGTCTCAGGTATTGCCCGGTATAGCTTTGATCCGCTGAGGCGACGTCTTCCGGCGTGCCGGTGGCGACGATATGGCCGCCGGCGTCACCGCCTTCGGGGCCCAGATCGATGATCCAGTCGGCGGTTTTGATGACTTCGAGATTGTGCTCGATGACGAGCACGGTGTTGCCGGCCTCGACCAGCGCGTGCAATACATCGAGCAGTTTGCGCACATCGTCGAAATGCAACCCGGTCGTCGGTTCGTCGAGGATATAGAGCGTGCGCCCAGTGGCGCGGCGTGAGAGCTCTTTCGCCAGTTTGACCCGCTGCGCCTCGCCGCCCGACAACGTCGTCGCCGGCTGCCCGATGTGGATGTAGCCGAGCCCGACCCGCTGCAGGGTCACTAGCTTGTCCCGGATCGCCGGCACGGCGCGGAAGAAATCCGCGCCCTCATCGACAGTCATGTCGAGCACGTCGGCGATGCTCTTGCCGCGGAACAGCACTTCCAGGGTCTCGCGATTGTAGCGCCGGCCCTTGCAGACGTCGCATTGGACATAGACGTCCGGCAGGAAGTGCATTTCGATCTTGATGACGCCGTCGCCCTGACACGCCTCGCAGCGTCCGCCTTTAACATTGAAGGAGAAACGCCCGGGCAAATAGCCCCGCGATTTGGCCTCGGGCAGACCGGTGAACCAATCCCGGATCGGCGTGAAGCAGCCGGTATAGGTCGCCGGGTTTGAGCGCGGTGTGCGGCCGATCGGCGACTGATCGATGTCGACAATTTTGTCGAGAAACTCGACCCCTTCGAGCCCGCCGAGCGACGCGGGCTGCTCACGTGCATTGTTGAGGCGCTTGGCGAGCGCCTTGTACAGCGTCTCGACGATCAAGGTCGATTTCCCGCCGCCCGAAACCCCGGTGACGCAGCAGAAAGTGCCGAGCGGGATCTCGGCAGTAATACCCTTCAGGTTATTGCCGCGGGCATCGAGAATACGCAGGATCTGCCCGGGGTGACCTATGCGGCGGATCGAGGGCACCGGGATCTCGCGCTTGCCGGTTAGATATTGGCCGGTGATGCTATCCGGGTTGGCCATTATCGCCTCGGGCGTCCCCTCGGCGACGACATGTCCCCCATGGACACCGGCCCCCGGCCCCATATCGACGACCCAATCGGCGGTGCGGATCGCCTCCTCGTCGTGCTCGACGACGATGACCGTGTTGCCGAGATCGCGCAGCCGCTTCAGGGTTGCCAGCAATCGCCCATTATCGCGCTGGTGCAATCCGATCGACGGCTCGTCCAGCACATAGAGCACCCCGGTGAGCCCCGAGCCGATCTGCGAAGCCAGCCGGATGCGCTGGCTCTCGCCGCCCGAAAGGGTACCCGACGCGCGGGACAAAGTCAGGTATTCCAGCCCGACATTTCTTAGAAAACCGAGCCGTTCGTTGATCTCCTTCAGAATGCGCTGAGCGATTTCCCGCTGGCTCGGCGTCAGCTCGGCGCTGATCCCGGAGAACCAAATCCCGGCCTCGGCGATCGACATCGCCGCGACTTCGCTGATGTGCTTGCCCGCGATCTTGACCGCAAGCGCCTCGGGCTTGAGCCGATCGCCGCCGCACACCTCGCAAGTCTTCGCGCTCTGATACCGCCCCAATTCCTCCTTGATCCAGGCGCTGTCGGTCTCGCGAAAGCGCCGTTCCATATTGGGCAACACACCTTCGAACGGCCGCTCGGTCGTATATTTTCGCAGGCCGTCATCATAGGTCATTTTGATCGGCTCGCCGTCCGATCCGTGGAGGATCGTCCGCCGCATCTTTTCCGGCAAATCCTGCCAGGCCGTATGCATGTTCTTGCGGAAGTGCCGGGCGATGCTCTCCAAGGTCTGCGTGTAATATTGCGAGCTGGAATGAGACCACGGGCTGACCGCGCCTTCGGCGAGGCTGCGCCTGGGGTCGTGCACGACGAGATCCGGGTCGAAATAGAGCTTGGTGCCGAGCCCGTCACAAGCCGGACAGGCACCGAACGGGTTGTTGAACGAAAACAGCCGCGGTTCGATTTCCGGGATCGTGAACCCGGAAACCGGACAGGCGAACTTTGCCGAGAAGATCGTCTGCTCGCCGTTATCGGCGTTTTCGGTGAACGCAATCCCGTCCGCTAGCTCGAGCGCGGTCTCGAACGAATCTGCAAGGCGATTGCCCAGATCGCCGTCGACGATGATCCGGTCTACGACGATCTCGATGTCGTGCTTCAGGTTCTTGTTGAGCCCGCGGACCTCGTCGAGCTCCATCATCTTGCCGTCGATCTTGACCCGCTGAAACCCGCGCCTTTGCAGCTCGGCGAGTTCCTTGCGGTATTCGCCTTTGCGTCCGCGCACGATCGGGGCTAGCAGGTAAAGCCGGGTTCCCTGCGGCATTGCCAACACGCGGTCGACCATTTGCGAGACGGTCTGGCTGACGATCGGCAATCCGGTCGCGGGCGAGTAAGGGATGCCGACCCGGGCCCACAGCAGCCGCATATAATCGTAGATTTCGGTTACTGTGCCGACCGTCGAGCGCGGGTTGCGCGAGGTCGTCTTCTGCTCGATCGAGATCGCCGGCGACAGCCCCTCGATCGATTCGACCTCGGGCTTTTGCATCAGTTCGAGAAATTGCCGGGCATAAGCCGACAGGCTCTCGACGTAGCGGCGCTGGCCCTCGGCGTAGATCGTGTCGAAGGCGAGCGAGGACTTGCCCGAGCCCGACAAGCCGGTGATCACGACGAGGCTGTCGCGCGGCAGGTCGACGTCGATGTTCTTGAGGTTGTGCTCCCG
>Ga0306923_10004548_pt1 | contig 13326 bp, 12 predicted proteins | sample sta12Can44000108_FD_203841 | JGI IMG/M metagenome (GOLD analysis project Ga0306923, IMG submission 203841) | Lab enrichment of tropical soil microbial communities from Luquillo Experimental Forest, Puerto Rico - statanox.12C.anox.44.000.108 (v2)... | ecosystem: Environmental > Terrestrial >... | reverse complement strand
TTGGGTGCCTTCGGTGCCCACACGCTCAAGGGCCAGCTCACCGCCGAACGGCTGCAGCTGTGGGAGACGGCCGTCCGTTACCACTTCTTCCAGGCGCTCGGACTGATCGGGGTGGGGCTGACGCTGCGCCCTCTCGAGGGCGGCGCCGGGGTGTCGCGCGCGGCCGCAGCCCTGCGGGCGGCGGCGGCGCTGATCGTGAGCGGCATCATCCTCTTCTCGGGAAGCCTGTATGCGCTCGCCCTCGGCGCGCCGCGCGCGCTCGGCGTACTCACGCCGCTCGGCGGGCTCGCCTGGATCGCCGCCTGGCTGCTTTTCGCCTGGGCCGTGTGGCGCGGCGGAACCTGAGACCCCCACACGGAGTCGGAGTGGACTACATGTTGAGTCGAACGTTCACTGCCGCGCTGCTCGCCGGCTGCACAGGTGCCCTCGTCATGGCTGCTACCCCCTCGAGCCTGCGGCCCTCGTCCGCCGCCTCCGGTCATGCGCAGATCGGCAGCTTCGGCCTCGATCTTACCGGCGGCGATCCGAGCGTGAAGCCCGGCGACGATTTCGCGCGCTATGCCAACGGCCATTGGCTGGACACGGCGCAGATTCCGCCAGACCGTGCCTCCTGGGGCAGCTTCGCCATCCTGCGCGAGCGCTCGCTGCAGCAGGTGCGCGAGATCCTCGAGGCACTGCCGAAGGACAGTGCCGCCGGCAGCAACCAGCAGAAGCTCGGCGACTTCTATCGTGCCTATCTGGATACCGAGACAATCGATCGGGCGGGACTGGCGCCGGCGCGCGCCGGACTCGAGGCCATCGCCGCGGCGAAGTCGCACGAAGATCTGGCACGGCTCATGGGCCGTGCAGACCTTCGGCTCACGACACCGGTTGCGTTCGGCATCGCGCCCGATGAGAAGGATCCCGACCACTACATGGTACTGATCGTGCAGAGCGGGCTCGGCATGCCCGATCGCGATTACTACCTGAAGGACGAGCCGGTCTACACCACACTGCGTGCCAAGTACGCCGCACACATCGAGCGGCTGTTGAAACTTGCGGGCCGCGCCGATGCCGCCGCAGCGGCGAAATCCATCCTCGATCTCGAGACCCAGATCGCCACGGCGCACTGGCCGCGCGCCAAGCGCCGCGAGCGCGATCTGACCTACAACCCGCACACGCGTGAGGAGCTGCCGGCGTTTGCACCGGGCCTGCCGTGGCCGGCGCTGCTCACCGGGGCAGGACTCGAGACTCAGCCGCGCTTCATCCTGCGCGAGCCCGACGCCGTGCAGTCGCTCGCGGCGCTGTTCGAGAAAACCCCGGTGGAGCGCTGGCAGGCGTATCTCACCTATCACTACCTCGCCGGCAACGCCGATGTGCTGCCGAAAGCCTTCGATGACGAGGTGTTCGACTTCTATCGCCGCACGCTGCATGGACAGGAGCAGCAACAGGCCCGCTGGAAGCGGGGGGTCAGCGCCGTCGACAGTGCACTCGGGGAAGCGGCCGGGGAGCTCTACGTGCAGCGTTACTTCCCGCCGTCCTCCAAGGCTCAGATGCTCGAGCTGGTGGAGAACCTGCGCGCAGCCTACCGGCAGCATATCGAGAACCTGCCGTGGATGACTGCTGCCACCAAGAAGGTCGCGCTGGAGAAGCTTGCCGCCTTTCACCCGAAGATCGGCTACCCCGATAGGTGGCGCGACTACTCGGCACTCGAGATCCGGCCCGGCGATGCCTTCGGCAACGCCGCGCGCGGCGAGAGCTTCGAGTGGCAGCGCCAGCTCAAGCAGCTCGGCGGTCCGACCGACCGCGGTGAGTGGGGCATGACGCCGCAGACCATCAACGCCTACTACAACGCGACTTTCAACGAAGTGGTCTTCCCGGCCGCCATCCTGCAGCCGCCCTTCTTCGATCCGCACGCGGATCCCGCCGTCAACTACGGCGCGGTCGGTGGGGTCATCGGCCACGAGATGGGCCACGGGTTCGACGACCAGGGCTCGAAGTCCGATGCACGCGGGGTGCTGCAGACCTGGTGGCAGCAACAGGATACCGATGCTTTCCACGCGCGCGTCGATCGGCTCGTTGCCCAGTACGACACCTACACGGTGCTTCCCGGCCTCAATGTCAACGGCCGCCTGACGCTCGGTGAGAACATCGGCGACCTGGGCGGTCTGTCGGTGGCGAGCGATGCGTACCATCGCTCGCTGCACGGCAAGCCGGCGCCGGTTCTCGCCGCCCTCACCGGCGACCAGCGCTTCTTTCTCTCCTGGGCACAGGTGTGGCGCGAGAAGCAGCGCGATGAAAACCTGCGCTCGCAGGTCACGAGCGACCCGCACAGTCCGGGGCAGTTCCGCATCGACGGCGTGGTACGCAACATCGACCGCTGGTACACCGCATTCGACGTGCACCCCGGAGAGAAGCTCTATCTGCCGCCGGATGAGCGCGTGCGCATCTGGTGAGATCGGGGCTGCCGATCGATGCCGCGCTGCCGGCGTTGCTCGATGCCCTGAGGACGCACGCTGCCGCGGTGCTCGAAGCGCCCCCGGGCGCGGGTAAGAGCACGGTCGTCCCGCTCGCGCTGCTCGAGGAGCCGTGGGCGCAGGGCAAGCGGCTGCTGTTGCTCGAGCCGCGCCGGGTCGCGGCCCGCGCGGTGGCGGCGCGCATGGCGTACACCCGCGGTGAGAGTCCCGGCGCCACCATCGGCTATCGCATGCGGCTCGAGACGCGCGTCTCGCGCGCCACGCGCATCGAGGTCGTCACCGAGGGCGTACTCACGCGGCTGCTGCAGGAGGATCCCGCGCTCGAAGGCGTGGCCGCGGTAATCTTCGATGAGTTCCACGAGCGCAGCCTGCAGGCAGATCTGGGGCTCGCGCTGTGTCTCGATGCGCGCGCGGCGCTCTCACCCGAGCTGCGCGTGCTCGTGATGTCCGCGACGCTCGATGGCGCGGCCGTGGCGCGCCTCCTCGGCGATGCGCCGCGGGTGAGCGCTGCCGGCCGCGTCTTCACGGTCGAAACACGCTACGCCGGCAAGGGGCCGCCGCTCCTGCCGGCAGCTGCTGGCGGGCGCGCGGCGCAGTCGCCCGAGAAGCTCATCGCGCAGCTCGCGCTGCGGGCGCTGCGCGAGGAGCACGGGGACGTACTGGTGTTTCTGCCCGGCGCGCGCGAGATCCGCCGGGTGCAGTCGTTGCTCGATGGGGCAGAGCTCTCTGACGTCGCCGTGCTGCCCTTCTACGGCGAGCTGAGCTCCGCGGCGCAGGACGCCGCGCTCGCGCCGGCTGCCCGCGGCATGCGCAAGCTGGTGCTCGCGACCAACATCGCCGAAACGAGTCTCACCATTCCCGGCGTGCGCGTGGTGGTCGACTCGGGGCTGGTGCGGCGTGCGCGCTTCGATCCAGTCACCGGCATGAGCCTTCTGACGACGCAGCGTATCTCGCGCGCCTCCGCCGAGCAGCGCCAGGGCCGTGCCGCCCGCACCGAGCCCGGCGTCTGCTACCGCGCCTGGGGCGAGGGCGCACAGGCCGCGCTCGCCGCCGCCACTCCGCCGGAGATTCTGGATGCCGATCTGACACCGCTCGCGCTCGAGCTCGCCCGCTGGGGGACGCGCGAGGCACGGCAGCTCGCGTGGCTGGACGAGCCGCCGCCGGCGACGCTCGCGAGCGCACGCGACCTGCTGCAGCGGCTCGGAGCGCTCGAGCGTGAAGGCGGCATCAGTTCCCACGGACGCGCGATGGCGCGCCTTGCGGTGCACCCGCGGCTCGCGCACATGGTGCTGCGGGCGCAGCAGCTCGAGGCGGTCCCGCTCGCCGCGCAACTCGCCGCACTCCTCTCCGAGCGCGACCTCCTGCGCGGCGCGAGTGGCGCACACGATGCGGATGTGCGCACGCGGCTCGAGATCCTGAGCGGCGCCGAGCCGCCCGAGGGTGCGGTGCGCTCTTCGCTCGAGCGTGTGCGGCGGTCGGCCCGCGAGCTGGAGCGCTCGCTCGCGCGCCGGCCGGCAGACGAAAAGCGCAGCGCCACAGTCGTCGATGCAGGGCTGCTGCTCGCCTTCGCGTACCCGGATCGCATCGGTCGCCGGCGGCCAGGAGGCGAAGGCCGCTACACCCTCACGAATGGCCGCGGCGCGGCGTTCGCCGAGGCGCAGGCACTTGCGCGGCAGGAATTCATAGTCGCCGTGGACCTCGATGATCGCGAGCGCGACGCACGCATCCTGCTCGCCGCACCCCTCGAGCGGCAGCAGCTGCTCGAGCATTTTGCCGATCGCCTCCGTCGGCACGAGCGGGTCGAATGGAGCTCACGCGATCAGGCGGTGCTCGCGCGCCGCACGCTCGAGCTCGATGGACTCGTGCTGGAGGACAAGCCGCTCGCTACGCTGCCCGCGGATGCGGCGCACGCGGCGATGCTCGCCGGCGTGCGCGAGCTCGGTATCGCGGCGCTCCCCTGGGATCGTGAGGCACGCACGCTGCAGGCGCGCATCGAGTTCGTGCGCCGCGCACTCGCTGGCACCGCGGAGGCCGCCGCCTGGCCGGCGGTGTCTGATGCTGCTCTGCTCGAGTCACTCGATGAGTGGCTCGGTCCGTGGCTCGAGGGCATCACGCGCCGCGCGCGTCTCGATGCGGTGCCCCTCGCAGATGCGCTGCAAGCGCAGCTGAGCTTTGCACAGCAGCGTCAGCTCGCCGAGTGGGCTCCCACACACCTCGAGCTGCCCGGCGGCGTGCGGGTGCGCGTCGATTATGTCGATGAGAGCGCGCCACTCGTGGCGGTGCGGCTGCAGGAGGTGTTTGGCCTCACCGCCACGCCGCTGCTCGGGCCTAACCGCGTGCCCGTCACCTTCCGCCTGCTGTCGCCGGCGCAGCGGCCGGTGCAGGTGACGCGCGATCTGCAGAGCTTCTGGCGCGAAGGCTACGCCGAGGTGCGCAAGGACCTGCGCGGCCGTTATCCCAAGCACTACTGGCCGGAGAATCCGCTCGAGGCTCAGCCGACCCGCGGCACGCGCCGCCCGCGCTAGGGCCCCCGCGTGTTGGCCGCCAGCCGATTCCTTCGTCGGGTATATTTCCGCGCTCACGTTCAGGGGGTGTCTCCATGGCGATGATCCCGGCGCGTGCTGCACTGGACGCGCTCCGCGAAGGCAATCGGCGTTTCGTCGGCAAGCTTGGGCTTGAGAGCGATCCCGGCCTCGAGGCGGGCGCCGCGCGTGCGCGCCGGCGTGAGCTGCCCGGAGTTCAGGAGCCGGTCGCCATCGTGCTGGGCTGCTCGGATGCGCGCGTGCCCGCGGAGATCGTCTTCGATCAGGGGCTCGGCGATCTGTTCGTGATCCGCGTCGCCGGCAATATCGTCGCCCCCTCGCAGATCGGCAGCGTCGAGTTCGCCGCAGCGGCCTTCGGCACGCGCCTCGTCGTGGTACTCGGCCATTCCAGCTGCGGCGCCATCCACGCGACGCTCGAGCAGCTCGCGCGTCCCTGGCGCGAGCAGTCGCGCAACCTGCGCTCCATCGTCGACCGCATCCGCCCCGCCGTCGAAGGCCTGCTCGATCAGGCTCCGCCTCGCGACCGACAGACTCTCGAGCAGCAGGCGGTGCGGGCCAACATCCGCATGTCGGCCGACCACCTGCGCCATGGCTCGGAGCTGCTCGAGCAGCTCATCCAGAGCGACGGGTTGCTGGTCGTGGGTGCCGAGTACTCGCTCGAGACCGGTGTGGTCGATTTCTTCGACGGCGTGCCGCCGTAGAGCAGCCAGCAGAGGCCTCAAACGACCGCGTTGCCGGTCCGCGCCGCTACGCCGGTCCGTCCACTGTCGCGGTCGTACCAGCGCTGCAGCCAGGCATCGACCGACACGACACCCGGGCCGGCGATCGCCAGCCACAGGAACAGCGCCAGATACTCGAACTCATCGAAGCCGAGCAGCGTCTCGAGCGAATCGACATCGGCCCACTTCGCGGCGCGGATGGCAACGATCATGACGATGCCGAGTGCGCCGGCGGAAACGCGTGTCAGGAACCCGAGCAGCAGGAACAGGCCGCCGAAGAATTCAACTCCCGATACGAACGGCGTGAGCGCACGCGGGTGCGGGATGCCCCAGCCGATGAAATTCTCGGTGACCTGCGCCAGGTTGTGAAGCTTCCCCCAACCACTCCACAGGAACACGTAGCCGACGGTGATGCGCGCGAAAAGGGGCGCGAGCCAGGTGAGATACCCGGCAACGCGCCGGGGCCAGTCGATGAGCCATTGCACGAGAAGTCTCACGGGCACTCCTGATTTCTCTTAATCCACGGTGGCAACGGTTGGCCGAAAAGACCGGGCAGCTCGACGCGTTATTGCCGGGGACGCGGGCGGGCCACGCGTATAATTACCGCCTCGGTACGCCAGGCTACCATGCGCAATTCTCAGCCCGAATCCCCGGTCACCTCCATCAGTGAGCGGCTGTCCGGAGCGGACCCGCAGACATCGATCACAGAGCTGTTCGAATCGATGCGCCCGGATCTGCTGCGGTTTGCCCACTGGCTGGCACGGGACCGCTCGCTCGCGGAGGACATCGTGCAGGAGTCGCTGTTGCGGGCCTGGCGATCCCGCGACACCCTGAAAGACCGGGGTGCCGCGCGCGCATGGCTGCTCACCATTGTGCGGCGCGAGCACGCGCGGCTCTACGAGCGCAAGCGTCTCGAGCTGGTATCCCTCGATGATGCGCTCGAGAGCCAGGTGCCCGCCAAAGCCGCTGACCCCGAGGGCGACCTGTTCACTCTGCGCCATGCCATCATGAGACTACCGATTGAGTACCGCGAGCCGCTCCTCCTGCAGGTTCTCGGCGGCTTCTCCACCGAGGAGATCGCCCGCGAGCTGGCATTGTCCTCGACCGCCGTGCTGACCCGACTGTTCCGTGCGCGTAACAAGCTGCGTGCGTTCTGCGGCATGTCGCCCGCGCCGGATGTGTCCACGAGCGAGGCGGCGCCGTGAGCTGCGAGCACTCGCGGTTGCAGATCGGCGCCGATCCCGAAGGCCGCTCAGCGGAACTCGAGCAGCACCTGCAGGAGTGCGAGCCCTGCCGGCAGTTCCGCGCAGAGACGCGTACCCTCGATGCGCACATCCGCCGCGCCCTGGAACGACCCCCGGAGTCAGCTACGCCGCGATTCACGGCGAGCTGGCGGCCGTGGGCGCTGGCGGCGAGCGTGCTGCTCGCCATGCTGACGGTGCTCGCGGTGTGGCTGCTGCGCCCGAGCGATACGCTGGCGCGCGAGGTCGTGGCGCACGTGCAGCAAGAGCCCGAGAGCTGGCTGGCGCAGCAACACGTGGACGCGCAGAGCATCGACACCGCGCTGCGCGGCGCCGGCGTCAAGCTCGACATCACCTCCGACCGCATCAGCTACGCGCAAAGCTGCTGGTTTCGCGATCACTACGTGCCGCACCTGGTGGTACAGACCGCAGAGGGGCCGGTGACGGTGATCATCCTGCGCAGCCAGCACGTGAGCGGGCGGCGCACCTTCCACGAGGCGGGCATGAGCGGGGTGATCGTGCCGGCGCCGCAGGGCAGCATCGCGGTGGTGACACGGGGCGCGAACCTCACTGCGGCCGCCGCACAGATGCAGCAGGATGTGCACTGGCTTGCGGGTGCGCACTAGCGGTATGAACCGCCGGGAGTTGTTCATGGGCCTCGGCAGCCTGTGCGCTGCGATACTTGCTCGACGCGCTCGCGCCGCGGCATCCGGCGGTATCCCGCCGGCGCCGGTCGCGCGCGTCGACGTGGTGAAGGACACCTACTTCGGCGAGACACTGAGCGATCCATACCGTTGGATGGAGAATGACAAGGATCGCGAGTGGCTGGCGTTCCTCAAGGGACAGAATGCACACGCGCGCGCCGTGCTGGACACGATCCCGGGGCGGGATCGTCTGCTGAAGCGCATCCAGGAGCTCTCCGGCGATGCCGCGAGCACGCGGCTCGCCCACCGTGCCCGGGGAAAGCTGTTCTTCGAGCAGCGCCCGGTCGGCGCGGATAATTACAAGCTCTTCGTCCGGCAGGACGGCGTCGACCGCGTGCTCATCGACCCCACGACGCTCAGTGATGCGAACGGCCACATGTCGCTCGACTGGTGGGAGCCCTCGCCGGACGGCGCGCACGTCGTCTACGGGCTGTCGAAGGACGGCAGCGAGGACTCGGTGCTGCATGTCTTGAGCGTCGCGGACGGTCGCGATCTGCCCGAGCGCATCGCCAACACCGAAGACGCCAGCCCGCAGTGGCTCGATGACGGCAGCGGTTTCTTCTACAACCAGCTGACGGGTGCCGTCGACACGCCCGAGCGCTACCTCGACTCCCAGGCGCGCTTCCACAGCCTCGGCACCGATCCCGCACGAGACCCGATCCTGATGAAGCGTGGTCTGGATCCCGGCGTGCAGTACGAGCGCATTCAGCTGCCCATAATCCTTACCTTCTTCGGGTCGGAGCAGGCGCTGCTGACGCTGCGTGATGTGCGGACGGAGTTCCGCGTGTTCATCGCTCCCGTGGCGGATGCGCTCGCGAACCGTGCCCACTGGGTGCCGGTGGCCGGCTTCGAGGACGAGGTCACCGACGTCACCATCGATGGCGGCTCGCTCTGGATGCTTGCCAATCAGGGCCATCCGCGCGGCCGGATCCTGAAGACGCCGGTCAGCGCGCCATCCGTCGCCAGGGCCACCGAGGTGGTGCCGGAAGGCAAGGTGGTGATCGAGAGCCTGCAGCGGGCGAAGGACGGTCTGTATCTGAGCATGTTGGACGGCGGTATCAGCGGGCTGCGCCGCCTCGATCACGCCGGGCGCGTGAGCGAGATCGCGCTGCCGTTCGATGGCACGCTGGGAGCGCTCTCGTGCGAGGCGAACGAGGAGGGCGCGCTGTTCTCATTCACCGGTTGGCTGACTCCGGGAGACATCTGGACGGCGGATGCCACCGGAAAGGCCGCGGCCACCGGCCTCACCCCGAAGCCGCCCATCGACGTCAGCGCCTACGAGACAAAGCGCGCCTTCGCAACGGCGCGCGACGGTACCCGCATCCCCTACACGCTGATCCACCGCAAGGGGCTGAAGCGCGATGCGCGCACCCCGGCGTGGATCTCGGCCTACGGCTCGTACGGCATCTCCTATACACCGGCTTTTGCCGGCAGGACGCTGGCGCTGATCGATGCCGGCTTCATCGTCGGCTACGCCAATGTGCGCGGCGGCGGCGAATATGGGCGCGAGTGGCACAAGGCGGGCCAGCTCACCCACAAACCCAACACCTGGCGCGATCTGATCGATGTGTGCGAGGAGCTCTGCCGTGAGAAATACACCGCGCCCGAGCGGCTTGCCATCGGCGGCCGCTCCGCCGGCGGCATCACCGTGGGTCGCGCACTTACGGAGCGGCCGGAGCTGTTCGCCGCAGTCATCGACGGGGTGGGCTGGTCGAATCCGCTGCGCTATGTCGCCGAGCAGAACGGCTACGGGGAAGAGCCCGAATGGGGCGCGATCTCGGACGAGGCGGGTTACCACGCGCTGAGGAGCATCGACAGCTACCAACACGTCCGTGACGGTGTGGCATATCCGGCCGTGCTGCTCACGACCGGTGTCACCGATCCGCGGGTGGGTCCGTTTCACGTGGCGAAGATGGCCGCGCGGTTGCAGGCGGCGAGCAGTTCCGGGAGAGCGGTGCTGCTGCGCGTCGATTTCGATGCCGGCCACGGGATCGGCTCGACACGCACGCAGCAGGACCGCGAGGCGACCGACACCTACGCGTTTCTACTGTGGCAGACCGGCGTGAAGGGTTATCAGCCGGCGTGAGTCAGACGGGCTCGGAGCGATAGCCGCCGCCCCGGGCCGCCATCCGTCGTCCGGCCGCCCGCATGATCCACGGCGCGAGGCGCTCCATGGCGACCAGCAGGCGACCATGGCCCGTGATGACCGCCTCCCGCTGGCGGCGAGCCACCGCGCGCAGCATCTGTCGCACCGCTTTGCGCCGATTCACGACCAGCCAGGAAGGAAGCGGCTCCGGCGCATCCGCATGGAGTCTGCCACGGTTGTCGACGCGGCGGATGTTGCTCTCGACGAAGCCCGGGCTGAGGAGTGTAAGCGCGACGCCCTGCTGCGCCAGCTCCGGTGAGATCGAATTGGCGAGCGCCCGCAGGGCGAATTTACTCATGGCGTACGGCGAGACCCCGGGCATGGCGACCCAGCCGGCCACGCTGCCGGTGATCACCATTTGGCCCCGGGTTCGGGTCACTTCCGGCAGGGCGGCATAGAGGGTGCGCAGCACACCGAAGACGTTGGTCTCGAACTGGCGACGGTAGTCCGCGAGGGAGAGCTTTGCGAACGCCCCTACGACGCCAAAGCCGGCGTTGGCGAAGGCGACATCGAGCCGGCCACGCTGGCGGACCGTTTCCGACACCGCGCGCTCGACATCGCCATCCCGTGTCACGTCGCACTCGATGACGAGCGGCTGCGAGCCGCTCGCGGCGGCGATCCGCTCGGCGAGGCGGCCCAGCGCGTCCGCCCGTCGGGCGGCGAGTGTCAACAGCGCCCCGTGCTTCGCCAGCTGCTCGGCGAGCTCCTCGCCGATGCCCGAGGAAGCGCCCGTGATGAGAATCACCTTGCCGCGAAAGGCGCTCATCGGCCCGGAATCGTCAGGCCGCGCGCTACCGCGGGCCGGGCCACGAACTGCGCAAGGGCGCGGGTTACGTGCGGAAAATCCTCAATGCCGACCAGCTCGGCCGCGCCGTAGTAGCCGATGAGGTTGCGCACCCAGGGGAACACCGCGATGTCGGCGATGGTGTAGGTGTCGCCCGCGAGCCAGCTGCGTGTCGCCAGGCGCGCGTCCAGCACACGCAGCAGGCGCCGCGCTTCGGCGACATAGCGATCGCGCGGGCGCTTGTCTTCGTATTCACGGCCGGCGAATTTGTGGAAAAAACCCACTTGACCGAACATCGGGCCGACGGCGCCGACCTGGAGCATGAGCCATTGCAGCGTCTCGTAGCGCGCGGCGGGGGCGCGCGGCAGGAACTGCCCGCTCTTTTCGGCGAGGTAGATCAGGATCGCGCCCGACTCGAACAGCGCCAGCGGCTCACCGCCCGGCCCGGCTGGATCGATGATCGCGGGGATCTTGCCGTACGGGTTGAGCGAGCGGAACTCCGGCGACCCCTGGTCGTTGGTGTCGAAATCGACCCGGTGCGGCTCATAGGGCAAGCCGATCTCCTCGAGCATGATCGACACTTTCACCCCGTTGGGTGTCGGCAGCGAGTACAGCTGCAGCCGCTCGGGATGCCGCGCCGGCCATCGCTTCGTGACAGGGAAGTCCGACAGCTCGGTCACGGCAAAATGCCCTTTCGGTGGCTCAGTGGGCCAGCGGGCCGGCCCGGTTCTGGGCCGAGTCGCCTGCGCCGACGCCCACGCGGCCCGAGAGGCTCGATTCTAGCAGCGCGCTTCCCCGCAGGACCGGCTTCGCCGCGAGCGCGGCGGAAAGCGGCTCGCTCGTGTCAGGAGCGCCTGTCACCAGCTGCGCGGCTCGCTGCTGCAATGCGAGAGAAACACTGCGTCCCCGACAGCACCTCAGGTAAACTAGTACAAAATAACCTCTGCGGGTTTCCAACCGACGCTTACAACACGAGGAGGTCCCCATGCTTGCTGACATTCTGTCGCGATACTGGTGGATGACCCTGCTGCGAGGATTGTTCTGGATACTGTTCGGCATCGTGCTGTTCGCCCGTCCCAACATCTCGCTGCTGTCGCTGACCCTGGCGTTGGGCGTCATCCTGTTCATTGACGGCGTCATCGAGGTTGCCAATGCCCTGAGCGGACGCAAGGAGAACGATGACTGGTGGATTCTGCTGCTCGTCGGCCTCGCCGGGATCGTCATCGGCATCCTCACGTTCTACAACCCGCGGGTCACGGCGCTCGCCGTGGTCTACTACGTTGCCATCTGGGCGATCGCCACCGGCCTGCTGGAGATCGTCGCCGCCGTGCGGCTGCGGCGTCAGATCGAAGGCGAAGTGTGGCTCGTCCTCGCAGGTATCGCTTCGGTGCTTTTCGGCGGGTTGCTGGTTGCCCGTCCCGGCGTGGGCGCGATCACGATCCTGTGGTTGATCGCACTCTATGCAATCGTGTTTGGTGTGGTCCTGCTGCTGCTCGCCTTCAAGGTGCGCAGCGGCGTGAAGAGAGTCGCCGGCGCCCTGGGCACGTAAGGCCCTGGGCACGTAAGCAGAGAAAGCACGGGCTCAGCTGCGCAGATCACCCCCATGATGTTGATCCCACTGACCGATGCTTCCCGGCGCCCCACACGCGTTCCAGTGGTCACCGCAGGCATCATCGCGCTCAACGCGTTGATGTTTGTGCTCGAGCTGGCCGGCGGCGAGACCTTTGTAAAGAACTGGTCGGTTGTTCCCGCGGACATCGTCGCCGGCCGTCACTGGATCACGATTCTCACCGCCATGTTCATGCATGGCAGCTGGTCACACATCATCGGCAACATGATCTTCCTCTGGGCGTTTGGCCCCGAGGTCGAGGATCTGATGGGTCGGCTACGTTATCTGGTTTTCTACCTGCTGGGCGGCGTGGTCGCGGCGCTGGCGCAGGTGGCCGCCGCTCCCGATTCCACCGTGCCGAATCTCGGCGCGAGTGGCGCGATCGCCGCGGTGATGGGCGCTTTCCTGGTCACCTTTCCACAGGACCAGATTCGCTCGGTGCTGGTGATCTTCGTGTTCGTGCGGGTCACCTACATTCCGGCCGTACTCCTCATCGGCGTGTGGGGCCTGATCCAGTTCCTGAGTCTCGGCGCCATCGCACAACAGCCCACAGGCGGCGGGGTGGCCTACGCTGCTCATGTCGGGGGCTTCATTTTCGGAGCGGTCGCCGCGCGGCTGTTCTCGCGCGGAGGCAATGACCCGAAGTTGGAATACGCACGGTAGCCGCAGCCTGGAGACGCTATCGTCGCCGGGCGAGCCTTTGCCAGACGACCAGCCACAGATCGAAGAGGTAAACGACGGCCAGGAGGACGAGGCCCGCGACAAGCAGGCAAAGCCACGCCAGGGCGACAAATTTAAGTGTCGTCAGCAGCATCGCTTCCCTGTGATACACGGGCCCGCGTCCGTCAGCCGCGGGAGGCCGCCATACACTGGCCGCTTGTCAAAAGCGCCGCATTTGAGATAGCGGGACGACCTCAGTGCCTGCTGCCGAATCGTTTCGCAACTTCCAGGCCCACCACCCAGAAGCCAACCAGGAGGAAGGACAGCAGCGTCCACGCTGCCGCAATTCGAAACGCGAGCATCAAGTATCCCTCAACACTCCGCCCGACGCGAAACGTGACATCTACCCTCAGGTGCCGGCTGTCGGAGTCGGGCAACTCGTCTTGTAGGGATTGTCCTGCACG
>Ga0306923_10004547_pt1 | contig 13326 bp, 17 predicted proteins | sample sta12Can44000108_FD_203841 | JGI IMG/M metagenome (GOLD analysis project Ga0306923, IMG submission 203841) | Lab enrichment of tropical soil microbial communities from Luquillo Experimental Forest, Puerto Rico - statanox.12C.anox.44.000.108 (v2)... | ecosystem: Environmental > Terrestrial >... | reverse complement strand
TCGAGAACGATTTTGATGGCTGGCACCTCCTTCCGCTCGGTATGCCCGACATATCTTGTGTCGGTTGAGCTACCTTTTGAGGATGTGCCGGAACCAGTCACCAGATCGTCAAAGGGTTCGACCCCGCTGCGGCCGGGGCCTCCCAACCTCTCAGGGATGCGGTCCCCACGGCGCTGCCTGAAGGAGCTTCACCTCTTGGGTCATCAGCAAGGGTCGGAACTTCGAGGCGAAACCTTCGACAAAATCCCTGTTTGCGTACACAGCGGCCCAATGCGCGCGACGGTCGGCGTCATCATCCCCTTCTGGAGCGCAGGGAAGCCGATCTCCTGATAAAGCTTCACCGCCTCTGCCATCTTACCGACATGCAACGTGTAGGTTCTCAGTTCGTAAAGGGCCATAGGAAATTCTCCCTTGGTTGCTGAGTGTTGTTAACTCAGAGTCCCGATCATCTGCGACGACTTCACCGTCCTCTCCGACATCCCCCTCGGCTTTCGGAAGCCGTCCGTCCGCGCTGCGGGCGACTTCGGCAAGGGCAAATCGAGGGGGCGTGCCCCCGCGAGCAATCCTTGCACCGAGCGAGCCCATCGGACAACCTCGGCCGAGCCCATCGGACTCCAGCGAGGACACCATGCCCGAGCAAACCAACGACAGTGACCTGTTCGAGATCATTAAGACCACCCGATCGATGCGGCGGTTGAAGCCGGACTCGGTACCAAATGAGTTGATCCGAAAGATCCTGGAGGCGGGCGTATGTGCGCCGAGCGGTGGAAACATGCAGCGCTGGCGGTTTCTCGTGATCCGCGACTCGAAAATCAAAGAGACGATCGGAGCCTTGTACAAACGCGCCTGGGATGAGCAGGTCGCGCCACGATATCGATCTGGTGAACCGGCCCCTGGCACCAACCGGGAGCGATTTGAGAGGATGCTGGCGGCGGCGGAATATTTGGCCGCACACATCCACGAGGCTCCAGTGTGGATTGTCCCTTGCCTCGAAGGCGCGACACCAACCCGCACTTCCGGTTCGTCGATATATCCAGCGGTTCAGAACATGCTGCTCGCGGCGCGAGCACTCGGCCTCGGTGCGACATTAACGACGCTTCACTTGCAGTTCGAGAAAGAAGCCGAGGCCGCGCTCGGCCTACCGTCAAACGTCCACTCATATGCTCTGCTGCCGATCGGCTACCCGATGGGCCGATTTGGGCCAGTTCGCCGTATTGCAGTCACCGATGTTGTCTTCGAAGATCGGTGGGGCCAGCCTTTCAGCGATTAGGGATGGGCCGACGTGTGATCTCGTGATTATTCGGGGGGCGCGATGACAGCCGATTACCCGCCTCTGACCCAGACTGAAATCCAAGAGCTATTCATCGATGTCGAGTCACCGGCTCCTAACACCTTCGAGTTCGCTCTCGTCCTGGGCGGCACGGTCTCTGCTGGAGCATTTACCGCTGGGGTGGTGGATTTCCTGATCGAGGCTCTCGATTCTTGGACTAACCTGCGGGATAAGAACGATGCCTCTGCACCTGGGCACAAGGTATTACTCAAGGTCATCGCGGGGACATCGGGCGGCGGCGTCAACGCTGCAATCGCAGCCCGAGCCTTGGCTTACGATTTCCCGCATGTCGTCCGGTCGACCGCTCATCCCGAACGGGATACAGGAAACCCGTTCTACGAAACCTGGATCAAACGCCTGACGCTGCGCGGCTTCCTCGGCACGACCGACATTGAACAGGGGACGCTTGTTTCGCTCCTGGATGGCAAGCCGATTGACCACGGAGCAGCCTACCTTGCGGAGTTCGCTCGGGGCGAGCCGGTCAAAAGGAACTACTTGGGCGACCCGCTCCGAGTCATCCTCACACTGACCAACCTGCGAGGCGTACCCTATCAGACTGCCTTCGGCAATGGTCCGCTCGCTGAGACCTTCGTCGATCATGCTGATTACGCGCGCTTTGCAGTCATTTATCGAGGCAGTACTCTGTCCCAGCCTCGCCCTGACGAATTCGTCATCGGCTTCGACGATGCCCGCCTGCCACAGGCCGTCGATTGGCAGACATTCAGCCTCTTCGCGAGTGCTACAAGCGCCTTTCCTCTCGGATTCCCGTTTCGCCAATTGAGCCGTCCGATGGAACATTATCGTTATCGAGTGGCTGTACTACCCCCAGGAAGTGGCGGCGAACCTGCGAGGGTAGTTGGGCGTCAGCCGGACTGGTCGGAACTATCTCAAGGGTCACCCAATTTGCCCTCGGATTACCACTTTCTGGCAGTCGATGGAGGCGCGACGGACAACGAGCCTATCGAACTCGGTCGTACCGCCCTTGCCGGAGTCCTCGGACGTAATCCCCGCGATCCCAAGGAGGCAAACCGAGCCGTTGTTCTGATCGACCCCTTTGCAGGCAAAACTGGTCTCGGGCCGAGTGGACCAACGGCACTCCCTGATCTTGTAGGTGCAATCGTGTCGACGTTCATGGAGCAGACCCGTTATGATACCGAAGACCTACTGCTCGCTGCCGATCCGAATGTCTTCAGCCGATTCATGATCACCCCGAAGCGAGATGGTCGCGTCGGCGGCGATGCTATTGCGAGCAATGGTCTTGGAGCCTTCCTGGGTTTTGCTTGCCCGGCATTCATGCGACACGACTACCTGCTTGGCCGCGCTAACTGCCAGAAATTCCTTTGTTCGAATTTCCTATTGCACGAGGATAACCCGGTATTCGAAAGTGCTTGGACCCCTGCCCAGAAACAGGCATTGGGCAAAGATGTGAAGGGAGAACGCTACCTCCCAATAATCCCTTTGCTGGGTAATGCCAGCGTCCCCGAGAGCCTTGACCCCTGGCCCGCCATTTACTCAACCCCGCTATCTATAGGGATGAGGTTGAAAGACGCTTTCGTAGGATAGCCGAATTTGAAGGCAGATCTGGGGTCTTATCGAGCGCCGTTGCCCTGATCATCGCCCATCTCGGAGAAGGGAAGGTCGGCGATCTTGTCGTCAATGCGATGAACAAGGCCCTCACCGATGCGGGCTTGAATTAAGCAAAAGCGACAAGACTTGGCTCAGAGGGAATCAATAAGACAGTCGGTTCAGGGATTCGGAGGCTTTATTTTGAAAAATCTTTGGGACCATCAACTTTCTAGCCTGACCGCTTAAGAGGCATGGCGCGGCGGCACCTGGGTCCGCACGAAGCTCGCGGACGTGCTCACTCGATCCCACCATCCGGCCAGCCGAGCGTGATGACTGAGAAGGCGCTCACCCTCGGGAGCCAGCCGAAAGAGCTCGAACATCGGAGAGGCGCGAAAAAATCGGCCAAGCATCCCACCCGCTTCTCGCGGTCAGCACGAAATGGAAACGATATGCCAGTCGAGTTTCCCGAATGGAATACCGCACGCTGATCGAAAAGGCGAAATTTCAAATTGAGGAGGCGTTCTCATGCCAATAGTGGTGCGGGCCGCTTCAGGGGCGGACTTCGATACGCTGATTACGCTCAATCAAGTGGTTCAAAGCCTCCATGCCGCCCTGTACCCCAGCGATTTCAAGCCCGTGGTCGATCCGGCTGCGGTTCGGGCCTTATTCGCCACACACATAGACGCTCCTGAGAGCGGAATCGGAATTGCAGAGATTGATCGTGCGCCGGTTGGTTATGTTTTCTTCGAGGTGCAGGCGCGCCCGGAAACCGGTTTCAGCCCCGCTCGACCTCGCATGTATGTACACCACCTTTCGGTCGCTGCGGAAGCTCGTCGCCAAGGGGTCGCCACCGCCTTGATGGAGTATATTGAACAGCGAGCCGATTCGGACGGTATCAACGAGATTGTTTTGGACGTGTGGGCGGCGAACCTCGATGCCCAGCACTTTTTTTGCTCACAGGGTTTTGTGGCGTTCAACGTGGTGCTTCGCAAAAAGCTCGCCGGTATTTCGTGAGGGCAAGCGGGGGCCAAGGGTTTGAATTCCGCGAAGTGCTCGACAGGCGGATCATTGCCGTAGAGGGCGCGTCCTCGATTCGTCGTGCGAGAAGGCGGATCGCTGGAATACTCCGCTCAAGCTGCCGAGCAAAGGTGGTCTTACCAGCACCGAGAAGGCCATGACTCAGGTGAGCCGTTGCCATTGGGCGAACCTAAGGCACCAAATCACAAATACACTAAACATGCGCGCAGCCAGCAGCGATCTTAGAGACGGGTCTGTTGCACTGAATGCTAATTTGCACGTTTTTGGTGGTCCAGCCAGTGAGGACCGGTTCCTATGACCAAGCCCGCTTCAATGCCGTGCGCAGCCCGTCGAGCCACGTCAAAAGCTGCGAGGGCGTGGTTGGGATATCAGTAAACCGAGCGTGCATATCCTGAAGTCCGGTCTGCTCCACCAACTTCTTCTCGTTGATTACCCACAGGTGCCGAGCGCAGGCCCGCGCATGAGCCATCTCGATGACTGCCTTAGCCGATTGCCCAACGGTGCCGGTGATGTCGCCACGCTCGGCCCGCATCTGTCCGTGGGCCAGACTGAACTCGGCGTCCAGGAGCCATCGGCGTAGGCCCGTTTGCGAAAGCTTCTCCGGGTACTCGCCGACCACCGGTAGATGGCCATGCACGGTTCGATTCAGCGCAAGCTCCGCCATCAAGGCATAGGTGGGGGCACCCGCTAGATAGCCCAAGAGCGCGTCTACCTCGTACACTCCCTGGCGCGCCTCGGCCGTCCAGTACAGGGCAACGTCGAGGTCGCGCAGTAGCACGTCGACCTTGATCCCCCCGAGGCTAAGCCATGCTCCTCCATTCATGATCCGCCCCCACGAGCCAGGTAGATGCACCTCGCCGTAGCTCGCAAGGGGTGCAAGATCAATATTGCCGCGGTAATAGACGCCAAGATCCCAGTCACTTTCCGCGTCGGCCGTCCCAGCCGCACGGGAGCCACCAATTGCCACCGCCTCGACGCCCTTTATCCGGGCCAGCACTGCGCACAACTCGACGACCGGACCAGGCTGCTCATTCATCGTCGAATACTCCCACCGCTGAACTCGGCTCCGTCCGCCACGCTACCCCAAAACCCCCAGTCTAATCCCAAACTTCCCTCGACAACGAAGTGGGCCAAACAGTGCGGCACGGATCGCATCAGCATAACCGGGAACACGAAGCTGAACGCCTCGATCGACGATGGTCGAATAGCGATGGACATCGACACTGGTCACGATGATCATGCTCGATCTCTCGATTTACGATTTCCCGCAATACGACCGACATCCCCTAATTCCAAGGAGTCAAAAGCGGGCGCATATTCAATCACCCCCTCCGTGGCAGGTAGCTCTCGGCCAAGAGCGAGGGCCATCAAGTGCGGTCCCGAATAACGGCACATGAAACCACCTGCGAGGTCTGGATCAAACCCGAAACGGCTGTAGAATTTCGGGTCGCCAAGAACAAACACCCCCTGCCACCCTGCTCCTCTTGCTTGGTCCAGGCCGGTACGGATCAACAAACTCCCGATCCCCGCGCATTGCCGGGTTGGATGCACTGAAACCGGCCCAAGGCCGAGCGCGCGAAACGGGGCGGTGATCTTGGAGAAGAGGACGTGTCCGACAGTCTCATTGCCCTCCACGGCGACAAGCGAGATAATGCATCCCCCGTCCGAGCGAAGGCGGTCTATGAGGACTGCTTCATCCGGTCGCTGGACTGCTGCGACAAGTTTATGGATGGCGTCCAAATCAGCCTGGTTCTCGTCTCTGATAATCACTGGGCCGACCTATCGTTCCCACCGGTAGCGGACATCCGGCATTCGCTCCTCGTTATCCCCACCGTCCGTAAAGCGGATGGCGTGAAAGCCTCGTGCTTCGTAAAAGCGTCTGGCGCGCTCATTTGCCTGGAAACACCACAATTCGAGTGCGCCGATCCCGCTGGCCTTTGCTGCATCGATTAACTGTGTGCCCGCACCCATACCGATCCGATCAGGGCGCGTATAGAGGAGCCGGACTTCCTCTCCCCGGCGCGCGAGAAAAGCGACGATCCCGACTTCATCTTCCGCAACCGTGACCTCGCATTCTTTTAGTGTCACGTTGGAAATGAACCATTGATACTCTTCGATGGTGTGCAACATCGGCAGAAAGTCAGAAGCCGAAATGAAGCATCATAAATATCGGCGATTGCATCCGCATCGGTGGCGGCGGCACGACGCAGCGTAAAACGCATTGTGGTCGCCTTTCGTCCTAATGAGCGATCATTCCGACCAGCGCTGCTTCTCGGCTTGGGTTACCGGGAGAGCAGAAGCATCGCAGCCGATTTTAGACCGGAGGAGCCGCCGCCCTGTCGAACGCGGCAAGGATCCCCCGAAAGCGTTCTTCGACGACGCCACGCATCACAGGGTGCGTGAACACGTAAAGTTCGTCATCGCGAATAGCGGCCAGGACTCGTCGCGCCACCTCCGCAGGGTCCATGCCAGTGCGGACCCGTTCGGCAAACGAAGCATACACCGGGTTTGCCGTGTCCACGGGCGTTGGCGGTCCATAACGTTCGGGGCGGTTGCGGGCGCTCTCCAGAATGTTGGTGCGGACGACTCCGGGACACGGGATGCTCACGCCAATGCCAAAGGGCTTCAACTCGACGGCCAGTCCCTCGGACATGCCGACGACGGCGAACTTGCTTGCGGGATAGGGCGCGAAGCCCTGACCCGCGGGCGGCTCCCGAATTCACCATCCCGGCCATCGACGCGGTGTTGACGATGTGCCCACCCTCGCCATGCGCTCGCATACGCGGCAGGAAGGCCCGCACACCGTTGACCACGCCCATCAGGTTGACATCGATGACCCAGCGCCAGTTGTCGAGTGCGATATGGTCAATACCGCCCCGAGCACCAACCCCGGCGTTGTTGCATAGGATGTGGACTTTGCCGAAGGCCGAAAAACTCGCTTCCGCAGCGGCGTCGACGGAAGCAGAATCGGCGACATCGCAGACGATGCTCCGTATTTCCGGCCCGGAGCCCTGAGAGGCTCGCCACCGTCGCATCGAGCGCAGCCTTCTCTATATCGGCGAGCATAACCTTGCAGCCCGCTTCGGCAAGAGCCCGGCCCAACGCCAGTCCAATGCCACTCGCGCCGCCAGTCACAAAAGCAGCTTTACCAGCGAACTCCCGCATCACTTTGCCTCCTTGGTCGATATTCTGAATCGTGGCGACTCTTGTCCGCCGAAAATCCCGTGGCCGAAAACGTCGGGTGAACTGCATCAGCCCAGCACAACAGCGATGTCCCGCCGTCTTCGAATTCGAATGACGGACCACCCCCAACGTACCATATTCTTCGGCGGGGAATTGGAGATCCTGATGTCCAAGGTAGTCGAGCAGAACACACTCAAACGTCGGGGTGTCGGCCTGCGTGCCTGCGACCCTGAGCGCGCCTGTCCGGGTTTTACCCTTTTTGCCCCCGTTTTCGAGCAGAACAGGACGGTGTACCTGATCGACCTTCAGGGCGAGGTGGTCCACACTTGGCAATTGCCTTACGCGCCCGGCTTATCTGGCTATCTCACCGAGCGCGGGACGCTCCTCTACAACGGGCGCTCTTCAGAAGAAAACTTTCTCAGCCGGTTTCCGTTCAAGGGCGGCGTGATCCTGGAAGCCGACTGGAACGGCAAGATACTGTGGGAATTACGCCACCCAGACCACCATCACGTCGGCATCTTGCTGCGCAACGGAAACGTGCTGCTGAATTGTCTAGGTAGGGTTCCCACCGAAATTGCTCGGCAAGTCAAAGGGGGAATGGAAGACCACGATCTACCATCTGCCCTCTATGCGCCGCAGCCGCAGGAGGACGCAGGCGTGATGTACGCCGATTACTTGGCTGAAATGACCCTTGTGGGAGAGACCGTCTGGGAGTGGCGCAGTTGGGAGCATCTCGATCCAGTGGCGGACGCCATCGCCGAAGTCCAGGCGCTTCGGACGCTGTGGGCAATGGGCAATAGCATTCTGGAGCTACCTAATGGCGACATCCTCGCCAGTTATCGGCCCACCTCGACCGTCATCCGCATCGACCGCAAGACCAGCAACATCATCTGGAAACTCGGTCCCCCGACACTCGCGGGTCAGCACGCGCCAACCCCGTTAGAGAACGGCAGCATCCTGATTTTCGATAACGGCGTCCATCGTCTCGATGACCCGTTACCGTTTTCGAGGGTGATAGAAGTCAATCCAGCGACCAACGAAATCGGCTGGACGTATCAGGATAGACCGGTTTCGAACTTTTTCTCGCCCCGCATGGGCAATGCTCAACGCCTGCCAAACGGCAATACGTTAATCAACGAAGCTTCCTTTGGACGCTTTTTCGAAGTCACCAGAGACGGAGAGACTGTCTGGGAGTATGTCAATCCCTACTTTGGTGGACCGCCGCACGCTGAAACCAACGCGGTCTTCCGAGCGCTCCGTTATAGCGCAGAGGAATTCGCCCGTGCCGAAGCCACGGTTAGAGCTTGAATATTACCCGGAGTCCGCTCGCCGGAAGGTCTTCCAATGAATCGGAGGTGGCTCCGAACTGGTTCCGTCAATAGGTCTGGGAGTGGTTTCGGCCTTACCCCAACCACAATCGCAACAGGCTCGCGAGATTTGCCATAGCGATTGGGAGGTTAACGTCGAAGCGTTGGGGCGCTTCCTTGTCGGCGGCGTCGGTTATGGCGCGGATTTCGAGCGAGCCGATGCCGTTGAAGAGGGCCGCACGCGCTGCCCCGGTGCCTTCCCACGCAACGCACGCAGCACCCGTCTGACCGCGGATCGCCTGGGCGCGCTCCGACGTGACGACATCCTCGTCACCGCTCGCGATCACATCGAAGGCGACTTGGAAGCCGCTAATACCGTGCGCCAAGCCACGCAAGGCGTCAATCGATGGTCCATGACCTGGAAAACGCGGCGGCGGGCGGGAAGCAAACAGCAAGCGGTAATCATGCTCTACTGTCGCCGTCCCGACGACGACATCACCAACAGATAGCTGCGACGCAAGGCTACCGGCCGCACCGGCACAGATCACGAGTGCGGTCGACGGAAACCGGCCGATTAGGTATTGGGCCTGAACCGCGAATTGTGTCTTTCCATGGCCACCGGGTGCCACCAACGCGCGCCAATCGGGGATATATGCGGCCTCGACCTTGAGATCATGAAGGCGCTCGACCTGAATCGAAGGCTCGAACGTGCTCACCAGAAATGACCATTCCCTGGCCAATGGGCAAAGGATGAGAATTCGGGGTTCCGGGGCCGCTCGCATTCTGCACGCGCCTCTTATCTCCTTGCGGCCTGGAGTATGTGTCGTCGATGCCACGCTCGTCTCATGAAATACGAGCCTGATCCTTTCGGGCTCGATGGGCCTCCTGCTGCATCAAGACCGGCAATGGTCCGCCGCTGGCCAGATACACACCGGCAGAGATTAGTATGATGCCCAGCCAATCTGTGCTGTTCGGCCACTCTCCGACCAGCGGTACGGCGAGCAGCGCCGATAGCGCTGGCACCAACGCGCCAAATGCCGAGCCGCCTGAAGCGCCCAGGATCACCACCGCGCGGCCATACAGGACGAGAGAAACGATGCTGACCACCACGCCCTGAAAAAATATCTGAGGGGCAACATCGGCGAGCGGCAACTGGCCGAGTCGGCTTCCACGAAGCGCGAGATAAATGGGAGCATAGATTACCAACGACCCGGTGGAGACAAGCGCTGCTGCGTGGATCGGGTCGAGTTTCGCTTGTCGCATGATTACCGTGAAGCAGGCCGTTAAAAATGCTGCTATCAAGAAGGCCGCATCACCAAAGGTGCGAGAGACGTTCCAAGTTGAGCCGCGCCAGCCTATAATGATCAAAGCGCCGGTCAGTATAAGCGAGAAGCCGAATTTTTGCGCCGTTGAAGGTTTTTCCCCCACGATCGTCGCCGCGATCAGGGCGACGAAAAGCGGCATACAACCCGGACTAAGGGCACCTAGATCCGCGGTGGGGGCAAATTGCAATCCGAGCGCTGCGACTAGAACGTAAGGTACGCCTTGTCCGATTATGATCCCGGCCAATCCGAGCCGTCCAAGACGATCACGGGCGAGCCCGCGTCGGATTAGGATCGGCGACAAGAGCAGGCCCGCCACGCCGAAGCGGAGGGCCGGGATATCCCATGCGTCGAGACTGGTCGTGACGGCCAGCCGGGTCATAGCGCTCCAACCGGCCCAAATGGAAACCGCAGCGAGGCCGAATACCGCGCCTTTCAGATAGCTCGGGCTATCCGACTGCATCCTTTACATCGGCTTCGCCGATCCCGAAGGTTTCCAAGAAGCCGCGCCTTCCCAACGCGGTGATGATTACCGCGCGGCTGTGCTTCATCCTTTCGGTCCAGCCAAGATCGAAGTAGCGTTTGGTGAGCGCCGCCCCAACCGCGCCCGCAATGTGGGGCCGTCGTTCGGTCCAATCGAGGCACAACCGGCAGAAATGGCGACGGGTCGAACTCAGAGCGGAAAGGTCGACACCGAAGTCGGTGAGAAACCGCGTGCCCGCTGGCGTGATTTCCGCGGCTTCGTCGCCGAGCGCGATATACTCGTGCGCAGCGAAAAAATCGGTGAGGTCCACGCTGAGACGACCGGCAAGGTGGTCGTAGCAAATTCGCGCGGCACTGAGTTCTCGTGCTTGACGTGATAGCGGGCGGTAGCGCGGTCTCGTTTCGAGCGCCACGGCCACGATCCCATCAATCATCTCGACGACTTTTGGTGATGCAAGCCGGAAATAGCGATGCCGTCCGTCCCGGATCACTGACAGCAATCCTGCCTCGGTCAGCTTGGCGAGATGCGCGCTGGCGGTTTGGGGCGTAACCCGCGCCGCAAAAGCAAGCTCGCTGGCGGTCAGGGCTCGGCCATCGAGAAGCGCCGGGAGCATCGTAGCTCTCGCAGGCTCCCCGACCAGCGCCGCTATCTCGGCGATGAGAGGGCCTGTAATCATTCCGCCTATATAACATCCGATCTGGCCAGACCGGTGAACGAACAGTTCGACCGTGATCGAAGCGATGTTCTTCGTTGTTGAAGATCTATTTTGCCTGTGCTGATAACGGCTCCTCATCGAGCAGTAACTCGACTATCACGCAATCGCGCCAGATGCCGTCGAGTTTGCCATGGCGTCGGTGAGTCCCGATTTCGGAAAAGTCCAGCCGCTTGAGTAGCGCCCGGCTCGCGGCATTCTCCGGGAAAACCCGACTCGTGAGCTTGTGCAGCCGGGACGTGCGAGCAGCTTCGATGAGCGCCGAGAGGACCACGCGGCCTGCACCTTGCCGACGCTGGTCCCGTGCAACATAGACCGAGAACTCACCAATCCCCGCGTAACATGGTCTCGTGCTGTATGGAAACGACGCGGCGAAGGCGGCGATCCCCTTTTCAGCCCCCGCCACGACAATTAGCGTGCCGGGCCTGAACCACTCCAGTATTTGTGCGGACGTGCGTGTCTCAGTCTCGAAGGTAGCGATGCGATCAGCAATACCCTCACTATAAATTCTGGCGATAGCAGGCGCATCCGCAAGGGTTGCCGGGCGCGTAGTGTAGGAGGTCACTTGGGTAAACTCCTATCGAATTGTAGTCCCCAGCGAAGACGCTCGCGGGGCGCGTCTTCGTCGAAAAGGCTTTTCCCCGAGATCGCGCGTCAGCGAGGAGTCCCCTTGAGGAGATCAAGAGCGACCTCGATCTGACCGTCGTCGGTTTTCACGATCATCAGTCTGACCCGACCCTGGAGGTAGGCGAGTCCAATCGCCGAACCATATCGACGAGCACCTGTCCGGGCCTACTTGGGTGTCGTCGTTTCGCAATCTCGATAAAGCCGTGTCGGCGATAAAGTGGCAGGTTTGCTTCCATCCGCTCGTTTGTGTAGACCCGCACTTCGCGCGCGGCCCGAGCCCATGGCTCGTTGGTCCGCAAATTCAAGCAATGCCGCTCCATAGCCCTTTCTTTGTGCATCCGGTTTCACCGCTATGCTGTAGATCAGCAGATGATCTGCCCTCTCTTCGAGGACCGCGACCCCTGTCGGCTCACCTTCGACTTCCAAAACCCACACCTCCCCCTTTTCAATGCGCGGCCCGTAATCTTCTGGGCTGGTTTTGGGATCGTGCCGAGTACAGCCATGTAGGCGGGATGTAGGAGTCCGCGCTGATACGCTGGATCATTTCTTTATCGACTGGATTGGCGCGCCTGAATTTGACGAGAGCAGTGGTAGAAGGTGACTCTGATCGGTGATCTGGTGCTCTTAGGCTGTCAGAATTGGGGCGACTCCGGTGGCTCAGCGAGAGACGGTGGCCCATTTTCAATGACCACTTCGGGCCAGCGGCGTCGTACATCCGCAGAGGTTCGGGCGAAATGAACCGTCTTCCGACGGGGGTTAGGCCGCAGGCGCAGGGCAAATAGATCAGCGAGACCAAAGGGAGCCTCAATGTGCAGCCAAGTCGGACGCCAACCGCGAATGTCGCCGAGGCAAACCGCTCCAATGCTTCAGCCGTGCAGGAGAGCGGCGTATATGGCTCGCCGAACTTCGCCTCGAACCAAAGATGCACGCGGGCTTGGTTACGTACTTGGACCATGGATCGCAGCGGCTGATCGAAAGCGGCCTTTACCCGGCTGATTACCCCATCCTCGGCGTCGTAAGAGAGGTTGGACGCGTCGAAATAGGCGAGGTCGTAATCCTCGATTCCGTAATCGAGCGGGCGACCGGTTAAATGATTGAGCACCGGTTGGTAGACTGCGCCGAAAACACCAGCCAGTCAGGGAGACGGAGGCATCGAGCGACGCCGGGCGATCGGCCCCAGCCTTACGGCGGGCGGCCTAGTCGTGGCTTAAGCAGCCGACCTGATCCCCGATAAAGGGCAGTTCCGCTGGCGTTTCACCCATCCGCTCAGCTACGGTTGTCCAACAACGATTTTTCGGGATATTTTGGCCGCTCTTTGTCGCCGGCTCCGAGCGGTTAAGGGACAATCGCCGCATGACGGATGCGGCTTATAACCAGCATTCGGAAACCCGGCCGCCCGAACGATCGTGACCGCATTACAACAACCGGGCCCAGCCCGTTTACAGCCCGCCCGTCCAGAAGTGTTGCGCTGAGATGATGTCGGTGTCGGTTGCGGGGATCCCGAAAAATCGTTGTCGGACAACCGTAGCTGAGCGGATGGGTGAAACGCGAGCGGAACTGCCCCTTTACCGCGGGCCAAGTCGAGGCAGCCGCGTCGCGGCCGCGCCAATTTGCGGCCACCATCGCGGTCCGCGTCGGCGATTGACCGACTGCTCAAAAATCAGAACCCGATTGGAAAATCGTAATAATCTTCGACCATCTTCGCCGCACCTGGTCGTCGGCAAACGTCCGGGAACCGCGCCGCAATTTTGCGGTCC
>Ga0306923_10004545_pt1 | contig 13330 bp, 11 predicted proteins | sample sta12Can44000108_FD_203841 | JGI IMG/M metagenome (GOLD analysis project Ga0306923, IMG submission 203841) | Lab enrichment of tropical soil microbial communities from Luquillo Experimental Forest, Puerto Rico - statanox.12C.anox.44.000.108 (v2)... | ecosystem: Environmental > Terrestrial >... | reverse complement strand
CCCAACGAAACTTCGATAGCAGTTATTGACTTGGAGGGCTGCAGTCCCTTGCAGCCGCAGAACCCATAAAGGCCCAACATTGGACGCATGCCTTGTTGCGGCGAAACGAAGCCTGCATTGATCAGCGCGGCGCTGAGGGACCGGCGCCCTCCAAGTCTGATCAAAGCTCCAATGGCCTTTCTGACCTGGAGGGGCGTCGCTTGCGACGCCCAAGCGCCTCGGAGGGGCGCTTTGAAAATAGGCCGGCGCTTCAGCGCCGGTAGCCGGTATCCCAATACGAGCAAGGATCCCCGTCCCGGAGGGCCGGGGTGAGAGCGTAGGGTGCGATTCGATGCCTAAATGTATTGGAGGAGTATCGGATCATGTTCTGCTGCTCCTTTCAGCGTCAAAAAACTTCTCCGCAGCTGAGCTTGCGAGACGACTCAAAGCGGGATCCTCTTACTGGATGCATGAGACCTTCCCGAGCTTAGGGCATTTGGCTGGCAGGCCGGTTATGGTGCTTTCAGCGTTGAGAACACCTCGAAACCGGACCCCCTCCAGATCGTGAACAAAAAGCCCCATGCTTGTAGGACGTTCAGGCTGAGCTTAATTGTGTGATGAAGATCCCTCTTGAAGACTTGTTTGAAGATATTATCGGCAAGGCGCAACGCGGTCTAGGGTTGAGCGACCAGGAGTTGTCTCAAAAAGCTCAATTGAAAACCGAGGAACTGCGGGCCTTGAAAAGCGGATCCGGTGAAAGTTCGAAGATCGGCGGGCTTGCTCGGGCGCTTGGCCTGGGGGGTTATGCTCTGGAAGCGAGTTACACCAAGAGCTGGTATCCGGAGAATGTTCCGGTCGCCGACGGCATAAAACAGTTTACCACCCCCTTTCTGGATATGATTGTGAATGCCTATCTCGTTTGGGATCCGATCTCTAAAAATGCTGCCGTCTTCGATACTGGCGCAGATGCCGCTCAACTTCTGAAATTCGTCGACTCTGAGAAGTTGAGCGTGAAATATCTTTTCCTGACGCACACGCATCACGACCATATCGCTGATATCAATTCAATTGTGAAAAGGGTCCGTGCTGAAATTTTTGCTCCGGACCTTGAGCCGATCGCTGATGGAAAAGTTGTGCGCGAGGGCGATCAATTTCGTCTCGGTAAGCTGCGAATTGAAGCGAGATTGACCAACGGTCATTCCCCCGGGGGTACCTCCTACGTCATCGACGGTTTGCAGGTGCCAGCTGTCATCGTGGGAGATTCCCTTTTCGCGGGTTCGATGGGAGGAGCGCCGAATGAGTACCAGAAGGCTCTTCGCAATAACACTGAAAAAATCTTATCATTGCCACTTGAAACGCTCATATGTCCGGGACACGGACCGCTGACGACTGTTGCAAATGAAAGGAAAAACAATCCCTTCTTTGCCCTTTAAAGTCGATTTTCAGAAACGTCGCTCTTATGCAACCAGGTTTGCTTTTTAAGGATTCTGCCCGGACTTTCGAAACTACGCTTGCAGAACGACAGGAGGTGCCGGATCAAGCGCTGGAAATCGTTCCACCCGATATTCTCTCTCCCATTGGGTTCTCCGAAGTCTTCTGGAACGATCATCCGGTTGAGGTCGATCTCGGCTCGGGCCCGGGAAAGTTCCTTGTCGAAGCCGCACAGAGATATCCCGATCGAAACTTTCTCGGTATTGAGCGCCTGCTTGGCCGGGTAAGGAAGACCAGGCGCCGTGCTTTCCGACTTGGAATCCATAACTTGCGGCTCCTGCGCATGGAGATGGAATACGCCGTCACACACCTTCTCCCGAAGGAGTCAATTTTCCGCTTTCACTTATCTTTTCCGGATCCCTGGCCAAAACGAAGACACCATGTTCGCCGCGTTGTCGATTGCGACTTTCTTGAGGCTGTCTGGCGTGCACTGGTGACCGACGGAGAAATTCGAATTAAAACTGACCACGAGGCATACTTCCGACAAATTATCCGCGCCGCTGAAGAATCCCGGCTATGGCAATTTCCTGACTGGGTGGAGGAAAACTATCCGGTTACCGACTTTGAACAGGATTTTCTTTCGAAGGATCTCGCGATTTACCGGCTGCGGGCTGTTAAGTGCAACGCTGTTCCGCAGAATGTGTGAATGAACAGATTGCTGCCACTCCGCTCTGCAGTTATCGCGCCGTCCTGTTTCAGATAGAGATAATGGGGAAAAGCCTGTCCGCGGACAGAATTTTGGGCGATTTCAACCTTCGTGCCGGACGAGATGACAACTTCCGGTGCTACTTTCGCAACCAGCGAGTCGCGCAGAATATGGCGACTCCTGGCCCGGCCGCAATAAACCACGTCGACATGTTCGTTCGGCAAGGCGCTCACAATTTCTTCGCTTAGCTCCGGGAGGATCAATAGACGAAATGCGCCGAGCTGGATCGCAAATGGACTAGCGTTTGCGGGGACGATTTCATCGATTTCAAAGGATTTCCCGGAGCGTTCGAGCGTTCCGGCCTGTCCTGCAGTGGCGTGGCACAGAACCACTCTTTCGATTCGGTTTATCCCTTGAGATTGCAAATAGGGTTCGGTTATCCGGCCCCATTGCGATGGCTTTCCAGTATTGAGCAGCCAGTCATGATTTTTCTCATGGATATGCAGCACAAATTCGGATGCTTCGCAAAGGATGGTAACGCGATCGTTTTGGAAAAGGTTTGCCGGAGAGATGTTGATGGAATGCCAGGGAATCGCGACCGCTGCATGCAAAATCATGAGGATGATTTTCGTGATCAGCCAGCTTGTGTTATTAACGCAGACCACAATGCTGTCGGACAGGTGCGCTAACAGCACGGCGCAGGCTCCAAGCAACATCACTGTAGAGGCCAATGGAACGGCGGCCAGGTTTGCGAAGATTGCAACCAATGAGATGTGATGCTTATGCAGCACCAGAATTGGGAATGTTGCCGCCCAGCAGATAATGCACAAGCTGACGGCTTCACATGCCCGTTTGGCCGAATTCACGAAAAATCTTTGCCAGGGGCGCAGGAGCTGATGTGGGAAAAAGGGGTCAACTCGGAACGGTTGGAAAAGCAAATGGCCGAGCGGCCGAACGGCCGTCAGGATCGCCAGCACTGCGACGAACGAAAGCTGAAACCCTATTTGAAACAACTCTTGGGTATCATGCAAAAGAATCAACAGCCCTGAGGCACAAAGGGAATTGATCATCGCGACCGGCCGCTCAAGGGAGAAACCGGCTGCCAGCAGCAAAGTGGTCACCGTTGCTCGGACGGTGGCGGGATAGAATCCCGTGATTGCGCAGTAGGCGAGTACAATCGGCGCGATCCCCAGAGCCACCCAGCGGCGTGGCAGACGAACATAGCGAATCCCGGTCCAGGCAAGACCGGCAAACAGGCTGACCTGCAGGCCGCTGGCTGCAAAAAGATGGATCGTACCTGTTTCCTCGAACAGTTTTTTCAGCTCTGAACTTGTCTCCGATCGCGCACCAAGCACCATTCCCTGAATGGTCTGTGCCACCTCAGGGTCATCCTGCAACCCCTCCTGCAAAATATCCGAGAGCTGGTGCCGCAAGGAGAGAGCGGCAGCGATGAGGGGATTTCCCTTAGCGTGTGCTACCACTTCAGCCGGAACGCCACGAAGAGTACGAAAGTTCAAATAGATATTTTTTCGCCTTAAATACGCTCGATAATCAAATTCGCCTGGATTCATCGAGGTCTGGGGAAGTGAAAATTTTCCCTGGGCAATTAATTCGTCGCCGTAGGCGAAAGGTTCGCCTGTGCACTCCGCCGAGACTTCGAAGTTCACTGGATGATTGTCGACGCAGGTGACGAGTGCGATGAACCTTTGGCTGGAACGGTACAGATCGATTTTGGGTTCCGTCTGCGCCAGGAGTGTAACAGTATGTTCGGATGTATCGGAACTGGCATGCAAGCTTCGCTGATACCCGGAATTTGTCTCGACCTGATAGCCGTGCCAGGAAGCAAATAGTAAAAGCATTGACGAGTAGGCCAGGAACGAGGAGCGGATTTTGCAAATGAGGACGATCGGAAAAAGTGACGCAACCGACCAGAAGATCCAGCAGCCGGGCTGTGCGTCGGATAGGCTTATACCGATGGCGGCTGCGAGGAGTAAACCTGCGCAAGGAGCTCGCTGGCGGAATGGAGCATGAAAAGCCAGCATCTCGTCGGACATTAAATAACGTTATGTAATAATGTTGTTATAATCAAATCAAAAAAGAACCGGCCTCCAGGGCAGATCTTCACAATGTGGGACGGGCGTCCGCGCCCGTCCTTTTGCCGTTTCAGGCTTGGATTTCAGGAATCGGACACACCATGCGGCCAAGCCTCCCAGAAACTGACGATGAAGGTCGCTGAGCCGCTGGGGCGTTGTGACGGGGCGGCAGTACGGTCCGATCTTGGGCTGCCTCCTTAGGACGGGTCCGCTCGGAGATCGGGCCCTACCGCCGCCCTACACCGCCTCCCCCCGACCGTTGGCGACTGATCCTGTTCGTCGCCGCTCAATTTCTCGGACTTGTAGCGGCACTAGCCGCAGTGGCGGCCAAACCAAGAAATACCGCCGACCAAATGGCTTTGCCCTAGCAAACAATGCCATGGGCCAGCAACGTTCTCAGCGGCGAAGCCGCGGCTAAAGACAGCCTAGGGCGCAGCTTGGCGCAGCCCTAGGGACTTGCCCCAAACGACACGCACTGAAGGTGCGTTTCAATCGTTGAGCTAGGCTTAAACATATTTTGGCGAGGATTGTGGCACGAATGAGAAACATCCATTGATTACGTTGCTGTGTCGCGCTTTCAGCGCTAGGTGGCTATTTTCGTTCCCTTCCTAGGGCTTCGCCTGGCTTCGCCCTAGGCTGTCTTCAAACCCAGCGTCGCTGCTGAAGGCTCCGGGGCGAATGCTTTGGCGGCTAGGCATGGGCTGGCTTTGGCTTAGGGGTGGTCCTGACCTTACGACTTCACCGTAAAACCGGTCGCCTCGGAGATGCGACCCTCCAGTCCCGATCGCGTTGGAGGTCTAACTCTTTTCTAATCAATAGATTGTTTTTGCGGGTTAGCGCACGAGCGTGACAGAATGAATTGAGTACTCCATTCGCAGCCTCTCAGGTGCGAATCTCGAGACGCATCTTGTCCTTTGCGATCGTTACCGTTTTGCCGGGCAACGCTTCCCGAGCGTTCTTCCAGAGGATCTCTTCATTCCCTATCCATTCCGGTGGAAGGTGAGTAAGCAACACCTTATCAACCGACTTTGTGGAAAGAAATTGGAACAACCGGGTGGAAGGGAAGTGCGCGATTTCAGTTACCAGCAAGTCGACATGCCCGTCCAGTTGCGCTTGCAGGTCGCTTGGGCTTCCCAAGTCTCCAGAAAATACAATCCTGAATTCTGGATGTTCGATGCGCAGGCTGTATGCCTTGAATCGATCGGGAATCGATTGCCGGTTGAGAGTTGCCAAATGGGTCGTGGGAAAAGGATGGACTTTCAGCCCGTGGAATTCGAAGGAGGGCTGGGATTCCCAAGATACAAAAAGAATTTCGAATGGAACAATATCAGGTCCGAGATAGCTCGCCTGCAGCCACTGTTTAAGGGGTTCGGATAGTTCTGCCGGCAGAAAAATGTCCAACCGTTTTGTTCTACCGGCTAGCCATGCAGCTTGAATCAGCATTGGCAGGCCCCCGGTATGGTCCGAATGACCATGCGTAAGGAAAAGTGCGTCTAATGAAAGAAGATCAAATTTGGTTTCAGCCAGAGTGCGGCTGCACGGTTCCCCGGCGTCGATGAGAATGTGGAGGTCTTCCGTTGCCAGAAGAAAGCTTGAGTGACCGCGTCCTGGTACGGGTATGCCGCAAGCCGAGCCGACAACGAAGATGTGCGCCATTCTGCAATAGATCCTATCGGAATTTGGCAAATTCTACAATCACCAGGAATCGGAAGGGGGATTCACCGCAGAGTTCGGAAGGCAGAAGGCAGACGAGGTGACAGCGCTTTGCCCCCGCGAAACGGGGGAAATTCACCACAGAGGCACAGAAAGCGGAGCGTTCGAAGCTCACGCCGAGGTCCGCAACCAAATCGTGCTCGTGCTCGTCGTCGTGCTCGAAGCGCGGTGGCATCAACTGGACCGGGTTTTGTGTCCGCTTCGTTCCGTCTGCTTTGTCTCTATTTTGTAAAAAAGGGCGAATATTTTGCCTGTTTTGTCTGGAAATGCTTGCCACGTGTCTTGATCACGCTTAGAACCATCCTCCATGCGCAAAAAGTCGTTCTTCCTTGTCGCCCTTGGCTTCATCGCTGCAGCTGCGCTTGCCGATCCGAATGAAGCCGTGACAAGACTCGCAGACGGCTTTGATTTTCCGGTCGGCAAACCTGAGGCAACTGGGTATCGCATTTCGCGAGGATTCACTCCTCACGGGCATCTTGGCGAAGACTGGGTTGGGCAGGCGGGCAGTGGAACAGATTTTCGCGATCCGGTTTATGCGGCTGGTAATGGAATCGTCACGATTGCCAGGGATTTTCGGCGTGCTTGGGGAAATGTCATTGTCATCAGGCATGCCTTTATGGAAGAAGGTCAGATAAGATATGCCGATTCGCTTTATGCCCACCTTGACCGAATCCTGGTGAGGGAGGGGCAGCAGGTTGCTCGCGGCCAGCAGATTGGGACCATTGGGAATGCGCATGGACTTTATGCGCCTCATCTTCACTTCGAAGTGCACAAGAATCTCGCCATCGGCGTAGTCCACACGATGTTCGCGGGCGACTACTCAAATTATTACGCCCCGTCAGAATTCATCAATTCTCATCGCAAGTTAGCTTCAGGAAACAAGGTAGCGACCGTTGCCATAAACAATTTTGTCATGCCGACCTTCGCCGGTATTCCTGCGTTTGCGCCGGTCAATCCCGCGAGTTCGCCACGCGAAGCTATTTCGGACTTAAAGAGGAAGAACGGCTTTCAGTGGAGCCGATATGACGATATCGCACGCCCCTACTGAGTAGGCTGAATCCTCCGAAGTTTGTATTCAAAGCTATCGACAAGCGCCAGCCAACTCGCTTCGATAATGTTGTCAGAAACGCCGACCGTGCACCAGTTATCCTGATGATCCGTTGAGTCAATCAGCACACGCGTCCGCGCGCCGGTTCCCTGGCTGCTTCCGATGATTCGAACCTTGTAATCGTCAAGAGTTACCGATTCGATCGCGGGATAGACCGGCACTAAGGCTTTCCGCAGAGCCGCATCGAGAGCGTTAACCGGTCCGTCTCCTTCGGCGACGGTGTATACATCCTGGTTCCGAACGCGGAGCTTCACAGTCGCTTCGCATGTCTCATAGCCATTTCTGACTGATCGAATGTAGGTACAATGATATTCCAGAAGTTCCCAGAATGGTTCAACCGGGCCAAGCACCCTCCGAATGAGCAGTTCAAAAGATGCTTCAGCCGCCTCGAATTCGTAGCCGACATGTTCGAGACGTTTTACTTCCTTCAAAATCGCGTTCACTTCCCGCGAACCTTTCTGCAGGTTGAAACCGAGTTCGCGTGCCTTGGCCAGAACATTGCTTTGACCGGATAGCTCGCTGACGACGATGTGCTGATGGTTGCCGACCTGACCTGGTTCGATGTGTTCGTAACTCCGGGCCATTTTTTGCACCGCGTGGGCGTGAAGTCCGCCTTTGTGAGTAAACGCCGTCGTGCCGACAAAGGGAGCTCTGATATTATGTTGGCAATTGGCCAGTTCATCGACAAAGAGCGAAAGTTCACGGAGCCGGCTCAGCTCGGGCACGATTTCTTTCCCACACTTGAGCTGCAAATTGGGAATTACGCTCGTTAAATTGCAATTGCCCGTTCGCTCTCCATATCCATTGATAGTCCCTTGAACCTGCCGAGCGCCAGCCATAATGGCGGCTAGAGCATTCGCTACCCCGAGTTCGCAGTCATTGTGGGTGTGTATCCCGACAGGAACAGGAATCGTTCGTACTACCGCGGCCGTGATCTCCGCAACTTCATGAACCATCGTTCCCCCATTTGTGTCGCAAAGCACAACGACATCTGCACCCCCTTCGACGGCGGACTCGATCGCTGCCATCGCGTGTCGCGGGTCGTCTTTGTACCCATCGAAGAAATGCTCAGCGTCAAAAAAAACCTCTTTCCCTTTAGATTTCAGGTAGCGCGCGGATTCTCCGATCATGCGCAGATTTTCATCAATCGAAACCCCCAGGATCTGTTCTACATGGAGTTTCCAACTCTTGCCGACAATCGTGACTACGGGAGTCTCTGCAGCAATCAAAAGCGCGATTTGTGAGTCGTTGACAGGTTCGGTATTTGCGCGGCAGGTGCTTCCGAACGCGCAGATTTTTGCCTGACTCCACTTATGCTCCTTCGCCGCTTCAAAAAACGCTATGTCCTTGGGATTGGATCCCGGCCATCCCCCTTCAATGTAGTGAATTCCGAACGCGTCGAGTTTTTCTGCGATCCGAATCTTGTCGTGGACACTGAAGGAAATGCCTTCTCCCTGCGTTCCGTCTCGCAGAGTCGTATCGTAGATCATGATCTGATTCGAATTCATATTGTGGGGACTGATTCGGTATCGCAGCATCCGCAAGAATGCAAGACGTTAGCGCGAAGGGCGGCATCCAGGTCATGCCATTCGGGGGCATCAGCTCAACTTTCTCTCATCAACATTTGCCGCGGCCTGTTTCAGCGTGCGGCGATATCCGTCTTTTGCAGAGCACAAAAGTACGGCGTTTAAATGGCTGCCGCTACCTCTTGATGGTTACGGGAGTGCCGACCCGGGCCGCTTGATAAAAACGGACAGCCTTGGACTGCGGCATACGGATACACCCGTGCGACGCCGGGTAGCCCGGAAGGTAACCCGCGTGGAGACCGATGCCTCCGACAATTCGCAAAAAGTAGGGCATGGGAGCACCCACGAAAATCGTGCCGGGCGGATGAGGGTCCTTTCTGAGGTCGACATTTTCCTCTACGATTTGCCCACCCCGTTCATAAGCGCCGTAAATACTTGAGCGGTGAGCGATATCCTTCTCGATGACTCTATATTTTCCCGCGGGCGTATTGTAGCCCTCGCGGCCGGTCGAGACCGGCGCAGTAAGAACCACCTGACCGCGACTGTAGAGATACGCATGCTGTTCGCTGAGATCTACTAGTATCGCGACTCTGCCGGTGGGTCGTCGGAGGTCGTAGCTCAGGTTATCAATTTCCGCGCAACCAACCAGGAAGAAGACCACAATCAAAGGGGTAAACCACAGGAACTTAGTCATTTTTTCAACCCTATCTCAACGCCAGCCCGAGCGATGTCAAGACTACTCACGCCGACCGAAAAGCATTTCGTTCACGGTTCGCCGTTCACCGTTTGGAGTTCACCACAGAGGCGCAGAGGCCGCGAAGGGAAGAGGGGAACTCCTCAACTCCTGAACTCGTTCGCCGAACTTCTTCCAGACAAGCAAATATATAACATATTATTTGACATGTTATGATATTTGGTGAGTAAATAGTTGTTGCCTGGAAAAATACCCCGCATAAAAGACATGTCGGGAACAGATTCTCTCCTGCCGCAGCCACTCTTATGTCGCCAAAGTTCGGATCTTACCTGTTTCGCAATCTCAAAGGGCAAACGCCTGAATCGAGCCCGGCAGGCGATTCTCTGGGAGCATTCGGCGCGTTTGAAGAGCAGCCGATTCTGTTGCGCCAGGAAGATATTCGCGCAGACGATCCGAAAGGGCCGCCGCTGGACTGGTCCAAAGTTGAGACTGGCCAGATCACAGTTCAGTTGAAGGAAACCCAAGGGATCGCGGATGGATGCGTATCTATCAGGGCGTCAACGCTCCGCCGGATTTGTCCCCTCCTTATTCCTGAGCCTTTCGAAGGGGACTTTCTCTATCCCGTTTCCCTGAAAGCTGTTGTACTCCAGATTCAGGCACATCTGCAACGCAAGTTAGCTGACGCGCCAAAGCCGGGCGGACCAGATTTCGATACGCCGATTGCGCAGGTGGCCCGCGAGGATGAAGGATTTTTCAAGCTTGAAAAGGTCGCTCATCAACCCCCGTTGGCCGATGAAAAGCCTCAAGCCAATCCGACTTCAACTGAACCGTTCCTGACACCGGCAGATCGCCCGAGTTTTCCGCTTATTCGCGAAAAACCGAAACTAGTTCAGCCGGATCCCGGGGCGCCGCTGGAGATAGCGTTGCCACATCCGCCTCTGCCAGTCTCCGGGACAACGCCCGCAACCCCATCCAAGCCGGGCCCCTTTGATGATTTACCCAAAGTGGGACGAGAGATCTTGCGTGTGAAAAGGCCGGAATTATGGCGGAACCGCCCGCGGTAGAGCAGGGAAAAGAGGCGGTGCTGGAAGTCGAGATTTCCGGCCACGCTCAACGATCCGCGATGCCTGGGGCACCTCCGCAGAAACCTCCTCGAAGGGCAGGATTGGAGCGGCTCCAGGAGATCTTCATGACGGAAGATCTACTCGATGCCCGAGAAGTGGCTGCACTTATTGCCTGCTTTCCGAAAGTGAATGGTGCATTGATTTTTTTGAGCGATGGAACCCTGATGGGTGGAGAACTCCCAAAAACATTCAGGGTCGATGCCACTCGGTTAGCGCCCATGGTTTTACGATCCGTTCGGGAGTTTGGTATGCGTTTGAAGTCACAGGAACCTTCCGCTGTAACGATTTTTCTCGATCAGCCAATCAGTCTTATTTCCGCTGAGAATGTATGTATCCTCGTGTCGCACGAGGGAAGAGGTCTTTTGCCCGGAATGCGCGAGCGAGTTTTCGAGGTTGCCAAGGCTTTGGATATGCTTTACGCAAATGAAAGAGACTCGAATCCCTAAGGCGAAAGGCGTGCTATTTTGGCGATTAGGCACTAGGCTTTAACGTTGCTTGTATTATGGGACCGCTTTTCTTAATTCTCTGGGTGCTGGCGCAATCGCAGATTTCTGTGCGAGTGGCTGGGGAAACCGATCCTCAGAGAAAGCAGATGATTGCCGAACGGGCACAGCAGCCTTCGCCTCAGCCCACTCCGGCGTTGCGATCGGGTGGAATGTCAATGTATTCCGAGTATGTCCCTCCGGAGACCGATGAAGAGAAGTCCAAAGTTCGTTGCAAAACAGAACGATCTGTTAACAACGTCGATGTTTATATTCCAATTGAAGCTGTGACCGAGGAAGACGTTGTCGGACGAGCCGGAAAAATTCTGATTCCGGCCGGAACGAAGGTCATCGGCCGGGGCTACTGCGATCCCGAAACTGGTCGGATTCTGAGTCGGGGAAAATGGACCTTTTACGTGAGCGATCACCAGATAACGGTCGAAGCAACATTGTGGGATGGGACACGCAAGGAAGGCATTGAGGCGACTCAGTTCTCCGAAGGGTTGGATCAGGAGCGCATAAAGCAGGCTATTTATCGTGACGGCGCATATCTTTACGTGCCATCCCAAACGGAGTTCACCTTGGAACTTCAGGGCAATATCACAGTGCAGGACTTGCCCTCCGCGTTTGGGAAATAGGAAGAGGAGATTGGAGTTCGGGGTTCGGAGTTTGGAGTTCACATTGCCGAGCCCAAGTTCCTTAAGAACTAGCGACGCTTTTCCCGCTGCCGTCCGCTGCATTCTCTGCGTGAACCCCGTCGTGGTGAATTCCGATTCAGGGATGGTCTTTAATGAAATCTTTATACCAGTAGAAGGAATCTTTTCGTGTTCGCTTCAGCGTGTCAAAATCGACTCTTACGATTCCGAATGTAGGACGGTATCCACTGGCCCACTCGAAATTATCGAGCGTAGACCAGACGAAGTAGCCGCGGATATCGACGCCGCTCTCTCTGGCTTGAAGCATGGCGTGGATATAGCCGTCGAGAAATTCAATTCGTTTCGTATCGTGCACTCTGCCGTCGTCCGAGAGTGTATCGTCAAAATAGGCGCCGTTTTCGGTGATAATAATCGGCGGGCACGGATATCGAGTGTGAAGCGAAAGCAGCAAATCTCGAAAATGCCCGGGGTTGATCTCCCATTCGAAACTTGTCCGAGGCAATTCCGCCGGAGGCGCGACTTGTTCATACCCCAGGATTGCCTTTGGATTCGCCTTGATGTGCGTGCGGAAATAATGATTGATTCCAAGAAAGTCGATTTTCTGCCTCGCGACTTCCAAATCCCCGGGTTGAATGAAAGGTTCGATATCCGGAAGTACGCGGTCCGGGTACTTCCCAGTTAAAAGCGGCCCCAGGAAAGAATCGTTCCACAGATCATCATGTTTTTGAGCCATCAAAGCGGACTCTGCTGAATCGTCCGCGGCAACAGCCAAGTGCACATTTAACGTCGTCCCGAGTTGAAACGATCCGTCGATCGATCGCAGCCCTTTGACGGCCGTCCCTTGCGCAAGATTTAAGTGATGAGTTGTCGCGAAAAAGGCTTTTAGGTCAGCCAGGCCGGGTGCATGGACTCCCAGCGCATGGCCCAGGTAGGCGAATACCGAAGGTTCGTTCAGCATGATCCAGTGCTTTACCCGGTCTCCGAAAAGCGTCGCGGTTTGTGCCGCGTACTCGCTGAACCAACCAGCGATATCCCGATTGGTGAACCCACCGCGGTCTTGAAACGTTTGAGGGAGATCCCAGTGGAACAACGTGACGAAGGGCGTAATTTCCGCGCCTAACAATGCGTCGATCAATCGATTGTAGAAGTCGACCCCTCGCGGATTTGGTTTGCCTTTGCCTTCCGGCAAAATCCGATTCCACGATATCGAAAAGCGGTAGGCTTTGACGCCAAGTTCCTGCATGAGCGCAACATCTTCCTTGTAACGATGGTAATGGTCACAGGCGATGTCGCCGGTTTCGGATCGCTCGATCTTATGAAGTGTATGGGCAAACGTATCCCATATGGACGCAGTCCTTCCACCTTCGGAGACGGCGCCCTCGATTTGATAACTGGCGGTTGCCGTTCCCCAGAGGAACGGTAGACTGGAGGGATCAGGCATGAAAATACTTTAAACTATTTGGCTTCTAGGTGTCAGATTTTATTTTTTGTCGTCAAATGAGCGGCCCAAAATCCCCTACAGATCGGTGAAAACTCAAGGATAAGGAGTGCCAAGGACCATGAAGATCAACCACGTCCTCTTCCTATGGATGCTGCTGTCAACGGCGGCGCTGAGTGCACCCGGGCTGATGATCCCTTTCACAACGTCTATCACACCCTCAAAAGGTTCTTTACTGGCGATGACAAGCATGCGTCTGCCGCATCTCAACATAGGCATCCCCCGTTGAAGCATTCACATGCTCAATCCACTCCCGGGGAGCCGCAGGGCAATTCCTCGGAGCCAAGAACGGTCGTGCTTCCCGAAGCGACGCCTGTGCA
>Ga0306923_10004544_pt1 | contig 13330 bp, 11 predicted proteins | sample sta12Can44000108_FD_203841 | JGI IMG/M metagenome (GOLD analysis project Ga0306923, IMG submission 203841) | Lab enrichment of tropical soil microbial communities from Luquillo Experimental Forest, Puerto Rico - statanox.12C.anox.44.000.108 (v2)... | ecosystem: Environmental > Terrestrial >... | reverse complement strand
CGGAAATAGTCGAACACGTCGGCCTGGGTGATCGCGACGTCAACCTGCTGCAGATAAAGTAAATCGTCGAGGTTGGACGCGGCGCCGTAGGTGACGATCGGTATGACGCGCAAATTGTCGCCGTCGTCGAGCACCTCCGCCAACTCGTTGGCGAACGTCATGTAGGTGCCAGAGAGCTGCCCGCCAGCAACCCCGACGGTCCAATTGTTCTTGCGCAGCCGCATTGTCGCATCACTGCCGCCTTCCTCCAACGATTTCGGCACCGATTGCGCTTGCACGCTCGGGAGAAATTCCATCCCGAGTGAACCAAGCGTGAAGGTGAGAGTCAGAAGTGATAGAGCAAGGCGCACTGGGCCGCGTGATGCTGGTACGCGCATACAAACCTACCTCTAGCTAAGCTGCGATATTAGACTTTACTTTACGGCTTTCGTCAAAATTTGTTCTGTGAAATCCGATCTTATTGAAACAAAGCCTATTTGGAGTGTTGTGTTTCTTTATATTGGCTTCGGTATGGTGGTACTAGGGTCAGCAGAGAATTTTTTGGCCAGATCCGGTAGCCGCTCGGGTGCGGACGATTATGGCGAGCCGCGGGATGTGGACGGGAAGTGCCTCGGACCTCCTGCGTCGGGGTCCCGACTCCCCGGCTGACGACCTCTCAAGCGCGGGCACAGGTTGGCCAAAGAACCCACGAGCGCAGGCCGCCTGCGTCGTGCCCAGACGTTCCTTCGGACCATGGGCATTGAAATGACGTCTGCCCTAGAATGACGCGCGGGAGCGCGAACAACGTTGCGGGCGGTGGCCCCTATCCGCTGCTGGCAATATCGGGCGAGCAGAGTTCGGCCAAAGTTTCAAAACTGCTCAAGGCTTTGGCGAGCGCTGAACACCGTTACGTGCCAAGCTTCTTTGGCGAAAGGCCACTCGCGCGCCCGACAAGGCTGCTGCTGAGACGCAGGCCTCGCGCAGCGATCTGCCGCAAAGGATCGGACCTTGGACTGGATCGTCCACGGCAAGGCATAGGCTCATGGCGGATGCAGGGCCAGCTCACGAAGGAATACCCAATTTTCCGACGGGCCCTCGTTAGTCAAACTAGCGTCGAGAATTTGGCGGCTTAACATCCGCATCGCCCGCCTACGGCGAGCGAACTCGCGCCGTTCGTACCTCTCGAGTGGCAACAACTCCGCCACTGCCAGAAGAAGCCCATCGATATCCTCCCTCTCCTCCGTCGTTTGTTGACCTGGCGAGGCATCTCTTCTTAGCGCCGGCAACATCGCGCGCTCAATCGCCGCAAGTCGCGCGTTCCGTACATGAAGAATCATGACCTGACACTCGGCGAAGGCAAGCGTCTGATCGTATTGCATGGCCTGGCCACCGTACTCGACGATAGCCCAAGCAATGCTTTCGACTCGAGTTGCCACCAAAGGGTGCTCGAAGAGCTTTGCTCGCAAGCCCATGAGCGGAAATGGCGGTAAAGGCGCCGACTCAGGCACCGCCCGCACCAGCACCCTACAATTGGACTGGGTGCTATGTGGGCGCCAACGGTGGCTGGATCGGCGGCAGGAATCATTATGCTCTCGCCCCCTCAGGCAACTATCTCGTTCCGCCGGGGGCCCTCGCACCGCCCAACGTAAATGGGACCGGCGATTTTGCATTGAACATTGCGGCGCTCTCGCATTCCTATGATCAGCGCGCGTCAGGGGGCTTACTCGGCGGGCAAATTGGTTGCAACTATCAAGCCAACTGGTTTGTGTATGGCGTTGAGGCGGATGCGCAATGGACCAGCCTTCAAACTACGGTCGACGCTGCTTTCCCCGCATTCCCAAATCTCGGCAATCCGGCCTTCACCAACGCGGCGCATACTGAGCATGTATCGAGCAAGCTCGGATTCCTTTCCACGTTTCGAGTGCGTGGTGGTTTTGCTTGGGACCGCCTCTACGTATATGCGACCGGCGGCTTTGCCGTCGGTCACATTGAGTCCGAGACCAACATTTCGTTTGCGACGTTCCCCGTAAATCCGGTTTACAATGGAGCGATCCATATCGGTTCGATTGCTCGGTACAGAACCGGATGGGTCGCAGGTGGTGGCGCGGAATATGGTTTTCTTCCGAATTGGTCGCTCAAGGTCGAATATCTGTACATCGATCTAGGTTCTTACTCGTACCTGTCGCCGCTCGTTGCGGCTGCCCCGGCTGTCACTGCGGGATACGCCTGGAGCACCAGCGATCATGGGCGCGAGCAACTCATACGGGTTGGGCTAAACTATAAGTTTGTCGGCGACGGCACCGCGGCCCAGTGACCGCCGAATTCTCTTCGAGCGGCAGGCGATCCAGTTTTGCGCCGTCGAAATCGGTGCGCGCATGCTGTCGGCCTCCTTCACGGTCGACTTGACCTGCCAGAGCATCAGGTGGTGTTTGCAACATTTCCTTCTATCCCTGTAATCTCAATCTCCGACGCGCAACGGCGACCCGTTCCCGGTGCTGGATGGATCCGCACCATTCAACATGGCCTACCAGGGATGTGAAGAGCTTCTCAGCAAGATCAAAAACAAAACAGGGGCAGAGTAGTTGCGCTAAGCCAGCGGTCACTCCCTACTCGTGCGGGTTAAGGTGCGACAGCCGATATTCCGGCAGAATGCGCCAAGTCCATTTTGCGGTCGAGAAGTTCCAGCAAACCTCTCCCTCGCCCACATCACCTTTAACTACGATGCGGAATCTATAGCCAAAAAAGTGGAGATCCGGCGAACGGCACGGAAATCGACGATGAACTATTTCCATTCGGTCGGCCTGAATATCATTTTCGAGGCGTGCCATTGCTTCCTGACGAGTAAATCCGGGTTGACCGAAAAACCCGGCTCCATAGACCGGCCAATAGGCCGGCCAAACCGCCGACCAGACAACAGCTTTCGCAATGCTGGCTGCGCATGCGCGAGCGCCAGAGCACTGCTCAAGTCGAACATAGGTCTGGAAGCCAAGGGTTAGCAGGCCAAGACCCGTGTACATCCCGATAAGGAATATTGCCAAGCGCGGGAGAGACTTCATTGCCGTCGACCTATTCACTTGGCACCCCCGGCACAATCAGACCATATGGCATCCGCTGTTGAAAGCGCGGGATCACCGCGGTCTCGTTTCGCGGATTGAGATGGCCAGCGTCTCGAGACGTTGCGGTCTGAGGTTCGCGCGTTTGTCCAAACTTGCGGCGAAGCCGACCCTCGACCCATTCATGGGAGCCCGCAGCGCGTGTTTGCCGGCAGTTTCGTCAGCGGCCGTTGTGCTATTCTGATGTAAGCGAGTTGCTATCCCAGGGGTAAAGCGGGGATGGTGAAGTCAATTCCTCAGGCGGACAGCTTATTGGCCGCTCTGCCAACGGAATTCTTACGCGGTCTATTCACCAAGGCCCATACCCTCTCGCTTGCAGCCGATCAGGTCTTGTTTTCGTCAGGTGATAAGGGCGACGGACGGGTCGACGAAGGCTTGCTCAAGGCGAGCGTCACCGCCAAAGTCGGGAGTGAGCGCATCCTCGCGATATTCGGGCCCGGATCCGTTATCGGTGAGTTGTCAATGATCGATGGCGGCCTGCGCTCGGCTTCCGTCACTGCACTGCGGGATTCGAAGTTGAGCTTTGTCAGCCGTGCCGCCTTCGAGGCGTTTGGAGAATCCAAACCAGAACTCTATCGTCACATCATGAATTTGGTGGTCCATCGCCTCCGGGATAGCAATGCTGCCCTCGCGGCTACCAGTTTTCTCTCTCTCTCAGGGGTCGCGTTGCGTGCGCGCTATTGAACCTTGCCGAGGCGTTCGGCAAGGAAGTTCGCCAAGGGAACGTTCTGATTCAGCAGAAAGTCTCTCAAAGTGATCTCGCTGCCATGGCCGGCATTGCGCGAGAAAATGTCAGCCGGGTCCTCCACGATTGGGTTAACCGCTCGTTGGTGAAACGTCTCGCGGGCTATTATTGCGTGGACAAGGCCGCACTCGAACGTGAAGCCGAGGCTTGAGCACCCGCAACGGGCGGCTTTTATGGAGCAGGCACCGTAAAGCGAGTTTTTGTGATAGCCGTCACTTCGAGATAGCCGGCAGCTATAATATAATAGCGCCGGCGTTATTCCGCCTTGCGCACCACGAGTCATGCCGATGAAAGCTCAGCCAAGTGCCCAACGGAGCAGTGCATGATAATGCTTCCGGCGCTGGCCTCCGATGCTCTTGGCTCGTTCCTCGCTACTCATATGCGAAGCACATTTGGTTTCTCCAATACGCATTTGCTCGAGACAATCCCCCCAATTGCCCGCCTTGCGCTCGAATGCATTGGTAATAGCGACGCGCTTTACCATAATCTCGAACATACAATGCTGGTCACGCTCGCCGGTCACGATATTTTACGAGGGCGAGCCCTCCTCCATTCCCATGTGTCGCCGAAAGATTACGCACATTTCATCATCGCTTGTCTCATGCATGACATCGGCTATGTGCGTGGAATTCTGAAACAAGACGGCAAAGACGGCTACATCGTTGATCCCAGCGGGCGGAAAGTGCAGCTAGCCAAAGGTGCGTCTGACGCAGCGCTGTTTCTCTATCATGTCGATCGTTCCAAGCTATTCGTGTTGGAGCGTACCGAACTAATGGAAGGGATTGATGGGCCGCGGATAGCCCGCGCTATCGAATACACCCGATTTCCAAATAATCATTGCAGAGGCGGAGAAGACGGTGATGAGATCGGCCTGCTGCTGCGCGCCGCCGATCTCATTGGACAACTCGGTGATCCGCACTATATCCGTAAGGCAAACGCGCTCTATTATGAGTTTGAGGAGACAGGCCTGAACAAACAGCTTGGATATGCCTCGCCAGCGGATCTCGTGAATCTTTACCCGCAGTTCTATTGGAAAAGTGTCTACCCCCGTATCCAGCTCGCCATCCGCTACCTTAACGTAACATCAAGCGGCCGACAGTGGATTGCAAATTTGTATAGCAATATATTCAGAGCTGAACAGGAGATCCCACTTTCTGGACCGCAGACTTAGGTTGCTGAGCCTCTGCCGTGAGCCAAGTTGCCAACGTAGAGCCAGGAATCCCCAGATTACTGATAAGGGCACGCGGCCGAAATTTCGGTGTCGCGAACGAGTCAACCGTTCGGGCCGCCATGCCAGCAAACCGGCGTTTCAGGGCCTCGACATTGATCCGATTGATCTCGAAATCCAAGATCGCCAATCACCATGCCTTTGACAGGTCCGTCGCGTGACGGTCCTGATCACCGGCGGCGCCGGCTACATCGGAAGCCACATGGTTTACGCGCTGCTCGATGCGGGCGAGCATGCCGTGGTAGTCGACAATCTCTCGACCGGCTTCGATTGGGCCATACCGAAAGGCGTGCCGCTCGTCATTTCCGACAGCGGTGATCAATCACACATCGCGGCGTTGATAGCCGAGCACGCCATCGACGCGATCATTCATTTCGCGGCCTCATTGATCGTGCCCGACTCGCTGCGCGACCTGCTCCGTTATTACCGCAACAATACCGTGAATTCGCGCGCCTTGATCGAAACCGCAGTGGAAAGCGGCGTTCGTCATTTCATCTTCTCCTTGACCTGCGCTGTCTACGGCAATCCCGGGCGGATACCAGTCCGCGAGGACGACCCGACCGTTCCGGTCTCCCCTACGGCTCGTCCAAATCATGCTGCACGACGCCGGGGCCGCTCATGGATTGCGGTACGCGATCCGCTCGCGCGCCAGGTCGTGATCGGGTCGCCCTTCTCGCCTTTCTCGCCCCTCTCGCCGCGTGGTCTAGGCTGACCTTTGTCACCGGTCTTGCCGCGCGACACTAACAATTGCCAGCCAGGGCCGGGACAGGCGCCGGGTTCATCCTTGAGCGCGATGAAGCTGCCGCGTTGAGCGCGACGACATCGAGGCGATGATACTCGGCGGCTTCGTTGTGCGTGCCGCGCACAACGATGCACTTGCCGTCGCGGCCGGCGGTCGCCAAGCAGATCCAGTCGCTGTGGGTTGGCATCTGCCCAGTGTCGCGCCGCGCTTGAAACGTAGCGCCCTCGTGAGTCACGACGTCGCCTTCGTAGAAAACTGTCTCGGGCGTCCACCTCTCGATGATCGGCAGCTTGCCTGGCAGGCCCTCCGGCCCCGGCGCGCCGCGCTCGCCGCACTGGCGCGGCCCGCTACCGCACGCTCTGCGACCGATTCCGGTTGCCCCGGTCGCCAGAACGCGAGCGGCACAGTAAACCTCACGTTGGCAACTTCCACGTTTTTGTGCCCCATACCTCTGGCTTGGTACACTGACACTCGCGACCAACCCGTTGACGAGAAATGGCTTCTCGCTGCATCGGTCACTCCCGAGGACGCGCGCCACGCGTGCGCGAGGCAAATCTGGATCGAGGGCACGGCGCGGGCGCGGCAATTCCAGTAGCTTCGCGACCTCGTATTGGGTTTCCGATGAGCAACCGCTAGGCGGCCAAGCATCGAACCTCGATCGCGATTTGGTGCCGGTCCTAAAAGGTTCCGCCAACATCGCGACCGTTCCACCCTCTGATAACGCCGGGTTGGGCGTTGCGAGGGCAGTGTCGGTGGTTAGCGTTCTCCTGCAGAATTCCTCTCTTGCGAAATATAAATTACTCCCCCTCTCCGGCGCGCAGCTCATCAATACCGACGAGACTTTGGCGACATCCGGTGTGCCAGCCAATATTCGCGAGAGGCGGCGCATTGAGATACGACTGCGCAAATCGACGCCGCACGATGTCGCGATAACTGCGCTGCCGACAACACGGATTACGGATGCCAAGCCGCAGCGTCCAAAGCCTGCTCCATCGCCGCCGCCCGTACGTCAGGCTCCAGCTTCGCCTTGGAGTATTTTTCCGGTGCGGTAAAGAAAGGATTCAGAGAACGCTCTCATCTGAAGCGCTCCCGTCTAAGGTGACGCGCGGTGTCCAGCCCCAAGGAACCCAGCGCGGTCCCACACCGACGCCGCCCGAAGGGGAATTAGCGTTCAGGGGTGAGCCCTCTTTGACCGGGCTCCGATCAGGACTGCGCTGGCCGGGAGATCGTCGGGTTCGCCCCCTTGACCCGATCTCTTCGCGTCCAGGAGTCGGCATCCGTCACAGATATAGGTGTGTTGGCTGCCACAGGGCTGCTGGTTAGCTCCCCCCGTTGAGCAAGGCGACCCCCGGGGCAGTGCCTCGTGACTCGGATTTCGCCCCGCTGGGGCCGAGAGCCGACCCGTTAGGCAGCTCCCCCGCACGAAGGCCAGCGCAGGTGGCTCTTTTGGGCCTCCCGCACGGGGCAGGATCGTTGCCCGGTGTCGCCGTTTAGGCGCCCTGTATTTCGAGTTGAGTGATGAGTGTGGCGAGACGCGGTGGGAGCGGCGCCGCGAGTGCATCTTCGTACAGGAGCTTGAGGCAGCGCCGAATCCAGTAATCCTGTCGGGCTGCTGCGACCACCATGAGACGGCGCCGCTCGGCTGCTGCGGCTCGCGCTTCCCGCTCCTGCTGGGCTGCTAAGGCCACGAGGCGGCGCTGGGCTGCTGCGGCGCGCGCTACCCGCTCCTGCTGCGCTGCCGAGGCCACGAGGCGGCGCTGGGCTGCTGAGGCGCGCGCTGCCCGCAACAGCGCCGTCTCTTCTGGACCCATCCTTACCCGCGCTGCCAAGCCGCCGATCGCTGCCATCACGAGGACCACGGCGATCCCCATCGCGATTACCATTTCGTACATGTTCGCCTCCCCGTTAGTGGCGGAGCCGAACCAAACCACTGGCTTATTTTCCAAAATTCCGCTTCCAACGCGAGAACGCCGAACCCGATCGCCATAGCCAGTGTGATGGCCGCAAGCTCAAGCCACATGGCTCACTCCTCTCCCGAACGACAGACACAACGCACCGTCGTTTGTCGGGTTCCCGACACGCGCCAAAATCTTTTGGCGAGGATGAGGTAAGGCTCCCGGCTGGGAGGGACCGTTTCATTGGCCCCGGCCAACTTGTTTCTACGGTTCCGGACTGCCCACAGAGGCAGGTGCCTTGGCTGCCAGGAGGCTGTGAGCGTAGGAGACTGCCGGGGTAGGCTGCTGCGCTGAGCTGGGCTACTACGGTGCTGGCGCCTCCTACTGGGGTTGTGTCGGCTACTTTGGACCGGGCTGCTGCGGTTTTCCCGTCTCGAATTTCAACTCGCCTCCTTTGAATGTGAAATTCCACTTCATAGCGCCCGTTTTAGCGACGAGGTAGGTCTTGTCGGGGTTGCGGTTTTTCATGCTTGCTCAACTTCAAACTTGAAGGGCACGCTGAGTCGATCTCGTCGTCGGAGATGGTCTCCTCGACGATCTGAGGGCGACCCTTCACCAACACTCCGAACTCACGGGTCGGAATCGAGATGTTGGGATCGCTCGTTCGGAGCTTGTAACAGCGCCCTCCGGCCGATGGCGGCGAGAGGTAAACGGCGACCCGCCGCGCCACCTCCTCTTGCGGATGATCTTTTTTGTCGCAATAGATGGAAAAGCACTCCAGGTGCGCGCAGAAGTTGTTGACCTTCATCCAAGTTTGCTGCTTAGAGCGAGCCCTTAACCGCCCCTTTACCACCTCGGGCGCAACCGTCGCGCGGTAACGAGCATTGCGCCGCCCACCCCTTGCACTCATGCCCGCGACCGTCCGCCGAACCGACCGCACCCACGAGACCTTTCTCTATCCTCCGGTGAAGCGCTTCCTGGAGTCGCGCGGCCTAGAGGTGAAGGGGGAAATCTGCGGCTGCGATTTGGTCGCCCTGCGCGCCGGCGCGAGCGAGCCGCCGCCGCTGGTCGTCGTCGGCGAGCTCAAGCTCGGCTTCAACCTCGACCTCGTGCTGCAAGGCATCGATCGCATGGCTGCCTGCGATGAAGTCTGGCTCGCGGTGTGCCTCTCCGGCCGGCGCGGCCGCGAGCGCGATCCGCGCGTGCGCAAGCTTTGCCGCCTGCTGGGCTTCGGCCTGCTCGGCGTCTCAACGCGCGGTCAGGTCGAACTCCTGGTCGAGCCCGGGCCTTGGCGCCCGCGCCGCGACCGCCATCGCCGCTCGCGCCTCGTCAGCGAGCACCGGCGCCGGCTCGGCGATCCGGTGCTGGGTGGAACGTCGAAGGCGCCGATCATGACCGCCTATCGCCAACAGGCACTCGCCTGCGCGGCCTCGCTGGCGGCCGGACCGCGCCGGACGTCGGAAGTTAGAAGTGTCGTTCCGGAAGCGCCAAAAATCCTGCTGCGCAACGTCTACGGCTGGTTCTTCCGTCTCGAACGCGGCGTCTATGGCCTCACCAGCGAGGGAAGCCGGGCGCTTGCCCGCTGGCCCGTCGCGAACGGCTCGGCAGCGCTCGCAAGCCTGGGCTGACTGGGAGCGAGCACCGGCCGGATCGAACGTGCCGGACTAAAGGTTCGATTAGTCTGTCGGTGGTGCTTCAATCGCGCCGATCTCAGCCCGTCAGGCCCCAGATATCGGCCGCGTAGCCGCGGATGGTGCAGTCCGAGGAGAAGGATCCCATGCGCGCCGTGTTCATGATGCTCGCCCGCCACCATCGCTCCGGCTCGGTCCACAAGGCGTCGACCGCGCGCTGGGCGTTCCAGTAGGCATCGAAGTCGGCCGCGACCATGAACCGGTCCTCGCCCAACAGGTCCTCGACCAGCACGCGGTAGCGGTTTGGATCGTCGGGCGAGAACAGCCCGGACGCCAGGCTTTCCAGGATTTCTCCCAAGCGCGGCGATGTCTTCACTGCATCGCGGCCGGTGAACCGCGCCCTGCGCTTCTCCTCGACTTCGGCCGCAGTGAGCCCGAACAGGAAGAAATTTTCCGCACCCACATGCTCGCGGATTTCCACGTTAGCGCCGTCGAGCGTGCCGATCGTGAGTGCGCCGTTGAGCGCAAGCTTCATGTTGCCGGTTCCCGAGGCCTCCATTCCCGCGGTTGAAATCTGCTCGGAGAGATCGGCCGCGGGAATGATCGTTTCCGCCAGGCTGACGCCGTAATTCGGCACGAAAACCATCTTGAGCCGGTCGCCGAGAGCAGAATCGGAGTTGATAACCTGCGCCACGTCGTGAATGAGTTTGATGATCAGCTTTGCGCGGGCATAGTCGAAGGCCGCCTTGCCGGCGAAAAGTTTCACTCGGCACGGATAGTTGGCCGGCTGCTCCTGCATCGCTTTGTACAGCGCGATGGCCTCCAGAATATTGAGCAGCTGGCGTTTGTATTCGTGAATGCGTTTGATGTGTACGTCGAATAACGCCGACGAGTCGATGCGTATGCCAGCCAACTCGTGCACGCAGTCGGCCAGCGCCTCCTTGTTGTGCTGGCGTGCTTCGCGCAAACGGCGAGTGAACGCTGCATCGCCGGCGAGGCGCTCGAGCTCCTTGAGCGCGCCCCAATCCGCGAGCAGGCGTTCGCCGAGAAACTCCGTCAGCAAAGACGTGAGCTCCGGATTGGCCTGAAAAAGCCAGCGGCGAAAGCTGATCCCGTTGGTCTCATTGACGATGCGCCCGGGCCGCGCCGTTTCCAGCCCGCGGAAAATGGTGCTGCGCATCAGCTCGGTATGCAGCGCCGACACCCCGTTGACCTTGTGCGAGCCCACGAACGCCAGGTGTGCCATGCGCACGCGTTTTTCCGCGCTTTCGTCGACCAACGAGAGCGAGGAAACCAGCGCCGGATCGGTGATGCCGCGCCCGCTCAGGTCCTTCAGATGATACCAATTGATCAAATAAATGAGCTGCAGGTGGCGCGGAAGCAGCCTGCCGAGGAGACTCGTAGGCCAGGTCTCCAGCGCTTCCGCCAGCAGTGTATGGTTGGTGTAGTTCAGCGTCGCGGTGGTGATGCGCCACGCGTCGGCCCAGGAATATTCATGCTCATCCACCAGGATGCGCATGAGCTCGGCGACCGCGATGGCGGGATGGGTATCGTTGAGCTGGATCGCTGCTTTGTCCGGCAACGAATCCAGACTCTCGTAGCGATCGAGATGCCGATGCACGATATCCTGCAGCGCCGCCGAGGTGAAAAAGAATTCCTGGCGCAGGCGCAGCTCCTGCCCTGCCGGCGTCGCGTCGCTCGGATAGAGCACCTCGCAAATGGCCTGCAACTGCGCGCGCGTCGCCACCGCCCCGGCGTAATCGTCTTGATTGAAGGTCTTCAATCCAAGCGGATCGCTCGGCCGTGCCGTCCATAGACGCAGCGTGTTCACGTGGCGGCCGCGCCAGCCGACGATCGGCGTGTCGTGGGCAACCGCCAGCACCGTCTCCGCCGGATACCAAAGGCCCTGCGCGGTGTTTCCTCCCACATATTCCACGGCCCCGCCGAAGCGGACGGGATAGGTGAGCTCGGGCCGTTCGAATTCCCATGGATTGCGGAACGCCAGCCAGTCGTCGGGAAGCTCCCGCTGCCAACCCTCGTGGATCTCCTGCTTGAACAGTCCGTATTGATAGCGAATGCCGTAGCCGGTCGCCGGAATTCCGAGGCTCGCCATGCTGTCCATGAAGCAGGCCGCGAGGCGACCGAGCCCGCCATTGCCGAGCGCGGCGTCCGGCTCGAGGGTACGCAGCCGGTCGAGATCGACCCCCATGCTGGCAAGCGCCTCACGCACGGGCTCGATCAAGCCGAGATTGATCAGTCCATCGAACAGCAGCCGCCCGATGAGAAATTCGATCGAGAGGTAATAGACTTCCTTCTTTTGCGCCGTATCAGCTTCGCGGGTCGATTCGAGCCAGTGGTCGACGATCCGGTCGCGCACCGCAAGCGCCGTGGCAACGAACCAGTCGCGATCGGATGCCTCTGCCACGTCCTTGCCAACTGCGTGGACAAGTTTCGCCGTGACCGCATCGCGAAGCTCGATGACCTCGCGGTCGACCGGCCTCGGCGCTGGCTGGCGGGACTGCCTGGCTTCCATTCCAGCTCTTTATGTGTATTTGGCGACTCAATCACCAGCTTGCCGCGGCATTAGCGCGGCCACAACCCTGCCATCGACAGAGAATCCGTGGCGCTGTCCGGGTCCCCACGAAAATCGCCAGGCACAGGCGTGCAGCGACGATGGTCTCGCATCGGCGATTTTCGTGGGGACCCGGCGCGGGGACGAGCGGACTTGGTTCATCGAAACCGCAAGTCCACGAGACCGCGTGCGCAAAAAAAAGCCCCGCGGAGCGGGGCTTAAGTGAAGGAGGAAACGCCCATGATTAGGCGCGGTCACCTTGACCTGTTTCGCTCGGCCTGCCAACTCGAAATGTGGTTGTGTGCGCGCATTTGCCGGTAAGTGTCACTTTTTCATCACAGCGGCGCGCGCGGATGCGTTGCCACGACCATTGACCGGCCGGTTAACGGCTCATTAAGCATGCGCATGGACCAGCGGCGGCGAAATCTCGGCTTCTTCTTCGATGAATCGGTAAAGCGCCTGCCCGACAAGGTTGCCGTCATCGATTTGTTCGGCGGGCACGAGCGCTGCACGACTTACCGTCAGCTCGATCAGCGGATGGATGCGGTGGCGAGCATGCTGGCACGGCTCGGCGTGCGGCCAGGCGAGCGCGTCGCCATGCTGATCGGCAACCGCACCGAATTCCTGGAATTTTTCTTCGGGGCGATGCGTGCCGGGGCGATTCCCCTGCCGCTCAATACGCGGCTTGCCGGCGATACTCTCGAGCAGATCATCCGCGGCGCCGGCTGTGCGCTCCCGATCGTCGACACCTCGAGCAACCGCGGTGCGCTGTCGATTGCAGCGCGGGTGCCGCTGCGCGTGCGGCTGCTGCTCGGCCGCGGCGAGCCTGGCTTCCAATCGTTCGAGGAGGAACTGGCGAAAGGCGGTCCTGCAGTTGAGCCGCCGCCGATCACCGATATCACCCAAGCGTTCCAGCCCTATACCTCGGGATCGACCGGGCGTCCCAAGGGCGCCGTCATGACCCACCGCGGGATGCTCTGGTACGTCGCTTACAACCAGCGCTATTGGCCGTCCGCCGAAACCGATCGCGGGCTGATCGCGCTGCCGCTGTTCCACAAGAACGCGCTGCGCGGCACGGTCAAGCCGATGCTTTATGCCGGCGGCTCTTTCGTGCTGATGCCGCATTACGAGCCGCGCGCCTATCTGGACGCCCTGGCGAAATACAAATGCACCTTCTCGCGCGGCGTCGCCGCCGTGTTCACGATGTTTCTCCAGCATCGCGACTATCTGCGCAGCCTCGATCTCAGTGCTTTGCGCGGCATGACGATCGGCTCGGCGGTGGTGACGCCCGAGCTGATGGATGCGGTCGAGCGGGCGCTGCCTCACGTCAAGGTGTCGGAGAGCTATGGCTTGACGGAAGGCGGCAGCCCGCTGCGGCCGCCGGTCGATGGGCGGCCGGTGCCACGCGGCAGCCCCGGCGTGCCG
>Ga0306923_10004541_pt1 | contig 13332 bp, 11 predicted proteins | sample sta12Can44000108_FD_203841 | JGI IMG/M metagenome (GOLD analysis project Ga0306923, IMG submission 203841) | Lab enrichment of tropical soil microbial communities from Luquillo Experimental Forest, Puerto Rico - statanox.12C.anox.44.000.108 (v2)... | ecosystem: Environmental > Terrestrial >... | reverse complement strand
CTTTTTGAAAGTTATCAGGGCTCAGAGCGAGCTGGTGGCGGCGCTGGCGGAATGTACGTGCAGGGTGAGGCTGATCCGATTAACAGGGATCCGGGGCGAAATCCGCAGTTGGGCTTCGTGTTTCGAGGTGATTTGCTCTGACTTCGTACCATGAAGCGAGCTTGAGTATCTTCTGTCGAGCACCCGGAGAGTGAGATTGGCGCGCAATGCCGCGAAGTTTGCTCGCCAGTCCCCGGTAGTGTTCGCTATCCCGCCTCGTGGTCGTCGATGGTTCTCCCATGGTTAATTTTCCCCGGCTGTAAGAACCTCCCAATACGGTGCCCAACGCCTTGGGGATTTGAGTGGTTCCCACCGAACATGATGCGCGAAGCGCACGACGTTGCGGCGCGCCACAATGATGTGGCGACGACGAGCCTACTCATAGTTTTTTATTGACGAGACCGAAAAGCGGACTTGGTTCCTGTTCGAAGCGACGCGATCGACCAACCTGCCGACCGGCTGAGTGAGATTTGAGTGGCGGCGTTCCTCGCCCCCGTCCGGTGAGGCCGGCGGGTTGCCCGTTTAGGCTGTGCAGCGCGCCAGCGACCTCTTTGGTACCATTCGCCTGGATTTCGCCCGGCGGAGAGATTATCGAAGCTAAGTGCAGTTACCAGCACGTGCGCGGCGCTGGAAGTAGAACCTCGGATCGCCCTATACCCATGAAATAGCGCATTATCCGGATATCGCGAGAGCGTTCTTCGCGCGCATGCTGATGACAGGACGTTCTTGCGGCGACATGCCGCCCCACCGGTGCCTCGTCACTCCATCACGGGCCACACCTTCAGCAACCGCCCATCGCCGTCAAGGTGAGCGCGGTTGGTGATCGGTGTCTCGCCTGCCGTTAAGCTCGGCCTAGGGCCTGCCTGCGTCGGGTATAATCCGGCTTTATTCGTTCGTCCGGCGCACGGGATGGGCCGGGAATTGCGGTTGGAGTCAGTCATGCGCATCACCATCGGGGCCAAGATCTTTGGCATCGCCGTCGGGCTGCTGATCCTTATGGCGGTGGTCGCGCTGTTGAGCATGCAGATGACCCGCACCGTCGATGACCAGCTTGTTATTATCGATCACAACTATTTTCCCGCCTACGTCGCGCTCGCTCAGGCCAGCATCGGCTCGGTCGAAGAGTCGGCCTATACCCGCCGGCTGCTCCTCGCCGTTGCCGAGCGGCAGGATAACGCATCGAAAGTAGACGATCTGCGTCAGCTGATCGCGGATACCGGCAAGGCGAGCGATCGAGAGATCGGGGCTGCGCGCCAGCACATCAACGAGCAGATCGCTGATCCTCTCGACTTTGACGACAACATCGCTCTGGCGCGGCTCGATGCTAGAATAGAGTCGCTGCAGGAGGAGAGGCAACGTTACGAGTCTGTACTCGGCAGGCTACTGGCTGCGGCCGATGCAGACAATAAGGGGCTGGCAGCCGAGCTGCTCGGGGAGCTTGACGATTGGCGGGACGATTTCGATCGTAAAATCGACGTCTCGCGGAGCGAGATGCGTCGGCTCGCCGGCGCCGCAATCGTCGGGACCCGCGCCTACCAGCGGCACGTCGTCCAGATTGGCTTGGCGCTGTTGGCGATTGCCGCCTTGCTCGGCATCACCGTCGCTGCCGCCGTCACCCTCGGCCTGGTGCGCCCGGTGCGTCGCCTGCTGGCTGGTACCGCTGCGGTTGAGGGTGGCGCCCTCGATACTGTCGTGCCGATTACCTCACGCGACGAGATTGGTCGGCTGACCCAGTCCTTCAACAGCATGGTGGGCGAGCTGCGCATCAAAGCGCAGATTCGCGAGATTTTTGGCAAATATGTCGATCCGCGCATTGTCGCCGGGCTGATCGACCGGCCGGAGCTGACCGATGCCAAAGGCTCGCGCCGCGAGATGACGATCTTGTTTTGCGACATGAAAGGGTTCACCACCTTCAGCGAGGGCATGACCCCAGCCGCTCTGGTCACCGTACTGAACCGTTACATGACCGTGATCTCGGAGCCGGTCCGGCGTCATAGCGGCATCATCGACAAGTATATTGGTGATGGCATCATGGCCTTTTGGGGCCCGCCCTTTACTGGCGCCGACGAACAGGCTCGTCTCGCCTGTCTCGCTGCGCTCGATCAAGTTGCTGCCCTTTCTGCATTTCGTGCCGAGCTGCCAGACCTCACCGGCCTCAAGCGCGGTCTCCCGGAGATCGATATACGCATCGGCATCGCCACCGGCGACGTCGTGGTGGGCAGTATCGGCTCGGAGCAGACCCGCAACTACACGGTGATCGGGGATACGGTGAATTTGGCATCGCGTCTCGAAGGCGCCAGTAAGACCTACGGCACGCGCGTGCTAATCAGCGAGGCGGCCAATCGCCTCGCCGCCGATGCGATGGAAACACGGGAGATCGATACAGTACTGGTTGTCGGTAAGACCGAGCCGCAGCGCATTTTCGAGTTGCTCGGCCGCAAAGGAGATGTTGCGCCCGACCTTTTGGCATTGCGTGACGCCTATGCCGAGGCGCTCGATGCGTATCGGTGTAAGGACTGGGAGAAGGCGCGAACCGGGTTCCAGCAGTGTCTCGACGTTACCCCATGCGACGCGCCCAGCAAGTTGTTCCTGGAACGCATCGCGCAGTTCGACGCTACCGCGCCATGCGCCGAGTGGAATGGCGTTTGGTCGTTAGTGGAAAAGTAGGACAGCAAGGCTGCCAGCAGGGGCTTGCATGTGCGGCAGCAGCGGCTGACCGAGCTAGCCGGTACGACGATTTGAGGTCTGGACTCCGCAAAGCGCCACCAGCAGATAACGAGCCGAGGTCGAGACATGACGAAACTGGACGGAAAGGCGGTGTTAGTAACTGGATCGACCGACGGTGTCGGACGAAGAGTGGCGATCAGACTCGGCGAGGCTGGCGCAAATGTTCTGGTCCACGGCCGCGACCAGGACAGAGGCCGGAGCGTGGTGGCGGACATCAAGGCGGCCGGCGGCACCGCGAATTTCCTGGCGGCTGACTTTGCATCATTGGCCGAAGTGCGCCGTCTTGCCGATACCATCCTCGAAACCGAGCCTCGGCTCGACATTCTGATCAACAATGCCGGCATCGGCACCGCCGGCGTCACACGGCTAGAGAGTGCCGACGGATATGAGCTGCGTTTTGCCGTGAACTACCTTTCCGGGTTTCTGCTGACCCATTTGCTGCTGCCCCTTCTTCGGCACGGCGGGCCGGCGCAGATCGTCAACGTCGCATCCGCAGGACAGCAGGCGATCGACTTTGACGATTTAATGCTGGAACACGGCTTCAGCGGCAGCCGAGCCTATTGCCAAAGCAAATTGGCACATATCATGTTCACAATCGATCTCGCGCAAGAGCTTGCAGGCTCCGAAATTGTGGTGAACGCGCTACATCCCGCCACCTATATGGACACGACCATGGTCCGCCGGGCCGGCGTGACGCCGATGAGCACCGTCGAGGAAGGTGCCGCGGCGATCGTCAATCTCGCCGTCCCGCCCGCCGGCAAACGCGGTAGCGGCCGCTATTTCAACGGATTGAGTGAACGACGTGCGCATGCTCAGGCTTATGACGATGCGGCGCGTCGGCGCCTCCATGCAATCAGCCGTCGGCTGACCGGGTTAGCCGAGGGGATGAACTGATCAGTGCAACTAGGCTGTTGACGCGACCGCGTGGGGCTGGCGAAAACCAGCCGAGATCGGGTCCATACCGGTATCAGCCTTCCTTCGGACAGGAACGGCTCCGTCAACAACGATATCAGAGCAGACGCCGCGACAGCCTGTTATGATGCGAGCCGGCGAGGCCGATCACCACCCGATGACCTCGCAGCACTGAAACTGGCCATCGTCACCGTGATTGCATCAATGACCCGAGGGGAAACATCAATGGCCGCCACTGTCCTCAACGTCGCCCGCAAAAAACTCGAACAAGGCCAATTGTCACTCGGCGTTGGAGTACGAATGACGCGCAGCGTCGAGATCGCCAAGGCAATGGCGGTCGCCGGCTTCGACTGGCTGTTTCTCGACATGGAGCATGGCGTCATGTCGCTCGAAGCCTGCGCCCAGATCTCTATCGCCGCGCTCGACGCCGGGATCGCACCGATCGCACGGGTGCCCAACGGCGAATATGCGATTGCTACGCGGGCTCTCGATAATGGTGCTCTCGGCATTGTCATGCCGCATGTCGACAGTGCAGCCGAAGCCCGCGAAGTCGTCAATCGGCTGAAATATCCACCGGTCGGGCACCGCTCGATGGGCGGCATCGGGCCGCATTATGGGCTGCGCTCCGCCAGCTCGGGCGAAGCCGCGGCCGCACTCAATGCTGCCAACCTGACAATCGTGATGCTCGAAACGCCGACGGCAATCGGCAATGCCAAAGAGATCGCCGCAGTGCCGGGTGTCGATGTGCTGCTGATCGGCACCAACGATCTGTGCGCCGAAATGGGCATCCATGGGGACTTCGGCAACGAACGTGTCGCCGACGCCTACCGGACGATGATTGCCGCCGCCCGCGAGCACGGAAAATTCCCTGGAATGGCTGGGGTCTACAATGAGACCATTATGCCGCGTTACATCGATATGGGCGCCCGTTTCATCCTGTCCGGCCAGGACGCGGCGTTTTTGGCGGCCGGTGCCGCGCAGCGCACCGGCTTCCTGCGGAAACTCTCGACTGGCTAGCGTCGAGCACCGCCTCTCTCGACTTCTTCCGACTAGACCGGTGCGTCCGCGAACGTTTAGGGCAAGCGACAACAGAAGGGAGCGTGCCATAAAGGGTGCTTGTGGGGGAGATCGGAACCAGCCCGCGAGGCATGAGGGCGCTTTTCGATCTCCTTGATTTAGCCAAGCGGCGTCGGGCTGTAAAATCCGCTCGGGTCAATTCCTCTCTTATTTCGCTTCGAGCTTTTTCAGCCGACTGGCGATCCCGGTGGCGCCGAGATCACGAGCATGGCGGTACCAGAACACCGCCGTATCCGGATTCCCCTTCATACCGCGCAGATTGGAGCCATCCAGATAGACCGGATCAAAAGTCTCCCCCAACCTCACCGCCGCTCGCGCCTCGCCCGCATCCGCCGCGCGCTCGTAAAGAAGACGCGCTGAGGCGAGATTGCCAGTCGCGAACATCCAATCGCCACGCGCCAGAAGCCCAGCGATCTCTGCGCGGGAAAAGGCGGACGCACTCGGCTGGTTCGGCGGAGCGAGCGACGCAAATGTCGAAGTCGCTTCTAGCGTCTGGGCAGGCGTCTTCGCGACCTTTGGCTGAGGCCAACTAGGCGGTAAAAGTGGGGACCCAAGAATTAGCTTTGGCTCCCCCTCCGGAGCCGCTGGTGTCGGCGCCCCTCCGGCTAGCGTGACACTCTGCGTCGTGCTGGCGGCTGGCGGCATCGTTGCCAGACCTCGCATCAGGGATGTGGCCTCGTCAGCCGTGGCTGGAGCCGCCGTCGCATGAGCACTTTTAGTGGCGGTTTTCTCGTCGGCGGAATGCGTAAGCAACAAAATGCCAGTGCCTGCAGCTGCGACAACTGCGACGGACGCGAGGCACAGGCGGGAGATCAACAGGCGCCGAGGCCCCCCGGCGCGGCTGGACTTCAGCCGCGAAGCCCGCGATTGCGGGTTCGTGGTCTCTTCGAGGCCGCGCGGGGTGTCGTGCCGCATCCCAAATACGATTGTCCAATCCAAGCGTTGGGCGGCGCGTTCGATCGTGCTCGCCGGGCCGAGCCCGGGATTGGCGCTACGCTGCGGCCGCATATCAGGGATGCTCGATCCTTGCTCCTCGGATAATTCCCGAGAGAGATTTGCTTTTTGCATGTGCTCCTCGGTCGCCGGTCGCGGACTGGATTGGACCCACTCAGCCTCGACCTTTGGTCGCGGGAAAGCGTTCAAGGCCGGTTCGCTTGGTACGACACATCGACAGGATCAAGCAACCATAAATCAATCGGGTCGTGCTCCGCGCAGCTTACCTTTCGAGAGGCACCTATCCGGCTTACGGGCCGCGCGGCTTGAGGCCGGCATCTTTCTCGAGCGCCACGCCGCCGCTTGCGGCAACCGAGATGACACTGAGATGCGCCGACGTCACGAACTAGCCGCTGGACTCGTCGCTCGTCCTCGGGCAGGTGCATTGGCGGCGACCCGAGATTGTCGTCGAGGTCAAATATCTTAGTTGGGCGACTGAGGCCAGCGGGCGTCGAATTTCGCGAGAAAATAGCGAGATAACGCAGAGCCACGGAGAACATGGCGACCGCCCGAGGTCCAGGTCTCGCCCACCGAGCGGCCTGTACCGCCGTACCCGGTGCGGCAGAGGCCGGTGCATCCCTAATTGCTTCTGCAACAAAGGGTGATCCGGCGGGTTATTGGGCGCAGGCTCTGCTACGGGGGCCGCCCGATAACAGCAAAGTGGCCGGACTTGGAACGTTCTTCCGATCACCGTGTCCTACTTGCAGTTATTGTTGTCAACTAGGGAGGAACCGATGAATGGCTTGATCTATCTCGTCGGCTTGATCGTGGTTGTTCTGTTCATTTTGTCTTTCCTCGGCCTGCGCTGATGGCCACCGCATCGTCGGAGGAGTAATCCCGTGCAAACCACTGAGCGCATTGAAACTGTGCCGGTCGAAGCGGCGATCCCGTTCTTGCAGTGGACCCCTGTTATTGCCGGCGCATTCGTCGCCGCGGCGGTATCAGTAATCCTGATGGCGGCTGGATCGGCAATCGGCTTCTCTATCGTCTCATCATCTCCAACATGGAGGGACGCATCACCAGCCCTGGCGGTGGCCTCCGGCCTGTATTTATTGCTGACAGCGCTCGTAAGCTTCGGGTTCGGCGGCTATGTGGCGGGACGCCTGCGAGAACGCTGGACCACTTCTGCGCATAGCGATGTGGTCGAGTTCCGGGATGGCACGCATGGCCTGCTGGCTTGGGCTATTGCAGTCCTGATCATCGGCCTTGTTGCAGCCGCTTCGGCCGCGAGCCTCGCGTCGAAGGCAGTACAGCCGGCAATTTCTCCTGAGGCGACTGCCGGTGAGCGGCTCATTGCCTACGAACTCGATCGGTTATTCCGCGCCGAGCGCCCACCCGCCGCCGGCGATCTTACTTACAGCCGCGCCGAAGCGGGGCGCATTTTGCTTGCTGCAACTGGGCGGCAGGGAATTACAGCGGATGATCGGGCCTACCTCGTGCGGCTGGCCGCTAACAGGACCGGCATTGCGCTGCCCGATGCTGAGCGCCGGGTCACGGATGCAATTACCGCAGCTATTACAGCGGTGCAGAAGGCGCGCCGAAGCGCGGTAATTCTTGGCTTCTCCACAGCGGTTTCTTTGCTGCTCGGGGCTGCTGCGGCGTGGTACGCCTCGTGTGTCGGCGGGCGCTATCGGGACGGCGTCTCCCCATCGTTGGCTTGGCGTTGGCCGCAGACCGCTTGAGTCCCGCAGACCGTCTCGCGAGGTTGATGGCTTGCCAGACCTGAACTCCGGCAAGGAATGATCAGAAATGGATCTGTTTCCTCATCGGCTTCCTTATGGAACAGATGGGGCCTCTCACCGGAAAGACCCTATTGCTTTGGTTTGCCTCTCGACCGGGAATCTTACTGCCATGTCGGCCGGGCTCGTCTCTCTTCCCACGTGAGCGAGATCGAGATCACGCTTTCGACCCGCGGCATGGGTCGAGATCGAACATTACTAAAGTTTACTTTTTTCCCAGCTTCACTCGACTGGTTGATGGCCAATGCCCTTTTTCCAGCTGCGAGCCAGAACGCATCTTCGAGCATCGTCCGCGGCGCCGAGCGGATGAGCCCCATTTCCCAGAAATCACGCCGTGCCCTAACTGTTCAAAATGATGATCTATAGGTGATGTTAAACATCATGACGTAAGGAAGCTCCTGATGGCGTCGTCGGTTCGAGACCAGTCGGACTCGGTTCTGTCAGCCAGGAAGGGAGAATCATTCGATGAAGATTGTCACGACAACGTTTGTCGGCTCGATCTTGGCGGCGTTCACCGTGACCGCCGGCGCGATGGCACAATCGTATTATTATGATCAGGCATGCCGGCAATATGCGGACGCGCGGACCGCCCCGTTTCGCGACCAGGCCAATTCCGAGGCTATAGGCGGCACTCTTCTTGGCGCTGGTCTCGGAGCAGCGCTCGGCGCTGCAGTCGGAGGTGGGCGCGGCGCCGGCATCGGCGCGGCATCGGGTGCCGTCGTCGGCGCAGGCCTTGGCGCCGCCAATGCCCAGAATGCAGCGGGATACCTGCAGCAACAATACAATACTTTTTATGCGCAGTGCATGGCGTCGCGGAGATATCCGCCGCCGCCATCGTATGGGGCACCGGCACCGGCTTATGTGCCGGCCCCAGGCTATCCCCCGCAGCCGAGTTATGCACCGGCCTCAGGCAATCCCCCGCAACCGAGCTATGCGCCGCGCTAGGCTGGTCGCGCAACGCCACGACAATGACGCAGCGTAGTCGCTTCATCGCCAAATCGGGCATATATGGGCGATATCGCGTGTTAGCCGACCTTGACTGGCGCTGCGGCCGTTTGCCACGCGGCTTCGCGTGACGCCTCGGATTGGCCTGCTGGGGCGTTGGCTGGCTTGGCGGAGCGATATAAGCAAGCATGGTGATGGACACAGGCAAATGTCACAGCCGAGACAGCCATTCGAAGTCGGCGATGAAGTTATTTATTTCGCCGACCCCGATCATGTCGAGCGCGTACTCGCGTGCGAGTGGGTTGACGCGCCGGTTCCACATTGGCGGGTTGAGACGGTCTTCTCAGTCGCCGGAGGAGAACATCACCGAATTGCGGATGCCGCCGAATTTCGCCACGCTCCTAGTACACCGCGCCCCGACGACATCGCACCAGCGTCAATGTCAGTCGCGACGAGCGGCATCACCCGGCGGCCGATCGACCGGCTGCCGCAGCGAGAGGCAGTCGAGAGGTTAGGCTTCTTGCTGCCATAGGCTGCCGAGAAAGAGTGGAGGCTGATCGTGCGCATCATTGCAATCTGTGCCGGCGTGGTGCTCCTGTGCGGGATTTCCGTCCAAGCTGCACCCTTGTCCCCAGCAAAGGCTGGCCCAACCGCCTTTGGCGCCAACCCACACATCGAGTCAGTGGCCCAAGGGTGCGGATACGGATATCGGCGCACCCGCTGGCAAGATGAGGCGGGCTACTGGCATTGGGGAAGATGCGTTCCGAAGTGGTGGGGAAGTCTATCTCGCCAGCAATTTACGTATTAAGGGCGTGCGATTAAATGTTGGGGATGTCGGCGGCTCAGCGTCGGCCATCGCGCCTGGGGCGCGCTCAACGCCGTCGTCTCGACTACGTCGCGCGACGAGTTTGGCTGCTGACGTAGTCCTTCAACAGCATGGCCGGGGAGCTGCATATCAAAAGCGCAGATCCGCGAGACTTTTGGCAAATACGTCGATCGGCACATTGTCGCCGGGCTGATCGACCGGCCGGAGTTGACCGATGCCAAAGGCTCGCGCCGCGAGATGACGATCTGCTCTGTGACACTGGGTGCTTCACCACCTTCAGAGGGCATGACCCCAGCCGCGTGGTCACCGTACTGAACCACTATGACCGTGCTGTCGGAGCCGGTCCGGCGCTATAGCGGCATTCGACATGGTGCATGTGCCGATCTGTCCAGAAGCCCCAGGACAATCTGCGATCCCTCGGGGCATCGTCCGCAGCAGCCGGCGGGCGATGCGATCCGGCGGGAGCGTAATTAATCTTTTGAAACTGGCGTGATCGTGCCGAACAAGCCGTCTGTCTCGCCATTGGGACCGGCGGTGAAATAGAGCGTGTCGGAACTCGAATTCCGGCCGCCGCCCAAGGTCAATGTCCACAATCCGTCGATTGTGATGGGCTTATCGTTGATGTCTCTCAGGCGGCCGAGGAAACGCCCGCGAGAATCGAACACGTTAATTTTCCCATTACCGAAATTGCCGACTAGGATATCTCCACTGAACGGGCCAAAAGCAAATGAGGCCCGCGCGACTCCCCAGGGCGAATTCAACGACTCGCGGCTGGCGAAGCGCCGCAATAGATTTCCATCGGTATCGAACACATCGACAAAGCCGTTGCCGGGGCCTGCCTGGTCATCGTGTTTGTCGGGGAGCTTCTGCTTCGCATAAGTGACGAACAGATCGCCGTTTACGTTTTGGATGCCGAACGGCGCAAAACCGTCCGGGATATCCGGGTCGGTGAAGCTGCCGGGGATCTCGGTACCAGTCGCAGCCCGAAACCCATTGCCAGCATTGGCGGCAAAGACATCGATCTTCGCATTATGGAAATCTGTCGCGTAAAGAAAAACACCTTGGGGATTGGTGCCAAACACAAGGCCCTTGTAAACAGCATTGGAAGATGAGTTGTCTGCAGCCAGCACCGCGTTGTTGGCGGGCAGAGGCGGGTTGAGGTTCCCAAGGCCGCCGGTCCAAGCGGAAATGGTTCCATCCTCGGTAGCCCAGATGAACGTAGCCGGCAGGGTCGTTCCGGGCACTAGGAATGTCGTGGTGGGGTTCCATACGAGGCCCGTTGGCGCGGCGGGCGTGGGGTTCGGCGGGTTGTTTGGGTCGACGCTAATACAAGCCGTAGCGGGCACAGTGCCGCCCGGAAGCGGGATGCTCACCTTTAGAGGCGGTGGTCCACCCGCAGGGACGCCCGCGCCGTCATATAGCGTCGAACAGCCTGTGGCGTTGTCGGCAATCCAGAACGGGCTGGCTCCCGGTGTAAAAGCGACGCCCCAGGCATTCTGGAGAACCGGATCGAGGTTCGGGGCTGCATTTTGGAGATCGGAGGTCAACGGGGTGACGACATATCGATTCGGCGGATCATTGCCATCGTCGGCGCGGACGGCAACGTTCGCAAAGGCGCAGATCGCAATCAGTGAAACGCTGGCAAGGCTTCGACTGGCAAGCTTCATGATTTGTCCTCCAATAGGCCAGAGCGCTGATTGGCACGGTCGCAAAAGGAAATGGGCCGGCAATCGGGAACCACTGATTGCCGCGAGAACACGTCACGCTCCGACCTTAAGACTCGCGGGACTGTGTCTTATTCCAATTCGAAAGCGGCGAACGGTGCGTGATGTAATCACATTCCCGTGACTGCGGATGGGAGTTCGATTTGGGCACGGAATAAACTTCTGTTCAGCGAGTCGAATTGGCCGAAGACAACATTCCGTCTCTCAGTTCGATCAGGAATGACATGATTCAATCGGCCAGCCCACTTGCGCGGCGCTTATTGTTGCGACGGCTCTTTGGTGCCGTTGGAGCCTCAACCCTATCCTACTCTGTTCCGTTCTCAGCTGCCGCAGTCATCAAAATATCTCAAAAGTCGGTTGCATATCAGGATCACCCTGAAGGCGACAAACGCTGCGACAAGTGCATGCAGTTCCAACCGCCGAATGGGTGCAAGATGGTAGACGGTTCGATTAGCCCGAACGGCTACTGCCGGCTTTTTGTTCTAAACAAACAAGCGGCCATGCGCACAAAGGCGCTTGCCTCGACAGTCTAAATCACGATCGACGAACGGCACTTCGCTAACCGGCCATGCGCTCTCGCAGGCTAACGACCATACTCGTGCTCACCGCGATCCTTGTCATTGGCCTGGATCCACGGCGGGCCAACACGCTTCCGCTCTATGCACGCCAGACCGGACAGCCCTGCGCGACGTGCCACACCGCATTTCTGGAACTCACGCCGTTTGGCCGCCGCTTTAAGCTCGGGGGTTACACACTAGATGGCGGGGATTGGAAGGGCCCACCATTTGCGGTGATGTTGCAACCGACTTTTACGAATACTCAGACAGCTCAGCCCGGAGGCGCCGCCGGATTTGGCGTCAACAACAATTTTGTACTTCAGCAGGCGAGCCTGTTTACAGGCGGTAAGATTACCGACAATCTCGGCGCATTCATTCAAGGAACGTATGACGGGGTCGACCACAGATTCGCCTGGGACAATACGGACATCCGCCTCGCGAAGCAGGTCAACGTCGACGGCCACACTCTGCTCTGGGGGGCAACCGTCAACAACAATCCGACGGTCCAGGATGTCTGGAACACGATACCCGCGTGGAGCTTTCCATTCATAAGCTCACGGCTGGCGCCGATGCCGACCGCCAGTACATTTATCGAGCAAGTATACGCGCAGCAGGTTGCCGGATTCAGCGGCTATAGCTTCCTCGACGATACGTTCTATTTGGAGTTCGGCGGTTATTGGTCATTGGGGACCAACACGCAGCGCGCCCTCGGCATCATACCGACAGGGGAGAGCCCGATCGATGGCATTGCACCGTACTGGCGGGTCGCGGCCGAGCCAATTTGGGGGAAAAATGCATGGGAAATCGGCACATTCGGCCTCGCATCAAAAGTCGTTCCGATGGGGATCGTCGGCACGGGCACTGATTCGTTCACCGATATCGGGATCGATACCCAATATCAGTACCTCGGCGATCCCCACACGGTCACTGCGCGTCTCGCTTGGATACATGAGAACCATAACACGAGCGCGAGCCAGACGCTCGGACTCGCCGACAATTCCAACAACCAGCTGCGATCGCTGAATGCCTCGGTCTCCTATATCTATGACAGCACGTGGAGCCTTACCGCCGGTCGGGTCTCGGTTGGCGGCACGGCTGATGCGACGCTTTATGGTACCTTTACCGGAAGCCCGAATAGCGCTGGCTACATCTTCGAGCTTGCCTATCTCCCATTCAGCCACGGCGGCCCATCCTTTTGGCCATGGCTGAACTTCCGCATCGGTTTGCAATATACGCACTGGAACAAATTCGACGGAGCGACCACGAACATAGACGGCATGGGAAGAAACGCGAGCGGCAACAATACCTTTTTTGCCTACATCTGGACCATGTTCTGATGAAAGGGATGGGCTCTCGACCGGATCTCGCCTAGTCACCGCCCCCTGGCCGAGCGGCCAATATACCGAGTGGAGCCCTTACGCGCCGTCAGGGGAACCGGCATCATCCATACTATCTCTGGCCCCTTATGTCGCTCTGCTCAGCGCGACAGCACGATGCCGAAAGTTTCCATCCGTTTCGCCCCCGGTCAGGCGGCGCAGCCGTTCGCGGCCGCGTGACAACCGCGACATGACGGTGCCGATCGGCACATCCAGCACGCGCGCGGCTTCTTCGTAGGAGAGATCCTCGACGGCGATCAGCAACAGCACCGCCCGCTGTTCTGCAGGAAGTACCGCAAAGGCGCGCAGGAGATCTCGATATTCGAGGGCGAGATCCTGCCCGCCGTCAACACAGGGCAGCTCGTCGTCGACGATTTCCGTCAACCCCTCGAATGCGCCCCTCCGTGTCTGGCGTTT
>Ga0306923_10004538_pt1 | contig 13335 bp, 11 predicted proteins | sample sta12Can44000108_FD_203841 | JGI IMG/M metagenome (GOLD analysis project Ga0306923, IMG submission 203841) | Lab enrichment of tropical soil microbial communities from Luquillo Experimental Forest, Puerto Rico - statanox.12C.anox.44.000.108 (v2)... | ecosystem: Environmental > Terrestrial >... | reverse complement strand
TCAGACAACTGCCCCAACGGCGGGACGCTCACGATCTACTGGCAGCCGCAGCGGGGAGGGTTCACCACCGCGGGCGGGCAGCTGCTCGGCTGCGACGCAGCTGGCGTCTCGGATCTCGACGTGAGCGTCAACGGGCAGGTGCTCGCGAGCCACGTGCCCTGTCACGGTCCGAACGCGGACGGGGTCCAGCTCTTCGGTTTCAGCGACGAGGTCGTGACCGTCCAGCTCGACGCGTATGACGCCTCGAACCGGCACCTTTACCAGCTGGTCATTCCCAACCAGAGCACCACGCTCTGCGCAGATACGGCCGTCGACGCGACCCTTCCGGCTGTGACGGGCGACCTCACGGTTGGATACCAGTTCACGGACAGCGCCAGTTGCACCTCGAACACGTTCATCTGGTACACGCTGCTCGACGTCACGCGGAACCAGGTGGTCGACGAGGTCGGCCCCTCGAGCACGAACCCGCAGGCGATCCCCTGTGGCTCGATCATCACGCTGTCGTCGCTGCCCTTCGGCGCCTACACCGTCACGCGGATCCAGGAAGTCCAGTTCACGCCGCCGAACAACTACGTGACGTTCCACGCCACCTGCTCGGCGCAGAGCTTCGACCACGTGACGGCCGGCGAGACGCAGACGGTGCTCGTCCCGGCCTCCGGCGGTACCTGCTTCTGAGCGGCGGGGTCATTGTGTCGATGCGCCGCCACGCGCTATAGCGCTCGCGCATGGCGCGCATCGGCCTCTTCGACTCCGGCGTGGGCGGGCTCACCGTCCAGAAGGCCATCTTCGCGCGGCTGCCGGGGCTCGACACGGTCTACCTGGGCGACACCGCCCGCGTTCCCTACGGCTCGAAGTCGCCGGAGGTGGTGACGCAGTACTCTCTCAGGATCGCGCGCTTCCTCGTCGCGCGCGAGATCGACCTGCTCGTCGTCGCCTGCAACACCGCCTCCGCCGTCGCGCTGCCGGCGCTCCGCGAAGAGCTCTCGATCCCGGTGCTCGGGGTGGTCGAGCCGGGCGCGCGCGTGGCGGCGCGCGCCTCGCGCACCGGCCGCATCGGCGTCATCGGCACCGCCAGCACGGTCGCCTCCGGCGCCTACCAGCGCGCCGTGCGCGCCGCCCGCCCCGACGCGGAGGTGGTCGCGGCGGCGTGCCCGCTCTTCGTGCCGCTCGCGGAGGAGGGCTGGACCGATCCCGGCGACGAGGTGGTGCGCCTCGTCGCCCGGCGGTATCTCGCGCCGTTCCTGGAGGCGAAGGTCGACACCCTCGTCCTCGGCTGCACGCACTACCCGCTGCTCGAGCGCGCCATCGCGCGCGAGCTGCCCGGGGTCACGCTCGTCGACAGCGCCGAGGCGATCGCGGGCGAGGTGGCGGCGCAGGTCGAGGCCGGCCGCGAGCCAGCGCAGCACCGGTTCTTCGTGACCGACACGCCGGCGCGGTTCCTCACCGTCGCGGAGCGATTCCTCGGGCGGCCGGTGGACACCGCGGAGCAAGTCGATATTTGACGCACGGTGACGGCCCCCTCTCCCTGCCCTCTCCCCCGGTGAGGGAGAGGGTCGAGAACAAATTGCGTCCCGTCACCCTCGCCCCGCGAAGCGGGGAGAGGGCCGGGGAGAGGGGAGGGGTGGGCGTGTTGATGGCCCTCCGGCGATGGGCTACCGTCCGCGCATGGCGGATGTGAAGCAGATGGTCACCGGCTTCAACCACAACGTGAAGCACCGTGGGAAGGCCTACCACATCCAGACCGAGGACTCCGGCGTCGCCAACCCGCTGATCACGACGCACCTCTTCGTCGGCGGCAACATCCTCGCGACGAAGAAGACGAGCTACGCCGACATCGTCTCGGCCGAGAACCTGGCGCAGGTCGTCCGCGAGCTGATGGAGGAGCAGCACAAGGAGATGCTGCGCAACCTCATCAACGGCGTCTACGACGACCGGGACCAGGCGCTCTCCGGGCAGGCGCGCGCGTATCAGCCCGGGCAGCTCGCCGGCGACACGGTGGCGCCTCCCCGCGCACCGGCACCCGCCGCACCGGCGGCCGCCGGCGCGCGCCCGCCGAGCGCGCAGACGCCCCCGGCGCCGGCCGTGCCGCAGGTGGTGTTCCGGCCGGCGGTGACGCCGCCGCCGGTCTTGACTCGCACCACCGTGCCCCCGCGATCGCCCACGGCGCGCCCCCCTGCGAGCGCCCCGGGCGCGACGGCTCCCCGGCCGGCCGCGCCTGCCCCGGCGCGCCGCGGCGCCGACCCGGCCGACGCGCTCTTCGGCGACGACCTCGCCAGCGAGAAGAGCCTCGACGAGGTGATCCTCTCGTATCTCGCCGAGGACCCGGGGCCGCGGAAGTAGCAGCGGCCGCGGCCGCCGCGACGCATGGTCGAGCTCTTCCACGTGCACAAGCAGTACGCCGGCGAGGCGCCGGCGCTGCTCGACGTCACGCTGGGCGTGGAGAAGGGCGAGTTCGTGTTCCTGACCGGCCCCTCCGGCGCCGGCAAGTCGACGCTGATGAGGCTCGTCTTCTGCGCCGAGGTGGCCACCAGCGGCCAGCTCCTCGTCTTCGGCCGCAACGTCGCGAAGCTGACGCCGTCCCAGATCCCCTACCTGCGGCGCTCCATCGGCGTGGTGTTCCAGGACTTCAAGCTCCTCCCCGACCGCACCGTGGCCGAGAACGTCGCCTTCCCACTCGAGGTGCGCGGGCTCCCCGCCCGCGAGGTGCGGCGCAAGGTCGAGGCCATCCTCCGCTCCGTCGGCCTCGAGCTCAAGGCGGCGAAGTTCCCGCTGTCGCTCTCCGGAGGCGAGCAGCAGCGGGTGGCGGTGGCGCGCGCCCTCGTGGGCGACCCGGCGCTGCTCCTCGCCGACGAGCCGACCGGCAACCTCGACCCGGAGCGCACGCTCGAGGTGATGGACCTGCTCCAGGCCGCGAACGCGCGAGGAACGACCGTGCTCGTGGCCACGCACGACCGCAGCCTGCTCGAGCGCTACAAGAAGCGGGTGGTCGCGCTGGAGCGAGGCCGCGTCGTGGCGGACGGGGCGGAGATCAGACGGGCGGGGCGGGCGTGATCGCGCTGCTGCGCCGGCCCGCGTACTTCGTGTCGCGCGCGCTGGAGGCGATGGCGCGCCGGCCACGCGTCGCGCTCGTCGCCACGCTCACGCTGGCCGTGGCGCTCTTCGTGACCGGGCTCTTCGCCGCCGCGCTGCGCGGGGCGGAGCGGCTCCTCGGGGCGTGGGCTGGCGAGGTCAGCATCTCCGTCTATCTCGACCCGGGCGCGGATCTGGAGCGCGCCCGCGAGGCGGCCGCGGACGCCGCCGCCGGGCGGCGCGTCGAGGCGGTGAGCGCGCCGGAGGCCCTGCGCCGGTTCCGCGAGGCGCTCGGGCCGCAGGGCGGCTTGCTCGACGGTGTGAAGCCCGACCTGCTGCCGCCCTCGATCGAGGTGAGCGCGCCCGGGATCCGCCTCGCCGAGGCGCGGGCGCTGGCGTCGCGCCTCGCCCAGGTGCCGGGCGCGCGAGAGGTGGACTACGGCAACGCCTGGCTGGAGAAGCTGGAGCGCCTCCTGGGTCGGCTGCGCTGGGCCGGCGCCGCGCTCTTCGCCGCGCTCGCCGCCGGCGCGGCCGTGCTGGTCGCGAACACCCTCCGCCTCGGCGTGTTCGCGCGCCGCGAGGAGATCGAGATCATGCGGCTCGTCGGCGCGACCGACCTCTTCGTCGAGGCGCCGTTCCTCATCGAGGGGCTCCTGCAGGGCGCGCTGGGCGGGTCACTCGCGGCCGTCGCGCTGCTCGCCGTCGCGGCGGCGGCGGCCCCGGCGCTCGCCGGCGCGACCGGGCTCGCCCTCGCGCGCGCCGACCTCGTACCCGGCTCGCTCGTCGGGGCGCTGGTCGGCGGCGGAGCCGCGCTGGGGCTCTTTTCGAGCGCGCTCGCCGTCGGACGCGAGCTCCGCCGGAGGTGATGGTGACCGGGGCCGCGCTGGCGCTCCTCGCGCTCACCGTCGCCGCGGATCCGCGGGCGCGGCTGGAGGAGCTGCGAGCGCGCAAGGCGGCCGAGGAGCAGGCCGCGCGGGGGCTCGCTCAGCGCGAGGGATCGCTGCTGTCCGCGCTCGACGCGGCCGAGCGAAGCTGGATGGCGGCCTCCTCCGCGGCCGCCGCGGCGGAGGCCGAGCGTGCGCTCGCCGAGCAGCGGCTGGCACGCGCGCGCGCCGACGAGGCCGGCGCGCAGGCCCGGCTCGCCGCACTGCAGGAGGAGCTCGGGCCCCGACTCCGCGCGCGTGTCCGGCAAGGGCGGCTCTCGGAGCTGCGGCTGCTCGCCTCGTCGCCTTCGCTCGCCGACCTGGTGAAGCGCCGCTACCTGTGGGCCGAGGTGACGCGGCACGACCTGGCGCTGCTCGCGGACGCGCAGGGCGCGGTCGAGGCGCGAGAGCGTGCGCGCGCGATGCGCGAGCAGGAGACGGTGCGGATCGCATCCCTGGCGGGGCGGGCGGCGGCGCGGCGCGACGAAGCGGCCAGCTTGCGCGAGGAGCACCGCGCCCTCCTGGGCGCGGTCCGCGGGGCTCGCACGCTGCACGAGCGCGCCGCGGCCGAGGCGGCCGGACAGGAGGTGAAGCTGGCGGAGTTCGTGGCGGCGCTGCCGCCGCCGACCGCGGGCGTCCCCCTCCACACCGGCTTCGCCCAGCTGCGCGGACGCCTGCCACGACCGGCCAGGGGGCCCATCGAGGTCGGGTTCGGGCGGGTCGTCGACCCACGCTGGGGCACGGTCACGGTCCAGAACGGAGTCGACATCCTCGCCCCCGCCGGTAGCGAGGTGCGCGCCGTCGCCCCCGGGCGCGTCGCGCACGCGGGGTGGTTCAAGGGCTACGGCAACCTCGTCATCGTCGACCACGGCGACGGGTTCCACACGCTCGTGGCGCACCTCGCCTCGATGAGCACCGCCATCGGCGAGGAGATCGACGCGGGGGCGCTGCTCGGCACGGTCGGGGACACCGGGTCGATGAAGGGACCCTACCTGTACTTCGAGATCCGCGAGCGCGGCCGCCCCGCCGATCCCGCCGCCTGGCTCCGCCCATGAGGGCGGCGCCGGTTCCGCTATAGGATGAAGGCATGAGCCGCTCCCGTCTCCTCGCCTGCGCCGCCGTGGGCGCAGCCTTCTTCGCCGGCCTCTCGGTGGACCACGCCGCCCGCGCGGCTCGCCGCGACGGCGGTCAGCCCTACCGCCCGCTGGACGTGTTCGCCGACGTCCTCGCCTACATCGAGAACGGCTACGTCGAGGAGGTGAAGGAGAAGGATCTGGTGTACGGCGCCATCGAGGGGATGGTGGCGCGGCTCGATCCGCACAGCCAGTTCATGCGACCCGAGGTGTACCGGGCGCTCAAGGAAGAGACGACGGGCGAGTTCGATGGGGTGGGGATCGAGCTGGGGGTGAAGGGCGATCAGCTCGTGGTCGTCTCGCCCATCGCGGACTCTCCGGCCGAGCGCGCCGGCATCGCGGCCGGTGACCGGGTGTTCGCCATCGACGGCGCGAGCACGCGCGACATGGGGCTCACCGACGCCATCCAGCGCCTCAAGGGGGCGGCCGGGACGAAGGTCGTCCTCCAGATCATGCGCGACGGCTTCACCGCCCCGCAGTCGCTCACGATCCTGCGCGAGCGCGTGCGGACCCAGAGCGTCGTCTGGAAGGTAGTCGACCCGGCGAAGGGCTTCGCGCTGGTGCAGGTGAAGACGTTCCAGGACCGGACCGACGCCGCGCTCAAGAAGGCGCTCGACGGCGCCCGACAGGAGCTGAAGGGCGAGATCCGCGGGCTCGTGCTCGACCTGCGCAACGATCCGGGTGGCTTGCTCGATCAGGCGGTCAAGGTCGCCGACCGCTTCCTGCGCGAGGGCGTCATCGTCAGCACCGAGGGGCGCTCGAAGCGCGGCGCCGAGGTGGAGCGCGCCCACGAGAAGGACACCGAGCCGGGGTACCCCATCGTCGTGCTGGTCAACCGCGGCACCGCCTCGGCGAGCGAGATCGTGGCGGGGGCCCTGCAGGACCACGGACGGGCGGTGATCCTGGGCACGCAGACGTTCGGGAAGGGCTCGGTGCAGAGCCTGATCGATCTCGAGGACGGCTCGGGGCTGAAGCTCACGGTCGCGCGCTACTACACGCCGAAGCACCGCTCGATCCAGGAGCTGGGCATCACCCCCGACGTGGTGGTCGCCGACGCCGCCCCGCCGCTCCGGGACGAGGACGGTCCGGTCGAGAAGGACCTCGAGCGTCACTTCAAGAACGACGCGCCCGCCGCCGGTCCGTCCGGTCCGCCCTCACCGTCGTCCGATTACCAGCTCCGGACCGCCCTCGACTACCTGCGCGCGGCGGCCATCTTCAAGGGGGCCCCGACCCCCATGCCTCCTTCGGCCGTCAAGCGATAGCGCTCGCGAGCGGCCGAGCGAGCCCGGCCCGAACGCCGCGGCGCCGCGGCGCAGGCCGTCGAACCCGCACGGCGAGTCGGGCTCGAACTTGACGTTCCGTAGAACCGGCGGCAGGGGCCTCGATTCACATTTTCCCGTGGAGCGTCAGGGGTTTTACATTTGACTTCCGGGGCCGAGCCGCTATAGTCCGCGCGGCTTCGTCAGGGGGGAGGGTTTGCTCCCTCGCGTCGAGGAATGACCGTGAGCGCCTGCGGGTGCGCTCCCCCGCCAGGTGGACAGCCCCGAAGATGAGCCTCCTCGAGATCTCCGTCGTCATCGCCTACGTCGCGGTGCTGCTCGTGCTCTCCGTGTACGGGTCGCACCGCTACTACATGGCGTACCTGTACTACCGTCACAAGTTCCGCCTCCCCACGCCGAGCGCTCGCTTCGAAGAGCTTCCGCGCGTGACCGTGCAGCTCCCGATCTTCAACGAGCTGTACGTCGTGAACCGGCTCATCGGCGCCGTCTGCGCCCTCGACTACCCGCGCCACCTCCTCGAGGTGCAGGTCCTCGACGACTCGACCGACGAGACGTGCGACATCGCGCGCGCGTGCGTCGACCGCTGGCGGGAGCAGGGCGTCGACATCCACTACGTCCACCGCGCCGACAGGCAGGGCTTCAAGGCGGGTGCGCTCGAGAACGGACTCCGGCTCGCGAAGGGTCAGTTCGTGGCCGTCTTCGACGCCGACTTCGTCCCGGAGCCCGACTTCCTGCGGCGCACCGTCCACTTCTTCACCGATCCGAAGATCGGGATGGTGCAGGTCCGCTGGGAGCACCTGAACCGCGACTACAGCGCGCTCACCCAGTGTCAGGGCATCCTGCTCGACGGGCACTTCGTCATCGAGCACACCGCCCGCAACCGCTCTGGCGCCTTCTTCAACTTCAACGGCACCGCCGGGATCTGGCGGTGCGAGACGATCCTCGGCGCCGGCGGGTGGCAGCACGACACGCTGACCGAGGACCTCGACCTCTCGTACCGCGCCCAGCTCGCCGGGTGGAAGTTCGTCTTCCTGCCGCAGGTGACCGCGCCGGCCGAGATCCCGGTCGAGATGAACGCGTTCAAGAGCCAGCAGCACCGCTGGGCGAAGGGGTCGATCCAGACCGCGCTCAAGCTCCTGCCGCGTATCTTCGCCGCGCCGCTGCCGCGCCACGTGAAGCGGGAGGCGTTTTTCCACCTCACCGCCAACTTCGCCTACCTCCTCATGATCCCCCTGGCGCTGCTCATGCCCATCACCATCATGGTGCGGGTGGGGCACGGCTGGTACGAGGTGCTGCTCCTCGACATCCCGTTCTTCGCCGCCGCCACGGCCTCGGTCTGCTCGTTTTACTTCGCGAGCCAGCGCGAGATCGGGATGACAGTGTGGCAGCGCCTGCGCTACATGCCCTTCCTGATGGCGCTTGGCATCGGACTTTCGGTGAACAACTCCCGCGCCGTCGTCGAGGCGCTGTTCCACCACCAGTCGGGCTTCACCCGGACGCCCAAGCACGGTGTCATGGGGGCCGGCCACTCGGTGGCGCGCAAGCGGTACCGGGCGGCGGTCACGTTCCAGCCGCTCGTGGAGCTCGCCCTCGCCGCGTACATGACGTACGGCATCATCTTCGTGGTCGAGCGCCAGGTCTGGTACGCGCTCCCCTTCCTGTGCCTGTTCCAGGCCGGCTTCGGCTACGTCGGCCTGATGAGCGTGTGGGAAGGCGTGCGCGACGGGTGGAGCCGCCTCCGCTTCACCGCTGCGGCGCAGGCGGACGTCGACGCCTGACGATCAGCTCCCTCGCGGGTAATCCGCGCCGCCCTGCGCCCGCGCCCGCTCGGCGCGATCTGCGGCTGCGGCTGGCCTACTGCAGCGCCTTCTCGTACACCGTGACCCCGCGATCCAGCCGCCCCACGATCGCGAACCCCAGCCGCTCCCAGAACTGCTTCGCCTCGACGTTCTCGTCGACGACCGAGAGGCGGAGCGCGCGGTAGCCGGCCCGGGACAGGGCGGCCTCGGTGGCGGCGGTGGTCTCCTTGCCGTACCCGAGCCCCTGGCACGCCTCCCGGAAGAGCAACAGACCGATCTGCGCCGTGCCCGGCTCCGGATAATCCAGGTGGAGGTCGAGCACGCCCACCGCGGGGCCGCCGGCCCGCGGCACGAGGATGAAGACCTTGCGGTGGTCGTCGACCTCGGCGTCCGCGAGGAGGTGGATGGCCGCGTCCGGGCCCGGCAACCGCCCCTCGGTGCGGGCGAAGTAATCGGGCGCGCCTTCGAAGCAGGATTGGATCTGGCCCGCGTGCTTTCCCTCGGCCGGGACGGCGCGCAGCCGGGGTCCGTCGATGGCGAGCCCAGCGTCCTCGATCTCCGCCTGTGAGGAGGTCATTCGAGCCCTCGAGCGCTCGCCTGCGTAGGGCGAGGTGGGACTGCCGGGTGGAGGGATAAACCGCCCCCGCCGTGCGGGTCAAGGCTGGGGAGGGTCGCCGGTCCTAGATCTCGAGCAGCGCGCCGACGTGCGCTCGCTCCAGCGTGGGCACGACGTGATCGGCGCCCTCGGCGCGGAGCGCGTCCACGCCGAAGCGGCCGGTCGCGACGGCCAGCACGGGGCAGCCCGCGGCGCGCGCCGCCGTGACGTCGCGCGGGGTGTCGCCGATGACGAGCGCCTCGCGCGGATCGAGGGCCCGGCCGAGTCGCGCCGCCGCGCGCCGCACCGCGGCGAGGACGATGTGCTCGCGCGCCTCGCCGTCGCCCGCGAACCCGTGGACGTCCTTCTCGCCGAACCCGAAGAAGCGGTCGAGGCCGCCGCGGGAGAGCTTGATCCGCGCGCCTCGCCGGATGTTCCCGGTGCACAGGCCGATGGTGCGGCGCGCCGCCGAGAGCGCCTCGAGCAGCGCCTGGACCCCGGGCAACACCTCGTACCCCGGCCCGTGGATCTCGTGCTCCAGGTGGTCGGCGTAGGTGTCCAGGATGCGGTCGCAGAGCGACTCCTCGAACGGATGACCCACCGCGAGCATCGCCTCGCGCACGATGAGCCGGTCGGTCATGCCGTCGAGCTTCATGCCCGTGAGCCACGACTCCTGGGGCCGGATGGCGTTCCCGAGGTGCTCCTCCATCGCGCGCTCGAGGGCGCGCCGGCCGGCGCCGCCGCAATGGAGGAGGGTGCCGTCGATGTCGAAGAGGAGGACGGAGGGTCGCAAGCGCCGCCACTCCTACCGGAGCCCGCCGGCGGTTTCAACCCGCTCAGTTCCGTGAACGAGCCCGCGCCCGAAATACCGGGCTCGGAACTCGACTCTGCCCTAGCAGCGGCATCGAGGCGCGGGGCTGGTCGGAGGAGGGCGCTGCGCAGCCGACTGGCGCCGGCAGGCGGCGTCGCCCTCGAAGCGTCTTGCGCGCGTTCGAGGCGGCACCGCATGATCGGCTTGCACACGCCGCCGGATCGTCGCCGTGACTGGGTGGCGGGTTCGCGGGCGGCGCTGGGTCGACCAATGTTCACTGATCGTCATTGTCTCAGGGCGCTCGAGCGTTCATTGAGTGCTTTCACCCATGGAGGTGTTTGGCGAGAGACGCCCCATGAGTGAATCGCGTTCTCGCTTGACGCTGTTCGCGACGAATCGCGCTCGCGCCGGCGCGCCCAGCAGGAAATGGCCGCCTGGACGCGCGCCGGACCGCGCCTGATGCGAGGAGCGCGAGCGCAGGCGCCGAGGCGAGGGCCTGCTGGAAACGCGCCGGCGAGGCAGCCAGGGGCCTCCCGGGAGGCCCCGAAAACGCATGTTACTCATGGAGAACACGCACGGGAGGTCTCCATGGCCATCGCCGCCCCCGCCTCGCTCGACTCGACCGCGCTCTCACGCCGCCTCGGCGAGCTGGCCGGGCACGAGCGCCGCCTCCAGCTCGAGTTCCTGCTCCACCTCGACGAATTCGATCGGCGCCGGGCGTGGGCGGAGGCAGGTTACCCGTCTCTATGGGAGTGGTGCCTGCGCGTCCTGCACCTGCGCGAGGGCGCGGCCGGGCGGCGCATCGCCGCCATGCGCGTGCTGCGCCGGTTCCCGGCGCTGGGCGACGCCCTGGGCGATGGACGGCTGTGCCTCTCGACCGTGGCGGTCCTCGGGCCCGTCCTCACGGGCGAGAACTGCGCCCAAGTCGTCGCCCGCGCCGCATTCATGACCAGGGCCGACACGGAGCACCTCGTCGCCTCGCTCCGGCCGCGAGCGGCGCCGAGGGAAGGGCTGCGCTTGCTGTCGAGCGCGGCCCTGCCGCGCGAGACCCCGCCATCGAAGCAGGAAGCGGCCTCTCCCGCGAATCCGCTCGAGAACAGCTGCCCGCCCGCGCCCACGAGCGGCCCTCCTCCGCACCGCGCCTCTCACCCGACGCTCGAGCCCATGTCGGCGAGCACCTACTCGCTTCGGGTGACCGTCGACGGCGCCTTCAAGCGGGAGCTCGAGCAGCTCAAGGCGCTCCTCGCCCACAAGATCCCGGACGGCGACGTCGGGACGGTGCTGCGCGAGGCGGTCCGGTGCGCGATCGAGAGGCACGGCAAGCGCAAGGGCGCCGTCGAGCCATCGCGGAAGCGGAAGACCGCCCCGCCGAAGGAGAGCGACCCCGGCGAGAAGCAGCGGCCGGCGGCTCGCGAGCACATCCCCGCCGTCGTGCGGCGGGAGGTGTGGAAGCGCGACGGCGGGCGGTGCGCCTGGCGCAGCCCGGACGGCCACCTCTGCGGGAGCACCTGGAAGGTGGAGGTCGACCACATCGAGCCGGTCGCGCTGGGCGGGCGGTCGACGGCCGACAACTGCCGGTTGCTCTGCGCCTCGCACAACCAGTTACACGCGGAGCAGATATTCGGGCGCGCGCACGTGGAGCGGTGCCGGCGCCAGCAGCCCCGGATGGGTGAGATCGCTATTCCTGGCGGAGGTGGAGGAGATGCACAGCCTGCGCTGGCCGGCGTGACGTAGCTCCCGATCCCAAGGATGAGCTGCGTCAGATGTAAGCCGGACCACGCGGTGCGGTCTCGAACGTGCGAAGAGGCATCGCGGACGGCGCTCATCGATCCGCGCCGCCCCCTCCGGGCGATACCATTTGACGAGCCCGCGCCATCCTTCGATGCTGCCGTGAAGCTCAGGGTGCTGACTTGGGACGAACCCTGACAGACGAGCCCGCGCTCTACGGGCCGTACCGCGGATCGACGCGCGCAGCCACGGCCATCACTCCTCGAACAGCGCCTCGACGAACTCGTGCGGAGAGAAGGGGCGCAGGTCGGCCACCTTCTCGCCCACGCCGACGTAGCGCACCGGCAGCTTCAGCTCGTCGCAGATGCCGATGACGACGCCGCCCTTGGCGGTCCCGTCGAGCTTCGTCAGGACGAGCCCCGTGACGCCGAGCGCCTCGTGGAACTGGCGCGCCTGCGCGATGGCGTTCTGCCCGTTCGTCGAATCGAGCACGAGCAGGACCTCGTGCGGCGCGCCCGGGGTGGCCTTGCTCATGACGCGCTTCACCTTCTTGAGCTCCTCCATGAGCGGGGTCTTCGTGTGGAGGCGCCCGGCGGTGTCGCACAGCACGACGTCGACGCCGCGCTCGACGCCCTGCTTCACCGCCTCGAAGCAGACGCTGGCGGGGTCGGACCCTTCCTTGCCGCGCACCACCGGCGCGCCGACGCGGTCGGCCCAGATCTCGAGCTGCTCCCCGGCCGCGGCACGGAAGGTGTCGCCCGCGCCGAGGAGCACGGTGTGCCCGCCCTGCTGGAGCTTCGCGGCGAGCTTGCCGACGGTCGTCGTCTTTCCGCTGCCGTTCACGCCGACGATCATGACGACGTAGGGGCGCTCGGCCCCGACGGCGAGCCCCTCGCCCATGCCGCCTCGTCCGTCGAGCGACAGGATCCGCTCCACGTCCTGGCGCAGCACGGCCCGCAGGCGGGACGGATCCGAGAGCTCGTTCCGCTTGACGCGCTCGCGGGCGGTCTCGAGGAGCTGGGTGGCCGTCTTCACGCCGATGTCGGCGGTGAAGAGCACCTCCTCCAGATCGGCGAGCACGGACTCGTCGACGGGCTTGCCGCCGGTGAAGAGGGCGTTGAGGCGGGCCATGAACCCGCCGCGAGTCTTCTCGAGGCCCGCGGCGAGCGTGCGCCCGGCCTCCGCCTCGACCCGGCGCCGGCGCTCCTCCTCCTCGCGCTGGCGGGCCTCATCGGCCTCGCGGGCGGCCCGCTCGGCCTCCTCGCGCGCGCGCCGGGCTTCCTCCTCCTGCGCCTCGCGCCGGCGTTCGCGCTCGAGCCGCTCCTCCTCCTTCTTGCGCCGGTACTCCTCCTTGCGGCGCGCCTCGCGCTCCTCCCGCGCGAGCACGGCCTCCTCGGGCGGCGCCGGCGGGGGCGCGGGCGGCGGCGCCCGGCGCTGGGCGGGAGGGAGCTCCTGGGGCGGGGGCGGCGGCGGGGCCAGCGGCGCGCGGCGGCGGCGCAGCACCACCACCGCCGCCACCAGGACGAGGATCAGGGCCACCGCGACGGCGGCGAGGACCGCCGCGTCGGTCGCGGTGAGGTGGGGCAGGATCCGGTCCATGGCTAGTGCCGCTCCGCGGAGGTGGTGAGTCCATTCACTGTAGGTCTGCTGCGCGGCACTTCGCGGGGAAGGCTCCCGCCACTAGGCGGCCGCCGACTGCTCGCGCTGCGACATCTTCACCGAGACGAGCTTCGAGACGCCCGGCTCCTCCATCGTGACGCCATAGATCGTGTCCACCATCTCCATGGTCCGCTTGTTGTGCGTGATGAGGATGAACTGGCTCGCCTTGCTCATCTCCTTGACGAGCTCGTTGTAGCGGCCGACGTTCGCCTCGTCGAGCGGCGCGTCGACCTCGTCGAGGAGGCAGAACGGCGTCGGCTTGATGAGGAAGATGGCGAAGATGAGCGAGACGGCGGTGAGCGCCTTCTCGCCGCCGGAGAGCAGGTTCACGCTCTGCA
>Ga0306923_10004533_pt1 | contig 13340 bp, 17 predicted proteins | sample sta12Can44000108_FD_203841 | JGI IMG/M metagenome (GOLD analysis project Ga0306923, IMG submission 203841) | Lab enrichment of tropical soil microbial communities from Luquillo Experimental Forest, Puerto Rico - statanox.12C.anox.44.000.108 (v2)... | ecosystem: Environmental > Terrestrial >... | reverse complement strand
CCATCGTCATCATGGGGCATTATCGCATGGTGCGGGGGGGGGGGGGGACAGTGGGGGGACAGAGGCCCGAAGCTGGGGGGGACAGGAGATTTTGCCAAAATGCCCAACGACAACCATTTCACCAACCGCAAGGTCGCAGAACTCGAAGGCAAGCGTCGCTATTCTCTCGGCAACGGTCTTTACGTCAGCGACAAGGGCGACGGTCGCAAATATTACGTCTTCATCTATCGACCACGCGTCGGCGACCGCCGTGGCAAAAAAACCGAGGTGCCATTTGGTCCGACGGCCAAGCATGACATCAAGGATGCCCAGGCGTGGGCACAAGAACTGAACACCCTCATCGCAAATGGTAAGGACCCAAAAACCCACAAAATGGAGGAGCTACAAGCCGCAGAAAAAGTCGCCCTCAAGCGCAAGACCTTTCGTGAGATGGCGGAGCAATACTATGCGGAGCGAACTCATCCCAAGGAGCCGACCCGCTGGGTGCCACGCACAGCCGACCAAATGAGCGGCATAAAGGATAAGATTCTAGAAACCGATATCGCTAAGGTCTTTGTAAACGACATTGAACTCGTCCAGTTCAAGGGCGCAGAGATCATCAAGGCGATAGCCGAAACCGCGCCAGAGATGGCTCGGCGTTTTCGCAGCTTCCTGCGTGGCACTATGGACCGCGCCAGGGACCTGCACTGCTATTCCGGCGTGAACCCCTTTTCAGAGGAAGCAGGATTCTACCGCCAAGCTCCTATCAGACACACGAGCAAGCCCCACCCCGGCTGGCACCACAAAGAGCTGCCAAGGCTCATGCACTTGTTGGTCACTGCCGAGACCGATTGCGGGTATGGTGGTTTGTGGACCACGGCACAGGCCGCCAAAGCCATCGGTCGCGACCGATACTCTGTATTGAATGCCATCAAGCGCGGGCTGCTTTCCACCAAGCAAGCCAACATCGGCAAGACCGCCACCTACCTTATCGACCCTGCCGAATTGCAAAAGCTGTATCCCATCACCAACCCAAACGCGGAGCCAAATTTCGGGGAGGAGCGTTTGGCAATTCCGCTTTTACGATTTCTCCTATTGACGAGTGTCCGCTTTAGCGAAGCAAACGAAATGCGCTGGGATGAAATCAGATGGATAGAAAGAGTTTGGATCATCCCAGCTGAGCGTACCAAAAAGGGAATTGAGCACGTCGTCCCACTCAGCCCGCCCGCGTATGAGATTCTCAGACGCCAGCAAGCGCGCGGGATCGACAGTCCTTACGTGTTTGCGCGTGGCCCTTCCTTGACAGGTGTCGATTTCCACTTGGGCGAGCCACTATCGAGCACGTGCGTTCGCGATCACCTGCGCAAGATCAGCGGCGATCCGTTCATCACCGTTCATAGCTTCCGCAGGAATTGCCGCTCTTGGGCAAAAGAAAAAGGCTACCGACTGGAAATCAGAAGAATGCTGCTCGGCCACGCGGTCGGTAGCCGGTCCGATAAAACCTACGAGGCTGACGCAGAATGCGTGGACCTGTTGCGCGACTTGTTAGAAAAGTGGGCCAATTTCCTGAATGGCCCACCACCGACTGATAACGTTGTATCGCTACCCGAAAGGAGAGCCGCCAATGCATGAGGCCGCAGCCAGCAAAATCCCATTCCAACCGATCTTGTGCTCAATCCCGCAAGCCTCGGCCATGATTGGTCGCGGCGTCACGGCAATTTACGGGCTGATCGCTGATCAGAAGATCCGTGCAGTGAAATCCAGCGGCAGAACGCTGATCGTGGTCGAGTCGCTACACGACTACGTCGACAAACTGCAGGAGGCAAAAATTCGACCGCGATATCGAAAGCCCCCACGCATGCGATAGAGCGGAGCGGACCGGACCGAACGTCTCCAGCATTCGGACACGGCCCTAACCTTTGCCATAGGAGGTCGTATGGCCAAAAAGGCTAAGAAATCGCCTACCGTAGCCGTGGCCTCAGGGGAAGACTCGAAAATTTGTAGTAGCTGCGGATACCAAAAGCCGCTCGCCGAGTTTCCCAAGGTCGGCGCTATCTGCAAAGCGTGCAAGAAAATCCATCATAAACGGTGGAGGGACAAAGCATATGCTCGAACTTGCTCGCAATGCGGAAGGACCAAGCCGCCGTCTGACATGCAGCCACAGCAGCATCCCGACATATGCAAGAGGTGTTTCCAGAAACGCAAAAGCAAGCGATGCCGTAAGTGCGGCGAAGTTAAGCCGCTGACACCGTACTTTTGGCCCGAGGCCCCTGAGGCAGCAGATGGGTTTCGAGGTGAATGTCTCGATTGCCGGGCTCGTTATGATGCAGCCAAATACGAGAAACAACGGCTTGACCCGCAATACCGCGAACGCAAGGCCCGTAATTCCAAAGAGTGGTATGCCGAACATCGAGAATACGTTTCTGAACGTGATAAAAAAAACGAGCGAAACCTGAGGTTCAACAACGTCGTCGCGAACGCGACGCCCATCGCAGAGCGACTGATCCAGAGTTTGTTGAACAGAACAAACGACGGTGCCGCGAGTGGTATCAGGCAAACAAGGAGCATATTGCAGAGGAAGGCCGCTTACGCCGCACGGCTCGTCGGTCTGTTACCCCTAGGAAAAAACCTCAGTATGGTGTTTTGAAATTTGCAAATCAGATTGGCACACTGAAAGCCAACACAGTCCTGCCCAGTTAAAAGAGGCGGCCCCGCTCGCCCAGGGAAGCGAGCTAGGGCCAAGGGGTTGACGAACGCGTTCGTCTTCTAGCCCCGCCCTCGGTCGCCACACAAGCATTTCCCCCGCGCGACCATCTCCCCACCGCACCATCGTGCACCGCTCTGCATACACCGTGACGTTCGTCGCCGAACCCGGGACGGACGGCATTCGAAGCTTCCCGTGCGCTCCTGAAGACCGCCCTGCGGCGCTTCGGGCTGCGCGCGATCGACGTGCGTGAAGGCGCGCTTGACGCACACGAAGACAAACGCGCGCTTGTTCAACCAGGGAGCACTGCCATGTCTGCATATTCCGAACGCATCCGCAGCCAGGCCAACAAAGGGTTTTACAAGGTCGCCGACCTCGATGGTGGCAAGGAGGTGACCCACGTCATCTCGCACCTCGATGAAGAGGTGGAGATGTTCGACAAGAAAATGGACATCCTCAACTTCGTCGACACCGGACGACAATTGCAAATCAACCTGACCAACGCCGAATTCCTGCTCGACGCGTTCGGCGAAGATCCGGAAACCTGGAACGGCCAGCGGGTGACGCTGTATCTCGGCGAGTACGAGTACCAGAAGGAGAAGAAGCTCGGCATCCGCCTCAAGCTGCCGGGCCTACCGACGGCGGTGCTCGCCAACGAACAACAGCAACGCGGCGACGGACAAGCGCGCGCGCGTCCTGAGCGCATGGACGACGAGATCCCCTTTTGACAGCGTCGTCGATCGTGAGCCCGGCTGGCTGCGCTCACGCTTCATGGGCAAACCCTACCCTCGACCCAACGTCGCACCGTGCGGTCGCCGGTACTGCCCAGTCTGCGCCAGGGACCGGTAATGGACCGCCTCGCCCCTGACGCGCTCGATCGCCTGATCAAGCTCCTCGGGATGCTCGGCAGCGCGCACGATGGCGAACGTGCCGCTGCCGGGCTCAAAGCGCACGAGTTCATCCGCCGCCACGGCCTCACATGGTCCGACATCATCGTCACCACGCCGCCCAAGATCGGCTGGCGCGAGAAGGTGCGCGCGTGTGAGACGTATCGCCACCTGCTCAACGACAAGGAACGCGCATTCGTCTTGCAGTTGGCAACGCGATGGCGCGGCACACCCACCGAAAAGCAACTCGCGTGGCTCGATCGCATTTGGGAGAACCTCCCATGACGGACGCACAAACACTGCGGCATCAATTGCGCGACGCCGGTTTCACGACGCTGCCGTTGTTCGGCAAAGCGCCGCCCCAATACGGCAAGAACAACACGCGCAAGGGGCTCTCGGGCTGGCAGAAGCTGGAGTACGTCACCGACGAAATGATCGCCATGTGGTCGAAGACATGGCCGAACGCGGAAAACACCGGCTGCTTGTGCCGCAACATGTCGACGCTGGATGTCGACATCCTCGACGAAGCCGCAGCAAAGGCCGCCAAGGAGTTTGTGCGCGAACGCTACGAAGACGCAGGATATGTCCTCGACCGCATCGGCAAGCCGCCAAAATTTGCGATCCCCTTCCGCACCGAAGAGCCGTTCAAAAAGATCGTCGTCAACCTGATCGCACCGGACGGTAGTGAGGGCCAGAAGATCGAATTCCTCGCTGATGGTGAGCAAGTTGTCGTCGCTGGCGAACATCCGGAAACGAAACAAGCTTATCGCTGGTCCAACGGCGGACTCGAACAAGTCAAGCTTGAAGACTTGCCTTATACCCGCGAACAGGAGGCGCGCGCGCTCGTCGATGACCTCGTCGCACTACTCATCCGTGATCACGGCTACAAGCGCGCGCCGGCACGCCCAAAGACCAACGGCGGGGCGAAGCCGCAAGCACACGAGGGCGGTGGCGGCGCTGATCGCGATTGGGGAGCGCTGACGGAGAACATCCTCACCGGCCGCGAGCTTCACGACAGCGTCACCATCTTCGCCGCCAAGCTGATCGCCAGCGGCATGAACTCCGGCGCGGCGGTGAACTACCTGCGCGGGCTGATGGACAAGTCCGCCGCCCCCAAGGACGAACGCTGGCACGAACGCGTCCGCGGGATCCCGGACGCCGTCGACAGCGCCGTCGCGAAGTACGGCAAAGAAACCCACACGCGTTCGTCTTCTCCTGCCCCCGCCGAGCCCGCCACGCGGCTGCCCACCACCGAATCGCCACGGCTGCGAGCGACACACATCGTCTTCCGCAAATGGCTAGATGAGGGTTACGACATCGATATCCTCGATGCCGTGCTGGCAACGGCGGCATCGGAACGGCTCAGCGGCGATCCGCTCTGGCTCCTCGTCATCTCCGGACCCGGCAATGCCAAGACCGAAACCGTGCAGGCACTCGCGGGCGCTGGCGCCACCATCACCAGCACGATCGCCTCCGAGGGCGCACTGCTATCGGCAACCTCGCGCAAACAAAAAAGCAAAGGGGCAACCGGCGGGCTGCTGCGCAAGCTCGGCAATCGCGGCATCCTCGTGATCAAGGACGTAACCTCGATCCTCTCGGCTGATCGGCATACGCGCGGCCCGGTGCTCGCCGCTATCCGCGAAATTTACGACGGCCGTTGGGACCGTAACGTCGGCAGCGACGGCGGGCAGACGCTGACATGGACCGGCCGCCTCGTCATCGTCGGCGCCGTCACCACCGCGTGGGATACCGCGCACTCCGTGATCGCCGCCATGGGCGACCGCTTCGTCATCATCCGCGCCGACTCCAGCAGCGGCCGTGCCAAATCCGCAACCAAGGCCATCCGCAATACTGGCAGCGAAATCGGTATGCGTCTAGAATTGGCGCGAGCCGCTGATAAACTCATCAGCAACATCAACAAAAAGGAATGCATCCTATCGAATGATCAGATCAGCCAGTTGATCAAAGCCGCCGACATCGTCCGCCGAGCGCACTGGCGTCGAACGCGACTTTCGCGGCGAAGTCATCGACGCCCATGCGCTGGAAATGCCGACCCGGTTCGCCAAGCAGCTTGGGCAATTGGTGCGCGGAGCGGTGGCCATCGGCGCACCCGTAGATCATGCGATGCGGCTCGCCATCCGCTGCGCCCGCGACAGCATCCCACCGCTACGCTGCGAAATCCTACTCGACATCGCCGCTCACCCGGACTCGGAACCGCACGAAGTCCACCGCCGTATCGGCCGCCCGCGACACACCGTCCGGCGCGAACTCGAAGCGCTGCACATGCTGCGCCTACTGCAATGCGAGGAAACCGATGAGAAAAACGACAAGGGCAAGGTGGTGCGCACGATCTACCAATACAGCCTTGCCGACGCCTTCGACCGCGCGACGCTGCTGGCGATGGCGAAGCCCCCGGCACCCCAGAAGAAAGACTAACGCGTGTGGTTGGGGGGGGGGGGTAGAACAAAACAAGGTGGTGTCCGGAAATGTGACTATACGGAGTATCAGGTAAGATTAAGGAGTGCGTCTACTCACATTTCCGGCCACGACGGGTGTGGCTGGTCGCCCGCCAGAACTAGGGCGGCGGCTGATCTGCCGGCTGAGGCGCTTCGGCAGCCTTGCGGGCGCGCCGGGCCTCCGCGAGGCGCGGGCCAACTGCTTCCACAGCGCCTGCGCCTTCTCGTCCGGCCGCCAGCCCGGGTAGGGATTCGACGTGGCCGGATCCTCGACGCAGGGCCATGCCCATGGCGGGGCGTGTAGCTCATCGTGGAGATCGTTGTGCAAGGCGCACCAGCGCTCGCAGCCGGGACATTGCTCACCGCCGCGGCGGTCCTCCGGACACGTACAGCGGCAACGCCGCATCGCCTCGAATAGCGCGATCGCTTTGGGCGTGATCCCCGGCGTGCGCTGTCGCCCAATCGGCGTGCGTCGTGTTCCGGTCATGTTGTCCCCTTCCAGCCGAGCGGGCGCAACTGCCCGCCCGCCGTCAGGGTGGACTGCGGCAGCAGCGCGCCCTGAAGATTTGGTCGCCCTTCTTTTTCCGAACTAGCCCCCGCATCTTTGAAGCCGCGTCGAGGGCCGCTGGCGGTCTTGGGAGCGAAGAAAGCTGGTCTTGGGACCGAAATAAAATTGACGTAAAATTTCGGCAGACGCATGCTGGTTGTAAGCTTCATGTAAGCTTCATGTAAGCTTCGGTATCTTCCACAGGCGACGGAGGAAGATCATGGCGCTCATCCCTTTAATAGCACGGGCTGGAATTGGTGCGCTCGCCTCCGTGGCGGCGGCACCATTGCTTCGGCTCGCGGCGTAACCATTTCGGAGCGGGTCATGAAAAGTATGACTTTGGGCGCGTTCGCGTTCATGTCTGCGTTGGTTCTTGCATCGACACCGGGTCACGCGCTGACTTTCGACTTTTCCTTTACCAATGTTTCGGGAGATACTCCGGGCACTGTCACCGGAGAGATCGGCGGCTTGGTGGATAACGCCACCTCAAAGGCGGGACTGATCATCATCGATTCAGTCCCGTCGGCCACCCACATTCTCACCCCAAGTCTCATTTTCCCGGCTTTCGCCATTGACAACTCGTTTACAGTCGCCAATGGAACAATCACCTCCGCCCTTTACGTTCGTTTCGACGTCGGCTTCCCAGAAGGAATGTACTCATTGAGCATTAATCTCAACCCGGCACTACCCGAGAATCGCGCAGAACTTGACGTTGCGATTGGCTTCACCAGCTCCCCAACCGTCATCGGCCCAATATCCTTTACTCTGGTGCCCGCCCCCATCGTCGGTGCCGGCCTGCCCGGCCTAATCGCGGCTTGCGGTGCTCTTCTAGTCCTGGCGCGACGCCGTCGTCGGCTCGTCGTCTGAAGGTTGTTCAGCACATCCGACGACGAGCTTACAAGCGTGCTGGCCTTCCACGGTCAGCTCGGCTGGTGGCGACGGCGGCAGATGCGGTGGTCTGTTGAGAGGAGTGACATCATGAAATCGAAGTTCAGCGCGGCGCTTGCCGCCGCAGGGTTTGCTCTGGCCCTCGGTGTCGGAGCGGCGAAGGCGGACTTAATTGGTACCGGCGTCAGCGGCGTTTTGAATTTTGCTACCTTTGACACGAACTTTTTCGACCCGGCGACCGGTTTTGTCCCCGCGGGATTCGGGAACAGCGCGCCGAACGGTCCAAACAACGTCGTCATATCAGCATCTCAGACCGAATTCGGTTCTAACTTGGGTTTTGATGCCCTAGGCACAGCTGATTTCACCTCCGACACACTGACGATCCAGTACGCACTTCCTGCAACCATCGGCATTAGCCAGCCCGGAGTATTCACATTCACCGACGCGGCTTTTCTAGGGGCTACTATTACTCCCATATCGAATACCTTCTTATCACCCGTTACCAGCAGCTTGGTAGGTGACGTTGTGATGATAAACACACCCTTCCCCGTCAGCGGCGACGATGCTGCCCGAACATTTGACGCCGTTTTCAGCATTACTACCGCTGCTGTCCCCGGCCCCATCGTCGGTGCTGGACTTCCCGGTCTGATCTTTGTTGGCGGTGGCCTTATCGGCTGGTGGCGACGGCGGCAAAAGATCGCCTGAGCGTCCGGCGCAATTCGCACACGTCGTTTGCGCGCTACACGCGGCCGCAGGCTTGGGCTAAGATGCAACTCCTCGCGGCAGGCCTTTCCGGTCGGGCAGCGCGTGGCTCGGTCGCTCCCGGAAAGATGGCCTGCCGCCCTGCCGTGAGGCCACTCGTCGCATTACGATTCAAGGCCATTGACTCGCGCTCGAGGGGGCAGCCTAGTCGCTGCCCCTTTCGAATGGGGGGCGGGAATGGATGCCAAGGCGCTCGACCTTGCTTTACTCGCCGCGCTGTCGCTGCTCTGCGCAGTGTTCGCTTGGGCAGGGGACCGTGGTGTTGTTGGCTTGCTCTTTTTTGCGCTCGCTGGAGTTGCGATGGTCGGCGCAGGCTATGCGCAGCAGCGCTGAAATGGACCAGCCAATTCTCAAACGCGCGGCGACTTCCCGCCTGTCCGGCGAATGGAATGACGATGATTATGAAGTGCTCGCGGATGGTATAGCTGTCGGCCGCATCATGAAAACCGCGGCCGCGCCGCTGGCCAGCGGGGAGGCGTGATGAGCGAAAGTCTCGGACTGGCATCTCACAAGTTGAGTTGCAACTGCACGGGCTGCGGGTTGCTCCGCGCCGGGGTCTGCATCAACTGCGCCGAGAAGATCGCGGCGCTGATCCTTGAGTCCGGCCCCGGAGAACTCGCCGCCGAGCCGTGCTCGGGTGCCTGCCGCGAGGCGATCGAACTGTACTTCTCTACGCCGCCAGAGCGCTGGCGCGCGCCGCGAGCGCTCTAGCTGCCACGGCCGCGCCGGATAGGCCACCTATAGCTAGGACGCTGGCCTATGGCCACCATGAGGATCGCACGCCGACGCACGGCTATGAGGCAACGCGCGAGGCTGCGATGGCAGCGGCGTTAGCCAAGGGCTGGCGGCGGGAACTGATGGGGGTGAGTCTCACGCCGCCAGCGGAACGCTCGAGCGCGGCGATCGCGGCCGATACTTGTTAACGCGCAGATCGCCGCAGCACTTCGGTACAATTTAAAGTAGAGGCCACTCCTATCAGACCCACGGCCAAGCCGCCGTTTGGATCGCGGTTAACTCTGTCGGATCGCTTTTGCACGCCGACTCTCATCCGCCTGGATAAGAGCGGAACGGAAGGCTCATGCCTTAGGCTTCCACACAGAGCGACGGAGGAAGATCATGGCGCTCATCTCAAAAGCACGCTCACGGGTTTTGGCATTCGCCGCGGTCGCGACGACAACGTTAGCTCCGGGATTTGCGGCGCCTGCTGCAGCCTCTCCCATCGAATATACGGAAACCGCTACTGGTAGCGGCACGCTCAACGGCACCGCCTTTACGAACGATCTAATTACCATCACCGCCTTCGGCGACACCACAGGAGTAATTACCGTTAATGCCGGCACGTGGGGGTTTTTTCGTTAACCCAGGAGTCGTGGCCACAGTAACCGTTTCGGGCGTTGGCTCTGACACTCTTCCAAACGCCGTGGTGTTTGTGATTCAGGGCCCACCGCTCGGCCCCTCTGCCGGCTTCGCCGACAGCGTCCAAAACCTTGCGATATTAGATACGGTGGACAGTGCTTTCAGCACCTACGCCCTAAACACTGCCATCGGCCCAATTACGGGTCCGAACTTCGGTCAGTCCTCAACTGCTACTGGCTCCGGCGGAAGCTTCCAAATCTTGTCCCCCCCGGGGCTGGTGAATTCGACATTCACCGCCGTTCCCGGTCCCGTGGTCGGTGCTGGACTGCCCGGCCTGATCTTGGCGGGCAGTGGCCTTCTCGGCTGGTGGCGACGGCGTCAGAAAGTCGCCTGAGCTATTCGGCGACTCGGGCCTCGCAGTGTTCACGCCGCTCGCGGGCGCTCAAGCGCGGCCGTGTACTCATTAACGCGCAGATCGCAGCACCGCTTTTTCTGGGCTAGCGCCCCATCGGTTGTCCAGAAAATGCTCTGCTTGCTAATTGACGAGGGAACTCTCTAAGAGGGATGCTACTAGCGGCTGCGGCATTCCGTAGGCAGGGGCATACAATAATGAAAAGCGAAACTGGACGTGGCCGTTGTCACGCAATCAAAGCGCTTTGGTGCTTATGCGCGAGCGTGCCACTGTTGGCGCTTGCCCCAAAGGCTTCGGCTGACGTCGTTACCGTAACCGTGACTGGCGTTGTTGCCCCTGCCGGCTCGTTCTTCGGCACTACCTATGGAATTGACAACGGCGGGTTCTTTGGACCGGCAGGAGCCAGTTTGGCCGGCGATCCGTTCACCGTGGTTTGGACTGGAGACCTGTGCAATTGCACGGGCGGAATTTTTCCCAGCAATCCACCGATGCCGTTGGCCAACCCGATCAACCCCGTCACCGATGCCGTGCTGACCATCAACGGGCACAGCTACGATTATGGTGCTGGTGCCTACGGCGATTTTTACAGCGACCTGCAGCAAGTCGTGGTTGTCCCCGGCAACATTCAGTTAACAACTCGCCAAGTTGGATTTGGGGCAAACTTCGGCACCCCTGGTCACGATGGCGTGTTCTATATCCAGCCCTGCTGCGATTCCTCGTTCGATACGCAGGCATTCCTGACTGTTGAGAACGTCGGGGTTCCCGGCCCCATCGTTGGTGCTGGCCTCCCCGGCCTGATCTTGGCGAGCGCTGGCCTTCTCGGCTGGTGGCGACGGCGGCGGAAGATCGCCTGAAGCTTCCCTGCGTTATTTGCACGCGTCGTTTGCGGCAGCGATGTAGCTTGGCTTGATCAGTTGAGCGGCGCTTGCGGGTCGCGGGCAGCGAGCTTGGCGCGGCCGATGGCTTGCAAGCGGCGAAGCTTTTGCACCTCGACCTCGGCCTTCGTGCGGGCGAGCACGGCAGCGCGGAGATCGGCATGCTGCGCGCGCACTTCCTCGATTTCGCCCTCCAGCGCGGCGATCCTGGCCCGCAGCACGGCGACCTGCGCGAGGTGTCGCTCGCCCATCCGACGTAATTCATCGCGCTGTTCAGCAAACAATTCGCGCACCCGATCGGGATGCACGAGGGCGCGGTTACGCTGCATTGTTGTGGATCCGTCGCAGGAAGCCGCGCGGCAGGTCGACGACATCGGCGGCCTTCAAATGCGACACGGTGTCGGATTTGCCGAGCAACGCGAGCAGCATTTCGATTTGCACTTCGAGCTTGGCGATGCGCGCGTCGCGCTCGGCGAGAGCCGCGTCGCGTTCCTTCCGCATTTCCCGGCGCGTCTCGACGATGACGACGCCCATTGCTTCGCTCAACGCCTGATCGCGCCAATCGCCGAAGAGCGCGCCGGATGGCTGCGAGTCAGCCGCGCCGCCGGGCTGCGGGGCGGGCGCTGGCACGTTTTGCTCGGTCGTCCGATACAAGAGCACAGGCGAGGCCGCTGCCGCCTCTCTTCGGGCCAGCCAATCGGCGTGCTCGGCGCGCAACCGATCATCGGCGGCGTAAAGCTCGGCAAGCTCGCGGCGTTCGTCGTCGGTCATGTGAGCTACCATGTCACTGCATTGACGACTGCCACATGCGGTGCCCGCATTCCGAACGCGGCACGCAACTTTGTCTGCCAAGCGATCTTATCGTGCTGCCACAAGCTTTCTGTCGGAGTTCCGGCCATGGGGTCGCTCGTTGGGGTGTCCTGAAACTGCAATAGCGCGTGACTGGAAATTTCAAATTCGGGAGTGGGCGCAAAGGCACTCGCAAAGCTCGATGGCTCAACCATGATCACGGTTCCGACCGCGACTGCGTTGGATGGCCAAATAGGTATCTTGAAATGCGGACCGGCCAGTAATGTGAGTGACGTATTCTGCACTGGATTGACGACGAGTGCCGGGTTGCGACCGGCGCCCACTGCGACCAACGCTGCGGTCAGCGCGCGCAGATCGCCCTCCATCGCCGCGAGCCCACCGCCCGCGGTTGGGGTAATCGGAGCGATTCCATTCAAAATCCCGGCGGGTGAAGCACCGGCGGCTTGCGTTCCGAAGACCGCGGAATCGAGCGCCAGCGCCATACTTTCAGTCAGGAGCGCGCGCGACACTTCCTCAATATTGGAGCCCTCGATCTGTTCGCGTGAGGCCGCATTCAGGACGACCAGCTTACACGGCGAGAGCGTTGTGCCTGCTGTGATCCGCTGGACGCGCAAGCTCGCCGGTGCGCCTTCGCTGACCCAAGTACCCGCATCACTGCTATCGACCAGACGGCCGGGCGCGTGAATGGTCGCAAAGCCATCGAACGCCAATTTCATGCCAGCGGCGACGAGACTGGCGGCTGCACTCGCGGTAGCCATTTCAACGACGGTTTGCGAGACCGTCGCATGCCCCATTGGACCGGCCCAATTCGCATTCGCGATGGTCGCGGGGGCGGTCGCCGCGCGCAGCACCATCTCGCCTATGCGATCGTCGCCGAACATCTGCTTGAAGGCGCGTTGGGGTTCGATCTTATGGACATGCGCACGCAGCAAGGCGGCGGTGGCGCGGACGAGACCTTTGAGGCCGCGTCCATTCTCGATATCACCCGGAAGCGGAAATGGTCTGACCGTCATCGTCGCCTCGCTCAAAAAGAGCGCCGGGCCAAGGCCCCGAGCATGACCGGCCTCAAAGCCCGGCGCAGCGGAGGAACGTAGCGCCAGAGGCGCCACGCATGGCATCCTCGCACGGCATCGAGGTGCCGATGCGACACCCGTGTCGACATCTTTCAGCGCTGGGCTTGCTGCCAGTGCTTGGCCCATTCGCCAAGCATCTTGCCGACGACGGCTTCGACGCGCCGCAGGTCTGCGGTCTCGGCCTCGCTCATGCGTTTGCTTTCGATCAGCGCTAGCAACAGCGGGTCGTGATCGACCTCGACCCTGAGAACCGCCTTGCCGTTCTTTTTGCGCACGCGTGCGCGGCGTGAGCGCTCGCGGCTGCGGATGACGGTGCGCGGCGGATCGAGCTTGGTGGCGATACCGGCGAGCCAGCGCCGACGCTGGCCGCGCCGCACGCGGCTGGCGGCGATCGCGAGGCGTGCGAGGGCACCATCATCAAGGGCGAGCATTTGACTATGAGATGAGCCTACGCCGCCGAAATGCAACATGGCTTCGACGACGAACAAATGTTTGGCGCTAAGTAACAAATCTTGCACGGGGGATGAAGCGACTAAGATACGCAAGTATAGGGAGGCGAGACCATGAAAACCTTTCGCTGGCACGAATAGA
>Ga0306923_10004529_pt1 | contig 13342 bp, 13 predicted proteins | sample sta12Can44000108_FD_203841 | JGI IMG/M metagenome (GOLD analysis project Ga0306923, IMG submission 203841) | Lab enrichment of tropical soil microbial communities from Luquillo Experimental Forest, Puerto Rico - statanox.12C.anox.44.000.108 (v2)... | ecosystem: Environmental > Terrestrial >... | reverse complement strand
GGCTTCGCGGTAAGGCTCGCGTTGCAGCACGCCGTGCTCGACGAGCGTCGCGAGTCGTTCGCTGAGCAGGGTCCGCGCGCAGCCGACGTTGGCGAGGAACTGCTCGAAGCGGCCCGCGCCGTAAAACGCCTCGCGCAGCACCAGCAGCGTCCACTTCTCCCCGATGACGTCGAGGGTCCGCTTGATCGAGCAGTCACGCACCCGCAGTTCCTCAAAGCTGGCCGGCTCGGCCTCCTCAAGATCAACAGAACGCCTGGTCATGAGGCCATAGTAGCAGAGTTTGACAATGCTACTCAGCCTTATCTAGTCTGAGTTCTGAAACCAGACCCAGAAGGAAGGTGCCAGCATGACTGCGTCGACAAGCGTTCAGGAAACGGTGCTGGTCATCGGAGCGACAGGCCGCCATGGCGGCACCGGGGCCCGGGTGGTCGAGCGGCTGCAAGCGGCGGGGCGGCTCGTTCGGGCCTTGGTCCGCTCCAACGACGACCGCGCCCAGCGGCTTCGCGAATCCGGGGTGCAAACCCTGGTAGGCGACCTGCACGACCGCCGGACTCTCCGGCCCGCGCTGGATGGAGCCGGTTCGGTGTATGTCGCGTATCCGGTCGCGGCGGGCGTCGCGACCGCGCTAGCGAATTTGGCCTCGGTGATCCACGAGCTGGGCTCCTCGCCACACGTCGTGATCAATTCGCACGGCACGGTCGATCACGACAGCCCGAGCGGAATCTCTCGAGAGTTTGCCCTTGGGGAAGAGCTGATGATCGAACTCGGGGTGAATGTCACTGTGCTCCGAATCAGCGCGTTCTTTTACGAGAACGTGCTGCTGGCGCACTCGGGCGCGATCCGGGAGACCGGAGCGTTCGCAAACTGCTTTGGTGACAGCCGCCCGGCCTGGATCAGCGCCACGGACGCCGCCGACCTGTGCGCGACCGCCCTGCTCGCGCCGGAGACCTACGCCACGAGCCTAATCGCCTACCCGCCAGGCCATGAACGGCTCTCCCAGCAACAGATCGCTGACATCATTAGCGAGGAAACCGGCCGCGACGTCCGCTACCAGTACATCACCCAGGAGGAGTGGACCCGTCAACTAAAGGCCGCGGCCGTCCACTCCGGAGGCCTGGTCAACGACGCGATGATCCAGCACCTCCCGACCCACGCCAGGATGATGGCGGACAACACCACGATTTCGCGGATGGACACCGACCCCTCCGCGCTCGCAGCGGCCAGCGGCCGCCCCCCGCTGACCTTCCGAAACTTCGTTCGACAACACCGCACAGCATTCGGCGCCCTCACCGCCACAGCATGAATTGGCTCCACACCCATATCAGGGAGCTGTTCGCCTGAGCCGCAACCACATTCAACGTAAGCATCGAACAAAAGGGAGAGCGATGAAACTACAGGACCAAAGAGTGCTGGTGACCGGCGCGACCGCCGGAATAGGGCAGGAAACAGCCAAGCTGTTCGCCCGTCGCGGCGCCAGCGTCATCATCACCGGGCGCGACACCGAACGAGGCGAGCTGACCGTCGCGGCGATCGAAGCAGAGGGTGGACGCGCCGAGTTCATCGCCGCCGACCTGACCGACATCGAATCCGTTCGACGCCTGGCCGAACAGGCCGGTGACGTCGACGTGCTGGTCAACAATGCGGGCGCGCACACGGCCGGTCCGACATTGGAGCAGGACATCGAATCGTTCGACATGCAGTTCGACGTCGACGTGCGCGCACCGTTCTTCCTGACCGCGGAGCTGCTGCCCAAGATGATTGCTCGCGGATCGGGTGCGATCGTCAACGTCTCCGGCGCGGCCGCTTCGGTCGGCGTCGCCCTTGCGCCGGCCGCCGCCGCCGCCAAGGCGGCACTCGAATCCTTCACCCGGTCCTGGGCGGCGGCGTTCGGCGCCAACGGGATTCGTGTGAACACCGTCGCGCCCGGGCCCACCCGCACCGACAGCGCCATCGATTTGTTCGGCGACTTCCTCGAGCAGCTTGGCTCCGCGACACCGTTGGGCCGGACCGCGGACCCGAGCGAGATCGCCGAGACGATCGTTTTCCTCGCGTCGCCCCAAGCGAGTTACCTCACCGGCGCGACCGTGGCGGTGGACGGCGGCTATACCGCGATCTGAGCCCCGCCACAGCCACGCCATCGAGCTGTTGGCCTGAGACGCAACCATATTCAGCCCAAACATCGAACATAGGAGCCCTTGATGGAACTGCAGGACCAACGGGTGCTGGTGACCGGCGCAACCGCGGGAATAGGGCAGGAAACCGCGAAGCTGTTCGCGCGACGCGGCGCGACCCTGGTCGTCACTGGGCGCGACCGTGTGCGCGGCGCGCAGACTGTCGCGGTGATCGAGGCCGAGGGTGCACGCGCCGAGTTCATCGCCGCGGACCTCAACGACGTCGAATCCGTGCGATACCTGGCCGAACAGGCCGGCGAGGTCGACGTGCTGATCAATAACGCGGCTGCGACGCGCGCCAGGTTCGCTCCAACACTGGAGCAGGACGTCGACTCGTTCGACACGATATTCGACGTCAACGTGCGAGGGCCGTTCTTCCTGACCGCGGCGCTGCTGCCAAAGATGATCGCCCGCGGATCGGGCGCGATCGTCAACATCTCCACGATGTATGCGTCGGTCGGCATAGCCGACGCGCCGGCCGTCGCCGCTGCGAAGGCGGCACTCGAATCCCTCACCCGGTCCTGGGCGGCGGCGTTCGGCGCCCACGGGATTCGTGTCAACACCGTCGCGGCCGGGCCCACCCGCACCGACACGGCAATCGGCATGCTCGGTGACGGTCTGGAACAGCTGGGTTCCGCGACACCGTTGGGCCGGACCGCCAACCCGAGCGAGATCGCCGAGGCGATCGTGTTCCTCGCGTCGCCCCAAGCCAGCTACCTCACCGGTACGACGCTGGCGGTGGACGGCGGCTACACCGCGATTTGACGCAACAACGTGACATCGCACACGGGAACGATGCATCGCCCGAGCCATTGCGTCCTGGTAATCGAAAGGCCAACGGGTGAATGGGATTTCAGTTACCAGCCTAGTCAAGCGCGGCTGGATGCTGCTGGTCGCAGTAGCGGTGGCCGCGGTCGCAGGGTTCTGCGTCTATCGGCTGCACGGCATCTTCGGCTCTCACAACAGCACTTCGGGTGCCACTGGCATCACAGATGACCCCATCCCTTTCAACCCCAAGCACGTCACCCTTGAAGTGTTTGGCGCTCCCGGGGCGGTGGCAACCATCAACTACCTCGACGTCAATGCCCAGCCGCAGCGAGTCGACGACGCGACCTTGCCGTGGTCGTACACGATAACGACGACACTGCCCGCGGTCACGGGCAACCTTGTCGCACAGGGCAACAGCGCCTCCATTGGCTGCAGGATCACCGTCAACGGTGAGGTCAAGGACGAAAGATCCGTCAACGAAATGAATGCCTACACCTTCTGCCTGGTGAAGTCCGCATGAGTGACCGTCGCCCCCCGCCTCGTTCCTTAGCGCACGTAATCCGCCGACTCTCAGTACCGATCCTGCTGTTCTGGCTGGCCGTCGCTGCCATAACCAATATTGTCGTGCCGCCATTGGAGGCGGTTGGAAATGCACATACGGTGTCGCTGAGCCCCAAAGATGCGCCGTCGCTACAGGCAACGAAACGCATCGGCGAAGTGTTCCACGAATTCGATTCCAACAGTTCGGCAATGATCATTCTGGAAGGCGATAAGCCTCTCGGCGATGACGTCCACCGGTTTTACGACACACTGATCCACAAGCTCTCCCAGGACACCAAGCATGTGGAGCACATCCAGGACTTCTGGGGGGATCCGCTGACGGCCGCGGGCTCGCAAAGCACCGACGGCAAGGCCGCTTACGTTCAGGTGTACCTCGCCGGTAACCAGGGCGAGGCTTTATCCAACGAGTCGGTCGACGCCGTCCGTGACATCGTGGCACACACGCCACCACCGACGGGCGTCAAAGCCTATGTCGCCGGCGCAGCGCCGGTGGTCGTCGATCAGCTCGAAGTGGGTAACAAAAGTGTCGCGAAAGTCACCGCCATAACCATCGTGGTGATCGCAATAATGCTGCTGTTCGTCTACCACTCTGTCCTCACAACGATGCTCGTGCTTTTCATAATTTTCATCGAGTTAGCCGCGGCCCGGGGAATCGTTGCCTTTCTTGGCAACTGCGGCATAATAGGACTTTCGACCTACTCGGTTAATCTGCTCACGTTGTTGGTCATCGCCGCGGGGACGGACTACGCGATATTTGTCCTCGGCCGTTATCAAGAGGCGCGGCACCGCGGGGAGGATCGGGAAACGGCCTTCCACACCATGTTTCGCGGAGTCGCTCACGTTGTATTGGGCTCGGGCTTAACCGTTGCCGGCGCGTTGTACTGTCTCAGCTTTACCCGGCTCCCTTATTTTCAATACCTGGGCGTTCCCTGCGCAACCGGCATCCTTGTCGCGCTGGTGGCCGCGCTCACCCTGGGTCCGGCCGTGCTTACGTTGGGAAGTCGGTTCGGTTTCTTCGACCCCAAGCGCGCCATGCGGACTCGGGGATGGCGGCGCATCGGCACGGCTATCGTCCGCTGGCCCGGGCCCGTGCTTGCGGTGGCGTGCGCGGTAGCCCTTGTCGGTCTGCTCGCACTGCCGGGATATAAGACGAGCTACGACGATCGCCGCTACTTGCCTGCCGACGCCCCGGTCAACATCGGGTATGCGGCTGCGGATCGCCACTTTTCTCAGGCCCGGCTGAATCCCGAACTGCTGATGATCGAAGCCGATCACGACCTGCGTAACCCGGCCGACATGCTCATCTTGGACAGGGTGGCCAAGGCTGTCTTCCACATCCCGGGTATCGCCCGAGTGCAGACCATAACCAGGCCCCTGGGGACCCCGATCGAGCACACTTCGATACCGTTTCAGATCAGCCAACAAAGTACCGGCCAGATCGAGAACCTGAAATACCAGCAAGACCGCGCGGCCGACTTGCTCAAGCAGGCCAACGAGATTGCGAAAACCATGGCCATCTTGCAGCGCCAGTACGGTGCCCAGCAGGAGCTCGACGCCGCAACTGCCGATGAGACGGAGAAGTTTCACGAAACCGTCGCCACGGTGAATGACCTGCGCGACAAGATCGCAGATTTCGACGACTTCTTCAGGCCGCTGCGCAGTTACTTCTACTGGGAACGGCACTGCTTCGACATTCCGATCTGCTGGGCGTTGCGGTCCGTATTCGACGCACTCGATGGTATCGACGCGCTCAGCGGCCAACTCGCAGGCATTACAACATCTTTGGACAGAATAAATGCGATCGAGCCCCAACTGCTGGCGCTGATACCGCCCCAGATCGCCAGCCAGCAGACCAATCGGGACCTGACCCTGTCCAACTACGCCACCACGTCGGGGATCAACGAACAGACCGCCGCTGCGCTCCAAAACGCCTCCGCCATGGGACAAGCCTTCGACGCCGCCAACAACGACGATTTCTTCTACTTGCCGCCCGAGGCCTTCGACAATGCCGATTTCAAGAGGGGCCTGAAACTCTTTCTCTCGCCCGACGGCAAGGCCGCTCGCATGATCATCACCCACGATGGTGATCCCGCTACACCGGAGGGCATTTCGCATATCGATCCGATCCAGAACGCAGCGCGCGAGGCCGTGAAGGGAACTCCCTTGGAGGGCGCCAAGATCTACCTCGGCGGCACCGCGGCGACTTTCAAAGATGTGCGAGACGGCGCCGAATACGACCTCCTGATCGCCGGAATAGCCGCGCTGAGCCTGATTTTGATCATCGTGATGATCATTACCCGAAGCGTGATTGCTGCCCTCGTTATCGTGGGCACAGTGGCTCTTTCGTTGGGCGCCTCTTTCGGACTCTCTGTGCTCGTCTGGCAGGACATTTTTGGCATCGAGTTGCACTGGATCGTTCTCGCGCTGGCCGTCATCCTCCTGTTGGCGGTGGGATCCGACTACAACCTGCTGCTGATCTCACGGTTCAAAGAGGAGATCGGCGCCGGACTAAAGACCGGCATCATCCGTGCGATGGCCGGCACCGGTGGCGTGGTGACCTCTGCCGGATTGGTATTCGCGGCCACCATGTCCTCCTTCGTCTTCAGCGACTTGCGGATTATCGGTCAGATGGGGACCACCATCGGCCTCGGGCTGCTGTTCGACACGCTCATCGTGCGCTCGTTCATGACCCCGTCCATCGCAACGCTTCTCGGACACTGGTTCTGGTGGCCGCAAAGGGTGCGCCCACGCCGGGCCGGCAAAACGCATCAGGGCGTCGAACAGCGATCACGAAACGACCAAGTTCTTGTGCAAGTACGCCGGCCCCTCCAGCGCCGCGGCTATCGGGCTGTTGGCTTGAGCCGCAACCAAATTCAGCCAACCTCGAAACCAATTGATTAGGAGGCACACCATGGTCGGGGCAAAACCCTACGGGCAACTGCAATATCGCGAGGTCAACGGAAGCCGAATGGCCTACGTCGACGAGGGCGAGGGCGATGCCATCGTCTTTGCGCACGGCAATCCCACCTCGTCCTACCTGTGGCGCAATGTGATGCCACACCTAGAAGGTCTGGGCCGTCTCGTTGCTGCCGACCTGATCGGCATGGGTGGGTCGGACAAATTGGACCGATCGGGTGCGGACCGCTACAACTACGCCGAACAGCGGGATTACCTGTTCGCACTCTGGGATGCACTGGATCTCGGCGACAACGTAATACTTGTGCTGCACGACTGGGGTTCCGCACTCGGCTTCGACTGGGCGAACCAGCATCGTGACCGCGTGCAGGGCATCGCGTTCATGGAAGCCATCGTCACCCCAATCAGCTGGTCGGACTTCCCGTCGGACCTCCGCGGCGTGTTTGAGGGCTTTCGATCGCCGCAGGGCGAGGCCATGGTGCTCGAGCAGAACATCTTCGTCGAGCAAGTGCTGCCCGCAGGAATGCAGCGCAACCTCAGCGACGAAGAAATGGACCACTACCGGCGGCCGTTCGCCGGACCAGGAGAGTCCCGCCGTCCGACATTGTCCTGGCCACGCAACATCCCGATCGACGGCGAGCCAGCCGACGTCGTATCGGTGGTCAACGACTACAGCAGCTGGTTGGCCGAAAGCGATGTGCCCAAACTGTTCATCAACGCCGAGCCAGGGGCCATCGTCCACGGTCGGATCCGCGATGTCATCCGCTCGTGGCCGAACGTCACGGAGACGACCGTCACCGGACTGCACTTCGTCCAGGAGGACAGCCCCGATGAAATCGGCACCGCCGTCGCGCAATTCGTGCGGAAGCTGCGCTCGCCTGGGACTCGAACCCTGCCTTGACGAGGCAAATATTGGTTTGGGCAAGCAGCGCTCAGGCTTACGTTAGGCCGTCCTCCAGGTAGCGCAGCGAGTATCTACCCTGCCGCTCGGACTCACTCTCAGACAGCCAAGTGGCCGTCTCCCGGATCGCGTCCGTCGATCCATAAACCCGGCGATTGCAACCGTGGCAAGTCAGGTGCGTGTACATCTTGTCACCGCCCCGAGGCCATTCCTCGCGTTCCGTGCCGGCTACCTGGATCCCAATGGACTGGTGCTCAACGTTCTGGATCAACTGGCCGACGACGTGTCCCTCGGGGCACATCAGGTCCATGGCTAGTAATCCCCTGTCGGTCATCCGTCGCCCTCCGCGATAACTACCTTTTACAGCGCATGTTCGTGACCTGTTTCTTGCCGGCCAGAATGGCCTGTTCTCATGAGGACCATCCTCGACCACCTAACCAGAGCGGCGGCTCCTGGCCGTTGTGCATGCTCTTGGGCTGCCATCGCTGTCTGCGCAACAGTCGGCCGGCGTGGTGCTCGGCCACGTCCTTCAGATACTCGACGTCGTCGCTGGTCCATGGGTGCTGGCCGGTCCCGTCCAACCACCACCTCGGTTGGCCGTCCTGCTCGTAGCGGGTTATCCGGTAACGCCAGGCGACGTGCCTACCCTTGGCGTCGACCTGCCAGTCCAGCAGCCGCGGCCGGATGGCCTCGGGCACCGGCTGGATAAATTCCCGGGGGTGGGTTATCCGGATCTCGATAAACTCGCCACCCATGAATTAACCCTACTACCAGGACGCTTGCTTGCGTCAGTGGTTCTACCTGCGAAGATGGCGATCGCGTCGGATGGGCTCACCCGGCAGTTTCCGTTCGACCGGAAGGGTGGCCTCCGGCTTAAATGTGGTGCATCGCGCGTGATATGGCGATGTCTTTCCCCTGTGCCATTGTGAGGTATAAGCGCCCGCCGAGTCAGGAGGACGACATGTCGACAGAAACCACCACGCCGCGCCTTACTGAAAAGTTCCATGAGGCGCTGACATACGCGGCAGAGAAGCACCACCGGCAGACGCGCAAGGGAGGCGACATTCCCTACATCGGGCACTTGCTGTCCGTCGCGGGACTGGTGATCGAAGCCGGCGGCACGGAAAGGCAAGCCATCGCGGCGCTCTTACATGACGCCGCTGAAGACCAAGGCGGCAAGGAGACACTGGTGGAGATCCGAGAGCGTTTCGGTGCGGACGTTGAACGGATCGTCGCGGAGTGCAGCGACACGTTCGAAGACCCGAAACCGCCTTGGCGCGAACGAAAGACGAGCTACATCAAGCATCTGAAGAATGCGTCCAACGACACGATCCTGGTATCGCTTGGCGACAAGGTGGACAACGCCCGAGCGATTCTGCGCGACTTCCGGCGGTCAGGGTCGGAGTTGTGGCAGCGTTTCAGCGTGAAGGATCCAAACGATCACCTCTGGTACTACCGATCACTGCTGGACGTGTACCAGCACAAGACTGACAGCTGGCTCGTCGATGAACTGCGACGCACGCTCGACGCGCTGGCCGAGTTGGTCAACGCCTAATGCCAATCACGTCTGGATGTCGCGCTTCGCGTACATCTGCTGCGGCACAGAACCCGGCTGCCGCGCTTGATGAACTTCGGGTCCAGTGTTGAGTCGATTTAGGCGATACACCTGCGGCTATGTGAGTGGAGCTAAGGGGATTCGAATCCCTCCGCGTTACTGCAAAAATGCCCTGTGAAATCTGCTTTTCCGATCAGGGCGTTGTTACGCGAGTTGTCTTTGTCCTGGGGATATGCGCCAGCGTGTTACTCGCCGTAACGGTGCTGTGCGCCCTTCGCACCTGCGAGCGCCGGGTTATGAGCGGGGCGTCGTGCCCACGGTGGAACCGATGTGAACAGGCGGGAGCGGGCGAGACAGATCGGACGACTGAACACGTTGTTTTGGTGTCCAGATCCGTGGCCAACACACCGAGCGGTGGGCCGAGGGCCCGTCGTGGTGGGCCATGATGTTCGTCATTCGGGGAGCCAGCTGTGCGCCGGCGAAGGTCGCGGCGACCCCGACAACAATGGTGTACGTGGCGGCCAGGGCGGCAACCTGCGGGCTGGCACCGCAGTGCAGCGCCGACACAGTGGGCCAGGTGACAAACGCGTAGGACACATACATCGAACCGAACATGACAAACGGGATCGCAGCGATCACCCACTTGGTCCGGAAACTCATCAGCAACATGATCAACAGCGCGGGTACCAGGTCGAAGAGGCGGTTGGTGCTGATGAACCACAGCGGCAGGGGGAACCAGTGTTCGTTGAAGAACGGCTGGTTGTCTCCGTAATAGGTGTACAGCTTGGCGATTTTGATGATTGGCACCTCGAGCATTACGTCGGCGATCGCGATCCCGCCGAAGATGTAGAGGAAATCTCTGGGCCGGCAACCATTGCGCACGCGCTGGATAATGAACAGCGACCCGCCGCCGATGAACCACAGATAGACCGGCGAGACCCACAGCGGAACATGGGTGCCCCAGAACTGCACCAGCGGCCATGCCCCGTGCTCGGCATACCAAAGTTTGCCGGCCCGATCGACCGCGCCCTCGAAGACAACCGCTCCCAAAGCCCCGCTGCACAGGATCACGGTGCGGAACAACACTTCCCACCAGTCGCGGTGGCGCATCGGGTTGCGTAGCGGCAGATAGATGGTCAAACCCGCGACCCCGAAGTGCAGCACCCCAAAGATCCACTGCCACAGCGGGTTGACCACCATGTCGATCGGGGCATCCACCGGCGGATTCATCGACTCCTCCTCATCGTCGCAGCGCCTGACCCGCAACCGGACAGGTCAGGGGCCGATGCGGTTTCGCGTGCTTCAGAATTGACCGCTTTGAGCAGCCAGATGACGTTGACGATGAACTGGATGCCGAAAACGACAGCGGGGAGCCAGAACACGAAGATCCCATTCCAGGCGAACGGCCCGGATTTGAAGAACTGCAGGATGACGCCTGGGGTGAAGGTGATGGGCGCCCAGATGTTGAGGTATCCGAGCCACCGCGGGAACAGCGGCGTGGTCCGGGTGTCGGTCAGGATCGCGAACGCGAAGGCGAAGTTTTGCGCCATGAACGGCGGCCACGGCATCACCAGGAAGATCCAGGTCATGTCGTTGAGCAGCAGGGTCGAATCGGGGGCTCGATCGGGGCGAAAAGCGGTGACCGCGAGCATCATCGCGGGCACCAGGAAGGTCAGGCAGGCAAACGCGCCGGCGGCGAGTTGGGTGTTGAGTACGGTCTGGTGCACTCCCGGTATGCGTTGCATCTGCGCGGAGATCACACCGGTGTAGCTCGCGTAGAACATCGAACTGATCAGCATCAACCCGGCTCCGAGCCGGATCCCGGTGGCGTGCGCCTGGTAGTGGGCCGCGATATCGGCGGCCGGGGACCCCGGCATCAGCGGTGGTATGAGGCCGCCTGCCACCAGGGCGAGGAAGAACAACAGCGGACAGATGATGCCGCTGATGGCGCAGAGGCGCTGAAACGTCATTTGTGGGTTCATGTCTCTTTGCTTCCTTCCACTGGTCGGCACAAGCCCCGGATACTTCCGCTCACCGGCTTGTGGGCGGGATTGACAAAGTGCTCACGATGAGCGACAGTTTGTGCGGATGTATAGTAAGCACTATATGACATTTATTACAAGCTTCTACCGGAAACCCATGAGAAAGGACCAGGTTGATGGGCCTCGACGCCGTCGCCGATGTGTTGATCGTCGGAGCGGGCCACAACGGATTGACCGCCGGCTGTTATCTGGCCCGGGCCGGGTTGCGGGTACTGGTGGTGGAGGCCGCCGATGCGGTCGGCGGGATGACCTCGACGAGACCGGTGCTGGCGCGGGCACCTGGCCACCTGGTCAACGAGGGCGCGATGGACTCCTCGTTGTGGCGCACCACCACCATCGCCCGGGATCTGCAGCTGGACCGTTTCGGGTTGCGGGAGCTGGAGATCGACACCCCGTATGCCTACCTCGACCCCGACGGCAGCTCGCTGTGCATCCACCGCGACCCTGTTCGCACCGCCGACGAGATCCGCCGATTCTCGCCGACCGATGCGCGGGCCTACCTTGACCTAGCGCACGCGCTGGACACGGCGATGAACGTCGTCGTGCCCTACATGAACTCCAACCCGATGCGCCCCCGAGCGGGCGGAATCCTCAGCGGCGCCCTCAAATCCGCCCGCCACCCCGGCCGGGTGGGCCCGCTGACACAATTCCTGACGACCTCGCAGGCCGAGTTCATCGACACCCGATTCCGCGACCGCCGCATCAAGGCGCTGCTTGCGGCCGTGCCGTGCTTCGCGCCGATCTCCGCCGACGGCACCGCCTGGGTCCTGATCTACTTCGGGCTGATTCACCGCTCGGGTGTGGGGCGGTTTGAGGGGGGCACCGGGGCCATCACCGACGCGCTGGCGCGCTGCTTCACCGCCGCCGGCGGGCAACTGCGGTTCGGCACGGTGGTCGACGGACTGCTGATGGACGGGGGCAGGGTCGCCGGCGTGCGGCTGGACACCGGCGAGCAGGTCACCGCAGGCCAGGTGATCACCACCAACAACGCCAAGGTCACCCTGTCGCAATGGCTGCCCGACGGGGTGCTCAGCGACGAACTCACCCGCCGGGTGCACCACATCCCCACCGCGTCAACCAACGCGTCGTCGTTCAAGATCGACGTGGCGCTGGGCGGGCGGGCCGCACTGCCGACGCATCAGGCCAACCGCCGCGATGACGTCGACCTGCGCAAGCCTGCGCTGTGCCTGACCAGCTTCGACGACCACGTCGCGGCCTGGGACGCCTGTGCGCGCGGCGAGGTGCCCGACCCGGTGGCGGGGTTTGCCATCCTGCCCACCGGCATGGATCCCACCCAGGCCCCCGACGGGCAGGACACGTTCTGGTTCTGGTCGGGCATCACCCCGGCCAACCCGACCCGGCCGTGGTCAGAACTCGTCGGACCCACCGCCGACAGGGTCCTCGAGCACGCTGCCAAATACCTCGACGGGCTCTCCGACCTGCAAATCGACCGCCGCCAGCAGAGCCCGGAGGACATCGCGGCCCGTTTCCGCTCCCCCGACGGCAACGTCTATCACGTCGACCCGGTGGCGACCCGATTCGGGCCGCTGCGGCCCGCACCCGGGTTCGCCGGCTACCGCACCCCGATCGAGGGGCTGTTCATCTCGGGCGGCGGTACCCATCCCAGCGCCGGGATCTGCGGGATCCCCGGCCAGCAGGCCGCCCGCGCCGTGTTGCGCACCAGGCGGCGCGCCTCCGTGACCAGCCGGGTCAGGGGTGGCCGGTGACCATATCGGCGCCGCCTGTGCGCGAAAGGCCTACGCGACGGCGACACCACGTTCTTGGGGAAGAAGGCGTGTGGATCTTCATCTTCGGCGACATGCTCATCTTCGCGGTCCTGTTCGGCACCTACCTGCATTACCGATCCCGAAACCCGCAGCTGTTCAACCACTCCCAGCTGGCACTGAACCCAGGCTTCGGTGTGGTCAACACGCTGCTGCTTTTGTTGAGCTCGCTGCTGGTCGTGGTGGCCGTCACCGCGTTACGCCGAAAGGTCACCGGCATCGCCGCCGGGTTGATCGCCGGCGCGATCGCCTGCGGGCTGGCCTTTTCGGTCCTGAAGGTCATCGAATACCACGACAAGATTGCGGCCGGGATCACCCCGCTGACCAACGAGTTCTTCATGTTCTACTACGCACTCACCGGGCTGCACTGGTTCCACCTGATCCTTGGGCTGGCCATGCTCACATACCTGCTCTATGCCAGCCGCAAGCCCGCACTGACCGCCAAGCAATTCAGCTGGGCAGAAGGCGGCGGATGTTTCTGGCACATGGTCGACCTGCTGTGGATCGTGTTGTTCCCGCTGCTCTACCTGGTCAGCTAGGAGCCCAGCCATGACCGCTCTTGCCCCACTCCTGCGCACCCGAACCTCCGCAGTCTGGCTGGTCCTGACCCTGGCCACCGTGTTGTCCTGGGCGCTTGGCCACAA
>Ga0306923_10004525_pt1 | contig 13348 bp, 12 predicted proteins | sample sta12Can44000108_FD_203841 | JGI IMG/M metagenome (GOLD analysis project Ga0306923, IMG submission 203841) | Lab enrichment of tropical soil microbial communities from Luquillo Experimental Forest, Puerto Rico - statanox.12C.anox.44.000.108 (v2)... | ecosystem: Environmental > Terrestrial >... | reverse complement strand
TGGGCGTTTTTCTCTTCATCCAGCATCGCAGCAGGCATCCGATGATGCCGCTCGCCCTGTATCGCTCGTCGACCTTTTCCAGCCTCAACGGGCTGACTTTCCTCCTTTACTTCGCCCTTGGCGGAACGCTGTTCTTCCTGCCTTTTGAACTCATCCGGGTGGAGGGATATTCGGCCAGTGCGGCCGGTGCCGCCCTGGCGCCCTTTGCCATGGTCCTCGGCCTGTTTTCATCGGCCTCGGGACGGCTGGCCGATCGCATCGGACCACGCCCGCAGTTGGTCGCCGGGCCGGTGATCGCCGGCGTGGGTATTGCCTTGCTCGGTGTGGCGCCGCCGACCGCTTCGTTCTGGGCGTCCCGGTTGCCGGCCATCATCGTGATGGCGGTCGGCATGACGCTGGTGGTTGGGCCGCTGACCGCCGCCGTGGTGAGCGTCGTGGAGGAGCGTCACATTGGCCTCGCCTCGGGCGTCAACAATGCCGTCGCGCGCGTTGCCGGGCTTCTGGCCGTCGCCGGCCTCAGCGTCCTGCTTTCATCCGCCACGCCGGCTGCCGGCTCACCGAATGCCTTCGACACGGCCTTCCATCGCGGCTTTCGCCTTATCATGCTGGTGGCCGCTGGGTGCGCGGCATTAGGCGGCGGGGTGGTACTGGTCGCCGGCAGTGGATTGAATCCGAAGGGCCGCCCTAGGTCGTTGAGTGCGAGCACGGCAGGGCTGCGCAAGGACGGGGGGGATTTCGGGGAGGGGTAGAAACGAGTTGGGCCTGCTACCCCGGATGGCAGCAGCCCTTTGCTCAAAGAGACACGATCATGAGGTGGCGCGGTAGCAACGCGAAAAATGGCTACGACATGTAGCGCAGCGCGATAACCGCAGGAGCGAAAGCGATGCGCAAGTACGCCCCGTGGGCAGCCTTCCTGTCGCTTGCTCTGTCCGCCTGTGCCGGACAGAGCAAGCCGGAAGCCAACGTGTCGGCCTCGGCCAACCCGCCCTTTACCCAGGCGCTTGCCAGCGAATACCGGCACCTCTCGGATTTTGAACAGGGCGAACATGACTGGTCCAACGCCAAAACCTTCCAGCGTAAGGCTGATATGGCTGCGGCCGGGCAGGTTCCCGCACCGGAAGATCCCACCAAGCGAGGGGTCGGCACAGGGTTTCAGCTTCACCCCAGCGAGGACATCGGCAAGGAACAGCGAAATGAAGCCATAGCCGCCCGCGAACGCCTGCTGGCGGCTTTGTCCGGCAGCGGCCCGCAGCGCAATCCCGCCGCCGCCGCCCGTGCCCAGGCATCCTATGATTGCTGGGTCGAGCAGCTCGAGGAAGGCTGGCAGCGCAGCGACATCGAACGCTGCCGCAGCGCCTTCAACACCGCGATGGCCGAGTTAGGAGCTCAGCCGGTGGCGCAGGCCCCGCAGGGCTACAACGTCTATTTCTCCTCTGGCTCGGCGCAAGTGACTTCGGAAGGCCGTCAAACGATCGCTTCCGCGGCGCGTTCCATCCAGCAGGGCGGGGCGACCAACATCGAAGTGGACGGCCACGCAGACAGTGTCGGCTCGGAGGCCTACAACCAGCAGCTATCGGCTCGGCGGGCCGAGGCGGTGAAGCAGGAACTGGCCGCCGCAGGCGTTCCCGCCGACCGCATCACCACCCGCGCGCTCGGTGAGCACGCCCCCGCAGTTCATACACCGGACGGCGTTTCCAACCAGGAAAATCGCCGCACCGTCATCCAGTTCGATTGAATGTCTCATCCGCGCGTCTGATGGAAGGGGCGGGGGCCTCGGTTCCCGCCGGGGGAGGTCTGACGAGATGAAGACCCTTGCTGAATTCACCAAGACCGCGCTTATCGGTGGAATTCTCGTAATTCTCCCATTTTACGTCGCCGTTCTGCTGCTGGTGAAGGCAGTCAAAGGGCTGTTGGAGATACTGACCCCGGTGGCTGGGGCGCTGCCCGCCGGCGTTGAGTTCCGGCGGGCCGCCGCCATCGTCCTGCTTGTCGTCATCTGTTTCGTTGTCGGTCTTGTCGTCCGCACCGGCCCGGGGTTGCGCGCCAAGAATGCGTTCGAGCAGGCGGTCCTCGAGAAATTGCCGGGCTACACGTTCTTTCGCGGCATGGTAAAGCGGCTGACGGGCGACTCCGAAGAGCACAAGCTAGAGCCGGCTTTGGTCGAAATCGAGGAGGCGCTGGTTCCCGCCCTCATCGTGGAGGCGTTGGACGACGGATCATACACGGTGCTTGTACCCTCCGCGCCGACGCCGATGGCGGGCAGCATCTATATCCTGCCGCCAGAAAGGGTTCATCCGGTCGACATCCCGCTCACCACGGCGATTGGCGTGTTCTCGAAGTGGGGAACCGGTGCCGGCGAATTCGTGCGGAGGGTAAAGAATCCTCCCGAAATTACCGCAGCAAAGCGACCACCGGAGGTTTGATTTTTCAGGCGCAAGCTGCGCTCGTTCCCTTTCGATAAAATTCGCTAATCGGGCCCCGAAGAACTGCTACGGCGGCCGTTATCGAGCAGCCGCCTCAGTCGTCTTCCGATTTGATCCTTTTCGCCCATGATGGCGCAATGCCCGGGCGGTCGCGAGGTGCGGACATCGGGCACGCAGGCGGCCTCAAACGTGCATTCCGCATGCGATCACGAGAAACCGCCCGATTGGCTTGCCGGTGCAACTTGATGTGCAGCAGTTCTCGCCGCACCTCTCGCATGATTGCCTCCGAATGCGGAGCCGGTGAGTTGTCATGGCAAACGACGGAGTGCGCATTTCCGGTCGGAACTTCTGGCTCCGCAGCGGGGTCGTCGCCGCAGTGTCGCTGATCGCGCTAGCCTTCGGAACCGGAGCTTGGGTATGGCATGATCGCGTCCGAATAATGGACGACGGAGAACACCACACTCGTGTCCTTGTTCGGCTGCTTGCGGAGCAGACTGCCCGGACATTTCAGGCCGTCGATCTAACCTTGGCGGGCGTAGTCGATGCGCTGGCGTTGATGCCTGAGGTCGGTGAGCACGACCCAGCAGTCGAAAACATGCTGCGCGAGCGGCTGAAGGCACTGCCTCCGGCCCGAGCGCTGCTCGTGGTCGGTCCGGACGGCTTTATCACCCAGCACACGACCCCCAACATATCCCCAACCAACGTCGCCGATCGTGAATACTTCGTTGCCCACGCCGCGGATGCCAGCCCTGCCATGCGCATCGGCGAACCTTTGCTCGGCCGCATAGGGGGAACTTGGATGGTCGCTCTAAGTCGCCGCATCACCCGCGCGGACGGCAGCTTCGGGGGCGTTGTCGTCGCCGCGATCGACCCAAAGTATTTTGAGGCGTTCTATCGCGAACTTGACCTCAAGGAATTCGAATCCATCAGCATGTTTCGGCTGGACGGCATCTTGATCGCGCGCACCCCGCACCACGACGAGACCGCAGGAAAGGACTTCTCGGAGCGCGACCTTTTCACAAGGGACCTGCCCATCAAATCTGAAGGAAGCCGACTTGGCCGCAGTGTATACGACGAGAAATTGCTGATCTTCAGTTACCGAACGATCGTCGGCTATCCTATCGTCGTGACGGTCGCGGTGATTGAGGAGGTGCTCGTTGCCAGCTGGCGGCGGCACGCAGTGGTTACCACCCTCACGGCCGGGCTTGCGGCGCTCCTAATCCTTCTTCTGCAGACCTTGTGGGTTCGACGGCAGGTCGAGCAAACCGATGTTGAGCAGGAACGTGAACGGTTGGCACAGGAACTCGAAAAAGAGCGCCTGTTGTTGAAGGGAACCCTTGCTCATCTACCTTCCGGCGTACTTGCCGCTGCCGCGCCCGAGGGGCGGTTGGTGCTGCACAACGCGATGGCGGAGCACCTCATTGGTCACCCCATTTACGACGCCCGGACCATGGACGATTACGTCGCCTATGGGGCTGTCCACCCAGACGGTTCCCCGTACCGAGCCGAGGAGTACCCCCTGGCCCGAGCGCTGCGGGAGGAGACGGTCCGCAACGAAGAAATGCTTTACCGCCGCGGTGACGGGAGCCTCACCACCCTGCTCGTGAGTGCTGCACCAATACGGGATCCGGGCGAGCGGACGAGGATGGCGGTCGCCACCTTCCATGACATCTCCGAGCGCCAGCGGATGGAGCAGGAATTGCGCATCGCCCAACGAGAGGCCGTGCAGGCCAATTTGGCGAAATCTAAGTTCCTGGCGGCGGCGAGCCACGATCTGCGTCAGCCCTTGCAGTCGCTTTTCCTTTTCGTCAGCGCTTTGCGTCCCCAGGTGCAGACCGATCATGGCGCAAAAGCCTTGGATACGCTGGAGCACAACCTCACGGTTCTCAAGGGGCTGCTGGACAGCCTGCTCGATGTCTCGCGCCTTGAAGCTGGCGTAATGCAGCCGACACTTGAAAACTTCCTTGTCGGTCCGATGCTCGACAACATCGGCGCCTCGTTCACGCCGATAGCCCACGCGAAGGGGCTGAACTTCGAGGTGGACCGCACGTGCGATGTATCCGTCCACAGCGACCAGCTTCTGCTCGGCCGGATGGTCCGCAACCTGGTCGAGAACGCCATCAAGTACACCGAGCGTGGTTCCATCCGCCTCGCGTGCTGTGTCGTCGGCGACCGGGTCAGACTAGAAGTGCACGATACCGGCATCGGAATCGCGCCAGACCAACTGGAAGCGATCTTCATGGAGTTCCATCAGATCGATAATCCACAGCGCGACCAAGCCAAGGGGCTCGGCCTCGGATTGTCGATTGTGCAGCGCTTGTCGAAGCTCCTCGATCATCCGGTGTCCGTCCAGTCCACGCCGGGACGGGGCTCAGTGTTCACGGTGGATGTCCCGTTCGGCAAAGAGGATAAGGCGCACCCGCCGGGTGCGGTCACCGCGGTCGCACCGGACGGTGACAGGCGCCGTAGCTAACAGGGGAAATTTAAGGCCGGCCTCTTTCGTGGTCGGCATGGCTGGCTCCATAAAGGCGCCTGCGCCGGGGCTCGGCCTGAGCGTGGCGTCTGCAGGTGTCCAGAAATAGTCCTGATCGCTACTGTTGTGAGAAACGGCGGCCGGATGTCGGCTTCTTTTGCGACTTCTCCTGGGGCGTTATCACCTGATCTGATATAACGCATTGAAATACAACAATTTAATTCCATAAACTGATTGACCTGTGGGCAAGGGGAGATCATTTTTCCCTTAGTGCCCTAGGTTGATAGCGGACCTGACTCCTCTGTGGGGCTATTCAATGACTCCGCAGGCAGGCCGAGATGCCGGTTTTGTCTATTAGGGGCACAGGATTTTCCCAAGCCGTTTTCGAGAAGGGCTTACTCGCCCGCCGAGAAGTGCTTGCGTGCGTTGAAACGATGAGAGGCGGAATTCGATGGCCAACACGACGACGGAGCTTGAGGCGCTCCTCATGCAGCGGTCGCTGACCGACGCGCAGCTTCTGGCGGTGACGGAGGCGGCGGCGGATTTTCGAATCCTGCCGGATGCGACGGTGATCAAGATCGGCGGGCAGAGCGTCATCGATCGCGGCCGCGCGGCCGTTTATCCGCTCGTGGATGAGATCGTCGCCGCTCGCAAGGCCCACAAGCTGCTTATCGGTACTGGCGCCGGCACCCGGGCTCGGCACCTGTACTCGATCGCGGCGGGGCTGAACCTGCCGGCGGGCGTGCTGTCGCAGCTGGGCGCCTCGGTGGCCGATCAGAATGCGGCGATGCTGGGCCAGCTCATGGCGAAGCATGGCATCTCGGCGGTTGAGGGTGCCGCGATGTCGTCGGTGCCGCTTTTCCTGGAAGAGGTGAACGCGGTCATCTTCAGCGGCATGCCGCCCTACAAGCTGTGGATGCGCCCCGCGCCCGAGGGCGTCATCCCGCCCTACCGCACCGATGCCGGCTGCTTCCTGCTTGCCGAGCAATTCGGCTGCAAGGCGATGATCTATGTGAAGGACGAAGACGGCCTCTATACCGCGAACCCGAAGACGTCGAAGGACGCCACCCTCATTCCGAAGATCACGGTGGACGAGATGAAGGCCAAGGGGCTGCACGATTCCATCCTTGAATTCCCGGTGCTTGATCTCCTGCAATCGGCCCGTCACATCCGCCAGGTACAGGTCATCAACGGCCTCGTCCCCGGCAACCTGACCCGCGCGCTCGCCGGCGAGCATGTCGGCACCATCATCACCGCGAGCTAGAGGACACAGACATGGCCAACACCATCAAGCACGTGGCCTCGCCGCTTGCCACCCAGACCCTTCAGGACAGCGATCTCACTCGCCCCGTCGCGGGCGTGCGCCCGATCCGGCTCTTGCCCTGGCTTCAGGTCGTGAAGATCGGCGGCCGCTCCATCATGGACCGTGGCGCGGCCGCGATCCTTCCGATCGTGGACGAACTGAGGAGGGTGCTGCCCGAACACCGCCTGCTCATCCTGACCGGTGCCGGCATCCGTGCCCGCCACCTCTACAGCGTCGGTCTCGACCTCGGCCTGCCGGTCGGCTCGCTCGCCCCGCTCGCCGCCAGCGAGGCCGGCCAGAACGGCCACATTCTGGCGTCGCTGCTGGCGCCGGAAGGCGTCTCCTACGTCGAGCACCCCACCATCGCCAACCAACTGGCGATCCACCTCTCGGCAGCCCGTGCCGTCGTGGGCAGCGGCTTCCCGCCCTATCATCACCACGAATTCCCGAACTCCCGCATCCCGCACCATCGGGCGGACACCGGCGCGTTCCTGGTGGCCGATGCGCTTGGTGCGGCCGGCCTCACCATCGTGGAGGACGTGGATGGGGTCTACCCCACCGATCCCAACGGCGCTGGTGGGGAGAAGGCGCAGTTGATCCGCGAAACCAGCGCCGCCGACCTGGCAAAAACCCCGGGCACGCTGCCGGTGGACCGTGCGCTTCTTGAGGTCATGGCGACGGCGCGCCACATTGAGCGGGTGCAGGTCGTGAACGGGCTCGTGCCGGGCCGGCTTACTGCCGCGCTCCGTGGCGAGCACGTCGGCACCATCATCCACACCGGGGCGCGACCGGCCTGAAACGAGGCCCGCCGCGGGATTGAGTCGGGGCGGACCAGTTATCTTGGGGAAATGGTTACCTGGACATCCCGGGGCGGCGCCCAATAGGGCGCCGACGTGACCAGCACGTCGGCGCCGGCACGCGCATAGGCGGCGGCGTTGCCCCCATTGACGCCGCCAGCGGCGGCAAGCTTGGTGGTGCGGCCGGGCAGGGATGACACCCGGGCGACTTGTTCGGGGGTGAACTTCTCCAGTTGCACCACGTCGGCGCCGGCCGCCATCGCCGCCATCGCCTCGTCCACACTGCACACCTCGACGACCACCTTCTTTTCCGGGCAGGCGGCCTTCAGCCGCGCAACGGTCACCTCCAGCGGCTCGGCCAAAAATCTCCGGTGCTGGGGGAAGACCAGCAGGGTTTCGGACAAGCCCAGTCGGTGCATGGAAGCGCCCCCGGCCAGCACCGCCTTGGCGGCGATCGTGCGGGTGCCGGGGAAGGCCTTGCGGGTGCAGGCGACTACGATGCCGGGCTTCTCTGCCTGGGCGGCCTCGACGATGGTTGTGGCGGAAGAGGCGATGCCGGAGGCCGCTTCCACCAGCGTCTGCGCCACCTTCCATGCAGCCAGCAGCGCCTGGGCGGGCCCCGCAGCGGTCAAGATGAGGCCTTGCGCCTGCAGGCGGGCGCCGCTGGCGATCCGCCCGATAACCCGTCCGCCCGCGCGTTCGATCAGTCGGGCGGCCTCTTCCGAACAGGCGACCACCATGTCCTGGCGGGCGCGGAACTCCATGCTGGCCGGCTGGGTGCCGATGCCGAGCGCGTGGGTGGTGAGGTCGCCATAGGGCACGTCCTCGGCGAACCAGCGGTCCATCTCAGCGTCAGAAATGGTGAACACTGGGGCTTCTCCTGTTCAGGGCGGCGCGGCGATGTGGCTGCCGGTGATGGTCACCGCCTTGATCAGCGCCTTCACGTTCATGCCCGGCGTCAGGTTCAGTTGGGCCTGGCCCAGCGCTGTGATCTGCGACCACAGCGGCGTGCCGCCGCAATCGAGCATGACGTCGACCAAGTGGTTGTCGCCTTGCTCCACCGAGATCACCCGCGCCGGCAGCATGTTGCGGATGCTGGTGCGGGTGGGCGCCTCGGTGGCGATGGCGATGTCGCGGGCATGGATGCGCACGCGCACCGCCGCTCCGGCCGGCAGGTCGCATTTGGCCACCAGCAGGGTGCCGCCGGAGAAGGTCAACCGCGTCACGCCGTAGGAGGGATCGTGGCCGGCCACGGTGGCGCGGATGACGGCGCCGGCTTCGTAGCGGCCGGTGAGGGGGCGCAGATCGGGGCGGGCCAGCAGATCCTCCACCGAGCCCACCGCCGCCGCACGGCCCTGGTCCATCAGCACCAGGGTGTCGGCCAGGCGCAGAACCTCGTCCATGGCGTGGCTGACGTACAGGATGGGAATGGCGAAGCGCTTGGACAGGCCGGCGATGAAGGGCAGGATCTCGGCCTTGCGCGCCGCATCCAGCGCCGCCAGCGGCTCGTCCATCAGCAGGATGCGGGGGCTGGCCAGCAAAGCGCGGCCGATGGCGACGCGCTGCTTTTCGCCGCCCGACAGCTTGGCCGGCCGGCGGTCGAGCAGGTGGCCGATGCCCAGCACCTCGACCACGTCGTCGAGCTTCACCCGGCGCTCAGGCGAGGGCGTGCGGTTCATGCCGAAGCTCAGGTTGCTGCGCACCGACAGATGGGGGAACAGGCGGCCTTCCTGAAACACGTAGCCCAGCCGGCGCGCCTCGGGTGGCAGATCGATGCCGGCCTTGGCATCGAACAGCACCTTGCCGTCGACGGTGATGCGCCCGGCATCGGGCCGGGCCAGGCCGGCGACCATGTTGATCACCGAGGTCTTGCCCGAGCCCGAGGGGCCGAACAAAGCGGTAATGCCCTGGCCGGCGGTCAGGTTTACGTTGACGAGGAAGGCGCCTTGGCTGCGGGCGAGGGAAAGCTCCAGCATCGGCCTAGCCCTGCAGGCGGGCCTGCACCCGCCGCGATAGGAACTCAGAGGCCAACAGGGCGGCGAAGGCCACCACCACCGAAATGATGCACAGGCGCAGCGCCGCCTCGTCGCCGCCGGGCACCTGGGTCAGGGCATAAAGCGCGATGGGCAGGGTGCGTGTCTCGCCGGGGATGTTGGAAACGAAGGTGATGGTGGCGCCGAATTCGGACAGCGAGCGGGCGAAGCCGAGGATGGCGCCGGTCAGCACACCGGGGGCCACCAGCGGCAGGGTGACGGTGAAAAAGGTGCGCAGCGGGCTGCAGCCCAGGGTGCGGGCGGCCTGTTCCAGCCCCCGGTCGACGCCTTCCAGCGACAGGCGGATGGCGCGCACCATCAGGGGGAAGGCGATCACAGCCGAGGCGATGGCCGCGCCCTTCCAGGTGAAGGCGATGGTGATGCCGAACCAGTCGTGCAGCCAGCCGCCGACGGGGCCGCGCCGGCCCAGCATCACCAGCAGGAAATAGCCCACCACCACCGGCGGCAGCACCAGCGGCAGGTGGATGATGCCGTCGAACAGCGCCTTGCCGGGGAAGTTCAGCCGCGCCAGCACCCAGGCGCACAGGATGCCGAGCGGCAGCGAGCCGGCGACGGCCCAGCCCGACACCAGAAGCGACAGGTAGAGCGCTTCGATTTCCAGTGGTGTCAGGGTGAACATCGCCGACTCTTTCGCCTCAATTGACCTTGAAGCCGTACTTGGCGAACACGCCCTTGGCCGCGGGGCTGCGGATCGTCTCCAGGAACGCCTTGGCTGCCGGGGTTTCCTTGCCGGCGACCAGGGCGAAGGGATAGACGATAGGATCATGCATGGTGTCGGGGAAGGTGCCAACCACCTTGACCTTCTTGCTGACCGCGGCGTCGGTGGCGTAGACCACGCCCAGCGGAACCTCGCCGCGTTCGACGAAGGCCAGGGCGGCGCGCACCGAATCGGCGGCGGCCACCTTGGGGCCGACCTTGCCCCACTGGCCGGCGCGCTCCATGGCCTGCTTGAAATACAGGCCCACCGGCACGCTGTCCGGGTTGCCGGTGGCGATGCGGCCCTCGGCGGCCAGGGCGGCGACATCCACCTTGGGCCCCAACTCGACCTTGTCCAGCTTGGAATCCAGCGGCGCCACCAGCACCAGGGTGTTGCCCAGCAGGTTGAAGCGGGTGTCGGGGTTGATCAGCTTCTTGTCGGTCAGGTAGTCCATCCACTTCAGGTCGGCCGAGGCGAAGACGTTGGCCGGGCTGCCCTGTTCCACCTGCTTGGCCAGCGCCGACGAGGCGGCGTAGGACGGCTTGACGGTGTGGCCGGTCTTGGCGGTGAAGCTCTCGCCGATCTCGTTGAGTGCGTTGGTCAGCGATGCGGCGGCGAAGACGGTGACCTCGTCCGCATGGGCGGCCATGGCCGACAGGCCGAAGGCCAGGCCGGCGACGGCCCCCAGAATGCGCTTGATCATGCTCGCTATTCCCCTCGTGAAAACAAGTTGCGGTGGCGCTGATGACGTTATGTAGACTGCCTATATAGCGTCAACCCTTAAAAATGCCGCGTCTCCACTCCTGGAATGCTACCGCTGACAATCAGGGGCGTCGTCATGGGCGCAAAAAGGCGCAGCCCTAGAAGCATCAGCCCGCCGGACTGGAGGGTGCGGCGGGCTGATGCTTCGGATTGTCGAAACGATGGGAGCGGACGCTAAGTGGCCAGGGACAGGCAGTGACAATCACCGGAGCCCCCGGCCTTGGCAAGTCGCGCCTGGTCGAGGAATTCCGCCGGCATCTGGCCGACATGCCTCATACCAGGGTGCTTGAACAGATCGGATCACGTTCTGGAAGGGGTGCTCCACCTCTCTTTTGCCCCTTCGCGGCTACTCCTTTGGACCCACCCGGACGCGCACACGGACGTATAGGCTCTGCCGTCGATTGAGGAGGGTCCTGCCATGACGCGCCGCTACCGCCCAGCCATCCTGGCCAGCGTGATCGTTTCCGTCGGCTTGGGATTGTCCGCCTGCGACGGCGGGGTGGGGCTGACTCTGCTCGGCGTCGGAGCCGGCGCCGGGGTCAACCACACGCTGGGCGGCATCGCCTACAAGACCTTCACCGTGCCCGCCGAGGACGTGCACGTCGCCACGCGCAACGCGCTCAAGACCATGGCCATCGACATCGACGACGATAGCCGCGAGGACAATGGTCCGGTGCGCAAGGTGGCCGCGCGCACCAAGGACCGCGACATCGGCATCGAGATCGAGGAACTGACCCCGCGCACCACCCGGCTTCGGGTAGTGGCCGCCCAGGACCTAGTGTTCAAGGACGGCGCCACCGCCAACGAGATCATCGTTCAGACCGCCCAGGCGCTCGACGACCTGGAGGCCGCGAAGGCGCGCGGCGCCGCCAGGAGCGCCGCCAAGTCAGCATCAGCCAGGAGCAAATGACCATGAAGAAGACGTTGATGTGGGCCACCTGGGTCGCGGCCTGGGCCACCGCCGCGCCCGCCTTCGCCGAAGGTGTGGCCACCACCCAGACCACCGGCACTGTCGTGGTTTCCACGACCACGACCGCCACGACAACCCCGCCGCCGCCGCGCAATGCCGGCGCCTATGCGGCGCTGCCGCCCGGCGGGCAGAAGATCGCCGACTCACTTTACCGGGCCGAGCTGCGTGATGCCCCCACCGCCACCACCAGTTCGGGCCGGACGGTCAAGGTGGTGGACATGACCAAGGACGACATCGCTGCCGCCAAGAAGGGCGAAGGCTGGGGCCGGGTGTTCAAGGACATGAAATCGGAGGGCCTGGTCACCGAGAAGAACCTGGGCCAGGCGATCAAGGCCGGCCGCACCGCGCCGACCACCGCCTCGGGCTCGGGCGGCCCGGCTGCCACGCACCGCCACACGTCCCCGGTGGTAATCTCCTACGGCAACGGCGCCACCAGCGTGGCCGATACCGGCCGTCACCATGCCGGCGGCGACAGCTCGGGCCACCGCTATTCCGGCTCGACCACCACCACCACCGGCCAGATCAGCCACGGCGGCGGCTACACCCACGGCCACAGCGCGGGCGCGGTCACCACCGTCAGCGCGGCCGGCTCCGGCACCAGCGGCCACGGCGGCGGCCACGGCAAGCACTGAGCGGGCGGGGGCGCGCGGGTGCCGGCGCTATAACCGGTGCCGCACCCGTGCTGCGTAGTCCCGCCATTCCGGCCCGAAGCGCGCCGCCAGAAACGCCTCTTCGTGGGCGATCCTATGGATCGGCCGACATGGGCGCAAAGCGGACTTTAAACCGAAGCTGCGCTCGCTTCCGATAAAGCCCATTCACACAAAAGGCCGGCTCTCATCCGGAGGAGCCGGCCCTTAGCTTGTGAAATAAAGGGATCAACTCGGCAGACGGCGGACGTGGAGGCGCCCGCCCGGGAAACAATAAGCCAAGATCGTGTGCATTTACGAAACGCCCCGGAAGATCTCCCCCGGGGCGTCCGCTCGCGTTACCGCAACGCATCAGTTCCCCGTGCCTGTGAAAGGGATAATGCTGAAGGTTTCGGGATAGGAGGAGTAGGCTGGAGTGGTGTTGGACGCGATCACCAGATCGATCATGGTCAGCTGGCCGTATGGATCGGTGAAGTACTTCCAGCTCGCGTAGTCCATCATCAGCCATCCCATGAAGGCGGGCTTGTTCTTCCCGATATAGTCGATGATGCGACTCTGGATATAGACGCCCAGCAGTTCGGCCTGCACCGCGCTCATGAAGTTCAGGGTCAGGCCCGCACTGGGGGCGGCCCCGAACAGGTTGGTCACCTTGGCCGCCTTGTCCGCCTCGACCCCCACCAACGAGTCCATGTAGTCGTAGCGGTCCTGAACGCGGACGGTATAGGCGCGGTGGCCGGCCATCGTCGGGATGGTCTGGTCGGGCGTATTGTCGTCGATCTTTACGGGAACCCCCACGCTGTTGCTGGTGGGATCGACGCGGTTCAGGCAATACACCTTTCCCCGCACCTGGCCCAGGGTGGGCATGGCCGGTTCGGTCAGGTCGTAGAGCGTGTTCCCAAGTTTACTGGTCAGGAGTTTCGTCAGGTCGGAAAGATATTCGTTCAAGGCCAAACCGCTGTCGTCATCGATCTTGATGGACATGACGATGCATTCAGTGGGGTTGTTGCTCAGGAACTGCGCGCAATCGCTCAGCACATCCGCAAACGGGCCAAAAACGTGGGCGTTCACGCCGAGGGAGTGGTCGCCATGGCAGGTCTGAAACTGCACGTTGCAGCCGTTCTTGGTTACCTTCAGGCGGATATCCAGCACCCGGATTCCTCGGGCCAATTGCGTGGCGATGCCGTCAGAATGGCATGTCCACGGCGACCCCCAGCCGACGGCG
>Ga0306923_10004524_pt1 | contig 13348 bp, 7 predicted proteins | sample sta12Can44000108_FD_203841 | JGI IMG/M metagenome (GOLD analysis project Ga0306923, IMG submission 203841) | Lab enrichment of tropical soil microbial communities from Luquillo Experimental Forest, Puerto Rico - statanox.12C.anox.44.000.108 (v2)... | ecosystem: Environmental > Terrestrial > Soil... | reverse complement strand
ACGCCTATCGCGATCGGCGCAATCGCAAGCGCGACTTCCGCGCCTTGTGGATCCAGCGGATCAACGCCGGCGCGCGAGAACACGGCCTGACCTACTCGCAGTTCATGCATGGGATCAAGCTGGCCGGGCTCGATCTCGACCGCAAGATGCTGTCCGATATCGCGGTCCGCGAGCCCGAAGCGTTCCAGGCAATCGCGGTTACGGCGCGGGCGGCGCTGGGCACTGCACCAATCGCCGCGGCAGCCGAGTGATGACTTCCCGGATCCGGCGATTTAGCGACGGTTGCGAACGTTAATTCGCGGCGTACCGGCGTTAAATCGAGGAGGGCCGCATCGATCGGCCCTTTTTTGTTGCAGGATTTGCTCATGGAAGACTTCGGCGAGGTGGTGAAGGAGATTGCGAGCGCGATATCCCCGGCAGCGCTCGAAACAATCCGGATCAGAGTGCTCGGCCGCCGTGGTTCGTTGACCCTGGCGATGCGAGAGCTCGGCAAGCTCGATCCGGATGAGCGGCGGCGCGCCGGGGTGGCGTTGAACCTTGCAAAGGATCAGATTACGGCGGCACTCGCTGAGGCGACGACTCGGCTCGGCCGCTCTGCGCTCGAGCAACAACTCGCCCAAGAGCGTGCCGATGTCACCCTCCCTGTGCCGTTCGCCGGAACGGGGCGTATCCATCCGATCAGCCAGACTATCGACGAAATCGTCGCGATCTTTGGCGAAATGGGTTTCGCATTCGCCGAAGGCCCGCATATCGAGGAAGATTTCTACAACTTTACTGCCCTCAACATTCCGCCCGAGCACCCGGCGCGACAGGAGCACGACACGTTCTACCTGCCGGAGCGGCCGGACGGCACAAGGCTCGTGCTGCGCACCCACACTTCAACGGTGCAGATCCGCACGATGCTGGCACAACAGCCGCCGATCCGGATCATCGTGCCCGGGCGCACCTTCCGCTGCGACCACGACGCGACACATTCGCCGATGTTTCATCAGGTCGAGGGGCTGGTCATCGACCGGTCGACCCATATGGGCCATCTGAAGGGCTGCCTGATCGAGTTCCTCCGCGCTTATTTGGGGCTCGACGACCTGCCGGTCCGCTTTCGCCCGAGCTATTTCCCGTTCACCGAGCCCTCGGCCGAGGTCGATATCGGCTGCTCGCGCAAAGACGGCGAGCTGAAGATCGGCGCCGGCGGCGAGTGGCTCGAAATCCTCGGCAGCGGCATGGTCCACCCGCAAGTCCTGAAGAACTGCGGCATCGATCCGGCCGAGTTTCAGGGCTTTGCGTTCGGCATGGGGATCGAGCGCATTGCGATGCTGAAATACGGCATCCCCGATGTGCGGGCTTTTTACGAGTCGGATTTGCGCTGGCTGCGGCATTACGGGTTTTTGCCGCTCGACATCCCCTCGCTCGTTCGCGGCCCGCTCTCGGGAGGTGCCGCGGCGTGAAGACGACCATCGGCTGGCTCAAGACCCATCTCGACACCGACGCCCCGCTCAGCACAATCGTCGACCGGCTCGTCATGCTCGGCCACGACGTCGAGGGCGTCGAGAATCGGGCGGAGGCACTCGCGCCCTTCGCCATAGCGTCGGTCGTGTCGGCCGAACGTCATCCCAACGCCGACCGGCTTAAGGTCTGCCTCGTCGACACTGGTCAAGGACAGGTCCAGGTCGTCTGCGGTGCGCCCAACGCCCACACCGGAATGAGGGGCGTGTTTGCGCCGGCCGGTACCGTCATTCCGCGCACTGGCTCCATATTGCGGGAGACCGTGATCCGCGGTGTCGCCTCGCGCGGCATGCTGTGCTCGGCCTATGAGCTGTGTCTCGGCGAGGATCACGAAGGGATCATCGAATTGCCGGAGGACGCGCCGGTCGGGGCGCAATATGCGAGCTATGCCCGGCTCGGGGATACCGTCCTCGACATCAAGGTGACGCCGAACCGCGCCGACTGCCTGGGCGTGCGCGGCGTCGCCCGCGATCTAGCGGCCTCAGGGCTCGGGAGTCTGAAGCCGCTCGATGCGACCCCGGTTCCGGGCTGCTTTCGTTCGCCGATCGGCATCCATATCGAAGATCACTCGGCGTGTCCGCTCTTCTTCGGGCGGCATCTGCGGGGTGTTCGCAACGGGCCGAGCCCCGATTGGCTTCGCAGCCGCGTCGAGGCGATCGGGCTGCGGCCGATTTCGGCGCTCGTCGACATCACCAATTTCCTGACCTTCGACGTAAACCGGCCGCTCCACGTCTTCGACGCTGGTCGCCTCGCGGGCGATTTGACCGTGCGCCTCGCGCGGCCCGGCGAGACTTTGCTCGCCCTCAACGGTCAGGAATACGCTCTCGACTCCGAGATAACCGCGATCGCCGACAGCGCCGGAGTGCAAAGCCTCGGCGGCGTGATCGGCGGCGAGGCCACCGGCTGCACCGAGGCGACCACTGAGGTTTTGATCGAGGCGGCACTGTTCGACCCGGTGCGCACCGCGGCGACCGGTCGTAAGCTCAATATCTCGAGCGACGCGCGCTATCGTTTCGAGCGTGGGCTCGACCCCGCCTTCGTCAGGGACGGGCTCGAAATTGCCACCCGCCTGATGCTCGACCTCTGCGGTGGCCACGTGTCCGAGATCGTGACGGCCGGTGCTGTCCCGGATTGGCGGCGCCGCTATGCGCTGCGTCCCGAGCGTCCGGCGACCCTCGGCGGGCTCGACGTGCCGCCTGAGGAGAGTGCAGCGATCCTCACCGCGCTCGGCTTCACGGTCGAGCGCGCGGCAGGCGGCGAACTCGCGGTCGAGCCGCCTTCGTGGCGCGGCGACATCGAGGGTGAAGCCGATCTCGTCGAGGAAGTCCTCAGGGTCAAGGGATATGACCAGATCCCGGCGGTACCGCTCGATCGCGATACGGCGTTATCGCGTCCGTCTCTGACCCCCGCGCAGCGACGCGCGGAGCTCGTGCGTCGTGCGCTGGCCGCCCGTGGTCTAACCGAGGCGGCGACGTTCTCGTTCATCTCGACGCGCGAGGCCGAGCTGTTCGGCGGCGCCAAGCCGGAGTTGCGGCTCGTCAACCCGATCAGCGCCGATCTCGACGCGATGCGGCCTTCGCTGCTGCCCGGGCTCGTGTCGGCCGCGCGGCGGAACGCCGATCGCGGGTATCCCGACGCGGCGTTGTTCGAAGTCGGTGCGCTCTATTGTGACGATACGCCGGCCGGCCAGGCCCTGGCCGCGGCTGGGGTACGCGCCGGGCATACCGGCCCCAAACACTGGCGAGAGAAAGGACGCGAGGTCGATCTATACGACGTCAAGAGCGATGCGCTCGCCGCACTCGCTGCGATGGGAGCCCCGGCCGACAGCATCCAGGCCTCGGCAGATCCACCCGGCTGGTACCATCCCGGGCGGGCCGGCAGTCTGCAGCTAGGGCCGAAGCTGCTTGGCGCGTTTGGCGAATTGCATCCGGCGGTCATCGAGGCGCTCGATGCGCGGCCGCCGCTTGCCGGCTTTGAGGTTTTTCTCGACGCGATGCCCGGACCGCGCTTGGGCCGCGCCAAACCGCCGGTGCATCTCTCGGTGTTCCAGCCGATCGAGCGCGACTTCGCCTTTGTCATCGACCGCGATCTTCCGGCCGAGAGCCTGTTGCGCGCGGCCCGCGGGGTCGATCGCAAGCTCGTTAGCGAGATCCGGCTCTTCGACGTTTACGAAGGCGCCGAACTACCGGACGGCAAGAAGTCGCTCGCGATTACAGTGGTGCTGCAGCCGCAGGAGCGCACCCTCACCGACGCCGAGATCGAGGGATTCTCGAAGCGGCTGATCACCCAGGTCGAAAAGGCCACCGGCGGACAGCTCCGCGGTTGACCGAAGCGAACCGGTCCCGGCACCTCGGTTGCCCCCTGTTATCAGGCGGAAAACAGGGCAAAAATTTAATCCACGACCGCTTCATCGCCAATTTGACAATCAAATCCGGATGTTACGTGTTAGCGCGGGGCAACGAACAGGGTGGGTTTTGCGGCTACCAGGGGAGGAGCAGGGTTGCCGAAACGGCGCATCGGCGCCGCCGTCCAGCTGCCCTTAGCCATCCTTTCACACGGTACGGGGCAATCTTGGCCCGAAGATGACAGCCTGCCTTAGGCGAACCAGCAGCGGGCGAACGGGGCGACGTGAAGGTCACGGTCCCGTCGGGCGCCAAGCGGCGGCTTCGCCGAATATTCGAACCGCAGTCTCCGGCGGGAGCGCGCGAGCAAGCGAACCACGCCGGGCACACGCGATTGCCGCTTCCGGTGTGTGACGAGCCGTCTCGAACAGTCGTGTCTCGACTGCGTGGCGGAAGAGAGCCTTTTCGAGATTTGTAGGAGGGAAACCACACTCGCACAGCCTCGCGGTGTTGTCGGAAGGGGCGGTCCGCTCCCCGTTCGGGCTGAACCCGGCGCGCCTGACCTCTTCTGTGTGCTCTGCGGCACACGCATTGTCGGTCCCGGGAACGAGACTACGCGAGCACGGAAACGGCGGGAAACCAGGCCGGCCGATCCGGCGCTAATATACCGGCTATACCGGCAAGGCAGACAGGAGCGGCGGAGCGGCCAATTCGTCGAACACCAGTTGCCTGTCATGCAGCGCCTCTTGAGCTTTCTCGGTCCGGAAGCGCGGGTAATTCAGCCCTGCCAGAGAGCGTACGATTTTTGGTCAGTCGGTCTCATTTTTTGGCGAGCGCCTGCCGCAGTTCGTCCGCCAATCGTTCGGCGCGCTCCTTCTGCGCTTCGGCCACCCGTTCCGCCTGTTCGGCAGCCGCCTTTTGCTGCTGGGCCTCCTTGGCTGCGTCTTCGGCAATGCCTCTTTGCATTTCGGCTTCAACTCGTTGGCTTTCGGCTTTGATTCGCTGGTAACGGGCTTCGCGGGCACTGTCCAAACCCCACCAGGCGAGGCCAGCGGCAATGGCAAGAAGTACCGACATTACCATCAGACCGACGCGCGTGCGTCTGGCGAGCCGGGAGGCTGCGAACGCGCGCTCCTCGGCGGCTACGAGCGCGACGCGGCGCTGCTCGGCCTGGGCTTCGACCCGTTGGCGCTCGACGGCTTCTTCGGCCACGATTATCCGCCGTTCTTGCTCGCGCCGTTCCGCGTCGGCGTTGTCGCGCCGGGCCCGGCTTTCGTCGAGAAAGCGCATCACCAGAGCGAAGTCGCCGCCATAGCGCGCGGCCCAAGGGGCTGTCGGATGCTCGCGCTCGCGCCACGCCAAAGCGCCGTCGAGATCTGTACCATCCAGGAAAGCGGCACTCCCAGCGGCCCAACGGCGCGCTCGGCGCTCGATCTCGCGATATTGCTCGGCCGAGACGGCCTCGCCACGCACCCAGTCCTTGAGCTCCTGCCATTGCCGGATCAAGCTTTCATGGCTGATGTCGAGGATTGTGTCTGGGGCTAGCGGCCGTTCTGCTGCTGGCATCAAGAGGCTGCGGCCGGGTGCGCGGAAGGCGTCTGCAACCGCCGCGATTTCGCCGAGCGGTCCACCCGTGACTTCAAGGGCCTCCGACACCCTGGCGAGGCGGCGCACGGCATTCTCACCTTCGCCTTCGGTGAGTAAGCAGAATAACCGGCGCGCGGTATCGGCGCGCTCGGGCCTGCCACGAGTGACTTCGGCGAGGATCTCATCGGCGTGGCGAGAAAGGCTACCCTTGATGCCGCCCTCCGCTTCGTAGTCATCGAGACGCAACTGCGGAGCATTCGTATCGAGCGATCGGGCCCGTTCCCACAAGCGCATCAGCGCGTGCTGCATGAGCGGCAGCTGGTCGGGGTCGGTGCCCATGTCGTTGACAATGCGAGACACGAGACGCGGCTCCACCCTGCCCCCAAACACTTCAGCAGGTCCCTCGATCGCCGCGCGAATCTGGTCCCGCGACAAGCGCGGGCAAAGATATTGAGCATCGCTGACCGCTTCGGCGAGACCGTCAAAATCAGCGCAGCGTCCGAGAAAGTCCGAACGCATCGTCAGCACTATATAGATCGGAACCGCGTCCTGCCGTGCACTCTCGAGGAGCACCGCAACAACGGCCTCGGCCTCTTCGCGACCGGCAAGTCCCTGATAGCGGAACAACTCCTCGAATTGGTCAACGAGGATCAGCAAATTTCCGCCGTCGGTCAGCGGGCGCCCGCGCAGCTCTTCGAGCAACGAGAAAGGCCCGCGCTCGAGCCTGGCGCGCCGGGCATTGCGACGTCATCCTCAGTTTGGGAACCACCCAGCGCCCCGATCAGCGCGGCAGCAAGCACGGTCATCGGCTGGCCGCCAGGGCGTAAGGCCGCGACGCGCCACATAGGGCCGGCGGTGGCCAGCAGGCCCGTTTCGAGCGCTTCAAGCAGACCGGCACGCACTAGCGAGGACTTACCGCAGCCCGAACTGCCGGTGACCGCGAGCAAGCGGTGCCGCCCGAGGCGATCGAGCATTGCGCGCGGCCGAAGAAGATAGTGGCCTCCTCGCGTTCGAACGGCCGCAGACCCGGATAGGGGAGGAGTGCTCTTGACGGCATCGCCGTCACAGTCGGAGTACCTCCGAAAGCCTGGCCAACACCTCGGGTCCGATGCCGCTGCGGCCGTCGATGATGACCATTTCTGGATCGTGAAGTTGAGCTCGGGCTTCGGCTCGGCCGGCGCATCGATCACCGGGATCGCTCGCACCAGCCGGTCGCGGCGCGGCGCTGCCTTGAGAAAGGCCCGCAACTGCGCGCGCGCCCAGCCGGGATTATCGACATAGACCATCACCATCGCGTCGCAATCGATCAGGTTCTGCTCAAGATCGACACGCACCTCTTCGGCCGTGCCAGCGCGGAGCGGCTCCGCCAATATGGCTTGGCTGCCGATCGCGGCGCGGATCTTAGCCGCGATCTCGCCATGCCGCGGCTCGGTGTTGAGGAAGACAAACGGACGGTCGCCGGTTGCGCGGGGCGGTGCTGGCGGAAGCGGCGGTGCCAGCGCCGCCGCGACCGCGCTCTTGAAGGTTTCGAGTGAGGTCGCTTGTACCGTTTCAAGCTCTCTAAGAGCTCTCGGTGTCGCGGCCCTTCGATGTCCGCGAGGTCGAGTTCGGGATTTCGCCATTGCAGGACGTGCAATCCCCGCCGCCGCGCGAGATCGAGCTGCAGCCAGCCATACCCCTCCGGGACATCAGGTGGCATCTTGCCTGGCATTGGCCCGAGCAACTGCACAAATACCTGGCAGCGGGCGAGATCACTGTCGAGCGCCGCCTCGAATTGAGCGCGTGCTGGCGGCAAACTCGTCTCCGGCAATACTAGGACGCCCTGCTGCTCGAGGTAGCGCTGCAATTCGAGCCGGCGGAATTCGAGATCGTCTGTTACTTCAGCCAGAAACACTGTCGCTACACCAACGCTCGAGCTGGCCGGGTTGATTGTGGGGTGCGCAGCTGGGCCGGCCCGCATCGCCCTTAGCTGTCCGTAGACATCGCGCGCGAGATCCCCAATCTGCCTAAAATATTCGATTTCTTCTTGTTGGGGCATTGGCCTGGCGAACGTCCGAGGTTGCCTGTTGCGGTCGAGATACCAAAATCGATAGTCCCGATGTCGTGTTAGCTCCTGTGGCACCACCGCAGCGTCATCAAGCGGTGCCTTTTCAACCACGAAAACACGGCGGACAAGATCGCTCGCGAAATGCTGGGTAAACAAACGTGCTTCGTCCTGGCACCACTCCGAGGCTAGATAGCCAGGCGATAGGATGGCGAGAAAAGTAGCCGAACGCTCAAGCTTTACCGCTATCTCCGCAGTGATGGCGTGATCTCCGCGCAGAGTGAGCGAATCAAACCAAATCCTGACCTCCTCAGTACGCCCAACCCTTTGCGCCAGCTCATTCTTTAGAAGGCGAATGAAAGTCGTCACCCACCCGGTGGATTGACCCGGCGAGAATGGTTCGTCGTCAACATGCGCGTAAGATACAAAAATGTCGTGGTCGTATGTGGGAAGGAGGCTGGCCGGTGGCGCGGGCACGGAGCCGAGATTGGGGACCTCATCGGTTGTAAAGGTGTAGGCCGTAATCACAGCCTGGCACCGGGCCTCATCAACTGGTTTTAGGGTACTCACCTCCCCATTGGTAATCCAGCGGGAAAGCCGTTCAATTGAGGCCAGAATCGTATCGTGCCTTCCAGGTTGGTCTTTGAAAGCTGCAGGAGCTTCCTCGAAAGCATAAAACGTTCGGTACGGGGTGCTAACGTCCGCCCAATACGTCTCCTGCTGACGAAGATCGATGCCCTTTTGATCAGGCTGAACGTGAGATAAAAACGGAGCAAACATCCTCTTGCCAAAGAACATCGCGGACTCCAACTTGTCGGTTTCCGCGTTTTCCAGCCTGGTCGGAACTGGGTAGATCCGGAAATCCAATTCTCGCTGTTTTTGGACAGAAGCTGCGACTGCGGCGGCCCCGCGCATACTCTGGTGATTTAGCGTGAAGCCTATGACGAGCAGGTCCGGCATTTGCACCGTGCATATGCCCGAGGTGTCACTGACGCCAGTTCGGCTATCGATTAAGATGTAATCGTAGTCGCGCCGAAGCTGTTCACCTGTCGCGTGCAACAGCTTGCCTCCGCCAAGTCGCTCGTAGAAGTTGTCCCAATCAAAGGTGTTGACCCGCTGAGGATAATCCTCGTCCTGTCGCCCGGCTGGAACAAATGCTATTGAGCCTTCCCCGGCAAAGTTCCAGTCGAGCCCCACGGCGTAATCTTCAAGGGAAACCGGGTTAGTCTCCGACGGCGGCGACATATTGTCTCCAGCAGGGGTCATTTTCTTCGCTGCAAGATCCCAAACAAAATCGATGAGACCGCGCGTGCTTTGTAATTCGGGATCTACAAGGAATGGCCTCAGATATCGGTGCAGACCCGGTGCCTCGAGATCCCAGTCAATAAGCAGGACATTCTTATCGTTGCTCGCGAGAACCCAGGCGAAATTGGCCAGCGCCATAGTGCGACCCGTTCCACCCTTGTAGGAGTAGAAGGTTATAATTGTTCCAGGTGTCTTAGGACCTATCATAGCTATGCTTCGGGAGTATGTACGTTTGTTATCTGCGGCTTAGTTTGAGGTCCAGCATTGTCAGGGAATGTCTGGTAAATTTCCCCGTGTTTGACGATCCGAGCAAGGATGTCATCTAGAATCGATAGCAGTGCGATCCGAAAGTCCCCGATTGAACCAGCTGCTCGACGTACTACTACCTGCTGCTCATGCCCCGTAGAGATCTCAAGAATGTGTTTATGCTGCGCGGTCAATCTGAGAGCCTCCGCATTCGACGAGTCCACGGGGATCAAGAGACCGCCGCGCCAGGTATCTTGGACAACTAGCCGGCTCACCCGATCTCGAATCTCTGTCTCGGCAAGGCAAAACGGATCGAGGATCAGAACGGCCAATGTGTTCGTCCTTGTCGCAGCTGTGAGCATCACCTGCAGGCGAGACGGGAAGCCGGGACCTGCGGGGTCGAGCAATTCCGAGCGGCAAGCCAACCGACGCTCAGTAGCGATATCTGCCACTAAATCGGAGAGGCTCTGGTAGCCGCGGTAAGGTGCCCATACTGACCCCGGGTCGGCGGGAGAGCGCAGCTCAATCGCAAGAAGTTGGCCAGGTCCTTGGAATTCTTCAGCTCGAGCCTCGGTGTAAGGCTCGGCCGCAACGCCGGCCTCTGCCACGTCTGGCTGGCCAAGACCGGTAGCACAATCACTTGTGTCCTGTGGTGCCTCTCGTGGAGAATCCCAGAACGCATTTTGCAATTTTGCAAAGTCCGGGAGAAAAGGAAGGGGTGGCAATGGATTATGCGAATACTCACAAATCAATCCGGCTAATCTTAGGATAACGTCGAAATATGTGCCCTGCCCGTCTAATCGCAATTCTGGACATACCTTTAGTTCGATACAATTTATTTAGTTCTGAAGTTACTTTATTCAAGTCCCATTTAACTGTTCTCACCATAGGAGGCGGAAGATCGTCTGATTCTTGAAGCTCGTTCTCGCTGTACCACAGCACTGGAACTATGTTGCGCACACCGCGGACCCCAACAAGCGTCTCGTTACGCCACTTGTAAGGTCCATAACTCAACTCATTATTATGTTTATGGCGTTCAAGAAAAACTGAAAATTCTTTCGCACAAAATTCATTTGTTCTTCTCTTGGAAAAAAAGCGGGGCGAATATATACATACGAGAACGTGGCTGGTTTGCGCTGCGCCCGCAATTTTTGTATTCCAATCCTCACCGGTCTCAATGCTGTTGATATCAAGAAATGCCACGTCATTCGTGCCGGCAGCCAGCAGGCCTGCAACGCGCTCTGTTAGATCCGAAAAAAAACGCTCTAAGTATTTGTCCCGATCCGCCCGCGCGTAAGAAACAAAGAAGTGCGGGATGTCGGAAACCTCTCGGACATCTAACGTATTGGTAGTGGCCATCGCTTGACTCATTCTCGGAAAGAATTTGCGTTCGTGCCCTTACCCCTAGGTACTACGAGAACAGCCCAAACCGTATCGCCCTCGCCTGCTCGCACGCGCCGAGCGCGAGCAACATCGTTAAATGATTTTACTCATGAAGACACCGACGTGCATCTCGATTTTGGGTCAAGTAACACCCTTCATCCCGAGACGTACCACCACTGAGCCAGTGGGATCCGGTTGCCCGCGGCGCTCACGTTGCCAGAGCAGAACCCTGGTAGCTAAGTTACCCGAACCGGCCGGCGGCAAAGGGGGCGATGTCGATCGACGGAGGACGGCCGGCGACGAGGTCGGCGACGACTTTGCCGGTCATCGGTGCGGCGGTCATGCCGACATGGCCGTGGCCAAAGGCGTAGACGACGTCCGGCGTAGCACGCGACCGACCAAGAACCGGCAGCGAGTCGGGCAGGCTCGGGCGATGGCCCATCCAGACCGAGATCCGCTCTTCGGGGTGGGAGGCGGCGAGGCCGGGCAGCATCTTGCGGCCTTGAGCGAGCAGTATCCGGGCGCGCCGCCAATCGGGGGGTGCGGCGAGACCGGCGAGTTCGACGGTGCCAGCGAAGCGCAGCCCGGTGTCCATTGGCGTCGCGACGAATTTGCCGTCGGCATCGGCCGTTGGAATGCGCGGCATGATCTCGGGATCGCGGACCATCAGGTGATACCCGCGCTCGGTTTCGAGCGGGACGCGGTCACCGAGTGCGACAGCGAGCGGCTTTGAGTGGGCACCGGCGCAGATAATAGCGGCATTGGCCGGCAGATCGCCGGCATCGGTGTGGATCGCCGCAAGTCGGCGGCCGTCGAGGCGAAACCCATGCGCCCGCGCATGCACCAGCTCGCCGCCCGACCGCAGGAAATGCTCAAGCAGGCGCTGGACCAGCCCGAGCGGGTTCGAGATATGTCCGTTCTCGCGCACCAGCACGCCGCGGACATAGTCGCGCGATAGAGCAGGCTCGAGCTGCCGCAGTTCGTCAGCGTCGAATTCGTCGGTCTCGACCCCGTTCTCGCGCCGCAGTTCCCAGGCGAGGCGATCCTTAGCCAAACTTGCGGCAGAGCGGTAGACATAGAGATGCCCCAGGCGGTGGACGAGGTCCTCGCCCCCCGCGGCTTTGACAAGAGGCTGCAAGGCTTCGAGAGTCGGACCCACAAGCGGGCGCAAGGCGCGCGCCTGGGCATGCACCTTCTCTGGCGTCCCGGCGCGCATGAAACGAACGAGCCAGGGGGCAATCGCCGGCAGATAGCTCCACCTCAGCGACAATGGACCGAGCGGGTCGAACAGCCAGCGCGGCACATTTCGGATCGTGCCAGGCATCGACACTGGCGTTACGGAGGAGCCGTTGAGGCAGCCGGCATTGCCAAACGAAGCGCCGTGGCCGGGCTCTCCTGCCTCGACCAGAAAGACCTTGTGGCCGTCGCGCTGCAGCCAGCTCGCCGCACACACCCCGACCATGCCGGCGCCGATCACACCAACCCGCTTTGCTGGGCTCTGCGGCATCTTCATACCCCGATTCCGGCGAAGGCAATGTTACCTTAGGCTCGGTACGGCGCTTGCACACAACAAACTGCGTTGCCTCAAAGCCCTGGCAACAAGGAGAGATCGGGATGACCAGATGGTGGACACAGATCGCGACCGGCTGCCTCATTGCGGCGGCTGTGATTCCACGCGTCGAGCCAACTGCGGCTCAAACCCTGCGCATCGGGCTCGCCGAGGATCCAGACCTCCTCGACCCGACTCTCGCCCGCTCCTTTGTCGGCCGGATCGTCTTCGCCTCTTTGTGTGACAAGCTCTTCGACATCGGACCCGAACTCGACATTGTGCCACAACTCGCCACCGAATGGCGATGGACGGACGGCAACACTGGGCTAGTGATCAAGCTTCGCCCGGGGATCAAATTCCACGATGGCGAGCCTCTCGACGCTACCGCGGTCAAGTTCAGCATCGAGCGTCATCTAACGATGCCGGGCTCGAACCGAAAAGGCGAGATCAGCGCAGTTACTGGGGTAGACATCATCGATGATCACACGGTGAAGCTCGTGCTGTCGGCACCATTTGCGCCTCTCCTGGCACAGCTGACAGACCGGGCCGGGATGGTGATGTCGCCCAAAGCGGCGCTGGCAGCGGGCGAAAATTTCGGCTCCCATCCGGTTTGCGCAGGTCCGTTCAAATTTGTCGAGCGTGTCGCGCAAGACCGCATTGTCCTGGAGCGCTTCGGCGATTACTGGGACAAGGACCAGATCAAGCTCGACCGCGTCGTCTATCTGCCAATCCCGGACTCGACCGTACGGCTCGCCAACCTCCGGTCCGGCGGGCTCGACATGATCGAGCGCATCGCCGCAACCGATCTCGATACTGCGCGCAAGGACCCACACCTGAAGATCGTCACCATTACCGGGCTCGGCTACAATGGGATCACAATCAATCTTGCCAATGGCGAGCGATCGAAAACGCCGCTAGGACAAGATGCGCGAGTACGCCACGCCCTCGAGTTGTCAATCGACCGCGAGGCGCTCAATCAGGTCGTGTTCAACGGCGAGTTTCAGCCGGGAAACCAATGGGTACCACCGTCAAGCCCATATTATGTCAAGGCGTTGCCAATCCCATCGCGCGATACTGACAAGGCAAAGGCATTGCTTACCGCAGCAAGTGCGCCCAACCCAATCGTGCCTATGATGGTGCCCAATACTCCCGAGCTCCTCCAAGCCGCCCAGGTCATCCAGGCCATGGCCAATGAAACCGGCTTTGACATCCGGATTCAGGCGACTGAGTTCGCGTCCTCTTTGCAGCTATCCGAAAAAGGCGATTTCGAGGCTGCTCAGCTCGGCTGGAGTGGGCGCGCCGATCCCGACGGCAACATCTATAACTTTGTGTCCTGTAAGGCTCCACCCGCGCTCAATGTCGCGCGCTATTGCAACAAGGATGTCGACC
>Ga0306923_10004520_pt1 | contig 13350 bp, 12 predicted proteins | sample sta12Can44000108_FD_203841 | JGI IMG/M metagenome (GOLD analysis project Ga0306923, IMG submission 203841) | Lab enrichment of tropical soil microbial communities from Luquillo Experimental Forest, Puerto Rico - statanox.12C.anox.44.000.108 (v2)... | ecosystem: Environmental > Terrestrial >... | reverse complement strand
GGGCCGACCTCCGTCCGCGCGACGTCCGCGAGCGACTTGCCCTTGTGACGGACGGAGGCGACCAGGACGACGAAGTCGTGGACGCAGCCGCACAGGACGGCTCCGAAGAGGATCCAGAGGAAGCCGGGCGCGAACCCGAATTGCGCGGCGAGGGTCGGACCGACGAGCGGCCCGGCGCCGGCGATCGCGGCGAAGTGGTGGCCGAAGAGGACCCATTTCGGGGACGCCACGTAGTTGTGGCCGTCCGCGTAGACGTGAGCCGGGGTGGTACGAAGGTCGTCGAGCGCGAGCGCCTTCGCCGCGACGTACGCGCTGTAGTAGCGATAGCCGACGGCGAAGACGAGCAGTGTCGCCAGCATCACCGGGAACGTGTTCATGCGTCTCCTTCCTCGATGAGGCGGCGCGCGGCCCCTCCACCTGAGCGCGACGCGCCGGTGCCCATTTCGGAGGAGAATATCGGAAGCAAGCGATGGTCGGAAGCGAGCGTTTGATTCGAAGCAAGTAATCGATGACGTCGCGTTGCCGGGCCGAGGCGACGCGACGTTCAATGCATGCTTCGTGTACCCGGAACTGGCAGGCCTTTACGGATGAGCGCCGTCCTGGGCCGGCGCGCCTTCCGCCGTGGGCAGGTCGACGTCGAACGTGGAGCCCAGGCCGGCCTCGCTCGTCACCCGCGCGGAGCCGCCATGCGCCTCCGCGATCGTCCGGACGGTCCAGAGGCCGAGGCCGAGCCCGCCGTAGTGCCGCGACGAGACCGCCCGGCTGAAGCGGCTGAACAGCGCCGGCTGCCGCTCGGCGGCGATCCCGATCCCCCGGTCCACCACGGTGATCGAGGCCCGGTCGCCGCGGCCGACGACCCGGAACGAGACGGGCTGGCGGGCGCCATACTTGAGGGCGTTCGCGAGCAGGTTCGCGACCAGCACCTCGAGCAGGCCGCGGTCGCCGCTCACCTCCGCCGGCGGACCGGGCTCGAGGAGCACCGTGGACCCCGAGCTGGCGATGTCGGCGGCGTGCTCGCGGACCACGTGCTCGATCAGCTCGCGCAGCTCGATGCGCCGTCGCTCGAGCGCGATCTGCTGCGGCTCGAGCGTGGCGACCCGGAGCACCGCGTCCACGAGGCGCGACAGGCGGGTGGCGGCGTGCTGCAGCCGCCGGATGCGGTCGCCGACGTGCTCGCTCGCCGCCCCCTCCCGGTCCGCCGCCCTCCGGACGAGGTCCGCGTGGAGCTGCAGGGCGGCGATCGGCGTCCGGAGCTCGTGCGCGGCGATGACGAGGAGCTCCTCTCGCGCGCGGACGCCCTCCTCGCGCGCCGCCAGGGCGAGTCGCTCTTCCTCCGCCTTCTTGCGCCGGGTGAGATCTCTCGTGACCTTGACGAACCCGAGGAGCTCGCCCGTGGGCTTCCGGACCGCGGTGATGACGACGTCCGCCCAGAACAGGGTTCCGTCCTTGCGGACGCGCCATCCCTCGTCCTCGGAGCGTCCGTCGCGTGCGGCGTGCTCGAGCGCGCGCCGCGGCGTTCCGTGCGCGCGCTCCTCGGGTGGGTAGAAGATCGAGAAGTGCTGCCCGATGATCTCGTCCGCGAGCCACCCCTTCATCCGCTCCGCGCCCTTGTTCCAGGTCGCGACGCGCCCATCGGTGTCGATCAAGAAGATCGCGTAGTCCCGGACGGAGTCGACGAAGAGCTGGAGCATGCCCTCGTCGAACCGCGAAGACACCACAGCTGGACCCCGGCCGGGGCCGGCTCGCGACCAACGCTGGATCTCCCTCTCGCTCACGTCCGATAATCTGAGGCTGCGCCCCGCCGGTGACTCGGCGCGCGCGCAGCGCGTCAGAAAAGGCTAAATCTGGCGGTGCTGCGCGGCAAGGCACGGTTCCCCTGGGCGGGCTGCGGCCGCTTGCCACGACCCTTCCTCCCCACTGGATCACCTGCTCGGCAGCTCCCCGCGTGGGCGGCTCGGCGCCTCCGCGGCCCAGTGCCTCGGCGCCGCGCGGCCGGGGCGCCCGCGCACGCGTAACCGCTCCGTTCGTGCTGAGCGTAGCGCCCGCATCGCGGGCGCGTAGTCGAAGCACGAACGTTCGCCCTTCGACTTCGCGGCGCCTTCGGCGCCGCTATGCTCAGGGCGAGCGGCGGGGTGCGGAGGGATCGCTACGTGGGCTGCGGCACGTCGATGTGCAGCTCGACGCGGCGGTTCTTGGCGCGGCCGGCGGAGGTCTTGTTGTCGGCGAGCGGCTTCGTCGATCCCATGCCGAGCGCGGTGACCTGCGCCTCCTTCACGCCGCGGCCGAGGAGGACGCGCTTCACGGCGTCGGCCCGGCGGAGCGACAGCTCCTCGTTCTTGGAGCCCGTGCCGGTCGAGTCGGTGTGGCCCTCGACGCGGACCCGGTCGTCCGAGTACTTGGCGATGATGTCGGCCACCTTCTCGATCTGGGCGACGGCCTCGTCCTTCAGCACGGCGCTGCCGGAGTCGAAGAGGATCTCCGACTTCATGTTGACGAGCACACCGTTCTCGGTGCGCTTCGTCTCGGCGACCTGCTCCAGCTCCTTCGCCTGCTTGTCGAGATAGAGGCCGACCGATCCACCCGCGAGCGCCCCGACGCCGGCGCCGATGGCCGCGCCCTTCCAGCCTCCGAGCAGCGCGCCAACGCCCGCGCCCGCAGCCGCGCCGCCGCCCGCTCCGATGGCGGTGCGCTTGCCGGCGGTTTCGCAGCCGGCAGCGGTGACGAGCGTCAGCAGGGAGACGACCACGATCTTGTTTCGCATGTGGCCTGTTTTCCTCGAAGGGGACCGGCCGGGTCAACGCCGGATCGGGCGATCGCATTCCGGGCATCACCCACACCGGCAGCAAAGGTGGGCGGAGGTGATCCCCGGCCGTGGCGGATCCTCGAGGCCAGGCGCCGGGGGCGCCGACGCGACGCTCGGTGAAGGCGTGGTCGACGTCGACGGCGCGCGAGCGCGCCGGCCGCAACCGCGGTATGACGTCGAACCATGGCCAAGGCGATCCGTCTCCACGAGAAGGGTGGGCCCGAGGTGCTGAGGCTCGAGGACGTGCCGGTGGGCGATCCCGGCCCCGGAGAGGCGCGCGTCCGGCACACCGCCATCGGGGTGAACTTCGTCGACACCTACGTCCGTACCGGCCTCTATCCGGCGCCGTTGCCGAGCGGGCTCGGCACGGAGGGCGCCGGCGTGGTCGAGGCGGTCGGCTCCGGGGTCACGCACGTCCGCGCGGGCGACCGCGTCGCCTACGCGGGCGGTCCGCTCGGCGCCTACAGCGAGGCGCGCGTCATGCCCGCCGACCGGCTCCTGAAGCTCCCCGACGGAATCGGCGAGCAGCACGCGGCCGCGATGATGCTGAAGGGCCTCACCGTGCAGTACCTCATCCGCCGCACGCACCGCGTCCAGCGCGGCGAGACGGTCCTCTTCCACGCCGCCGCCGGCGGAGTGGGCCTCATCGCCTGCCAGTGGCTGAAGGCGCTCGGGGCCACCGTCATCGGGACGGCCGGCTCCGACGAGAAGGCCGCGCTGGCGAAGGCGCACGGCGCCGACCACGTCATCGTCTACACGCGCGAGAGCTTCCCGGAGCGCGTCCGCGAGCTCACCGGTGGGCGCGGCGTCCCGGTGGTCTACGATTCGGTGGGGAAGTCGACGTTCATGGGATCTCTCGACTGCCTCCAGCCGTTCGGACTCCTCGTCACCTTCGGGAACGCCTCCGGGCCGGTGCAGGCGGTCGATCTCTCCATCCTGGCGCAGAAGGGTTCACTGTTCGTCACGCGACCAACCCTCAACACCTACGCCGCGAAGCGCGAGGACCTGGAGGCGATGGCGGCGGAGCTGTTCGAGGTGGTCCGCTCGGGCCAGGTGAAGATCGAGGTCGGCCGGACGTTCCCGCTCGCCGAGGCGGCGCGCGCTCACCGCGAGCTGGAGGGGCGCCACACGACCGGCTCGACGATCCTCCTGCCGTAGCGGCGCCACACGCGCCCCGGGACGCCGCTTGCCGGCGCATGTGACCGCCGCCATGAGCGGCGCGCGCGCGCCCGATCGGGCGCGCGACATTCACTGGAAGAAGCAGCGGGCCTGGCGCCTGCACTGCCGCATGCCGCCCATCTTGGGTCGATCGCCTCGACTTTCCACAGTCTTTTCGATAGAGAACCACGACCTGCTCATGATGGGCAGGTACGGAGGGCCGTTTCAGGCCGCCCGCTTACACGCAAGGAAGTTCAGTACATGGCTACTGGTACCGTGAAGTGGTTCAACGACGCGAAGGGCTTCGGCTTCATCACTCAGGAGGGCGGCGGTGAGGACGTGTTCGTCCACCACACTGCCATCCAGTCGGAGGGGTTCCGCACCCTCGCCGAGGGGCAGAAGGTGGAGTTCGAGGTGAAGAAGGGGCCGAAGGGCCTGCAGGCCGCGAACGTCCGCGCCGTCTAGCGTCGTCGCTTCCGCTTCGACGTGAGATACCGGGGGCCTGGTCTCGATGAGACCGGGCCCTCGCCTTTTTCTGCCGAGCGCCCGCCGGTGAAGTTGCTGGCAATCCGCGCCGGCTCCCTGCTGCGCTGACAAGGTCAGCCGTCGCACGATCGAACCTCCCCTCGATGCGGGCCAACGGCCGGTTTCCACTCAGCCGGGCTGAAGAGGCGCCCGATCACCTGCCGAACGCAGGCTGCCTCCCTCGACGCCGCGGCGTCCGGCGCGAGTAGAATCGCCCGATCGTTCATAGATTGTGGCCGGAAGGGCTATGGCCGCTTCGCTCACGGTCGACGTCGTCGTCCACGCGCCCACCGTCTTCCACCATTGCCAGCACTGCGAGGTGGTGTGGCGCGAGACGGGGTTCAGCCGTGGCGTGCGCGCGGACCAGATGCGAAGCACGCTCCCGGAGGACCTGCAGCGGGAGTACGAAGCGGTCTGGGATTGGGTCCTTCGGCTGCTCGCGACCTACCAGGACCGGGTCTCGGTGAGGGTGATCGACGCGACGTCGCTCGCCGGCGTGTGGAGGGCCGCGCGGTACAGGCTCCACCGGTATCCCGCCATCGTCGTGGATGGCCGCGACACGTGCGCCGGGACGGACACGCGCGTGGCGGACGAGCTGATCGCGCGCCGCATGGCCCTGCATCCGGTCGAGGGACGAGCGTCCCGCGGAAAGGGAGCTGAGCGATGAACACGCTCTGGATCGTCGTCATCGGCGTAGTCTCGATCTACCTCTCGTACCACTTCTACGCGCGGTGGGTGGATCGCGAGGTCATCCGCTCGGATGCGAGGAAGGCCACGCCGGCGCGGATGTACATGGACGGCGTGGACTTCATGCCCGCCAGCCGCCACGTGCTGTTCGGCTATCACTTCAAGTCGATCGCGGCGGCCGGGCCCATCGTCGGGGTGATCACCGCTGCCAACCTGTGGGGGTGGTTGCCGGCGCTCCTGTGGCTGGTCGTCGGCGTGAGCTTCATCGGATGGGCGAGCGACTACTCCGCCATCATGGTGTCGGTGCGCAACGACGGGAACAGCCTGAGCGCGATCTCGCACCGGCTGATCGCGCCGCGCACGCGGACCATCCTGTTCGTCTTCATCTTCTTCTACCTGCTGCTGCTCGCCGGCGCGTTCATCGGGATCCTCGCGGCCGTCCTCGCGGCGCGCCCCGACGTCCCCTTCGGCATCCTCGTGCTGGCGCTCATGGGGCTGCTGGCCGGGCAGATGATGTACCGCTGGAAGATGGACATCATCCTCGTCACCTTCCTCGTGGTGGTCGCCACGCTCGTCGCGCTGGCGGTCGGCCCGATGGGCCAGCACCGCGCCGCGAACGGGACCCTCGTGCAGGGTCCGGTGGGGAGCGCCGTCGTGGCGGTGAACAAGAGCGTGGACGCGCTCTCGGGTGGGCGGCCGCTGCTGTCGGTGGCGGATCCCACGCTGGCCGATCCGCGCATCCCGCCCCCTGGACCGGGCGGCAAGCGCGCCTCGACCCCGGCCTATGACGCCACCACGGGCACGGTCCACACGCTGCCCAATTACCTGCTGTGGATGGTGTTCCTGTTCGTCTTCTCCTACCTGGGGGCGAACCTCCCGATCTGGCGCTTCGCCCAGCCGGTCAACTACATCGGCTTCTGGGTGACGCTGATCACCATCGTGGGCAGCGCCGTGGGCGCAGTGCTGGCGCCCCTCATCGGCGCGAGGGACGCGGCCGGTAACCTCATCGGGCACTTCGCCCTGCAGTCGGTGAAGAGCCTGGGGTTCGCGGTAGAGCCGGGCCACGCCTGGCAGCCGCTCTGGCCCATGCTGTTCGTCACCATCGCCTGTGGCGCCATCTCGGGCTGGCACGCGCTGTTCGGATCCGTGGGGACGGCGCGCCAGCTCGAGTACGAGACGGACGGCCTGCCCGTCGGCGGCGGGGCGATGTTCGGCGAGAACACGCTCGCCCTGCTGTCCTTGGTCGCGGTGTCCATCGCGGGCGTCGGGGGCGGCGGCGGCAGGTTCGCGGCGGGCGTCGGCAAGCTCGTGTTCGCCGGCACCTTCGGCCTCGTGCCCGAGACCTACGGCACGGCCCTCGGCTTCGGCGCGTTCGTCATGATCGTGCTCACGGTGACCCAGCTCGTCTTCCGCGTGATGCGCGTGACGCTCACCGAGTGGGTGGGCGGAACGATCCCGGCCGTGCGCAACATGCACGTGTCCACGATCGTCTCGATGGTGCTCACCGCGGCCTTGGTGCTGACCGGCACCTGGGTCTACCTGTGGCAGCTCTTCGGGGCGTCCAACCAGCTGATGGCCGCGCTCAGCCTGCTCGTGGTGACGGTCTGGCTCAGGTCGGAGAAGCGCAACCCGAGCTTCGCCCTCTGGCCGATGCTCTTCATGTACGTCACCACCCTCGCGGCCACCGCGGTGACGGCCCGGAACCTGTACGTGACCATCGCCGCCCACCCGACGCTCGGCGCGCTCCCGGTGGCCGGCGCATGGGCGATGATCATCGTCTCCGCGCTCCTCATCGTGGCCGCGCTCTTCATCGGGTGGGACGGCCTCAAGGCGTACCGGCGCCACCGGGCGCGTCCGCCAGCTGGTATCCCGGCGCCGATGCCGGCCTGAGCCGCGCCACTAGCCGGGCGCTTCGCGCGCCCGGCTCACGCGCTCCCCGAGCGCGCGAAGCGCCTCGAAGTAGTCGCCCGCGGGCGCGCCGAGAGCGGGGAGGTCGAGGTGTAACTCGAGGTGGGGCTCCGTCCGCCGCAGCGCGAGGCGTTGCACCGCGAGCCCTGCGCGCGAGGCCAGCGCGAGCATGGCGTCGCCCTGGGCGAGCGCTGCCTCGGTGCGATAGTAGGCGGGTAGCCCGCCGGCGCTCATCGGCTCGCGGATCGACCAGCGCTCCGACGCGAGCCTCTCGAGCACCGTCCGGCTCGACCAGCTCGCCCGGTCGATCAGCTCGAGATCGTCCTCCGGCGGTCTGCGCAGCCGGGCGCGGACGATGAGCGTGTCGCGCCGTCCACGCCGCCTGGCCATCCACCACAACCAGGGCACGTCCCGGGGCTCCAGGAAGATGACCAGCGTGGCCTGTTCGAATGGGGACCTGGCGCCCGCGATGCCGAGCTCGACGGAGGTCGTCCCCAGCCACCGCACGGTGGCGCGCGAGCCGAGGAGCGGCAGGCCGCCCTGCATCCAGCGCATGACCGCGCTGCCCTTGCGGACGTTCCAGACCGTACCCCCGGCGAACCAGCCGACCACGCACAGGACGACGATCGTCAGGAGGGTGGTCATCAAGCGTTCCGGGTGACTGGCTGTCCGTCTGGTGGACGGGCGAGCATCACACGCCATCCATCCACACCATTATGAGGGGAGAGAGTGATCCAGTGGCCTTCCGGAGGGAGGTGCCGAAGCGCGAACGCTCCAGGGGTGCTCTTCACGACTTCCTGTTCGGGATGTTCGGGTTCGAGACGTCCCAGCAGGCTCTCGAGATCCGAGCGTCCATGGAGACGATGTTCATGCTGGTCACCTTCGGCGACATGGTCGGGGTGCCCGTCTTGCCGCCCTACTACGCGCTCCGCTTGCTCCCCTACGTGGTGCCCCAGCTCCGGACCTGGCAGCGGCGCGTGCTGCGTGAGCGCGAGCTGTCCGATGCGCACGAGTATCACCTGCACGGATTGTGATGGGCGACGCGCCGCAGTGAGGAACCGACGATGGATACGCTAGAGAAGCAGGACGAGAGGAAACCGACGGGGATCCGCAGGATCTTGCGGGACATGCGCCAGGTCGTCTACGGCATGGCCGCTCACGACATGAGCCGGGCGGCGCTCCGGACGCGCGCGTCGATGGAGCACCTGTTCATCCTCATCACCATGGGCGACCTGCTCGGGATCCCGATCCTCCCGCCCTATTACAGCCTGCGGCTCCTGCCTTACGTCGTCCCCCAGATCTCGACCTGGAAGCGCCGCATGCTGCGCGAGAAGGACCTCTCCGACGCGATGTTCTAGGCGCTCGCGACGGCGACGAGCGGGAGCGAGATCCATGGGCCTGAGGAAGCTCTTCGAGGCGAACCCCGAGCGCCGGTACATCATGTTCGGCGGAAAGGGGGGCCTGGGGAAGACGACGTTCTCCGCGGCCACCGCCTACTGGCTGGCGCGCAACGGGAAGAGGGTGCTCGTCTTCTCGGTCGATCCGCAGGCCTCGCTGACCGACATCTTCCAGAAGGACATCTTCGGCAAGGGGCCGGTCCAGATCGTCGAGAACCTCTGGGCCCAGGAGATCGACGCGGACACGCACATCAAGCAGTACCAGAACGAGATCCGGAAGAAGATCCTCGACCTGTACGGCCTGGAGGCGGTGCCCTCCGAGATCGAGAACTACATCCAGGCCGCCAGCGCCGAGCCGGCGATGGAGGAGAGCGCGATCTTCGACGCGGTGGTCGACGTCGTCGTGAAGGGCGACTTCGACTACTACATCTACGATCTCGTCCCGCTCGGCCACGCGCTCTACTACCTGAGCATGGCGAAGGTTTACGATCAGTGGATCAACAAGATCACCAAGCTTCGGGAGGAGATGCGCGAGTACGAGGAGATGGCGGGGCGGCTCAAGCGCCAGAAGCAGACGGAGCAAGACCACATCCTCGAAGAGCTCCACTACATCAAGGGCCGCATCAACGCGTCCTCGGCAATCCTCACCGACAGGGCGCGGACGGCGTTCTTCTTCGTGGTGGTGCCGGAGGACATGATCATCCGGGACACGCAGAACGCGGCCAGGCTGTTCGCGCAGTTCGACGTCCCCATCTCCGGCTACGTGGTGAACCGGGTCATCCCGCACGAGCTGCTGCAACAACACATCCCGGAGTACCTGGGCCATCGCATCGAGATGCAGGATCGGTATCTGCAGCAGATCAGGGACACGCTCGGCGACCGCGTCGTGGCACAGGTCCCGGAGCTCGAGCGGGACGTGACCGGTCTGCCCATGATCGAGAAGCTGGCCGACCTGATGTACGCATCGTGAAGGGAGGGAGCGCCCTCGCGCGCGGGCGCGTCGCACATGGGACACATCGAGACGTCGATGCAGGGCTACTTCGCCGCGCACCCGCAGCTCGAGTACGTCTTCTTCGGGGGCAAGGGGGGCGTCGGGAAGACGGTCTTCGCCGGCGCGACGGCGATGGCGCTCGCGCGCCAGGGCCGACGCACGCTGCTCGCCTCGACCAACCCCGTCCACAGCCTCTCGAGCCTGCTCGGCCAGGACGTGCTCGGGAGGCACTTGGCGGTCGAGGGCGTGCCGAACTTGTGGGCCTACGAGATCGACACCCGCGAGACGATCGCTCGCAGCAAGGCGGGGATCCGAGACAAGATCCAGTGGTTCCTGAAGTTCGCCGACATCTCGACGCGCGCCGACGAGTTCGTCGAGTCGGCCACCATGAACCCGGCCTTCGAGGAGTCGGCGATGTTCGAGAACATGATCGATCTCATGTTCAAGAACGAGTACGACGCCTACGTCTTCGACACGGCTCCCACAGCAAACGCCAGGCGCCTGCTCGGGATGTCCAAGGTGTATTCGCTATGGGTGAACAAGATGGTGCAGAGCCGCGAGGAGGCCAGGTCGCTCCGGGAGCTCCTCTCGTTCACCAAGAAGAAGGAGAGCGATCCGCTCATGGACTACCTGGTGTCCTTCCGCGAGCGGATGGAGCGCGCGCGCGTGCTCCTGACCGACCCTGCCCGGACCGCGTTCTTCTTCATCACCCTGCCCGAGGCGCTCCCCATCGCGGTGATCACGCGCTTCATCCAGTGGTTCCGGGACTTCGGGATCCCGGTGGGTGGCGTGGTCGTGAACATGCTCATCGACCGGACGAGCGTCGGAGACGACGCGGCCGAGTTCGTGAAGAACAGGGTCGCGATGCAGGATGAGCACATGGAGGAGATCTGGCAGAAGTTCGACGGCGCCGTCCGGGCGGTGGTGCCGCTCTTCGAGACCGAGGTCCGGGGCGAGAGGATGCTGGGCCGCCTCGCCGAGGCGCTGTTCTCTCCCGGTACGCGGGCTCGGGTGGAACCGGAGCTACGGCCTTCCTGACGGCCGCCACCGTGGACGCGCGGGTCGGTGCCCGATTGGCACCCGCCGTGGCCCGGCGGTAGAAACGCCGGATGGCTCGCATCGGCCTCATCGGGATCGGCAACGTGCTCATGGGCGACGACGCCCTCGGGCCGTACGCGGTGAAGCTCCTCGAGGCCCGCTACGAGCTGCCGCCCGAGGTCGAGCTCCTGGAGCTCGGCACGCCCGGCGCCGACCTCGCCCTCCACCTCGACGGCCTCGACACCGCGGTGGTGATCGACACGGTGAAGCTGAGCGGCGCGCCGGGCGAGATCCGCCTCCTGGACAAGGCGGCGCTGCTCGCGAAGCGGCCGCTCCTCCCGGCGAGCCCGCACGAGCCGGGGCTGCGCGAGGCGCTCTTCGCGCTCGAGTTCCACGGCGGCGCGCCCCGCGAGGTCCGGCTCGTCGGCGTCATCCCCGGCGCGGTCGAGCTCGAGGTGGGGCTGTCGCCCGCGGTGAAGGCGGCGGTGCCGGCGGTGCTGGAAGCCGCGCTCGGGGAGCTCGCCGCGCTCGGCGCTCCGGCGCGGCGGCGCGCGGTCCCCCTCGTCCCCGATCTATGGTGGGAGCAGCGCGGCGAGTGACGATGGCGTGACGCCTCGCAGCCCGACTGGCGCACGCCGGCTCGGCTTCGCCGACCCGCCGCGCGCGTGCTAGGCTCCTTGCTTCCGATTCGAGCCTGGCGCGCACGGGAGTCCGCGCGCCCGCTCCCAGGAACGCCCTGTGTCCGCTCCTTCACGCGCTGCGGAAGGCCTCCGAATCACCGTCCGCGGCACGGTGCAGGGCGTCGGCATGCGGCCGTTCGTCTACCGCTTGGCGCAGGCTGAAGGGGTGCGCGGACGCGTCCGCAACGACGCGCGCGGGGTGACCATCGAGGTCTTCGCCGAGGCCGAGGCGTTGCGGCGCTTCGTGGCGCGGCTCGAGGCGGAGCGGCCGCCGGCCGCACGCTTCGACGCGCTCGACTGCGAGCCCATCGCGGACGAGCCGGAGGAGGGCTTCGTCATCGTCGAGAGCGAAGGGGCCGCCGCGGAGGAACCCCGCGTCTCGATCCCGGCCGACCTCGCCACCTGCCCGGATTGTCTGCGCGAGCTCTTCGACCCGGCCGACCGGCGCCACCGCTACCCGTTCACGAACTGCACCAACTGCGGCCCGCGCTTCACGATCGCGCGGGGCGTCCCTTATGACCGCCCGCTCACCACCATGGCGCCGTTCGCGCTGTGCGAGGCCTGCCGGCGAGAGTACGAGGATCCGCGCGATCGCCGTTTCCACGCGGAACCGAACGCCTGCCCCGCGTGCGGCCCGCGTCTCACCCTGCTCGCGGCCGACGGCCTTCCACTCGCGGAGCGCGACGAAGCGCTGGCCCAAGCGGTGCGCGCGCTCGCCGAGGGGAGGATCGTGGCGGTGAAGGGCGTGGGCGGGTTCCACCTCGCCTGCGACGCGCGCTCGCCGGTTGCCGTGGCGCGGCTCCGTCTCCGCAAGCGGCGCGAGGAGAAGCCCCTGGCGGTCATGCCGCGCGACCTCGCCGAGGCGGAGCTCCTCTGCGTCCTGGGCGACGCGGAGCGCGCGCTCCTCGCCTCGCCCGAGCGGCCCATCGTGCTCGCGCCGCGGCGCGACGGGTGCGCGGTCGCGCCGGAGGTGGCGCCGGACACGCCGCTGCTCGGCCTGCTCCTGCCCTACGCGCCGCTGCACCACCTGCTGCTCGACGGGGTGCGCCGCCCGCTCGTGATGACGAGCGCCAACCTCTCCGAGGAGCCCATCGCCTACCGGAACGGCGAGGCGGTCGCGCGCCTCGGCGGCATCGCCGACCTCCTGCTCGTCCACGACCGCGAGATCGAGACGCGCGCCGACGACTCGGTGGCGCGCGTGGTGGCGGGCTCGCCCCTGCTCCTGCGCCGCTCGCGTGGCTACGCGCCGCGCCCGGTGCGGCTCGCGCGCGGGCTCGCGCGCCCGGTCCTGGCCGTGGGGGCCCTGCTCAAGAACACCTTCTGCCTCGGCGTGGGCGACGCGGCGCACCTCGGCCCGCACATCGGCGATCTGGAGAACCTCGAGACGCTCGCGTCCTTCGAGGGCGCCGTCGCGCGGGTGGAGCGGTTCCTGCGCACGCGTCCGGCGCTCCTCGCCCACGATCTCCACCCCGACTTCACCTCGACCCGGTACGCGCTGGAGCGGGCGCGGGCGGAGGGCCTGCCGGCTGTGGCGGTGCAGCACCACCACGCCCACGCCGCCGGCTGCATGGCCGAGCACGGCCTGACGGGGCCGGCGCTGGCGCTCACCTGGGATGGGACCGGCCTCGGGGACGACGGCGCGGCGTGGGGCGGCGAGCTGCTCCTCGCGCGCTACGACGGGTACGAACGGCTCGCCACCTTCCGCCCCATCCTGCTCGCCGGCGGAGACAAGGCCATCCGCGAGCCGTGGCGGATCGCGCTCGCGGCGCTCGACGACGCCTTCGCCGGCTCGCCGCCGCTCGACGCGCTGCCGCTCTTCCACGGGCCGAGCGCGGAAGAGGTCGGGGTGGTGCGGCGGATGATCGCGAGCGGGTTCAACGCGCCGCGCGCGCACGGCGCCGGCCGGCTCTTCGACGCGATCGGGGCCCTGGCGCTCGACCGCCCGCGCGCCCGGTACGAGGGGCAGGTGGCGATGGCGCTCGAGACCGCGGCAGGCGAGGGAGCGCACGGCCGGTACGCCTATGAGATCGACACGTCCACATCCCCCTGGCAGCTCGACTGGCGGCCGATCGTCGTCGGGGCCGCCCGCGAGGTCGCCGAGGGGCGTCCTCCCGCGCTCGTGGCAGCGCGTTTCCACGCGGCGCTCGTCGCTGCCGCCGCCGA
>Ga0306923_10004504_pt1 | contig 13374 bp, 7 predicted proteins | sample sta12Can44000108_FD_203841 | JGI IMG/M metagenome (GOLD analysis project Ga0306923, IMG submission 203841) | Lab enrichment of tropical soil microbial communities from Luquillo Experimental Forest, Puerto Rico - statanox.12C.anox.44.000.108 (v2)... | ecosystem: Environmental > Terrestrial > Soil... | reverse complement strand
CTCATCGATGAAGGGTCCATTCCGGCCTACGCGTGTGGGGTCATCGAGGATCTTTGCCGCGCAGACTACGCAGACATCGCATTCGTCGGCCTGAGACCCCCGGCTGCCGACCAAGAGTTGGACTCGCGCAAGGGTGGGACCGCGTTGCGCGCCTACACCGCGCTCGTCGAGTCGCGCTACCACCTTTATCCCGATCCGCTCGAGCCGGTGCCCTGCGATCATCTCCTGAGCGGTGTGCCCCGGCTCACCAGCCGGATCGAGCATTCTGGGGACGGCACGAAGGCGCCGCTGGCGACGACACCCGTCGACGTTATTCTGGACTTGGGCTCGCAGCCCGCGCGCGAGTTGGTAAGTTACGCCCGTCACGGCATCTGGCGCTATCACTTTGGGGATCGGCGTATCTATCCGCTGGGATCCGGCTTCCTGCGCGAGATCATCGATGGCATCCCGCTCACGGGAATCGAGCTGATCCGACTCGGTCGGACCTCGACCGATGACCTTACCTTGCTGCGAGCGTTGTTCCGTACCGTGCCCTTCCCGTCTCGTCAGGCGAACCGCTTCGGCCCGCTCTGGGGAACGCGTCACTTCGTGATTCAGGGACTCTGGACACTCCGACACTCTTCTCTCGAAGCCTTCGCAAGCCCTCAGGCACGAGGCGCGCCTGCTCCCTCCGGGAAGCGCGTTCCGACGATGACGCAGTTCGGTCGATGGATGCTCGGCGAGATCGGCGGCCGCGCCTTTCCCGCCACTCGGCGGATCGACCGTCCGCTACGGTGGCGCATCGCGATTCGGCGCACGCGTATCCCCCTGTACGAGGATGCGTCGCGGCGGTCTCTGGAGTCGTTTCGCTGGATCCAACCTCCCGCAGGCCGTCAGTGGGCGGACCCCGTGATCTGCCAACGTGACGGGGAATCCTGGCTCTTCTTCGAAGAGCTGGTGGATCCCAGCCGGGTCGGGCACATCTGCTGCGGCCGGCTCACCGCCGAGGGCGATCTGATCGAGGTGAGATCAGTTCTGCAGCAGCCCCACCACCTCTCCTTCCCGCAGGTCATCGAGTCGGATGGCGCGGTTTTCATGTTGCCGGAGAGCGCGCAGGGCGGGGGAGTCGATCTCTACCGCGCGACTCGCTTTCCCGACACCTGGGTGTTCGAGAAGCGCCTGCTCGATTTCCGCTGCGTCGACTCATCGATATTCCAGGCCGCAGGGTCATGGTGGATGACAACCTCGCCGCAGGTCGTGCCGGGTCACGCCCCGATTACCTGGCTGCTGCGCGCTGAACGGCTCACCGGCCCGTGGTCCTTTCAACCGGGAGGGATCGTGGCGAGCGACGTACGGACGGCCCGAGGCGCCGGATCGGTTTTCGAAACGGCCGGACGGCTCATCCGCCCGAGTCAGGATTGCAGCGTCTCTTACGGCTATGCCCTGATCCTCAATGAGATTCTCGCCCTGGCAGAGGCACCCTACCGGGAGCGAGCCATTTGCCGCGTGGAGTCCGGCTGGATGCCGCGGCTCAAAGGCGTCCACTCCTACAGCCGGGTGGGCGAGTGGGAGGCCATCGACGGCGGCTTTGCGCATTGAAGGCCCGCGTGCAGCGCGGCGCATCTTTCATTTCACGACCACGTTGGTCGGCGGATTGGGGATGATCGCATTCGTTGCCGGTGCGCCATGTGCACCTATGTCCTTCCCGTCGCTGCCGGCATTCTTGTAGGGGCTGTCCGCGGCCAGGGCGTAGTTACCGCCCGCGTAGTTGGCGAAGCGCACCGCGGTCACGCCTGACGGGAAGAAGTTCCCGGCAGGATAAGCGCCTGCCGGCCTGTCGACGAGGACGTTCTTGGAGAATGTCCAGTTGGTGAAATAGTCGTTGAGCGCCCGGGCGCCCTCCGAGCTGCCGGAACCGAAGAAGCCGTAGGAGGTGGGCGTGGAGAGATTGTTGGTGAATGCAAAATTGTTGACCTTAACGGGCTGAGACTGCGCCATCGCGAGGGCCGAGCCATGGAAAGCGGGGGGCAACGCGGTATTGATGATCGTATTGTGGTCGATGGTGTAGTCGCTACCACCGCCAAGAAACTGAAAAGCGCGGCCATCGGCGCCATTGAGCCCCGTGACGCCCACGAGGTTGTTGTGGATCAGGATCCTCTCGGTCATGAGGCTCTCTTTTCCGGCATAAGGGGAGAGCCCCAGGACATTGAAGCCGCTGCCAACGTTGATGAACGTATTGCCGCTTAACTCGATGTCGCTGGTGATCACCCAGGGAGCGTTGCCAGCATTGCCTGGCGTGATTTGGACTGCGAAGCCGTTCTGCGCGGCCGCGGGGCTGTTCTCGAAAGTATTGCCGGTCACGAGCACTCGCTTCGCCGCCTTGAACTCGAGAAGGTTCTTTATGGTGTACTGGGTCTTGAGAAGGGACAACGGCTTGAAGAAGTAGTTATCGCGGATCTCGATGTCCGCGGGGAGGAGCGCGGGCTGGCGGGCGTCCGTCCCACCGAACATCACGTTCTCGCCCGCGGCCTCGATATAGTTGTTCCGGATCTGGAGCGGGCCGGTGGTATTGTATGCCCACAACCCCTGCGTGTCGGCGCCCACTTCCTGGAAGTCGCTGATGTAGGAATCCACCACCGCAACATATGCGCCATCCATCGCGACGCCACGCCGATCATTCACCGCAGGATCGCCGTGGATGTAGCAGCGATCGAATACGATGTGATGTGGCAGCGTCGCGGGCGAGGTGTCCTCGTTGCCAATGAGGATGAGCGCAGTCAGTGCGCCGCCGGCGACCGGAGCGAATTCGATGCCGACGAAGCGGAAGTGATGGCTGTTGGCAACGGTCGCCATGGCACTGTCATGAGGCTTCGAGACGATTTTCGGCATATTGACGGCGTTATTCGGACCGACCCGCTGACCGGGGGAGGGCAGATTGGCGAGTTTGCTCGAGACCACATAGATCCAACCGCTGCCGGTCGTCTTGTTCGGCAGCGTGAACCGACCCGTGAACGTCGCCCCGGCCTCGAGCACGATGGTGTTTCCGGGCTGCGCCTGGTCGAGCGCGGCCTGCAGATTGCCGCCGGCGCCGACAGCGAGTGTTTTTCCGCCCGGCGCGGCATAACGGGTGTCGAATGTTTTCGGCGGAGCGGGCAACGCCGCGGCCACAGCTCCCTGGTGCGCGATCGCAGTGGCTGTGAGCGCGGCGAGCACCTGTACGGCACGTCTCGCGGGCCTACGGGAAACGCTCGACATCGAACTCGGCATTCGAATCTCCAGTACGCTTCGTCTTACGGATGCTGCCAGGCGACGGCAGCGCGACCTGAGATCTTGCCCCGGCGGTGGGAGGTTTTCCAAACTGTCGCGGAATGGCTACGCTCAGGCTAGAGGCGCACGTGAGATGCTGGGTTGCGGTGAAGGCCACGTCCCCGGCATCCGGCGCAGAGGCTTTCGCGCGACATAATCCGTCGGTATTCCGGAGCTGTGAACCATCTGATCGTGCGCAGTGCAAGTCCAAAGTGGGGCGCTATCGTGACCCGGCTCCCGGGCATGTCCCTGGATGAGTTGCGCGTCAGAGCCCTTCAGGCGCTGCGCGTGCGCATGGAGCGCGTCTCGGACCAATTTACCTCCGGAGCCTCGAGCGAAGCCGGGCGCGGCGCCACGCAATTCGCCCCCGGTAGCAGCCTCGAATTTCTGACAGCCCCCGGAAGCGATCCGGCACTGACTGCGCGGGCAGTCGCGCGGCTCGATCCACAGGTTCGCGAATTCTTCAGCCGGCAGAGCGATGACGCCGAGCAAGGGCTGGTGGCGCTCTTGGGGCATGAACCGCTGTGCGTCGGCAGCTCGCCTCGCTGGCACCGGGAAGCCAGGAGCGGCACCGAGGTGCCGCGCCGCCACTGGAGCCGCATCAATCATCTGGACACCACGCTGGTCGGCGACCACAAACTGCTGTGGGAGCTCAACCGCCATCAATATCTGCTCGCTCCGGCCTTCTGCTGGCTGCTTGATGGCGAGGCCCGGCGATTCGAGCTCGTACAGGCGCACCTCGAGTCGTGGCTGGCAGACAACCCGCCGCGCCAAGGGGTCAACTGGGCCAGCAGCCTGGAGGTTGCCTTTCGTGCCATCACGTGGTGCTGGCTGCTGTGGATGCTGCGTGAAGCGCCGTGGAGACCGGATCTGAGGGTGCGGCTGTTGAGCTCGCTCGAGGCGCATGCGCGCCACGTGGAGCGTTACCTCTCGACCTATTTCAGTCCCAATACCCACCTCACGGGCGAGGCGCTCGGGCTCTTCTACGTCGGGACCATACTCCCGGATTCCTCACGCGCGCGCCGCTGGCGAGCCACGGGCGCGGCGATCCTGGAGGCTGAGATCGGGCGGCAGGTTTTTGCGGATGGGGTCTACTTCGAGCAGGCGAGCCAATATCAGCGGTATACAGCCGAGATCTATCTTCATTACCTGTTGCTTGCCAGCGCCAGTGGTTTCCGTGTCTCTGACACTGTGCGCGACGCACTCGGCAATCTCTTCGCGGTACTGCGGAGTCTCGCTTCCGCCGCGGGCCGGATGCCGCTGCTCGGGGACGACGACGGTGGATTGTTACTCCCCCTGGATCATCGCTCGCCTGATGATTTAAGCGCGCTGCTGCTGGCCGGCGCCGTAGCACTCGAGCGACCGGACCTGGCACCCGCGCAGGCGTCGCCGAGCTTCGCGTATTGGCTCTGCGGTATCGAAAAGACGAACCTTATACGCACCGCGCCTGGGCGCGTCGCGGACTGGCTCGATATGTATTTTGCGTGCGGCGGACTCGCCATCCTTCGCGACGGATGGGACCGGAGCACTGCGGTCGGTGTAATCGATGCCGGACCGCACGGCGCGCTGAGCAACGGTCACAGCCACGCCGATGCGCTCGCGATGACCCTGAGCCTCGGCGCCACGGAGCTGTTCATCGATCGTGGCACGCTCACGTACACCGGGCCGGAGCGGAACTTCTTCAGGGCCACGGAGTCGCACAACACGCTCGAGATCGATGACACGTCCTCGGTGCTTCCGGCGGACCCCTTCAAGTGGCTGCCGGGAATTCCGCCGCGGGCGCAGGGCGTCGTTTGTTCCAGCCTGCACTTCAGCAGCTTTTTCGGGATGGCGACGGGTCATATGGCTGGCGGGCGGCCCTCTGCGCACTGCCGGGGAGTGCTGCGCCGGCGCGGAGGACCCTGGGTGATTCATGATCGGGGAGTGCGTACGGCGGCTCGCGGTGGGGTGCTCCGCTGGCAACTCGCGCCGCACCTCACGGCGGCGGTGCTCGACCAGTATTCGGTGGTGATCCGCGACGGCGCGGGCGGCGGGGTGGCAACCATTTTCATGCGCGGCGCGGCGCCGGTGCGCATCGTGGCGCGGGACGTGTCGCCGCGGTTCGGTCAGCGTGTCACGGCGCAATGCCTGGAACTCCCGCTCGACAGCTCGCTCGAGGCGCTCACGATTGTTGCGCCGGCGGGAGGCGATGGGACGGTAATGAGCTTTGCGGTCGATGCGCAGCACCCCGAACAAGGCGTCTGCTGGACCGACGGTGCGGTCCGGAATCGTGTGGTCACGCGGGCGGGGCAGGCGCCGCAGCTGCCGGCCGGCCTGGAGCTGAACGCCGGTCTGACCTGGCGGGTCGAGAGCCGGGACGCCGCTGCCGAGGACACCCACGGCGCTCTGATCGCCGCTTTGCCGACACCAGCCCCGTCTGCGCCTGGCGACGTGCACGCGATCACGCACGCGGGAGAGCAGTCAGGCAGAATGATCGTCCTGGCCAACACTTGCGGGCGCTGGCAGCCGCTTGACGTCGTGGAGCCGCGACGCGGCTGAGCGAGCGGCCGGACTCGACCTATATGTGCGGCATTTGCGGCATCCTGACGCCTGACCTGAGCCTCGTGCCCGATCGCGGCTTGCTCGAGCGCATGCGCGACCTGATCGCTCACCGCGGGCCGGACGGGGCCGGCCTATACCAGGGTATGGGAGTAGGGCTCGCCCACCGTCGGCTCAGCATCGTGGACCTCGCGCAGGGCCAGCAACCCATGTATAGCCACGATCGACGCTTCGTCATCGTCTACAACGGTGAGGTCTTCAACCACCCGGCGCTGAAGACGGAGCTCGAGGCTGCTGGTGTCCGCTACCGCACCCACTCGGATACCGAGACGGTACTGCACCTGTATGAGCGCCTCGGCGAGCGGGCCGTCGATCGCATGCGCGGAATGTTTGCCCTGGCCATCTGGGACAGCCTGGAGCGGCGGCTGTTTCTCGCCCGCGATCGCTACGGCGTGAAGCCGCTCTACTATGTTCACCGGCCCGATGGAACTCTCATCTTCGGCTCGGAGATCAAGGCCCTGTTGCCGGCCCTCGGCGATCGGCCCGAGCTGAATCGCGAAGCACTCCCCGACTTTCTCGCCAATCATGCTCCCTCGGGCGAGGCTACCCTGTTCACCGGGATCATGCGGCTTGCGCCCGGGCACACGCTGACATGGCAGAACGGCCGGATCACCATCCGCCGCTATTGGGACCTTCCCGTCGCCCAATCATCTCCGGGTCCGCCGCCAGGCTCGCGCGCCGAGCGGGCGCTGGTCGCCGAGTTCCGTGAGCGCTTTACCGAGGCCGTGCGCCTGCGGCTCATGAGCGACGTGCCGCTCGGGATGTTCCTCTCGGGTGGGATCGATTCGGCGGCGATCACCTCTGCCATGGCGACGCTCGTGAAGGAGCCGATCCGGACCTTTTCGGTGGCCTTCGCCGAGCGCGAGGCCAACGAGCTCGAGTACGCCCGGCTCGTCGCCAAGGCGTATCGCACCGAGCATCGCGAGACTGTCGTCTCGCCCGCGGAGTTCTTTGCCGAGCTCCCGAGGCTCGTGTGGCACGAGGATGAGCCGATCGCACACCCATCCAGCATCGCGCTCTATTTCGTCTCGCGGCTGGCTGCGCGTCACGTCAAGGTCGTGCTCACCGGCGAGGGGAGCGACGAGACGCTCGCCGGCTACAACCGTTATCGTGTCACCGAGTACAACGCCCGTCTCGGCGCCTTGTACCGGCGCTGCGTGCCAGGCTTGGCGCGCCGTGGCCTGAGTCTCGCGCTGGACACTCTGCCCGCGACTTCCGGCCTCCGTCGGCGCGCGGCGCGCACGTTCCTGATGCGCGGCGCGGGTCTCGATGAACTCTACTTCGACAATTTCGCCGTGTTCGGGCGCCTCGCACAGCGTGCCCTGCTTTCGCCGGAGCTGCGGACGCAGCTCACGCCGGTGGACCCGTACGCGGCCTATCACCGCGCAATCGCACGGGTGGGCGGCAAGCCGCTCCTGTCGCAGCTGCTGTATGCGGACGTCAAGACTTACCTGCACGAGTTGCTGATGAAGCAGGACCAGATGAGCATGGCGGCATCCATCGAGAGCCGCGTGCCGTTTCTCGACCATCCGCTCACCGAGTGGGTTGCCGCTCTGCCCCAGACGATGAAGCTTCGGGGCACCACCACCAAATGGATCCTGCGTCAGGCTATGCAGGGGAGGCTGCCGGCGCCGATCCTTGCGCGGCGCAAGATGGGGTTCCCGGTGCCGGTCGGCTCATGGCTGCGCGGTCCCTGGCGGCCACTCCTCAGCGAGTATGTCACCGGGTCACGCGCGCGCGCCCGTGGCTTCTTCGATGCCGGCGCGGTGGAGCGCCTCGTCAGCGAGCACGTCCACGGCGTCAACCATGCGGAGCGCCTGTGGGCGCTGCTGACGTTCGAGATCTGGGCGCGGATGTTCCTCGACGGTGAGAGTCCCTGGTCGCTCGAGCCGCCACTGCAGCGGGCGGCATGAGGCATGCGCATTCTGTGGATCAAGACGGAGCTGCTGCATCCGGTCGATAAGGGCGGCCGCATCCGCACTTATCAGATGCTGCGCTCGCTCTCACGGCGGAATCACGTGACTTACGTGTGCCTCGACGACGGCCTGGCGGCGCCCGATGCGATCGAGGGCGCGCGGCAGTACGCGCAGGAAGTGGTAATCGTGCCATTCCGTCCGCCGGCAAAGGGGAGCGTGGGATTCTTTGTCGATCTGCTGCGCAATCTCTTCTCCCCGCTGCCGTACGCCATCGCCCGCTATCGTTCGCGAGAGCTGCGCGAACGGGTGGAGCAGCTTGCCGCTGAAGCAGAGCTGATCGTGTGTGACTTCCTGACGCCCTCACTCAATGTGCCCGACGACCTGCCCTCACCGGCGGTTCTCTTCGAGCACAACGTCGAAGCGATGATCTGGCAGCGACATGTTTCAGTGCCCCAGCATCCGCTGCGTCGCGTCTATATGCGACTTCAGTGGCAACGCATGCTGCGGCACGAAGCGCGGGAGTGCCGGCGCTTCGCACACGTGGTCGCGGTCTCCCCGATCGACGCCGAGGTCATCCGGCACGAGTACGCCGTAGCGTCGGTGGGCCACGTTCCCACCGGCGTTGACGTCGAATACTTCTCGGCTTCACGGCCGCGGCCGGAGGAGAGTCGCGGGCTGGTCTTCATCGGCTCGATGGACTGGATGCCGAACGAGGACGGTATTCGTTGGTTCGCGACCGATATATTCGGCCGTATCCAGGAACGCATACCCGGCGCGCGACTCGTGGTGGTCGGCCGGTCACCTTCGCCGGGCATGCGTGCCCTCGCGGCGCGCAATTCCGCTATCGAGGTAACGGGCACCGTTGCGGACGTGCGTCCCTATCTGGAGCGTGCCGCCGTCTGCGTGGTACCGCTGCGTGTCGGGGGCGGAACGCGGCTCAAGATCTACGAGGCGATGGCCATGGGGGTTCCCGTGGTTTCTACGGCCATCGGTGCCGAGGGCCTGCCGCTGCGCAATGACGAACACCTACTGATCGCCGACACGGCCGATGAGCAGGTCAGCGCGATCTGCGCGCTCCTCGCGGATCGGGGACGGGGCGCTCGGCTTGCGGCCGCTGCCCGCCGCCACGTACAGGAGCACTGCAGCTGGGATGCTGTCGCGGAGCGCTTCCTTTCCCAATGTCCCCGCCGTACTGGTCGCCGCAACCATCCGACTCAATTGCGGTCGATGGAGCGCTGGACCGCTTCGTCCTGACCCGGCTCCGCGTAAAGCGCATGCCACTCGGGAAACGCGCGACCGAGGAGGCGAGCAAGCTCCTCGGTCTGTCGCAGTTGCAGCGGTCGCAGGTAGGCCCTGACTTCCCCGGTACTGACCTCTGCAGGTCTTACGCTTGGACCGCGAGACGGGACCCGAGCGTGCGCGCCGCTCGCGGAATGTAACGTGCGACCTTACCGTAAGTGAAGTTACGTCTGACGCGATTCAGGAACCCGAGCCACCACGGGCTCTTTCGACTACCGCTGGCGTCACGTGGCGCGTGGGGATTCCAGGGGGCCGAAGCAATGAGTCGACGCCGAGCCACGCATACATGCGGCGCATCTGCTCAGCAGGATTTGCGCGGAGCTCTTCAGACGTCAGCACAAAGATCCGTTCGCGCCCCGACGTGTTGCAGGTCCTCGCTCAGTTGCCCTGAGGGGTCAACGAAATACGCGGGCTCCGTCTCGGAAGGCATGAAGATCACCACCGGGCGCGCTTCAATCGGCTCGCTCAGAGTACTGGTACCCGACTTCATTGAGCCGATGAAGAACAGGTTGATCACGGGCTCTTCACTGTGCTCACGAGGCAATGTCAGGATCTGCCGTTTCTTCGGGGTGCAGCAGCTCGCCCAGCAGCGCACGGGCGTCGCTCAGAACCGCCGGGCCGAGAAGGTACACGGTGCCGAGGAACGCGGCAGCGGCAGCGACGATCTCGACACCCAGCAGCAAAACGGTCGGCAGGCGGCCGAACAACAGCACGCGCAGTGCCCAGGTCACGATCAGCATTGCGATGCCGCCGGCGAACGGGACCACAATTATCCGCAGACTGTCGAGCATGCGAGACTCTGTCACGCCAGATGTGTAGAGCGTCGACACAAAGAACATCATCGCGTACACGACCACGCAGCCGACCGCCGCGCCGTTGATTCCAGCCAGGCGCGCGCCGATGAAGATGCCGACTGGCAGCACCAGGCAGGTCAATCCAAGGACCTTGGTACTCGCTTGCGGAAATCCCCCTGCATTGTTCACGGTATTTTGAAGCAGCGTCAGCATGCGGATAGGTGCTGCAATCGACAGCATGGCGAGTGGAATCACCGCGAATCGCCATTTGTCCGACAGCACGACGTGCACGAATTCGGGGGCGACGGCTGCGAGCCCCCAGGCCACGAGGAACCCGTACAACGCCAGCATGCGCAGTATGCGCTCATAGGCGTAGTTGAACTGGGCTCGCTTCGTGCGCAAGCGGCTCAAGGTTGGGAAGGACACTCTGTTAACTGCCTCCATGGCTTTGTCGCCGGGAGTCGCTGCGAGGTTGGCGCCGACGCTGTAGGCGCCAAGCTCCGTAGAGTGCACCATGCGCCCAAGGACGATGAGGTCCAGGTTCATGGAGCAGTACCAGAGGACACGGTTGCTGAGCATGTGGGCGCTGAAGTGCATCAGGTGACGAACGGGCTCGAGACCCCTGGAGAAGTCCGGCCACACCGTGGAGCGGTTATAGCCGATGATGACGATCGAGCGCAGTCCCGACAGCACCAGCGACCCGATGACGAGTGACCAGACTCCCAGACCCATGATGGCGCAGAGGATGGTCGCCAGGCTCGCTACCACGCTGCCTGCGATCATCGCAAGCGCCATCTCCCTGAAACGCAGGTTACGCACGAGCTGTGCCTGGGGCACTGTGGCTATCGCCGTCATCAGCAGCGACAGCGACGCAACACGGACTACCTGCGTGAGCTCCGGCTCGTGATACCACGCTGCAATACTCGGAGCTGCGAGCAGCAGCATGCCCACAAGGACAACGTTGAGCATCGCAATCAGAGCGCTCGCTGCGCGGCTGGTCTCATCGGGCAGCACCTGCGCCTGCACCAGGCCGGCAGCCAGCCCCGGATCGGCGAACATGCTCACAAATTCGATGAGGACGCTCGACACCGCGACCAGACCGTAATCGCGCGGATTGAGCAGCCGCATGACGATGATGGTGGAGGGCCAGGTGATGAGCTGAACCAGCACGCGTGCTGACACCAGCCAGCGTACGCCGGACAGCGCCTGCTGCTTGAGGGATGGCCCGCTCACGTGGCAATACTGCCGAGCCAGCGGCGCTCGCGCCAGAGGCGGGCGCCCTGGCGGCGCGGCCTCAATCTAGGGGTACAGCGTCGGCGTCAGACCACGATCGCACGAACGTTGGAGCTGTGTGGCGCGCTCGTCTCGTAGCCGAGGGAATTCATCAGGTGTCCCCATGCCGACTCGATCAGCGCCACCGAAGGTTCGGGTAGCTTCTGCTCCCATGCAGCTCAATTGGGTATGAATCATCGACGGAACGGCACTTGCGGCGGAAATTATACAACGAGACGACCACATGTCTCGGGTCGCGCACCAGGTAGATGACTTGTATCGTGCAGCGAATATCCCAAGAAGGCCATCAGTGTGGACCAAGCGGCCTCTATCGCACCCACGGCCGAGCTGGGCAAACCCGTTTGCCATATTCCAGGTTGCTGCAACTGGGTCTTTGCGCCTTCGCGACTCATTCGCACGGCACCAGGAATCCTCTCCACAGACGATCGAAGATCCAGGAACTCGGCGATCCTCTCGAGGACTTCCTCCGGATGAGCGAAAAGATCTTCGTAGCGGACCATGAGCAGGCCTTGGGAATCCTCGCCGCGCGCGCCGAGCCAGCTCATCACGTTCTCACCCCAGGACGCCGGAGTTCCCAAAAATCCTTCCCTCAACCGGCTGAGATACCAAAACCCACGGTGTTGCTGGATAGCCCCAGAAAAGTCTTCCACCCAGCCACCCTGGTATTGATCCGTCCGCATGAAGTCGGTTGCGACGAACTGCTCGAGCGACGATAAACCGCCGTCGACCGTTCGGCGTTGTTCGTAGATCGAAACAGCCACGTCCCGTGGGTCTCGAACCAGGTAAACCACACGATCATGGCAGTCCGCATCATAGCACTCGTGGCTGAAGAGGATTCTGGGGCGCGCCATGCGCTTGAAGCGACGGCGCGATTGGTGATAGAGATCTGGCACACGCTTGAGGATGTTGGCGTCGCTTAGCGGTTGGGCCGGGTTCATCAGATTGCCGACGAGCCTGCGCAGCCACTGGCCACCGGAGCCCGGGTACGCCACCAAAAAACGGTCATCGGGTAATTTCGCAACCGTTCGGCCAGCTATGTCGTGTCCCAGGCCGTAGTTCAGAGCATACCCAACTCGCATCAGCAGGCTCATCCCACGTCCCCTGCGCTGTAAGCATAGGATCCTGACTGCTCGCTCGCATTCGAGTCTCGCACGGCTGACGCCGGCGGAGCTCAAGCAACAGCTGTCAACAGCCGCTCGTGAGTCCGTGCTCGAAAAGACTTCACGAGTCAGTGCTCAAATTCACGCCGGCTGTGAGCACGCCCCCGACTCCCAGGAGAGCATCGAGACGAACTGTTGTCTAATATATAGGCAACGCGGATCGAAGTGTTAACTCCGTGTTTGCCCTAACCTCCAGGATGGCGGAGTCATCGTAGTCAACTTCCCTGACACGCCTGAACTGGTGCGGCAGGTCAGGCCACGATGTCTAGCGTAGCTTAGCTGGCGAAGCCGGCTTCCCTTCAGGTTGCTCTCGCGGTGCCGCCGCGCGCTCATAGCCCAGAACCCGCATGAGATGGCCCCAGGCTAACTCGATTTCTGCCACCACAGCCGGCGACAGACTGCTTTTCCATTGTCCCGATCTTGCTTCCCGAACAAAGTTAATGTCCTTGCGCCCCTCCTTGGTAGTGCTCCACTGGTCACTTTGCTCGTGTTCCAGTTTTCTCATGTGATCCACCGAGCTCCAGGCAATGGCCTTTCGGATCTCCTGCGGCGAAGCTTTGTGGCCCACGAACTCGGCTATTTTGCTCAGCTCCACTTCCGTGTTTTCAAGCAGGTCCTCGTATCGCAACAGCAGGAATTGGCGACCATGTCCTCGAGCTCCCAGCCGCAGGCCCTCTCCGACGGAGAGGTCCCCGCCGGCCAGCAATTGGGCAATATTCGACGCATTCACCAGCCAGCTCCCAACGTGATCGCCCCAATTCCCGTATTCGTGGTCCCGACCCAGAAAGCGGGTGGAAACGTAGGTTTCAAGCGGGAGCGTGTCGGCAATCTGGCGTCCTTTCCTTGCGAAGTGGTAGGAGGAGACGGCAACGTCGCGTGGGTCGCGAACGATGTAAATGACCCGTCGGTATCTGGGATCGAACGCTTCATGGCTCTTGAAGATCCGGGGAGGCGGCATTGCCCGGATATCGTTGGCAGTTGTCCCGTAGATATCGGGCACGATACGGTCAACATTCGCGAAAGTGACGC
>Ga0306923_10004500_pt1 | contig 13375 bp, 13 predicted proteins | sample sta12Can44000108_FD_203841 | JGI IMG/M metagenome (GOLD analysis project Ga0306923, IMG submission 203841) | Lab enrichment of tropical soil microbial communities from Luquillo Experimental Forest, Puerto Rico - statanox.12C.anox.44.000.108 (v2)... | ecosystem: Environmental > Terrestrial >... | reverse complement strand
CAACATGAGCCGGGAGATGCTCGTCCACGCCGACTGGCGATATCGATCGCGACTTCGCCGCCACCATGATCCCTCAGCATCAGGGCGCGATAGATCTGGCGGAAGCGGAGCTCAAGTACGGCCATAGCGACGAGCTCAGGCGCCTGCCGAGAAAATCGTCGCTCAGTAACAGCAGGAGATTTCGATCCTGCGTCGCTTCGTTGCAGACACCGCTGCGCTCGCCGTTGAGCATTGACTGGCTCGACCGCAACTCATTTGCCGGGCGCACCTGCGCTGCTGATGATCCGGCATCGCTGGGGGCGCACTTGTTCCGCGTATCGCGCAATCCAGTCTTCGAACACGCGCTTTCAAGCTCAGTTGAGCTTTATGAATCGCAATTTAGTGGGACGAGCGCACAGCTCGCCTACATCTATCTCATCACATTCGAACGTTCGGATGCTTCCGAAATAACAAGCGTGCGACCAGGACGCCCCTGTGCGGCTGCGCGAAGCAATGAAACAGGATCAAACATGCAGTACAACCCTGTAGCCGGGACCACGTTCCGGCCTGATACCCGTTCGAGGCTCATAGCCGCGACCCGCGTTCGAACCATGCATCAGGCACTGGTGCCATTTCCCGTCGCCTATTTCGTGGCGGCCTTTGCCACCGACCTCGCCTACTGGCGAACCGTCGAGGTGATGTGGGAGAGATTCTCAGTTTGGCTGATCGCCGGCGGCCTCGTTATGGCCGCTCTTGTCGCGCTCGCCGCCGTGATCGATCTTGTCTTCGCCAAGCAAAAGCCCGCCTGGTTTCGTGCGCTCGGCTACACGTTGGCGATGCTGCTCTCGCTTCTGAACGTTTTTGTCCACAGCCGTGATGGCTATACCGCGGTAGTCCCGCCGGGCCTCACACTGTCGGCCATCGTCGTCGCAATTCTGCTGTTGTCTACGGTTCCAACAAGCTGGACCCTTACCACTCGCCGTCGTGGAGCGCGCTCATGAATCTCTCCCTCAAATTGATCCGCGCGGCAAATAAGCCGCGTGTCTCCGCTGCTCTCGCTCTCGTTGTCGCCGGACTCGGACTTGCAAGCTGCGACGATGCCGGCGGCGATCCGAGGCGCCAGATCGGCGCCAATCCCGTGCTGCCTGCCGTGCAACAGTATCTGTTGCCGCCGATCCGGATTGCGCGTCCGGTGCCGTGGGGTAACAACACGCCAAGCGTGCCGAACGGATTGCAGATCCATGCGCTTGCCACAGGATTCCAGCATCCGCGCTCGCTCTACGTGCTTCCGAACGGCGACGTGCTGGTGGTCGAAAGCAACGGTCCGAAGGCGCCAGTCTTCCGTCCAAAGGACATCATTACCGGCTTTGTACAAACGTTTGCCGGTGCCAAGGCCAAGGATGCCAACCGTATCACACTGTTGCGCGACACCAATGGTGACGGCGTTCCCGAGGTCCGGAGCGTGTTTCTGGATCACCTCAACTCTCCGTTTGGGGTTGCCCTGGTCGGCCATTATCTCTACGTCGCAAACACAGACGCGATCATCCGCTATCCGTATCAGGACGGCCAGACCAGCATCACCGCCCCGGGAACCAAGCTGACGGATCTTCCGGGCGGCCCGATCGATCACCACTGGACAAAATCACTGGTCGCAAGTCCGGACGGCTCCAAGCTCTATGTCGGCGTCGGCTCCAACAGCAACGTCGCCGAAAACGGGCTCGAGGCTGAACACGAGCGAGCCGCGATCTGGGAGGTCGACACGACAACCGGCGCGCATCGCATCTACGCCAGCGGCGTGCGTAATCCCACCGGCCTGCAGTTTGAGCCCGTGTCCGGAAAGCTCTGGGCGATTGCCAACGAGCGCGACGAGATCGGGCCGGACCTCGTTCCGGATTATCTGACATCGGTACAGGATGGCGGCTTCTATGGCTGGCCTTACAGCTACTACGGCAGACATCTCGATCCACGCGTCAAGCCGCAGCGGCCTGATCTCGTGGCAAAGGCGATCATGCCCGATTATGCCCTCAGCTCGCACGTCGCGCCCCTGGGGATCGCGATGTACACGGGCAACAATCTGCCTGCGACCTACCGGGGCGGAGCGTTCGTTGGCGAGCACGGTAGCTGGGACCGCACTCCGCTCAACGGCTACAAGGTTGTGTTCGTGCCCTTCAGCGGCGGAAAGCCGTCGGGCATTGCGCAGGATGTCGTCACCGGGTTCCTCGATGCGAACAACCACACCCGCGGCCGACCAGTCGGCCTCGCCGTCGATCGGAACGGCGCACTGCTGATCTCCGATGACGTGGGCAATACGGTTTGGCGTGTGTCGGCCGCTCCCGCCGAGCCGGCCAATAAGCCCGCCTCGTAGCGCTGGTGCCTGCCGGCGACCCATCGATTGAGGCGCCGGCCACCCGCCAACGGGATGCTGCCATGCGCTTCTGTCGCGGAGGCGTTCATGATTTCGACGCCCTCAGCGTTTTCGCTCGGCGGCTCGACGCGAACAGATGAGCACGGGAGGACCTAATGCCAGACTCTGTCGACGCGAAAAATCATGCGGTCGACACGTCGCGCCGCCATTTCCTTCGTAGCGGCGTCGCGATTGGCGGCGCCGCTCTCGCGGGTAGTATCGCGACCACCTCCCATGCTGCGGCCACTGAAACAAGCAACCTTCCACCCAACATCCCGAAATGGATGAAGGTGCCGGGCGACCCGATGGGAAGCCAAACTTACGGCACGCCTTCGCCGTTCGAGAAAGACGTCGTCAAGAACATATCGAAGAATCTGCCGCAATACCTGTCCGCCTCAGGCCGCACGCCGCTGCAGGAACTGGACGGCATCATCACGCCGAACGGTCTTTTCTATGAACGCCATCACGCCGGCGTTCCCACCATCGACCCGACGCAGCATCGCCTGATGCTCCACGGCCTCGTGGAGCGGCCGATGATCTTCACCATGGACAACATCAGGCGTTTCCCGCCGGAGTCGCATATCCACTTTCTCGAATGCTCCGGCAATCCCGGCTACAAAAAGCCGTATGGCAAAACCGCGTCCGATCTGGTCGGCCTCTTGAGCTGTGCAGAATGGACCGGAGTGAAACTGAAGCTCGTGCTGCAGGAGGCCGGGCTGCGGGCAGATGCCAAGTGGGTCGTTGCTGAAGGCGCCGACGCGGCCGCGCTGACGCGGAGCATACCGATTGAAAAATGCCTCGACGACGCGATGCTTGTGTATAGCCAGAACGGCGAACGGCTGCGTCCGCAGCAGGGCTATCCCCTGCGGCTAATCCTGCCCGGCTTCGAAGGCAACATGAACATCAAGTGGCTCCGGCGTCTGCATGTCACAGCGGAGCCTACCTATTCGCGTGAAGAGACGTCGAAGTACACCGACCTGATGCCGGATGGTACCGCGCGCGAGTTCACGTTCTACATGGAAGCGAAATCGATCATCACGCGCCCCTCAGGCGGCCAGCGGCTCGCGGCAAAAGGATTTCACGAGATCACCGGAATCGCCTGGAGCGGACGCGGTAAAATCAGCCGCGTCGATGTTTCGGTCGATGATGGCAGGAGCTGGCAGGAAGCACACCTACAAGAACCGATCCTGACGCGGGCGCTGACGCGCTTCCGCTTGCCCTGGCATTGGGATGGCAAGCCAACGGTGATTCAAAGCCGCGCCACGGACGAGACGGGCTACGTGCAGCCGACCCTCGCCCAGCTGCTCGCCGTTCGCGGCGAAAATTATTTCTACCACAACAATGCGATCTGGCCCTGGCGCATTGCGGCCGACGGCGAGGTGAGCAATGCCGCGAATGCATAGAGCGCTCGCCACCGCGCTTGGCGTCGCGCTGATCGTGTATACGACAGGCACGCAGGCGCAGGGCCAGTACGGTGTCGGACGCACGGCCACGCCTGCTGAAATCGCTGGCTGGAATATTGATATCGGCCGCGACGGTAGCGGTCTCCCGCCTGGAAGCGGCACAGTCAGTCGCGGTCGCGAGGTCTTCGCGCAGCAATGCGCTGCCTGTCACGGCGAGAACGGCGAAGGTGGTATCGGCGACAAATTGGTGGGCGGACAAGGCACGCTCTCAACGTCCAAGCCGGTGCGGACTGTAGGGGGCTACTGGCCCTACGCGCCGACCTTGTTCGATTACATCCGCCGCGCGATGCCGCAGAACGCGCCGGAGTCGCTCAGCAATGATGACGTCTACGCGGTCTCAGCTTACATTCTCAATCTCAACGGTCTCGTGCCCAATGACACAACGCTCGATGCCAAGTCGTTGCCCTCGATAAAGATGCCGAACCGGAAGATGTTCGTCGCTGACCCGAGACCTGATGTTAAAACTCCGGCTTGCATCAAAGACTGTTCAGTGTCTGGACATTAAACCCGAATTTAGCTCTCTCACGATCCATTTAATAGTGCGAGCGATCACGTCGACCTACCTGAAAAGCAGAACAGGAGGTTAACATGATCAAGAATTGTCTCTCAGCCGAGTCGCGCTGACGATGTCAGTTTCCACCCAGGCCTTTGCCGGGGACACCAACTTCGGCTCGGACGGCATGGTCGGCCGCGAGATCGCAGCTCCCTCGTGGAGCGCAGCGTGTGCGTCGGACCAAGGTCCAAGGCAGTGCGATGAGCCCATGTGGGTCTATGGCAGTCGTGCGTACGTCTCGCGATTCAGGAACGCTTTTTGAATGCAAAAGGAGTTCGCGCCTACTCAGAAGATCAGCCGCAGCTTTCGTCGCACTGGCCATCGATCCGGCGCGGCCCTGATCAGTTCAGTTTGCCGTCGGGTGAAATAATCTCCACGCGCCCGCCCGGACCTGGATGGATCACTAGCCGAAATCCGTGCAGCTTCACGATCGCCGATACGAGGTTCAACCCGAGGCCGACGCCGGGTGTGTTACGGATCTTGTCGGAGCGGTAGAATCGCCGCAGCACGGCTTCGGTCTCCTGCCGATTGATCCCAGGCCCAGTATCGGTCACGCGTACGATCGTCTCTCGGTCCTCTCGCGCAAGCTCGAGGTCGACCCTGCCGCCTGCCGACGTGAACTTGATGGCATTGTCGACGAGATTGGCGACTGCTTCGAACAGCAGATCCCGGTCGCCGCGCACCTCAAGATCGTCAGCGATCCGAACACCGAGATTGATCCCCTTGTCTTCGGCGATCGGCTCATAGACGTCGCAAACTTCGCGCACCATTTGGTGTAACGCAACGCTGCCGAATGCAGCCGAGCGCCGGCTGTTTTCGATCTCTGCCAGGCGCAGCAGTGCCGTGATGATCGTCAGTGATTGATCGATACCCGCGATCGCCTTGTCCGCGACCTCCTGGAGCTGTTCCAACGTCGTGGCATTGGTGCGGCCGCGCTCGAGCGTCAACCGCGCGCGCGTCAGCGGCGTACGCAAATCATGCGCGATGTCGTTGCCGACGCCGGACAATGCGGTGATCATTGTTTCCATCTCATCGAGCATGCCGTTGACAATGGCGGCAAGCCTGGAGAACGGCTCGTCGACGTTTCGATGTGGAAGCCGCTCACGAAGATTTCCGGCGATGATGCGCTGAACGCGCTGATTGACCTCTTCAACGCGCTTTTGCGCGCGCAGGCTGAGCCATGCCCCGGCCAGCAGGCAGAGACAAAACGCCGGCAGGAGACCGAGCGCAAGCGCCTCGCCCACAACGTGCGATATTTCTCCGGTCTCGTCGACGTTCCGTCCGATCATGAACGTGTCGCCGTTTGGTAAACGTTGGGCGATCGCCCGTACAAGGGGATCGCCAAGCTCTTTCCGTTCGGCTCGCGCCACTTTCACGGTCCGCACTGGCGCACCGATCTCCAGGCCCTCTGGCAGCTGCTCGATGTTGCCAGCAAGCAGATTCCCCTTCGGATCGAACAGACCGGCGAACTGGACGCTGCGTGAATCCTGCGCGAGATGATCCTCGATTGCATTGATCCGACGCTCGGGCGGTAGTTCGGCAATGTATCTGATCTGCTGCGCGATCATGCGATCGGATCGCGTGATCAGATATTGATCGATCTTCCAGTAGATAAATCCGAACAGAACGACGACAAATACTGCCAACACGCCGGCTACCGCGGAGGCCCAGCGGAAGGTATTCGAGCGTATGAAGCCCACCTGAAGCATCAGCTCTTGGCGCCCGATCTCCTCTCGCGACGCAATGGATTCGCTTGTCGCCACGATAACCGAACCGCCTACGGCAGCGTGCGCAGGACAAAGCCCGCGCCACGGACGTTATGGATCATCGGCGTATCGCCCGGACCATCAACCTTATGCCGCAAGCGGCCCATATGCACGTCGACGAGGTTTGTGGCAGGAACGAATTTGTAGTTCCAGACTTCCTCGAGCAGCATTGCCCGGGTCAGGAGCTGGTCGCTCCGGCGCATCATATATTCGAGCAGGCGAAACTCGCGCGGCAGCAGCTCGATTCTGCGCTCGCCGCGCTTCACAGTGCGTTCGATGAGATCGAGCTCGAGGGGGCCTACCCGCAATGTCGTCTCCCGCGTCTCGACGGGGCGTCGAAGCAAAGCCTCGATTCGCGCGATGAGTTCGACAACAGCGAAAGGCTTGGTGAGATAGTCATCGCCGCCCATTCGCAATCCGCGCACGCGATCGTCAACGGCGCCGAGCGCGCTCAGCACCAGCACCGGCGTACGGACCTGGTCCTTGCGCAAGGCCTCAATGACAGTGAGGCCATCCATGCCCGGCAGCAAGCGGTCGACAATCATGGCGTCAGGCCGCAACGAGCGTGCCTTGTCGAGGCCATCTATTCCGTTTGAAGACCACTCCACCTCAAACCCTCGATCGGTCAGCTCGGCGGTAATTTCCTCCGCCGTCTCGCTGTCATCCTCGATCAGAAGTACCTTTGCCATCAGATTAGTCTCGATTGCCGCAAAGACGCCCGCAGCGCGCGCGCTTTTGCTCCCTGCAACCATACGCTCGCCAGCTAACATAGCCATAATGTCGATGGCCGCAAATGCCACGGGTTAGAGAAGCCGGACGACGCCGCCGCGCCTAGAGAGAGCACAGGGCCAGCGTACCGCCGTCCGCTCCGCGGCAATTCCACCGCCTCGGGCAGAAAGCACGGCGGGACCGCATGCTTGGAAGGTTAGACGCGAGGCGGAGGCCGCACCATTAAATAGCGATTTAAGATTCTGACCAGCCACTCGACTTTTTCTGCTGCGCCACTGATCAAATAGAACAACTAAATTCGATTTTAGGCATGTCGGCGACTTCACGACCTACATTGCGAGTGGCTTCCACAATCTGATCGAGCCGACCATGCTAGAACATAATTCCTTGCCCCCTGCGGATGCAGATGCAGGCAGAACTGAAACCCACGATATATATCAATCGAGCGCGAGCGCTGATCGCATGGCTGATCGGTCACGGCCGACCAAAATCGGCTTCATCGGGCTCGGCCTGATGGGCAGTGCAGATGCGCCGACGCCGGTCCGCCCGTCCATTGCGAGCGTTGCCGTTCGCTTATCGAAGCATTGGGACAGGTCTTCGTGGTTGGAACGGACCCCGAGCAGGCAAATCGCATCAAGCTACTGGGAAACATGCTGACAGCAACAAGCCTTGAGGTGCTGGGAGAGGTGACGACGGTCCTTCGGAAGTGCGGACAAGACCCGCAACAATTCGTGGACATCATGACCGACACGATGTTCGGCAGTCGCGTCCACAGACTCTATGGTAGCAGGATCGTTGCCGGGGACTATGCGGCTGGCTTGGCAATGCCGCTCGCGTTGAAGGACGTACGCCTAGCGCTTGCCGAGGCGGAGAGAGCCGGCGCTCCAATGCCATCTGTGAGTTTGGTCCGCGATCGCATGATTACGGCCATTGCGCGCGGCCACGCGGAGCTCGACTGGACGGCACTCGGGCTTGTCGCGTCGGAGGAAGCCGGCCTATAGGTTAGTCATGCACGGTAGCGCGAAAGCGGCCCTACGGATTTCAAGCCGCATAGCGAAAGCCAGCCTGCTGCAGTTCAAGGATCGTTCCGGCGATTCCAGGGGTGAGCACCACCTGATCGGTGAGATGGTTGGTGAGCTCTGCCGCCAACACCTCGTGCGACGCGTGATCCGGATTCTTGCCGACGTTATGAGCCGCTCCGCCAAATCCCAAATCGCGTTGTGGCAGGCAAGAAAAACGACCCCACGTTCCTGCAGCGCAGGAACCGTGTCACCGAGCGGCCCGAATAGGCTGTCGGGATCCTCCTTATCCGATAACGCAGCAGGCGCAGCCTTGGGGACGATTAGCGAGTTTGACTGAAACTTGGCCCCAGCGATGGCAGCGAGCTGATACTTTTCCCACATCATCTCATCGAACAAGGCGAGATGAGCGGTGCCATGTGTCGCGGACACTTCGAGAAAGTCCTTGTGTCCGAACGAAAAGATCTGAGTGTTGATCGAATTTCGCATTTCATTCAGCCATGGCCCAGCGATATCGGTATTGTCCCACACCTGCTTGCGAGCGCCACGATATCCGAGGAGTTCTTGCGGCGCTGCGTTATCCCAAAAATCGGGATGAAGGAGGATCATTGGCACTGCCTTAAAATCCCGCCGGCGCGGAGCGCGACCCAGGCGGACCATCAACTCCGAGAACTCTTGAGCGCCTGCAGGGATAACCGTCGTCGCCATATCGGCATGCACCGATCCGCCGGCAAGGGCGCTGGCACCTGCCGCCAATGAGAAGAGAGCAGTACGTCGCGAGTGATCGACAGTCATGATGGTTCGGTCCTCTTAGACAGGTATCACACTGACACAAAGGCGCTTTAATTCAGATGGTATCGCGAGCTCTTTCACCTTTCGGTTTTGCACGACACCCGTGGCGATAACGGCTGACTTTCAGTGCGAGCATCGTTTTGCGTGATCGGTTCGACCAATGCTGCTCGCGTATCCTTGAATGCGCGTGAAGAAATGTTTGCTTTTCGCCACGCAAGGCGCCTCGCACCTCACACAAAGAAGCTGAGCTTCCTTGGCTTCCCTCACCATATGGAGAAAACAGATGTTCAAAGTGACCTTCTTGTCGGCTGCCCTGATCGCGGCAGCTGCATTCACGACCCAGGCGATGGCTGCCGGCAGCGATGTCGCGGCGCGGCATGCTTCGGCTAGCGTCAAGGATTGCGTGCGGGCTCCCGACGTCGGAGCTTATGCCTCGGATCCTTACACTGTCCCGCCCTGCGAGCCCAGCACGGGCCTCTGAACCAGCAGTCGGCCGCCGGGTCAGCACAGACGCGACAGGACTAGGGGAAGTCGGGTTGGGAAACGTTTTGCCCTGCCCGACTTTTTCGCCGCTGATTTTGCCGCCGTGTAATGCCTAGCGTTCCGCTGCAGTTGCAATTGAAGCGACGAAGACACAACGGCACGACACCCGTCCCCTCATGATCGCGAATTCGTGCGTTTGCTAAAGCGAAATTTAATCGAAGGCCGCCAGGCCGCTCTTACTTCTCAATTGTCAAAAGGTTCAGTGACGTTGCGGCCCAACTGGTTGCATGCGCGATTTCTTTGGTGAAAGGAGCAATATGATGAAACGAATGATTGCGATTCTGGCTACCGCCCTGTTGGCCTCAAGCTTGCTCACGGCCGCGGCCGAGGCACGAGGCGGCGGTGGTGGTGGTGCCGGTCACGGCGGAGGTTTCAGCGGCGGCCACATGGGAGGCTTTGGTGGCGGTGCTCACATCGGCGGTTTCGGCGGCGAGCACTTGGGTGGCGGAGTGCATGTTGGCGGCATCGGGGGCGGCCACATGGATTTCGGCAGCCATGGCGATCACTTTGCACCCGGATTCCACCAGCATGCCATGCATCACTTCGGAAGGTCCGGATACGGCGTCTATGATAATGACGTTCCGAATTGCTACTACCCGGACGAGTTCCCAAAGGTTCCGCCCTGGCCGCCGTACTGCAGCTAAGTCGGCCCAGGCTTTTTCTACGGAGGAGAGTCGATCCCCTCCGTCAACAATCTCACCGTTTGACCTGATGCTCTCACGGCCGTCTCCAAGACCGGCTCTGACGTAGAACCAGCACCATTGTCGCTGCCCGAACAGGTACGCGAGACTGCCGCGCGGCGAACCGCGCTGCTCCGCGTCGCTACAAGAAGGATTTCGAAATGAGTCTCACACAGTCCCGTTCCGCCGAGATGGAATTCGTCAATATTCCCAACACCTCAATTCGCGCATCACGCATCGCGCTCGGGACCTGGGCGATCGGCGGCTGGATGTGGGGCGGCAGCGACGAGACTGACGCGATCCGAACAATCAATGCGGCACTCGACCGTGGAGTCAATCTGATCGACACCGCGCCGGTCTACGGCTTCGGACGTTCCGAGGAAATCGTCGGGAAAGCGCTTGCGATGGGCGGCCGACGCGAGCGCGCACTCATTGCCACCAAGGTTGGACTCGACTGGAAGGGTGGAAAGCCGTTTCGCAACGCACGGAAGGCGAGAATTGTCGAGGAGGTCGAAAGCTCGTTGCGCCGGCTGCAGACCGACGTGATCGATCTCTATCAGGTCCATTGGCCTGACCCGAACACGCCGATCGCGGAAGTTGCAGAAGCCATGGGGGCTCTTCATCGCGCCGGCAAGATCCGCGCCATCGGCGTCAGCAATTTCAGCCCGGCGCAGATGGATGAATTTCGAAAGATGGCCCCGCTCCACACGGCGCAACCGCCCTACAATTTGTTCGAGCGCGCAATCGACGAGGATGTTCTCCCCTACTGCCGCGCAAACAACATTGCAGTGCTGGCGTATGGCTCGCTTTGCCGCGGGCTTCTGTCCGGCCGCATGTCGGCATCAAGCCGCTTCAGCGGCGACGATCTGCGCAAGAGCGATCCGAAATTTCTGGCGCCGCGATTTGAGCAGTACCTCGCGGCTGTTGAAAAGCTTGATCGTCTCGCCAAGGAGCGATTTGGCAAACGGGTCATTCATCTCGCCGCGCGCTGGGTGCTCGATCGTAACGCGATGAATATAGCACTGTGGGGCGCAAGACGCGCCGATCAGCTGTCGCCGATTTCGGACGTACTTGGTTGGACTATCGACGGCGCCGGTCTGGCGGAGATCGACCGGATTCTGATCGAGACGGTGAAGGACCCGGTCGGACCCGAATTCATGGCTCCGCCGGATCGTGTCGCGGCGTAGGAATGACGCTGCGATTGGCCGCGCATCAACTCGAAACAACTTAGAGCTCGCCACGCCCGCCAATGAAGTCCTCTAAACGCCAATTTAGGGTTCTAAACGCCAATTTAATGGCCGCGCGCACCGCACGCCCGTAGGTTCAGAAGCGCCAACTTCGAGGAGGCGTCATGGGCGAGATCAATGAAATCCGCGTCGTCAGGCCCGATCAATTCGATCTCGGCACGGCGCAAACGCCGGGCTGTGAGCGCCGCGCCGCCATCGCGCCGGAGCTCGGAGTAACGTCCGCGATCTGGGGCGGCATTTTCGAAGTCGAGCCCGGTTCGCGCACTGGAGTTCACCATCACGGAGACCAGCAGACGATCGCTTTCGTCCTCTTTGGAGCTTGCGAAATTCGCTGGGGACCAAACGGCGAATTCTCCGCACTCGCGAAGGCAGGCGACTTCATACACGTGCCCGCGCGGTTACCGCATATGGAGATCAATCGATCGAAAGTGCGCGCGTTCCGGTGGGTTGTCGTGCGCAGCACGCCAACCCCGATCGTCGTGAATCTTCCTGACAATGTCTGGCGATAAGCCGGTTCCGGAGAATAGCAGTGAGAGTTTTACTGATGGCGGCGACCCTTGCGCCGCTCCTCGGATGCAATGTTGCCGTCGCGCAGATTGGCGGCATTGTCGCTCCCACTCCGACCATCGGCGCAACGTCGCCGCTCAGCAGCGTGTCGGGCTCGCCCATCGGACCGACAGGAATTCCGCTTGGTGCCACCGAGATCACGTCAGCGGGAACGAGCCCGCTGCCGTCGAATCCGACGGGCACGATTGCGATCCCCGGCAGCGGCACGGCGTGCTCAACGCTCGGGACCGCGTCGTCACAAATCTACGGATCGAGCGCCAGCTATGATGGCGGGGGAATGTCGGTCGCGAGCTCAATGCCCGCGACGGGAGCGATGGCGGGCAACACGGCCCTATCACCGAGCACGTCGACCGGAATTTCGGTGACCTCGGGCGTGCCGTCAACGTCTGGAATGCTGCAGAGCTCCGGCATGTCGACTTCTTCGGGAACGATGGACACATCGGGAATGTCGGGAATGTGCGGTTCAGGTTCGAACAGCGTAGCGGCGTCTTCAACGCCCACAACGCCGACAACCCCGGGTGGCGCGGCGCGCGCGGGAATTCCGCTCGGCTCTACCGAGATCGGAAATCTTGGGGTCAGCTCTGCAGCGGTCGTGCCGACAATGGGGGTCGGCTCAACGATCACTGCGGTTGCACCGTCGATATCGGTAGGGCCCGTCGTGACGTCTCCGCCTCCCGTGTCATCGTCCGCCACGACAACGCCCGGCAACGTCTCGGGGATCCCAACCCTGGTACCCGGCCTGGCAACGAACCTTCGCTAAGCCAACGTTCAAAACGCGGGAGCGCAAGCAACCAATGAGAAAGAGTGTCGTCATTCCAGCAGCTCTGCTGACGGTCGCTATCGCGGTAGGTGGCTTGTATTTTGCCTATGCCGGACCATTCCAGAAAGCCGCTGCAGCTCCTGCGCAGCCGGCCCCCGTACCGGTCGTTGCCGGCGTCGTGGCCCAACATGACGTGCCGATCTATCTGACCGGCGTCGGTACCGTCATTGCCTACAACACCGACGTCGTGCGCGCGCAGATCCAAGGACAGATCATCAGTATCAACTTTACGGAAGGTCAAAAGGTGCGGGCTGGCGATCTGCTCGCGCAGATCGATCCGCGTCCCTACCAGGCGCTGATCGATCAGTACACCGCAAATCTCGAGCGCGATCAGGCTCAGCTCGTCAACGCCCAGGCCAATCAAAAGCGCTACACTCAACTAGGAGATAAAGGTTGGGCCACGCCGCAACTTATCGAGACCCAGAATGCCCAGGTGGGAGAGCTGCAAGCCGCGATCAAGGCCGACCAGGCACTCATTGACGCGGCAAAAGTGCAACTTAGTTTCACGCGCCTGACCTCGCCGATCAATGGTGTGGTCGGCATTCGCCAGATCGACGTCGGAAACATCATCAGCCCGTCGACGGCCAATGGCCTTTGCGTCGTCACGCAGCTCGATCCGATCTCGCTGATCTTCACGCTTCCCGAAACGGTCCTGTCGCAAATTCAGCAGCAACAGCAAAAGACCAAGACTCCGCTTACGGTCCTTGCCTACAACCAGGACAACACGATCCATCTTGGCCAAGGACAGCTGGGACTCGTCAACAACGAGATTTTGCAGACGACCGGCTCGATCCAGCTCAAGGCGAACTTTCC
>Ga0306923_10004499_pt1 | contig 13376 bp, 18 predicted proteins | sample sta12Can44000108_FD_203841 | JGI IMG/M metagenome (GOLD analysis project Ga0306923, IMG submission 203841) | Lab enrichment of tropical soil microbial communities from Luquillo Experimental Forest, Puerto Rico - statanox.12C.anox.44.000.108 (v2)... | ecosystem: Environmental > Terrestrial >... | reverse complement strand
GAAAGCCTGGATAAGAGTCATGCCCCCTATACGCCGGACACCGCATGGCCGGTAAGTAGGTATCCTCCATGCTGCTCCCAGAATATGGTGAAGACCCTGGTTTTGGTGTCATCTGAAGAGGCTTTCGACGCTTCCTCGAAGGAGAGTTTACACTCATCTCTCTTACCCCTACTTGACGTGATCTAATGCCACGCCTTTTAACCCTAACGTTCACCACCGCGGCCTTTCGGACCGAAGCAGCTTAGGGCAGTTTGAAGCCTCCTCCTACAAGGCGGCTCCGAAGGACCTACCTTCATCTTTCGCACAGCATGACGCTTGCGCGTCTTCTTGACACAATCACCACTGGCCTTGTTGGTCGAGTAGGCAGTAGCTGGAAATCGCCGCCTCAACGCGATTCCTCGGGTGGACGAATGCGCACGAACGCCCGATACAGCAGTAAGTCGTACGCGATCTTCAGGACTCCTGCGATGATGAAGGGCAGATTAATCAGCTCGTGCCGGGCGAACAGGAATCCCACGAAAACAGGGGAGAGGGCCGCGCCCGTTGTGCGGGCAACGCCAGTGATGCCCGCGGCGGCAGAGCGTTCTTCGGGACGAACGACGGCCATGGTATAAGACTGGCGCGTCGGGACGTCCATCTGGCTGATGCTGAACCGCAGCAGCAGGGCGACGGTCGCCAGTTCCACATTGGGCATCAGGGGTATCAGGATCAGCAGGATGTTCGAGGGTAGATGGGTGAAAACCATGGTCCTGACCAAGCCGATTCGCGACGCCAGCCGGGAGGCCAGCAGGGCCGAGAATCCAGCGAGCACGTTGGCGCCGAAGAAAATCGCGCCAAGTTGGATGCCAGGCTGCACGCCGAAGCGGATATAAAACCAGTAAGCGGCCAGACTCTGAATGACGAAACCACCGCCGAAGGCATCCAGGGCAAAAAGACCAGAGAGCTTGATGACGATCCGGCGCGAAGTGCCCACACCGAGCGCGGCGCTTTGAGCCGGAGGCGCTAAGGGGCCGCCGCGCACTTCGGCTGCCCCCGACAGGCGGCTGAATAGAATCGCCAGCAGAAGCCCGAGCGCTCCATACAAAATTACAACGGCGCGCTGGCTTACCAGAGGCGTGACGGAACGCGCTCCGAGGGCCTCGGTGATCCGCCCGGCCGCTAAGGAGCCGACTGCGGTGGCGAGAGAGCCGGTCAGCGTGTACCAGGCGAAAACTTCGGTCCGCGACCGGCCGGGAACCACTTCCGTCAGCGCTGCCTGTTCGATCGACAAAAACGGGCCCACCTCGTTGCCGCTAGGGCTGATCACGCCAATGGTTCCGGCGACTACCAGCAGCAGGAAATTTCGTGTGAAGGCGAAGGTGATGCCGGCGCCCGCCATCAGGATGGCGCCTACGATGAGCATCCGGCGGCGGCCGATGCGGTCCGCTTGAGTCGTCAGGACAAGCGAGACGGCGGTATCGCCGACCAGGATTAACGTCAGCAGGATTCCCGTTTGGGCTTCCGTCAGGCCGAGCCCCGTCAGATAGAAGACCAGAATGACCGACAGCGAACCGTAGGAGAACAGCCGGATGAATCGCGTGAGGAACAGCAGGCGGCCATCCGGAGGGAGGGCCAGTATTTCACGGCGGAGCATGATTGGCGCCGGCGTCGGGGCTTCCGATGCAGATTAGCATGGAATCCCCGAATGCTCTTGTCATTGACAGATCAGAGGCCGGCCGGTATTCTTAGCCTGATTGCGTGGGGGTGGAATGACGGGGATGGACCTTGAGCCTGAACTTCCATGCTTCACCGCTTCGATGGCTTTCTCATCGAGTCCCAAGCCGAGACTCCGCACCACCCTGATGTTCGTGGCAGTCCAACACATAAACCCCGGTGCAAATGACCATTCCAACTGGCATTGCTAGTCGTGGTCTCCAGGAGCTGGTGAATAGCATTATCGTTCCGCCAGATCCAGTTACTGCAGCAGGTGGTTCCGGAGGTAGTATTGGTATCGGCTCGGGCGATCGCGAGATCGCGTTGAGTGTCCGAGGGGGCACGATCAGGTGAGATCCTCGACAAAATGCTAGCCAACGAACGGGCAACCAGTTCCGGAACAGCCACTGCCAAAGCGGGCGAGTTTTAGCACAGTTTTGACACAGTAGAGGCAGTAGAACCGGCCATGGAGAATCGATCGGTGTTGAGAGTACGGAGCTTAGCTGGTGGGCGGTCGCGGGCTCGAACCGCGGACCTCCTGCTTGTAAGGCAGCGCCTCCTCTGTAAATCCTTGATTACAGAGCTAATATTTCCGTGCAAAAGTTCGAACTAAACACCAAAAATACCCTTCTGGGTGGGCAGATTTTCAAGCCACCGACGACAATCCGCGTCCGAGTGGTTTGGCGAACGGAGTCGGAAAGCGGCCCCCCAAATGCCGGGGAAAAAGCTCCGGCGAGGAAACAGTCGACGTAGTTGTACCAGCTCATTACAGTCTCCTGCAATTCCTAGATTGGGAGTACTACACGCGTCTCTAGCTGTCGAATCTTAGCACAGCGTGAGGAATCCCAGTGCAGGTGATCATTCCGCTACTCCCCTAGCCTCACTTCGCACGACGCGTCCCAAAGGCGCAGGAGTAAGACTGCGGAAGAGCATCGCGGGCCGTCATCCATGGAACTTCATGCCTGAGACCAATGCGCTAAGCCGGAGTCCGTCCCGGACAACGGCAGCAGATTTGCAATTGGCTGTGAAGTGACCGCCTCCAGTTTCAGCGCGATTGTAGTGTAGACTCGGCAACTGCTTGAACTGATTCTGAATGGGTTCGCCAAATTTTACCCGCTCTCGTGACGAACTGGTTAGGGTTGGGCGCACGCGTGTGTACAATGTCCATCCCGCGCGGCCACAGCTCGATGGCATGACCGCCGCCCCTGTTGCCGATCAATGCCGGATATCGTTCGCACCTCTAGCCTGGGCTTTTCAGCACGAACGAATGGAAGGATGAATGCCCTTCGCCCGGCCGCACACTTAGTGCTAGTTTGGGTGTTCGGCTGGGCCCGCGAGGAATCGCAAAATGTCGTCAAGTTGGAAAGGTTTCTGAATGAAACGCTCAATCCGCAGCCCCCTGAAGGAGGCATCGACAGTGTCCTTACCATAGGCACTGGTAACGATGACCTTCAAGTCAGGACGCGTTCTATGAGCCTCTTCGAGGATCTCGCGGCTTGACCTTCCGGGCAAAGTGGCGTCAAGCAGAATGACGTCTAACTCGTCCACCTGCGCGCGCACCAGATCCATCGCGACCGATCCGTCGCCTGCCTCGATTACCGAAAGGCCCCTCTGCCGAAGCGCCTTCGAAATAGCTAGCCGCAGTGTTTCTTCGTCCTCTACCACAAGAATGGTCCTAGCGTTAGCGTGAAATCGTTCTACTCCAACCGACTGGATCATGGGGTGACTTTCGGTAGGTGGTTGAGAAGAACAAGGGAGAAACACATGAAAAGTCGTTCCCTGGCCGAGTTCGCTCACAAGATCAATGGCCCCGCCATGGGCGCGGATTATCCCTTGAACGACCGCTAGCCCCAGGCCGCGCCCTCCAGACTTGGTGCTGAAGAATGGATCGAAAATCTTGGCCTTCACTTCTCCGGTCATTCCAGCACCCGTATCCGAAACCTCTAGCCGAATGTAGTCGCCCTCGGCCAAGCTCTTCACATTGTTGGAAGCTAGGGTCGGGCCCCCTATGATGTGCGAGGTGGTTACCCTGATCACTCCATCCATATCTCCGATAGCCTCTGATGCATTCATGATGAGGTTCATCACGATTTGCCGGACCTGCGGGGCATGGGCACGCAGGGGGGGAAGGTTCTTACCGAGATCGGTTTTCAAGATTGAATGTTTCGAAATGGAGATCTTGAGCAATTCCAGCATTTCCTCCACAAGCCGTGAGATATCCACTTGATCAAAGTCTCCTGTTTCGCGGCCGGAGTAAATCATTAGCTCACGAACGATCTCGGAGCCGCGAATCACTGAAGTCTTGATCCTCTCTATTTCTTGAGAAGGAAATCCGGCGGGTAGTTCAGACTCTATAACTTCCGCCTGCGCGTGAATTCCGCCCAGCAGGTTGTTAAAATCGTGCGCAATGCCGCCTGCTAGAACCCCGAGACTTTCCAGCTTCTGTCTGCGGAGCATTTCTTCCTGTGCGCGCCGGGCTTCCGTGATGTCCTCGACCATGGCGAGGCCGTAGATCGGAATACCTTTCTCATCGTGGACCAAGGACGCCGTTAGGTTGATCCAAATGATTTCACCGCTCTTCCTGACACATCGTTTTGTTATCCGATAGAAAGGTATCTCGCCTCGGAAAAGCCGCTGTGCAAGGTCCATATCCATCTTCAGGTCGTCTGGATAGGTGATATCACCAAAGGACCTTTTTTCGAGCTCCGCTTCCGAATAGCCGACCATTTGACAGAGCGCAGTGTTCACCTTCAAGAAGCGATAGTCCCTTCCAACAAGCCCTAAGCCGAGAGGCCCTTCTTCGAAAACTCGGCGGAAGCGTTCATCGCTCTCCCGGATGGCCGCGAGAGACCGTTTGCGTTGACGTAAAGAACTGGCTCGCCAGAGAGTCAGTGCAAGCACTAGCGCGAACCCTCCAATGCCCCAGGCCATCCATCGCGCCCGCTCGGCAGACTCTAACAGAGCGTACGTGGTCCACGTGTCGTCCAGGCCATAGTAGGAGTACTTCGTTATCGTAGCCGCAAGAGTGCCATCTCGAAATAGACCGCCGATCTCAGCTCGAATTTTGTCGGCTGCTCCGGCAGCTTGAAACGTCGAAGCTATTCCAAGTTGAAGCGTTAGCCCAGGAAGAGGCTCCACGCGAAGCGGCTGCTGCCCACACTCATCCGGTTTTTCTCGTAATGCAGTCAACGCAGCACGGTCCTCTAAAAAGGCTGCCGTGACCGTACCTGAACAGACAACCTTCAAGATTTCCGAGGTGTCCTGGAACTCCAACAACTGAGCAGTGGGAAATGCTTCGCTTGCGAGCCGAGCATGAAGCGGCATCCTTGACAGGGCAATTCGGCCGCTAAAAGTGTAACCAGGAGCCACCGATCCTGCCCGCAGCACCAGAGTGTGAGTGGTGTGCAGATATGGCCGGGTGATGTGCAGGCGCTTGCGGCGGTCGGGCAGATCCGCCATAATCGGCCAAAGGTCCACGAGTCCACGGCGGAATGCCTCTTCGGAACTGGTTCCCGTTTCGATCCAATGCAACGACAGACCGGCACGCTTGGCTGCTTCATTGACTGTGTCAACCGCCAACCCTCCAAAGCCGCTGTCGGTTCGAACCTGGACGGGTGGAGCGTTCTCAAAGCCAATGCGCAGAACGCGTTGTGGGACTATGGGCCTGTGGATCGCAAAGTACCAATACGTTGCGGCTCCGATCAAGCCGACGGCGAGAAGAATTAAACTCGCTCGTCTCAGTTCAGTTAAAGTCACGCCCACCGCTCCTATTCAGGCCAGGCTTGATCCACAACGGCTCGATAATGACTTGTCCGCGCTCTTCCGTCGCGGCTGGTATAGCGCAAAACCATTCGATGGCGATGATCGCCCTGTCCGTGTTGGTTAGCAGCATAGCGGCGCTGTCCGATGCAGCGCTCGGCCAGCCTGGTCCCTTGCGATCAACGGAAGGCCAAATTCGGCGAGACCGCTATACCTTGCTTCCGGCATTCACACATTGAATCACAAAAAGGAACCTCAGCTACGATTACCGAGCGAAAAGCGTTACCGGAAAAATGGCGGTATCGAACGGAAAGATCAAGGTACCGTCCGGTCTCGGATTCAGAGTCACCACGTGCCCTGTCTCCAAAGAGCCTGCCGCCGTTGGGTTTTTGGGCGGGCCACGGACCGGCCGCCATCGTGCGAAAAGGCGGGCGGCTTCCTGCCCGCTCGCCGAAAGCTCGGGAACGCCCGAACCGACGTCAGCTCCCCCGAAATGGGGAAGCGCGTCCGGCCGAATTGGATCACCCGATCGCCGAGGCGTTGTGAGACCGCCTCGCTGCGCTCCAATAAGCCGCCGCTGTCGTCCGGTTCACCGCGCCGAGCGGCACGCAAGGGTGTCCAGTCGAAATGGGAGCCGCGCTCCTCGCGCCGCTGCCGTCGCGGCTCCCGCCCCGCGCCGCCGGGCGACACACACACACCAACTGCGTCACCATCACCGAGGATACGCCAAACGCTTTTTGATCTGCCCATTTTGCGACGAACTCACTTTGTAAGACCATGTCGCCTGTTTTCATGTAGATCTGGTCCAACTGCCTCATTGGGCGCGGGCAATTCTGCAACGCCCGTGGTGAAAGACGTACTTGTGTCCAGGAACGAATCGATGCGGCAATACACGACCTGAGCTGCTCCGCATATCGCACCCCAGTGATTTACCCTCACTGGTGCATCGGATCGTGTGCCTTCCGTGCCACGTCAAGCTCTCTAGGGTGTAATAGTGGCCGTTCTCCTCAACTATGTTCAGGCTGGCACCCGCTTTGCCTCCACCTACCGCACACCGGATGTCCTCCAATTGCTACTGGCGGCGATTGTAGGCGCAATCGCCACTACAATTGTCATCATCGTCCTGCAATTCAATTCGCTCACCCGTAGGATCAACAAACCGCAGCGGATTGTTCCTGCCATATGCGTAGAGGTTGAAGCGTTGAGGGTCCGCTACATCTCAGCCTGGAAGAACACCGGATCGGAGCTTGTGAACCGCCCGTGAGCGGAACTCATGTACCTGGCGCCGAAGTAATAGAGCCCAAGCCCCGACTCGTAGTCTCTTGGCTTCCCCGTGAACTTCGGCAGGCGGCACGGGCAGTCGTACCCGTAGATGGCTTCCGTCGTCGTCATGGATGGTCGTCTGCCGGTGTTCGCTCGCCCTCGCTGGCGCTCCTTGCCCGCGCGGCAACTGTGGTGACGACAAACCCGATCAAAAGCCACTGAGCCATCCCCAACACCAGAAATGCCGCCCAATAAATGGAAAGGAGCGAGCCGCTGAGCGTCTTCGCATCTATGACGCCCTTTAGACTGTTTGTTATGAGGGGCCGCTGCGATGCGACAAGGAACTGAACAAGCACATCGGACGGTTTAGCAGCTAGAAAGTCCACCCTTCGAATCAACGTCCACGCGCCTCCTGCCCTGGCGGTGAGTGATCCGTCCGCCTCCACTCCGTGGCTCCAGACGAGGCCTACAACGACCATTACGAAGGCGTGGAGTACCGTGAGGCAGAGACCGACTCTATACGGACGCCTTGCGAGCATACGCATTCACTCCTACTTGTACTTCCGGTCGATGGGCTTCAGTCGGTCCTGGATCTTCTTTTGGTCTTCGGGGATTAGGTGTCTCACCTCGTGAAAGTCGCCCGTTCGCCAGGGGAATTCCGTCCTCCGCCGACGCGAAACGCACCTTGCCCGTCCAGCGCCGCGTGAATGCGCCGGCAAACGCGATACGCTTCGAATGGCATCAGGAGAAAACGTTGTGTTCGATCCGGGTTAGGGTCTGCTCGACTAGACGGATACCATCCTCAGTTTCCAAGAGTTCGGACGGAGCGCGTCCGCCAAAGACCGGGAGAGGGGTGGACAACCAATGGGACGCCTTGTGCTCGTCACCGAATACGCCGACGGCATGCGCGATAACCGGCACGATTCGGGTTAGCGGTAGCTGCGGTGCGGTCATCTGATTCTGCCCTCGCAGTAGAGGTCTTTCCTTGCCCGTGCCGTCGTGTTCACCATGACAGCCCTCTTTTCTTAATGTGTCATAGTTCCGCGCTCCGTGCAAAGCGCGATGTCTGCCACGTTGCCCAGGATTGATTTCGATACTCTAACTTGGTCCACTTCGATACGCTGAATTAGCCCCCTGTTTAAAACAGGAACCGGTTATGTTGTGTTTGGGTGTTCGACCCGGAAAGGAGGCCGGTTCGGACCGTCGGTTCGAGAATTCAAGACTTCACCATCTATTATCTGATAAAAATGGACTGTTCTCGCCCTGGCTCAGTCAGACGGTAGCCACGAGTTTAGCTGGTGGGCGGTCGCGGGCTCGAACCGCGGACCTCCTGCTTGTAAGGCAGCGCCGACTGTTTCACGCCGTACATCAACTAATCGATTTTGCATGGCCTTACGTCAACTCAGGGGATCTGCTTTCGCTCCAAGCACAACCCGTTCCAAGCGAAAGACTTGGAATTTTGACACAAGTTTTAGCACAATGCTCTGCTGCCTGATGGACACTTCCGAGGTAACCTGACACACGGGATCTGATCTTTCACTTTTGCGACGTTTACCACGATCGCTCTTACCACAAGCTGTTGTCTGCGAAAAATTTCGGTCCCCCTGGTGGTATCGGACGGAAAGATCAAGGTACCGTCCGGTCTCGGATTGGCCCTGTCTCCAAAGAGCCGCTGCCGTTGGGTTTTGGGCGCCGCGGACCGGCCGCCAGCGTGCGAAAAGGGGGGCGGCTTCCTGCCCGCTCGCCGAAAGCTCGGGAACGCCCGAACCGACGTCAGCTTCTCCGCAACAGGGAAGCGCGTGCGGCCGAATTGGATCACCCGATCGCCGAGGCGTTGCCTCGCTGCGCTCCAATAAGCCGCCGCTGTCGTCCGGTTCACCGCGCCGACCGCATGCAAGGGTGTCGGGTCGAAATGGGAGCCGCGCTCCTCACGCCGCTGCCGTCGCGGCTCCCGCCCCGCTCCGCCGGCGCGTACACCGGCAGATAGAACCGCTCGACAAATGACCAGCTCCGCTGATACTGCACGGCAAGCGTGAGCATGAAGAACAGCACCTGCGCCGAAGAACGCCGATATCGTCCACACCGGATGACGGCTCGGCCAGCTCGGGTAAACCTTCCGTCCCCACTGGCTCATCACTGTACCTCGGCGGCACATGCCGACGCCACCAGCTTCCGCGCCCGTTCGGTCTTGCCGGCGTCGGCCGCCGCGATCAGCGATTGCATCTGCTCCTCGGTCATCCGCTCGCCCTCGGCCACCTTGAACAGCAGGTTCAGCAGGATCGCCCGCAGCCCCAGGAGCTCCGCCAGCACCGTTTCTTCCTGCGCCTTCGCCGCCCCGCAGCTCCAGTTGCCCGATGAGGATGTCCCGCACCCACTCGGCTCGACTCCGGCCCGCGGCTGCTGCTAGTTCGTCCAGCCGCGCACACTCTTCTTCGGTCACCCTGTAATCGAGGCCGGTCTCCCCATCCCGCTCTTTGCCGGTACCATGGGATAGAGGGCTTACCTGAAGGTTGACTCAGCATGCGGGTGCTCTCTCACGATTCGGCGAGACGAGTTGTGCAAGTACCAAGCTAGAAGCAGCGTGATTGCCAGAGCCGCGACATGCATGCCGACTACCGCACTCCAAGACACGGGAGCGGCGTTACAACCCTGGCTTATGTGCTGTACGTAGCCAATCAATGCGGGCCAACCGCCTGCGGCGTAGTTCCTGACGCAATACATTGCCTCGATCACCCAAGAGATAAGCAACAGGGAGAATAATGCCCACGCGATCGCCCTGAAGACGGGCCGAAAGGCTCTCAGAAGAATTGGCATGGCGTCGACAACCCGAGATATTGTCATGGCTTCAACGAGCTCCATCGACCGTCGCGCATTCTGCACTACATCCCGCCGGTGCAGGTATAGGAACGGGTCAACCGTGCGGAGGACTCTTCCTCCAGGGGTGTTCCAATTGCGGAGGAAAGCCCTGCCAATGTCGTTGTTATAGTCGGCGATGGCATTGGAAAGCCAAGGAATACCCCACGATCTCGTATCGCCAGTCACATGATGGGCAAATTCGTGAGCAATCGTGTTCGTTTCGGACGTTCCGATATTGAGGCGTGTATACGAGTTTCCGGAGCTTCCGATCCAACTATTGCTTGCGTACGAATCCCGGCTATCATTGACGACGACATTTAGCGCCCCTGCCACACCGCCTGTAACTGTGTCGTCTGCAGTTATGGTGCCGCTCGTGTCGTTGACATCAAAGGCGATATTGGCGTTTCCGTACTCGTCGGCTGCCTGCGCAAGCTGGGAGTCGAGCTTGTCTTGATAATCTTGCTGGAGGTTCCCATCCTGGTCATAGATGTTCGCGTTCTGGTCCAAGATGACATTCACCTTCACAACCGTACATTCAGGGTTGTTCTGGCAATCCTCGAGAGAAATCGGGTCAAGGCCCGTTGGATCGGTGTACCGCAGGGGATTGTTAAGCGCATAGGCGTAGCGATTCCAGTTCTGCGGATTGCCGAGGTAGGCGTTCAACTGTTCCCTGTCCTCGGCCAGCATCATAATCATAAATGAATCTGGACTCGTCATACGCCCCTGTGCCCCGGAAAAGTACCTGGCGCCGAAGAAATCGAGGCCACTGGCCATTGCCGAACTGACTAGCTCCGGATCTCGATACTTACCGCTGAACAGTGTATTTAGGGTTTCAGCGGCTGGGCTGGCCAAATAGTGTTGCGCGGCTGTCCGGCCGCCAGTGCCAATAAAGAGTTCGTCCCCAAACGGCATGTAGTCGTGACGCCCACCACATTTCCGTTGGAATCTGTGAGCGCGCGCGTGCTCCCCAAGTGATCGACCGAGACATAGCATGTAATGCAGATTCCCGTAGAGGCCGCCCCGTACTCAGCCGCAACATCGCCAAAGGCGTCGTATACGTACGTGGTGGTGCCGGTAGGGCTCTGTCGAACTTCCGGGCTGCAGCATCTCGCTTCATCTACACGAACAGAGGCCGCTGGCGGGCACCGATCTTGGAGGAGCGGCCCTGGTCGACGTAGACGCACTGGCGAGCGAAGTCCGCCGCAAGTTGCTCGTCCACTCGATATACCGTCCGCACGCTAACATTCGCGCCCGGCCGCTGCTCCTCGATCACGCACCTGAAGAAGGCTTGGCGGATGTGGCTCCAGTCTCGCCCTGAGCCGTCCTTCTCCGCCACCTGGAGGAGGTCCGCGAATTGGTAGGAGGATTTTCAGCAGCTGTGGGAATATGATTCGCCGACCTGGGCAGGCAGGTTCCTGGACTTCTGGTGCTCCCAAACCATGCGCAGCCGCATCGAGCCCATGAAGAAAATCGCCCGCACCCTACGCTCCCATCGTGCCCTAATTCTGAACTACTTCAAGGCAAAAAAGGCATTCTCCAGCGGCGTCGTGGAGGGTCTGAACAACAAAGCCAAAGTCACCATGAGAAAGGCCTACGGCTTCCGTACTTTTCGCATCCTGGAACTGGCGCTCTATCACTCACTTGGTAAACTACCTGAGCCCGAGCTTACCCATGAATTCTTCTGACGAGTCTTTTTGGGTCCCTGGGCAAATTAAGTAGGCGTCCATGCGCCCCGTTGCCTCAATACACGCCGCCGACTTATAGGTTTTGACCCGATTCGTCAACTACTTTCTAGGAACACGTTCCAGTACTTCTTTGGATCTCGTCCGGTCTGTTTAGAAGGTTCTGCACGTCCTCTTTTGACGTTCCGTTAGGCAATAGGATCTCCCCCTCCTCGTACCTCAAAACATGGTTAACAGGATTCGCCGGTTCCGTGTTTGGGTCGCGACCTCAAACATGCGCCGCAGTGCGTTGTATTGAATCAAGGTTCTGCCTGTTCCTTTCGGCGGCTCGACCCTGCTAATGGCCTCAAGTACTTGGCTCGATTCTTCCGCATTCAGCAACCATGCGTCCGAACCAAGTCCTGGCTGCATGCATTCGGCTGCCCAGAGAAGTTCGTTCGACATTGAAAGCATTTCGTCTAGCCATTGCGAGCGGGACCTGACGTATTCTGCCAAATCCCCTCTACTTAGTACGATGGCATTCCGGGATCCGTCAAACGGTTGAGTGCACAAAAAGAACACAAGATAGCGGTTGATCGATCTTTGCGCCTGATACCCCACGATGTTGCTTCGCTCGCCAAGCCTCTCCCCGGTACGCTCGTCGAAAACCGATGTTGGAATCTCACCATTCAAAAGTCTAACGCTGGCCTCAGCCAAGTAGCCGGCGATCGCGCTCTCTCCCGAGTTGTCCGCCTGCGAAAGGGTTTGCGAAGCCATCGCCACAAGTGACGTGACGGCTGCGGGATCACCGTCCTTAACGAACGCCTCGATCGCCGACTTGACCTCTTCGAGTAAGCGTGTGTCCAGTAATCGAATTTCGACGTCAACCCCCATAGTCCGGACAACCCGCTCCCTATGACATCCGCCCACAACGAGTAGACCGACGGCGGTCAGAGTCAATAAGCTTTTCCTTTGAGAATTCATTTATTGCTGGCAACTTTGCGTAGCCTCGCAAACATGCTTTTTCAATTGGCTTGCTCGTTTGATGGAATCGCTGATCAGGTTCTTTTGCAGCTGAATAAAGCCTCCCCCAACAGTTTTCAACAACTGCTGCTGATGCGAGCTGTTCAGATTCTGCCAAGCCCCTTGGTCGACAACTAGAGCCGCCACCGCGTTTGCGTTAGACGGGATGCTTGCGGCCGTGGTCGCGGTTTGCGCAGCGCCCTTAAGCAAAACATCGAAATCAGAGGAAGCCTTGACCTCAAGATAAGCCTGCGCCGAGCCGGCAGCAAGAGGGACATAGCCCAATCCTTGTGGCCCGACTATGTTCGTAATAACCGCTGTCTCGAGCGGGTTAGCGTAATTAAGCATGATGTCGGGCTGGCCACCTCCAGGAGGCCGCGGCTGGAACGTGGCTAAGCCAAAGAGGCTTCGGAAATTCATTCTGTCCACCATCTCCGCTTCACCAGCCACCCCAATCAGCGACGAGGACAGCGAGTTGCGACCTATCTCGTGCCCGAGCGCCCAGGGACTATAGTTGGGCGAAGCTAGAATCGCCTCGTTAATAGTGAAGTTCTCCGATCGCGAAAGTACCTGCTGTACACGCACATCTTCTGCAGGCCGCGTCCCCTGGCCGGTATCGTCGACGTACCGTAGCGGATTGTTCAGAGTGTAAGAACACAGGTTCCAACTTTGCGGGTTCTCCGGATGTTGATCAGCCAGAGGCTTGTCCGGTGAAGTGAATCGTCCCTGTGCTCCTGAATAGTGCCTGGCCCCGAAGAAATCGAGGCCCGTTTCCGCATTGGTCGTCTCTGTCAGCAGTTGTTGGCTCCTGGACTACTCCGTTCTACCCACCGGCGCTGTGAAAAACCGGTCCAGAGCGATCCCGATCAAAAGCCACTGAAAAAAAGAAAGACCGGACTGAGCCATGAGCAAGTACCCCAACGGGGATGTGCCTGCGTACGTGGTGTACCAACTTGCAGGATTCTTGTTGATGACCCAAACCACTGGTCGAACCGCCCAACACGCTGGTGCTTCAACTATCCGAAAGCTCCGAAACAAAGCGCCCTTGAGCTCATCATACGAACTCAACGATTTGTTCGCAATGATGTACGCCGGTCGAGCGAGGTCGTATTCATATGAAGT
>Ga0306923_10004497_pt1 | contig 13378 bp, 13 predicted proteins | sample sta12Can44000108_FD_203841 | JGI IMG/M metagenome (GOLD analysis project Ga0306923, IMG submission 203841) | Lab enrichment of tropical soil microbial communities from Luquillo Experimental Forest, Puerto Rico - statanox.12C.anox.44.000.108 (v2)... | ecosystem: Environmental > Terrestrial >... | reverse complement strand
GGGAGGAACCTGACATGCAACGGAAGGCGGCAGCCTTCACACGGTGGCACGAGCCGGATGACGCGAGAGTGTCAAGTCCGGATCTGTGAGCGGCTCGGGGTGAAATTCCCCGGGCCGACTCGGCAAATTCATTCCTCCGATCCGTGCCGGAGCGAATTTTCTCGACCTACGCTATTCGTCCGGGCGGGGCAGACTTTCGTCGCCTCAGCCGATAGATGGGCACCCATCGCGGCGTATCGATGCTCAAGCGCACTGAACCAGCCTTAACCGAGATCACTCAATACATCACTATCGAGCGGACCGTCGGTGTAGGGCCCGGATTGGTAGCACTGGTACACGACGCACGGTCTGAAAAAAATTGAGACGCTTCATCAGCGTCGTTCGGCCAAATCCGGCCCGGGGCCTTGCGGACCAGATCGGAGATTAAGGCAGTTCATTGAAGCAATTTATGGTAGTGCGGTTTTTCAAGATGGCGAGTGGATTAAAAATTTGTCTACACGCATCGCCGAGATTTCGGGCGGCCTTGTCCGAGAAGCTCGTTGATCGAGTCGGACCTTTTAAAACCGAGTCTCCCAAAAGCATCGATTTTTTAGAGGTCTGCACCTGGTGCGCGGCCGGCTATCGAATGCGCTCTGAGCTCCTGGGTCGACCCTGGCCGCCGACTTCGTGCGCGTGCGGTTTTCCTAGAGGCTCGCGCCCATTGATCGGTCACCCCAAGAAAACACCCCATCAACCGTCCGAATATCCTCCCAAAGTGACCGCAAGCGGTGGGCCAAGCTCACCGTCACCGGTTGCGCGATCGGCAGATGGGGACTCAGCCTACGGCAGATGAGGTCGAAAGAGATCGTCGAGCTGCTCTGAACGATCAAGAAAAGTCCCTCGCTATCCCGATCGAAGCAATACTTGGGGTCCCAGCCGGGAAATTGTGCCTTCGTCCACACGCTCGATTGGCAATGTAACCGCGCGGCGCCCTCCGACGCTGGCAGAAAGTGGTAATCAAACAATACTTTATCGTGTTCCGCGAACAAATAGTACAAACTGTATTCGCTCCAATTATCGCGCGCTCGCTTTAGCAAGAAATTGTCCCGAGATCGCTGCAAAAGCAGATTTGCCCAGGCTTGGTTAAAGCGATCTTCCAAGTGCTGGAATAATCGACGGCAGATGGTGCGCGAAAGAATAGCAGGGGTGACCGCCATGCCGGGGGCAGACAAATCCACGGGTACACCCAGAATATCTCCAGATCCGGTCCACCAGCGTGAATGAATGGCGCGGTCCTCGGGCTCGAGTAGCGCTCTCCCGTCGCGCACAATGTCCGCTACATAGATCGGCTTGGTTAAGATGACGTCCGAGTCGAAAGTGATGAAGAACTCGGTCTTGCTTAGATTCGCCGCGCACAGCTTGACTAGTTGCTGGCGATACCAACCCGCGTTCAGTGTTAGCGGGTGGTCGCGAAATGTAGGGAGAATTTCCTCTTCGTCGATAACCACAAGCGGCAGCGATTGCCAATCGCGACGGAGCCCTTCCGCATGGGCTCGCTCGCGGGCGGGGACGACCACGAAGATGTCTTCGAACATATCATCCGGCGCAAACATTGCCAGAGAGGTAAGGAGAATGTGACAGCGTCCCGGATCGTCAATGTAACGGCGACCGTATGCCTTGAGTGGAAGAACGGCACTGATTGCGCTCATCTGACTTTCCCCGTTCTCTGGTCGCTGACCCCGACATCTGACACTTGCACCTACATTCCGCAGATTTCCGAGGCTATGAGGCGATTTTGACTATCTCGGGCCTCCATGGCAACAAAGTTCGCCGCGACAGCTGCCCGGGCAGTGAGAGCCATGGGGCTAGCTTGCCTCCGTGGTCCGCGCCTTTCGACCCCAAGTTCCTTCGTGTTGGAACGGACGGCACCCGCAACCGGGCGATGAGCTTCAGGGTTTGGGAACATCTGTCGTGGCAGCGCCACCTCGGCCATCTGGAAGAAGCCTGTGCAGCCGCCGCGGTTCAGCTGCCTTGCGCATCGCCAGCGCCGTGCGTCCGCATGAACTTTTCGAGATTGTAGGCGCGCCTACCGATATGCGTTCACAAGAAACTCGGAGCGGTTAAGGCGCACAAAGAAAAGGTCAATCTGCCAGAATGCGAAATCGAGAACGCGCCAATGCGGCTCGGATATAGTCTATAACGCCAAATCCGCATTCGCGGATGTAGGCGATGATTTCATGAAAAAGCAGCCTGTTTTCGATGACGCGGAAATTATAGGTCTCAATAACGAGGAGATTGGTATTACGCAAGGTCTCCGTCGCCCGGATGTAGAAAGGGAACCTCGTAACCGTGGGTGTCGAGCTGGATCATATAGGGACCGGGCAGACTAGATGCGCTGCTCTGATGGTCGATGGTGGTTTCTCGCACGACCTTGCGCGTGCCTTCGTTCCGTATTTTGTTAGCACACCCTGCGAACTAGTCACTGTCGTCGACGTAGACTTCCCGCACGCAGCTCCCTCAGCCGCCACGACATATTGCGCCTTTGGATGCGCGGCGACATGGCGGGAACGTCTGAACGAGGGTCGGCGCAAGAAGAATGGACATAGAAAATTCGTGGGCGCGCGATGGGGTGGGTGACTGCACGCTGTCGTGGGAGTGTTCGGTTGTTTATGTGGGTACTGACACATTGTGGGTAATCTACGCCCTGACGCAGCGCAGCGGATGCCGGCGCGCCACGAACAGGTTGGCTAATGCGCAGGTCACGAGCAGGCGGTGGGCGTTTTTCTTCAGCCCGCGGTAGCGCACCTTGGCAAAGCCCGAACACCCGCTTGATGATGCCGATCGAATGTTCAACCCTGGCCCGCACTTTGGACTTGGTCCGATTTTTCGTCCGTTCGACCCTCATCCACGACGCCGCATGGCGGTAGCGGCGATTGGTAAAGTCCTGGGCCTTTCGAGCGAGCTGCCGGATCACCGCGAGCTGGCCGCGATAGCCTGATCACCCATACCCGGGGTCACCTCTATCTTGCAGAGGGGGGTCATCTCTATATTGCTCCTACAGGAAGGGCGGAAAATCCGCTTTTATGGAAAACAAGAATTGCTCCTCTCCAAGGTCACGCAACGATTCCGTCTTTTTCGGCTACCAGCGACGCCGTCTTTTTTCGAGCTCGCAGGTTTGGTGTCGTATTCCTTTATTTTTGTAAATCCTTTTAATTCTAACCGATTTGCGCACCGGATCAACCAACGGAAACCAAGGGACGACAGCCTGATCGATTCAATTTTGAACCTTTTTTGGACGCACCGCCGCGTTTTCGGCCGTTGTCAATCGTTTCTTGATCTGGCGTATTTCCTTGTCGAACCGCGCCATGAGGCTGAGACGCCAATGTTCCGCTTTGAACGCCTTGGTGCCGAGAAATGGAAGCACGCACATTGGCCAACGCTCACACACCCAGGGTCCTTCGTAATGGCGCAGCAAGACTCGATATTCGAAGCGTGCCTTCGCATAACTCTTTGAAATTTTGACGCGTGTCTCCATCTCGTTGGGAGAAAGCGACGAATCGATTTCCGCGTGATAGCGCCCGATATTATCGGTGAGCTGATCTCTTCGTCTCCGGAAACAACCCAGAATGGTGTCGACAATGACGAGGTCGCTTTGCATCGCAAAGCGCCGCCAGAGATCAAAGTCGCCCGCAAGCCGGAAATTTGCATTGAGACCACCTGTCTTTTCCCACAATCCGGGTCGCCAGAACGTGCCTTCCTGCTGAATGAAAGGCCGCGCGAAACGGCCCTCGAAAATACCAGCGGCTATGGCTGTTCGTGGGAAAGGAACGATTGGCGAAATATGCAACATTCCGCCAGTTTCGTTGATGACGGTGGGCCGCCCCGTCACCCAGTCAATATCGGAATGCTTGTCGAAGATCTCCGCGACCGTAACGAAGGCGCCCGGTTCGTAACGGTCGTCGGCATTGATCCAGGCCATCAAATCCGAATCGCCGCAGGCCGCAAAACCGCGATTGACCGCATCATAGAGCCCGCGATCGGGCTCGCTCGAATAAGAAAACTTTATTCCCGCGCAATTAATCGGGAAGTCGTTTGCGAGGCGGTTTTGCCACGCGGTCAATAGCTTGATCGTTGAATCCGTTGATACGCCATCTTGAACATGGTAGCGGATCGAAAATGGTCCCGTTTGGCTCACCACGCTTAAAATAGTTTCATTGATAAATTTCTCTCCGTTGAGAACGGGCGTTACAATATTAAATCGCATGCTAATATCCTCTTACGGGCCGGCGCGAGGTTTGTTTTTCACCCTAACCCACTTGGACCTATCGTGAACTTGGCCTGAGACCGTCTCAAATGTCCAGGCGACAAACGGCTGCGTGGTGATGCCAGTTTTTCGATCGCCTCTCGGCCGCTTCTGGATAGCGTCCCGACAGTTCAAAGCAAACATAGCGCGACTTAAAATCTGTTGTCCGAGAGGACGTGGGGGTTCAAGTCTCCCCGCCCGCACCAGCAAAATCAATAGTTTTGACGGATTGTTAAACGCCTTAGTCGGAAAGCTTCGAAAGCCGTAGGGGAGTTTTGGGAGAGTTGCGCAGCGGCACGAGGGGGCCGGCGCGTCGCCCGCACCCTCGAAGCGGGCGAGAGCCACTTCGTCGCTGTATCCTGAGGGTGAGCATACCGGGGCAACAGAATCGATCTTTGGCTCGGCGCCACGCTGCGAGCGGATACCCGTGAGCTCGTCCGGCTGCCGAGCGATCTACGGCGGAAGATCCACGAGACGCTACTCGCCGAACATCCCGAGATCCGCGCCGCGGGAGGCCTGTCGTGACCGCCCTCACCGCGGCCGATTACGACCGCCGCCGCACCTGGGCTCCGACGATCGCTGCTGAGCTGCTGAGGAAAGACGGAGTAGCAGCGCCCTTTCGCGATGAAGGCAAGGAGCGCTGCGGAGCTCGCGGATTCCGCTTCTGTCGGCAATCGAGCACTTGGTACAGCTTCGCGACCGACCGGGGCGGGCTCAGCGCGACATCGCTGATCCGATTCTTACAGCCCGACTACACGCGCGAAGACGCCTCAGCCTGGCTGGCCAGATTTCTCGGCGCGAACCCCGGCGGCGTCGGACGGCTCGAAGCCGAGGGCGAAGAGTGGACCCCGACGCGACGCGAGGCCGTCGCAGCGCTTTGCCGGCACCGTCTCGACACCGGGGAGAACAGTCCTGGAGCGACCTACAGAGCCTCCCGCGGGCTCCCCGAAGCCGCTTCCGAGGGAATGCTTTAGATCGCCAACGCGCGGCCCGGCGAAGGCGCGCTGATCATGCCGTTGATCGCCTCCGACCGCATCACCGGGACGCTGGTGACCTACATCGACGCGCTCGGCCGCAAGAGCCTCGCCCCGCCAAACCGCAGGCGTCTCGACCTCGAACCCGCTCCTGGTGCCATGATGGAGATCGCCGCGGCTAGCCCCGGCACGATCGACATCAGGGTTGATGTCATCACCTGCGAAGGGTGGGAGAACGAAGAGAGCATCACCCTCGTAAAGAGGCCGGCGTGGCGGATCCTCGCCTTGCCTCGGATCAATACGATGAAGCATTTGCCCTCGGTGCTGAAACCCGAAGAGCGTCGGGTCATCGCTTTTCAAAAACTCCCATCTGAAGGGGCATCCCGCCTACAAGCGTCTGGAGGCCGGCATCGATGCCCTGATCGCTGCCGGCAAGCAAGTCAAGGTGACCCCGCATCCGGAGCAGGGCGACGCCACAGCATTCTGCAGACCGATGGGCTGGGCGAGAAGGAATTGAGCCGGCTGATCGCGTGCGCTGGATCAGCCGCCTTAAGCTTCGAGGGCAAGGTTGCTGAGCTCCCGAAGCTTCCCGAGACCGATACATGAAGGCTCGCCGCATGATTGCCGGGACGCACGAGGTACCTGCCGGCTTCCTCGATCGCGAAGTTGCCAAGCGCCGGCGGAAACCATCGAAGGCAGATTACCTATCTGCCTCGAAGATGCCGGCTGCCTGGGTCGAGGGCGTGGTCACCAATCCGCCCTACAGGTACGCCCAGCGCTTCGCCGAGCGAGCGTTCTATGTCGCGTTGCTGCTGAGGACGAACTTCCTGATGGATGCCGAGGACCGCGGGTGCTGGCTCGATCGCAACGAGCCGACGCGCGCCGATTACCTCCTGCTGCGCCTGCCGATGATGCACCGGGAGGGCTGGACGGGTAAGCGATCGAGCAGCAACACCCCTTCTCCTGGGTCGTCTGGCAGGAGGCCGCGCCGCGCGAATTTCCGCAGCGTTTACTGGGAGGATCTGCCGTGTATCAAAAAGCCGGTCACGTCAGCAAGCGGCATGAGGTTCCGAGCTCGCCGGGAGAGCTGGGATGTCCCGAACGACCATGGCGGCCGGCTTGGTGCGGCCAACGATGGCGAGTTCATCGGCGCCCGCCGGCTGCAGGCCGTAGCGTCGAATCTCGGGCGAGAGTGGTTTGCCGTCCTCCAAATGACGGTGATCGACGATCTGCCATGGGCGCGTATCGGCACCGCACTCGGCCTGACCTCCAAGACGGCCAAGACCTGCGCGATCATCGCCCTGCAGATGCTGGTCGGGTGGTTCCGGGAGGAGTCGGCGCACCGGGACGATTCAGGGCTCGGCAGTCATCGACGACGGCGGGATTAAGGCTCCACGCGGGAGGAGAGACCAGCGCCGTTGCCGGGCGCCACGGGCATGCCACTGGTCGGACGCGGGAAACACCGGTCCAGCGCAGCGACCAGCTTTTTGCAGCAGTGTCGTGAGATCGCCGCGCGGGCCGCAACCGATGACCGCGCTGCTCGTTCTGCGAAACAAAGCTATCAAACCCCGCCGCCGCTCAACCCCTCCACCCAGCCCGGGGGCCACAACCCAAAACCGGTCGACGCCCACTACCAAGCCATCCGAGTTGCATGAAAGGCGTCTTCAATGAACTCGGGCACGCCGCTTGACATTCCACAATCTTTTTGTCGGGCTTCGCCCAAGCGCCTAAGCAGGTGGAAAAGTAGAGTCACGAGTGTGGAGGATAGGCTGGATTCATCCGGGCAGCGGCTGGCCGGGCTCCTGAAGGCGCGGGATTTCGACACGACGCAAGCGTTGCTTCGTTCGAACCTTACGGGGCGGGCTCAATCGCTCCTGGACGATGTACTCCTAGTACTCTTCGAATCTCCTCCACCTGAAGCCGCCTTTGGTTCCGTCGCCGAGGCCTTGCTGCGGTTGGTGCCTGACGCGGATGGTTTCTCAGCGCTGGCCGAGCACCTTGAGGCAAGCGGTGCCGCGCTCGCCGCTCGGACGGCACATAAGTGCGCAGCTGAGCTTGATTTCGACGCCCAGCCAACAATGGATGTTTGGGGCGGAGCTTTCAACGGGCAAGAGCGCCGTCAAACCTTGTTCGACCAGCTTTTACATGAGCTCAAGATCGTGACCGTCGTCGAGACCGGAACCTTCCGAGGAAGCACGACGGATTACATGGCCAAAGCCGGCTTACCAGTATTCAGCTGCGAGCTTCACCCGCGTTATTTTTACTACTCCTTGCTTCGCCTTGCCAATATTCCCAATGTGCGCCTTGAGCGGGCTGATAGCCGATGTTTCCTGTGCGAACTTTTCGACGAAAATCGTCTGCCTCCTGGGCCGGCGCTGTTTTATCTCGATGCCCATTGGGAACGTGACCTGCCCCTTTGGGAGGAGATCGACCAGATATTCTCCCGGCACCCATCGCCGGTGATCATGGTCGACGATTTTCGAGTGCCGACCGATTCTGGGTTCACCTACGACGACTACGGCAGGGGAAAATGTCTATCGGTCACCGATCTGCATGAAGCGGTGACAGCCAGACCGGCGATGTTTTTTCCCAGGTACGCCTCGGCGCGCGAGACCGGTGCGCGACGTGGCTGTGTCGTGCTCGCTCAAGGTGATCTCGCGGATTACATACGGCGCAAGTTGCCGATGCTCACGGAACTCTCCCTGGTCGACGCGCTGATTCTCGATCGCGTTGCAGAATTGCACACCGACCTGGTCCGTGTGGCGCTGAAGGCAGTGTCGGAGGAGCTGCAGCAAACACGGGCAAAGAGCGAGGCCCAACTGGCCAATCTCTTAGCTAAAATACCGCGTCGGGAGCTCCGTGGCCATGGACTATCAACTGTAGTTGCACGCGCGGAATTCTTTCAACAGCAACAGGAGCTCGAGGCCGAAAACGCCAAACGCGATGCCGCGGCAGCCCGAGAGGCGGCGACGGGACTCCAAAATCTTGTGCTGCGGCTCCACGAGGAGCTTCGCTTGCGACGAACCGAAATACTGGGGCTGCAACAGCAGGTGGCTGAGTTACAACACTCGCGCTGGCGGCGGATCGGACTGCTCCTCGGGCTGGCGCGCAAGGCAACCTTCGAGAAATAGCATGGCTCCTGGGCGTCCACGTTCAAACGTCAAGGATTTCCTCATGGCCGATTCCGCGGCGCGATCGGGCTCTGCGGGCTGGCCCTATCAGGCGCCGACGCCGTATTTCGCCATACCGCCCGGGCTGCCGGATGGACGGCCATGGCCGCGCATCTCGATTGTCACCCCGTCCTTCAATCAAGGTAGATTCATCGAAGAGACCATTCTTTCTGTGCTCGGACAAGGCTACCCGAATCTCGAATATATCGTGATCGACGCCGGTTCCACCGACGGGACCGATGCGGTGCTCGAACGTTACCGCGATCAGCTCGACCACGTCGTCAGCGAAAAGGATGACGGCCAAAGCCACGCGATCAACAAAGGGATGACGATCGCGACCGGCGAAATCCTCGCTTGGCTCAACAGCGACGACATGTTGGCGCCCGGCGCACTCTTCGCAATGGCGATAGCGTTTGCAACCTCTCGCGCCGAAATCGTGGCCGGCATCGCGGAAATTTATCGGGATGGCAAGCTGATCGCCGAGCATGTGACAGCGTGCAGCGATGGTCCGCTTCCGCTCGATGATCTCCTGGATCTTGATTGCGGCTGGAACGCGGGACAGTTTTTTTATCAGCCTGAAGTCTTTTTTACCCGGGAGCTATGGCAGCGAGCCGGCGGATACGTCGATACGACGCTTTACAACTGCATGGATTACGAGCTTTGGCTGCGATTCGCTGCCCAGCGCGCACAGCTTCATGTGATTGGCCGGCCCATCGCCCGCTTTCGGCAGCATGATGATCAAAAGACCGCCGACGAGAGCCGATTCAAGGCAGACCTGATCATGATTCGGCAGCGTTTTCTTGATCGAAGCGGGTATCAACCGGCGCCGCAACGATCGGTTCCCGATTTTTCGAGGCGTCTACGCGTAACGTTGCTCAACGACATCGGCTGGCACTATGGCGCCGGGATCGCACACGGGCGGTTAGCCAACGCATTGCGCCGAACGGGCTGCGACGTTTCGGCGGTCGCATTCCAAGAAGGAACTGTGTCGGCCTCCAGCGTGAACGACCCTACGGAACTAGCAGGACATATCGCTGAACATGAGCCCGATCTGGTTCTGCTTGGAAACGTTCATGGCGCTCATATTTGGCCATTTGTGTTGAGAGAGGTGTTCGACCGATGGCCGACCCTCATCGTGCTTCACGATCTTTGGTGGGTGACGGGGCGCTGTGCCTATCCCGGTCCCTGCGAACGATTTCGGACAGGGTGCGATGCCTCTTGTCCGACTCCCGATGAATTTCCGAAACTCGCGCCTAATCTGATTGCCGGCGCTTGGAAAAGTAAAAGACTTCTTTATCGGTCCACGCGACCACCCGTGCTGCTGGGTCTATCGTCCTGGACCGTCGAGATGGCCCGCTCGGCGTTCTCCGGGACCGATGTGCCCCCCATCGAGCGAATTTCCTTAGGTTTTCCCGTCGATCTATTTCGGCCCCGCGATCGGCGAGCCTGCCGGGAGATATTGGATCTCCCGCAGGATAGATTCATCGTTCTCTTTTCCGCCACCTCGATAATTGATGAGCGTAAGGGAGCGGACCAGGTGCGATCACTCATCCGAAGTCTGCGGTTGCCGGGCCTGCTTTTCGTGGCGATCGGGCTCCCAGCATCGGAACAGCTAGATGTCCCTCCGGATATCTTCAGGGCCCTCGGTTACATCGAGGACCCTGAGAAAATAGCGCTTATCTACGCAGCTGCCGATATTGTTGTGGCTCCCAGCCGGGAGGAGACTTTCGGCCAGATCTACGTCGAAGCAATCGCCAGCGGCACGCCGGCGATCGGCCACGGGCTTACAGGAACGGCCGACGCATTACTCGATGGGATCACCGGACTAACGACAATCGCACCGGATGCCGAGTCTCTTGAGACCGCGGTGACGGCGCTGTACCGGGACCGCACGCGCCGAGATGCGATGGCATTTTGGGGGCGCGTGCATGCCGAGAATGAGTGGTCTTTGGAGGCGTGTGCTCAGCACTTCTTCGCAGCTCTGCGCCGCCTCGGTCTGGTCGATGGCCTCGGATTGCCCCATAGGATCGGACTTCTGCGCGACCACCCCGAGCCGGAAGCTGTCGAAGACCTATATCAACCGACGGATTCCTGGAGGCCGATAAGCGGTATGGGCGCTCGCGAGGGCGCCCTTCCGGAATACGGTCTACTACGGCAATACCATTGGTGTCTCGGACCGAAGGCCGAGATCGATCTGCTCGTTGAGCGGCCAGGCCGGTATCTCGTCCTGCTCGATTGTATCAACCGCATGTTTGACGATCAGGTCGTGACATTATCGATAGATGGTCACACTGTAGCGCAGGCGAGCCTCCCGTACCGCACCAACGGTGATGGCTTTCTTGTTGACACGATCGTGGAGCTTAGCCAAACCCGGAAGCGGTTAGAAATCAGTTTCGACAAATGGCACGAACCTGATGTCGGTGAGCAGCGGCCGCTCGCAATGGTTTTGCAGTCTGTCCACATGTTGCCATTTGAGCCCATTGAGCGGTGCCAAGATGGTATCGCGACAGATGTTCGCGGACATCCTGTCTCTGATCGCCCAGCTGAAGGCGTCACCCGCGCCATGGGTGACTTTTTCATTATCATCCCAACCTTGAATTCGGCGGAATTTCTTGAACGCTGTTTGGCAAGTATCGTCTTGACACAGCCTGGAAATTTCGGTGTGCGCGTTCATGTCCAAGACGCTCAATCTACAGATGACACAGTGAAAATAGCCGAGGCATGGGCACACCGGAACGTGACGATATCATCGGAGCGAGATGACGGTTTGTACGATGCTCTAACCCGCGCAGCGACAAGAATGCGGCCTGGCGACATCATGACTTGGCTCGGCTCGGATGACGTGCTTTTGCCGGGTACGCTTGCGACAGTCGCGTCGATATTCGACCAACTGCCGGAAGTGCAATGGCTCACCGGCCTGCCCTTTTGCGGCAATGAGATCGGCGAAGGCTATAGCCCTAGGCCGCCGATTCCTTACATCCGCGCCGATCTCGCTGCCGGCAAATATGATGGCCGATCCAAAGAATTCGTCATGCAAGAAGGATCGTTCTGGCGGGGCGATCTATGGCACAAAGTCGGCGGCGTCGATCCACATTTTAAATATGCCGGCGATTGGGATCTGTGGCGTCGCTTCGCCCAACAAACGCCACTTTACGCCGTTACTTTTCCACTCGGTCGGTTCACCCGGCGCAAAGGCCAGAAATCGGAAGACATCGAAGCTTATTATCTGGAAATTGATGCCAGTCGGGAGGCATCCGCGGTTGAGGATTTCTGCTCTTATCAGTTAAGCCGCTATGCATTTGCTGAGGAGTGGATTGTTGAAAAGCAGAACCACCGGAATTCCTGGAGGCCGATAACTGGTATCGGCGGTCGCGAGCCGGCCCTTCCGGAGCACGGTCTGCCAACGCAATTCCGTTGGTGTCTTGGACCAAAGGCCGAGATCGATTTGCTGGTTGAGCGGCCAGGCCGGTATCTAGTCCTGCTCGATTGTATGAACCGCATGTTCGACAATCAGGTCGTGACATTATTGATGGATGGTCGCCCTGTGGCACAGGTGAGCCTCCCGTACCGCAGCGATGGCCACGGCTTCCTAGTTGACGCGATCGTGGAGCTCGGCCAAACCCGGAATAGTTTAGAAATTAGTTTCGATAAATGGCGCGAACCTGACGCCGCTGAGCAACGGCCGCTAGCGATGGTCTTGCAGTCTATTCACGTATTGCCGTATCAGCCCATTTGAGCTCTTGCCGTCCTGCTCGAGCTCGATCTCCTGCAGCCGGTCGAGATCGCGCAGGATGTCGCCCCATTCGGCACCGTGCCGGTGGAGCCGATCTTCGAGTTCCTCGGCGAGCAGGAGCGCGAGAATTAGGAGCAGAAGACATGGCCGCGAATGGCCATGTCTCTCTGTGGTAGATCGGACGGGTGGCGAGGATGGCCTTGGCTTGGCGCAACAGCTACGCGACGCGTTGCGGGCGCGGTAGCGCAGTATTACCTGCAGCGGGGTGATCTTGCTATTGGTCCGCAGCACGTAAAGTCCATGGATCCCGGCCGAGTGCCGCTAACGAGTTGAAGGCTCGGTAAAAAGCGGCTGTTCGCGGTGGTTCGCGAGCCCCCATCCCGGTATTCAAAATCTACGCGGCTCCGCCTCAGACCGACGAGGCACGTCGGAACGCACACAAAATTTGATACATTCGCGTCAAGTTTCGCGACTCATGCGAAGCTAGCGCGCCGCGTGAGCCAAAAGAGCGTCGACATAGGCTTCCGCGCTGTGCCTGTGCGCGAAAGCCCTGGCGAGTTTCGCCGCCCGCGCGTGGCTATCGGCCAGCCGGCTGCGGAGCCGCATGATGGCGGCGGCCAGTGCCGCAGAATCTTGGGGAGAAAAAATCTCTCCCTCCGCCTTCCCGCTGGCGACGCTGGCGCCTGCGAAAGTTCCGGCGGAGGCGATGACCGGGCGTCCGGCGGAGACCGATTGGGTAAATATGCCAGATCCCCGAAGGCCGAAGAGGACCGGATCATAGGGCAGCAACATCGCATCGATCTTGCCGGTCTCTACCGCGTATTCCTCATGGCTCAGTATGCCCTCCACGAGGCGAACGCCCGGGATCTGTCGCAACGCGCGCTCGGTCGCGACCGTCGCCGGTTCCCACCCGCCATGCTGGATTTGAATGGTGAAATTCGCGTCGAGGCCGTGAGCGCGACAAATTTCTATCGCCTGGGGCAACAAGTGAAATCCCTTATCGCATTTGGAATAGCCAAAAAACCCGAACGCCGGCCGGCCCGAGCAAGGCGCCGCCGGCTCTGTGTCGCCAAAAGGCACGGGCAGGATGCTTGTCTCAATTCCATATTGATCGCGATAAAGGCCAGCGATCGCTTCGTTTTCGGTGGTGAAGAAGAGCGTTTTGCCGATCATCGGCCCCGCCAGCGAGAAGGCTTTCCGATAAAGTTTTTGCCCGAGC